>Ga0335085_10000084_pt1 | contig 324443 bp, 263 predicted proteins | sample Lox_Sample_45_FD_206712 | JGI IMG/M metagenome (GOLD analysis project Ga0335085, IMG submission 206712) | Soil microbial communities from Loxahatchee National Wildlife Refuge, Florida, United States - Lox_Sample_4.5 | ecosystem: Environmental > Terrestrial > Soil > Wetlands | place: USA... | reverse complement strand
GTGGGTTACTTTTGACGATTGACCGCAAACCTTCCGAAGGTTTTCTATCTAAAATGAGCAAATGCCAAAGCTTTTTCAATGTTCAATCAAAAAACCTTCGGAAGGTTTCTGAAAGTAGCCCACTACCGATTATTTCTTGCATTACAGAAGAATAATATTTATATTTAGCCAGAAATTAAAATTCAGGATGAAAGGAATTTTGGAGCATTATGGCAAAAGTTTGTGATATTTGCGGAAAAAGGCCCCTTGCAGGAAACAACGTGAGCCATGCAAACAACCGTTCTCCCCGACGATGGCTGCCTAACCTTCAAGAAGTAAGGGCGGTTGTCGATGGATCTGTGAGACGCGTGAGGGTATGCGCCTCCTGCCTCAAAGCAGGAAAGATTCAGAAGGCCGTTTGAGCCGACTGATTTCCCGATCGTCACAGGCCATCCATCCGATGGCCTTTTTTGTTTTTGTCGGCAAAGAGCATTAAAGCGATTTAATGGGATCCAGGCCGACGACCTCTTTCTTCTTTACGCACAAATGGTTAGATTAGCGCACACAAGAGGATATCCGATGTCTCCCCCCAATCAACTAACATTGCTTCGCATTCTGCTGACGCCAGTATTCGCCCTGCTCCTTTTTTCGGGTTCACCGGCGAACAAAGAATTGGCGCTGATGATCTATTGCCTTGCAGCCATCACGGATTGGTATGATGGATGGGTAGCGCGGCGATGGGGGTATGTGACGCGATGGGGAAAATTTCTCGACCCGCTGGCCGATAAGATCCTTACCTCCGTGGCGTTTATCTCGTTTATCTACATCGGCTATGCCGCCGCTTGGATGGTGTGGATCATCGTCGTTCGCGATCTTCTCATCACATTGCTTCGCTCGTATTCGGAGTATAAAAACAAGCCGGTCGAGACAATACGGTTTGCCCGGACAAAAACTTTCTTTCAGCTTGTTGTCATCTATCTTTTTTTGACCGCGTACGTCGTTCGGAACACGCCGTGGCTCAACAATGTCGCAGGCCGTTGGGTGGAAATTGTTGCGACAAAAGAAATTATGTTTGTGCTCATGCTTATCGCTACCGTCCTCACGGCATGGTCGGGAATTCTCTACGTGATCCAGAATTGGAATATCATTAAGGAATTGTTCATCTCGCATGCCGGAACCGCAGAAACTGGACAACCGAACTGAGAAGAGCGACGTCGCATCGCCCTCCCCCGCGGCAATTTCTCCCCTCGTTAAACTTTTCGCCTCCGGATTGTATTCCGGCTTTTCACCAATAGCGTCGGGCACGGTCGGCACGCTGGTCGGGCTGCTCATTTATTTGATACCGTCTTTCGCCGACACGCCGACCCTTCTGGCGTCGTGCGTGGTCGTGTTTATCCTCGGCGGACTCGCTGCGGGAAAAATGGAGACTGTGTACGGTCACGACCCTTCAGCAGTAACGATCGACGAGGTGTTGGGAATATGGATAAGCCTTCTTCTTCTTCCCAAAACATTTCTCGTCGTCGTAGGAGCTTTTTTTCTATTCCGGGCGTTCGATGTATTCAAACCATGGCCCGCGCGCGCTTTCGACAGAATGAATGGAGGATGGAACATTATGCTCGACGACGTTGTTGCCGGTATTTATGCCAACCTCGTTCTTCAAGTTGCGATTCGGTTTCTGCAGTGAGGTAATATGTCTCTGAACTTGCCACCAAGACACGAAGGGACTAAGAAATGAGAATAAAGAATATTACCGCCAATACGACCGACTTCTCATAGCAAGGTCCCGGCAACATCCTTCACGTCTTTGCGGCTTCGCGGTTTAACAATCTCTAAAGCAAACGGGCTCGTCCAAAACTTCGCATACAATGAACGCAGAAATTATCACGATCGGCGACGAGCTTCTCATCGGTCAGGTCATCAACACCAATCAAGCGTACCTGGCCGAGAAGCTTAACACGGTCGGCGTGTACGTCGAACGGATGACGACGGTCGGAGACAATCGCGGCGATATCCTTTCGGCGTTCGAATCGGCTTGGAATCGCTACGACATTGTCTGCGTCACCGGCGGATTGGGACCCACGCATGACGACATCACAAAAAAAGTCGTGTGCGAATTTTTTAAGACCGACCTTGTCAGAAGCGAGGAGGTCTTTACGTCAGTAAAAAAAATGTTCGCTCAGCGGAACATCGCCTGGACCGAATCGGCAGAAGGCCAGGTGATGGTTCCCCGGTCGTGCAAGGTTCTGAGGAACAGCACGGGCACTGCTCCGGGGATGATGTTCGAGGAGAACAACGGGCGAAAATTTTTCGTTGTTATGCCCGGTGTTCCGTTTGAGATGAAAAGCATTGTCGATGAAGAGCTTATCCCGTTTTTTGCGAAATCGAACCTTGGCTCCGTCGTCCGACACTTAACGCTAAAGACCACCGGCATAGCCGAATCGACATTGGCAGGCGAGATCGGTAATGTCGATGAGGTCATAGGAACCGACGGCTCGACCACCCTCGCCTTCCTACCAAATCCTTTAGGCACTAAGCTTCGGATCACTGTTCGCGAAAAAGATCCTGAAGAGGCCGAGAAAAAGCTCCGGTCTGCCGAGAGGAAGATACGAGACCGAGCTCAAAAATATATTTACAGTTCCGACGACAAAGACCTCGAAGATGTTGTCGGCGCCCTCCTCGTCGAAAAAGGAATGTCTCTCGCCATCGCAGAGTCATGCACGGGAGGGATGATCGCCAACCGCATCACTAACGTCTCCGGAAGCTCGGCATATTTCAATCGCGGCGTCGTCACCTATTCAAACGAATCTAAAATTGCGCTCCTCGGAGTTTCTCCCGACATGATTTCGCAAAACGGGGCGGTGAGCCGTGAAGTTGCGCAAGCGATGGCATCCGGAGTGCGCGAACATGCTGGGGTCGACATCGGTGTTTCGACGACTGGAATTGCGGGGCCGACTGGGGGTTCGCCCGAAAAACCGGTCGGACTTGTCTGGATCGGGTATGCGGATGCCGAAGGAGTGCTGGCGATGAAATTCAATTTCGGCGATCATCGGCTTAGGTTTAAAGAGCGAGCGTCGCAGGCCGCGCTGGAACTTCTTCGGCGAAAACTTCTGAAACTCGACGCAAAGCAGTAGTTTCCATGAAAGGCATTCGAACCTTTATCGGCATTTTCCCTCCCCCGGAAGTTCAAGCGACGATCTCCCGGGTCCAGCACGGGTTGAAAAAAGAAGATTCGGCGGTGAAGTGGGAGGTCGAGAATAAATTCCATGCGACCGTAAAATTTCTAGGGGACGTGTTGCCCGGTCAACTTCAGGAGCTGCAATCGGCCCTCACGGAATCGTCGAAAACGTTACCTCAATTTTCCGTGAAATTGTCAACGGTCGGATGTTTTCCGGATCGCAATAATCCGCGGATCGTCTGGATAGGTTCGAACTCGGATGAAAATGCTCCTCTCACGGAATGTGCCGCAGCCGTCAATGAGCTGTGTGTCTCGAAAGGGTTCAAAAAAAACGACCGCGCCTTCCACCCGCACATCACGCTCGGCCGTACAAAAGGAAAATTATCCAACGGCTTGATTAAGACGATCGAAAATGCTACCTTTGAACCAATACAATTCTTCTGTAAAGAGTTGCTCGTAATGAAAAGCAACCTCTCCCCCTCAGGTTCAGCATATTCACGGCTTTCGACAATCCCATTGAAATACTAGGAGTTCCTATGGCCGAAGAAAAAGAGTCAAAGATCCAAGCATTGAAAGTTGCCATCGATCAGATCGAAAAGCAGCATGGTAAAGGTTCGATCATGAAGCTCGGCGAAGGTCCGATCATGAAGATCGATTGTATCTCGACCGGTTCCATCTCGCTCGACGCTGCGCTCGGCATCGGCGGAATTCCCCGCGGCAGAGTCATCGAAATTTACGGACCGGAATCCTCCGGCAAGACGACGCTCTGTCTCCATATTATCGCCGAAGCTCAGAAGGCCGGAGGCCTCGCCGCATTCATCGATGCCGAACATGCTCTCGATACGGCGTATGCAAAGCGTCTCGGTGTCGACACAAACAATCTTTTGTTATCGCAACCGGAATTCGGAGAACAGGCTCTCGAGATAGTGGAGACCCTCGTCCGGAGCGGAGCCCTCGACGTCGTCGTTATCGATTCCGTCGCAGCATTGACTCCACGCGCAGAGATCGAAGGGGAAATGGGAGATCCGTCGATGGGAGTGCAAGCCAGGTTGATGTCGCAAGCGCTCAGAAAACTGACGGCGGCGATCAGCAAATCCAAGACCTCCGTCATCTTCACTAACCAGCTTCGCATGAAAATCGGCATCATGTTCGGCAATCCCGAAACGACGACCGGCGGGAACGCCTTAAAATTTTATGCGTCGGTGCGTCTCGATGTGCGTCGTATCGAAGCCCTGAAGGACGGCACGAACGTCATCGGAAACAGAACGAAAGTCAAGGTCGTAAAAAACAAAGTTGCTCCTCCCTTCCGCGAAGCGCAATTCGACATCCTCTATAATGAGGGGATCTCCAAGCTTGGCGACCTCATCGATGTGGCCGTTGAACACAACATTATCGTAAAAAGCGGCTCGTGGTTCTCCTATAAAGAGGATCGGATAGGCCAGGGACGCGATGCAGTAAAAGCGTACCTCGTTTCATCGCCAAAGGTGGCGGACGAGATCCTTCTCGCTGTGCGGAAAAAACTGGGAGTGATTTCCGACACCGACACGGCGAGCGTTAAACAGCCTGCAGCGCCGCCGAAAGGGACGGAGCAACCCGCTCCGAAAAAAGCGGCGCGCTAAACAATGCGCATTACAAAGATTGAGAACCAAAAAAAACGCCCGTCCCGCAAATCGGTTTTCATCGACGGCGCGTTCGCGTTTGGCGTCAGCGATGAGGTCCTCTTACGCCACTCGCTCCGCCAAGGGGATGAGGTTAATCAAGAAACGGTAGACCGGATCGTTCACTCGGAGGATGAAGAAGAAGCCAAACAAAAGGCGTTCCGCTTTCTCGGCATTCGGCCGAGAAGCAAAAAGGAAATCCGCGATTATTTATCAAAGAAAAGTTTTGCCGGGGACGTGGTTGAACATACCGTCGCAAAGCTCGAGTCGTTGAAGATGCTCGATGATCTTGAGTTCTCGCGGATGGTGTGCCGGGACATGCTCCTCAGAAAACCAGCGGGGGAAAAAATGCTGCGACAACAATTGTTCAAAAAAGGAGTTCCGAAAGAGCTCGCCGACACGGTCGTCGCCGAGTTTTCGACGCCCGAGGCGGAACTAATGATGGCGGTGCAAGCGGCAGAGCGGCAGAGCGCAAAGTTCGAGCGCTCCTCGAAGAAGCTCGACGGCGCGCTCCTCAAAAAAAAGATCCTCGATTATCTTATGCGCCGCGGGTTCGATTTTGACACCGCGATGAACGCCACCAAGCACCTCCGCCTGAGATAGTCATGCGCAGACTCTTTAAAAGCCGGCAGTGGAAAGTGTTTGTCGTAACAGTGGCGATCTCTGCGCCGATCTTCGCCCTGTCCCTTTTCAGCCAAGTGTTTCTTCTTTTGACGATGTCCCTGGCCCTGACGATGGTCCTCAAGCCACTCGTCGATTTCCTGGAGAATAAGGGAATACCCCGGCCCGCGGCGATCCTCGGGCTCTACGTCGTTATCGGAGGCGCTTCCATCATCGGCCTCATCGTTCTCTACCCGATCATTGTCTTCCAATCTTCGAGCCTCTCCGCCTCTTTCGACAGCGAACATCTCAGCGTGATGCTGAGTAAACTCAGCACGTCAATTGCGCACCAGGTGCCGTACATCAAGCCCGCGGCGATCAACGAACGGATGAACGGCCTTCTTGCCAGGGCAGCCCAGAGCGCCGAAGCGATGGCGACAAGCGCCGTCGGCATTGCGGCGTCCCTTATCATCGTCCCGTTCATCACTTTTTTTCTGTTGAACGATTATTACAAAATGCAGAAAGCGATCATCGAAAATGTCCCGAACAAATATTTCGAGATGTCGCTGAATGTCGTGAGCAAGTTGGAAGAGCAGATCAGCAAATTCATCCGTGGAACGTGCATCGAATCGTTCTGCGTCGCGATCCTCTATGCGATTGCGTACAACATTATCGGCGTGCATTACGCGATCATCCTCGGCATCATCGGAGGGATCATGAACATCATTCCGTTCGCGGGACCCTTCATCGGCGCCCTCCCCGTTCTCGCGGTGTCCGTCGTCCAGGTCGGTGACCTCTCGATGCTTATCCCGATCGCGATCTCGACGGTCGTCGTGCAGCAATTGGACCAATTTTTTGTGCAGCCGACGGTCTTCAGCAAGATCATGAGCATTCACCCCCTCACGATGTTCCTAGTGATCCTCATCGGAGGAGAACTTCTCGGCGTCATGGGGATGGTACTCTCAATTCCGATTTACACAATTATCCTCGTCACGGCAAAGGAGACGAATTGGGGCCTCAAGAGTTATCGGATCACTCAATAAGGTTCGCGGCCGGGCCGGGAAGCTTCCCGAAAACGGCAGAAGAGTCATTCTTAAGCCGACGTTGGAAGGTTTTCCTTGTCACGGCGTCGGTTGCCTTGCCCATCGCCTTCCTTGCGTTGTTCAACAACGTATTTCTCATCCTCGTCATTTCGGTCGCGGCCACAATGGTCTTCAACCCGGTTGTGGACTTTTTTGAACAGAAAGGCGTCGCTCGACCCGTAAGCATCATCGCCATCTACCTCATCGTCGGGGGCCTCGTCGCGGCAGGGTTGATGAATCTTTACGGGATCATCGTCCATCAGGCCGAAGGGTTTACCTCCTCTCTCGATGATGAACATCTCCATGCATTGTTTGCGCAACTCGGAGCTTCGGTGGCCGGCCAAATTCCATCGCTCAACGCACAAGCCGTCGCTGCCAGGCTGAACGGCGCCCTGCCGCAGGTGGCATCTCGCGCGGAAGAGTCGCTTGCCGGCGCCGTAAACATCCTTGGTTCTTTGGTCATCGTGCCGTTCATCACTTTCTTCCTTCTCAACGATTATCATAGGATACAAAAAATATTTATCCGCAATGTTCCCAATAAGTACTTTGAGATGACGCTCAACGTCATCTATAAACTTGAGCAGCAGCTCAGCCGTTACATTCGCGGGGTATGCATCGAGCTGACCGTCGTCGGCATTTTGTACATGAGCGCCTACTCGATTCTTGGATTCCGGTATGCGATCCTTCTCGGCATTGTGTGCGGCATCTCCAACATTATTCCGATGGCCGGCCCGCTTATCGCCGCCATCCCGGTCATTTTCGCGTCCCTCCTTCAGTACGGAGATTTTCGCATGATCCTCCCCATCGTATTGACGACATTCATCGTCCAGCAGATCGACCAAATGTTCGTCCAGCCGAATGTCTACGGTAAAATTCTCGACATGCATCCGCTGACCATTGTCCTGACCATTTTGATCGGGAGCCAGCTTCTCGGCATCGTCGGGATGGTCCTGGCGATCCCGATCTACACTGTCATCAAAGTTACAGCGCGGGAGACCAATTGGGGGCTCATGCACTACAAAATCACACGTTAATGACGCGCATTGTCTTCGACATTGAAACACTTGCTCTTCCGCTCGAAAGCTTTGACCAGGCCAGCCGCGAGTATTTGTTTAAGTTTGCGGACAGCGACGAGAAGATCGAGGAAACAAAACGAAACCTCAACCTTCACGCGCTGACCGCTCAGGTCGTCGCGATCGCTTTAGTCAACCCCGATTCGAACATGGGACGCGTATTGTTTCGGTCCGAATCGAAGGAAGAATTCACTTCCTCCGACGGACAGATCCAGTTCAAATCGGGATCGGAAGCAGAAATTCTGGAAGAGTTCTGGAAGATCATTCCCCCCTACAATCAAATCGTTACCTTCAACGGCCGTGGGTTCGATTGCCCTTTCCTGATGGTCCGTTCCGCAGTTCTTGGCATACAGCCGACCCGCAACCTTGTTCCGTACCGCTACGATGCAGACCATCATTGCGACCTGCTTGAACAGCTTACCTTCTATGGCACGACGCGGAAGTTTAATCTGGATTTCTATTGTAAATCCTTTGGAATCGAAAGCCCAAAGTCTCATGGGATCACGGGCCTTGATATTGGACGGTTGATCTATGAAAAAAAATACAAGGAGGTTGCGGAGTATTGTCTCGGCGATGCGCGGGCAACCGCTGAATTGTTCCGCCGGTGGAGCCAGTTTCTCGACCTCGGCAAAAATAATTCTTGACAGACGTTCATTTTTTTTATAGCTTTACGTATCAAATAGTATTGATGGATAGAGATGACTGAAGTCACGACAGCACTCAAAGCCTTATCGGAAGAAATTCGTATCCGCCTTCTTTTGGTTCTCATGGAAAAAGAAGCGTGCGTTTGCGAGCTTATGGCGACCTTCGACATGGCGCAGTCAAAACTTTCACATCATCTCATCGCCTTACGCGATGCGGGTTTTATTAAGGATGATAAGCGAGGGAAATGGAACTATTATCGCATCGACCTTCACTCCCTCGACCCGATGAGGAGAAAACTCCTGTCTTCGCTTTCGGAATGGGTCCGCGATGAAACAACCGTGAGCAAAGACCGGCAGGCCCTTTCAAGAGTGAAAGACAAAATGCAAATTTGCTGTTAATTTTTTTGTTCTAACGTATCAATCTAAATTGATGAAAGGCAAGCATGAAATCCGACGAAGAAATCAAAGAAAACGTGAGAGAAATGTATTCTCACATCGCATTGGGAGAAACAGGCGTCGCTTCGAAAAGTTCATGCTGCGGCCCTGAACCAAGCTCGTGTTGCGGCTCAGGCTCGGACACTCTCGTCCAAATGTCTTTGAGCTATCACCCCGAAGATATCGCCGATGTCCCGGAAGGGGCAAACTTGGGATTAGGATGCGGTGTTCCGACGGCGTTTGCGGACCTCAAAGAAGGTTCAACCGTTCTCGACCTCGGCTCCGGAGCCGGCATCGACGTTTTTGTGGCGGCTCGCTACGTCGGAGCGAGCGGGAAAGCTATCGGCGTCGATATGACGCCTGCGATGATCGACAAAGCGAAGAGGAACGCAGAAAAGATTAGCGCGAAGAATGTCGAATTCCGGCTTGGCGAAATAGAAGCGCTCCCGGTCGACGACAATTCGGTCGACCGTGTCATCAGTAATTGCGTGATTAACTTAGTGCCCAGCAAAGCGAAGGCGTTCGATGAAATTTATCGCGTTCTGAAGAACGGCGGAACATTTACCGTCTCCGATATCGTCATCGACGGGTCGGTCACGGACGCAGAACGAAACGATGCGGCGCTTTGGGCAGGATGCATCAGCGGCGCGATCGACAGAAAAGAATACCTGGACATAATCGCGAACTCCGGTTTCACGGAGGTGAAGATCCTCGCCGAAACGACGTACGACTATAAGCTTGCCCACGGAGGGCTCTCTTCAATTACAATATCCGGCACGAAACGATGAAAAGAATCCTCATCCTGTGCACCGGGAATTCATGCCGAAGCCAGATGGCGGAGGGGATCCTTAAATCCTTTGACAACCGGCTGGAAGTATTTTCGGCCGGCACACATCCGGCACCCGCAGTACATCCGCTCGCCATAAAAGTGATGCACGAAATTGGCATCGATATCTCCGCCAACAAAACAAAAAACGTCGCGAGTTTTCTTCCGCGCCAATTCGATTATGTCGTTACCGTCTGCGACAGTGCAAGAGAAAGCTGCCCGGTTTTTAGCGGAACCGTTCGTCACCGAATTCATTACAGTTTTGAGGACCCCGCCGAGGCGAGAGGAACTGAAGAAATACTACTTAACGAATTCCGTCGGGTGAGAGATGGAATTAAAGTGAAGTTCGAGGAACTTTATACGGCAATTAAAACAGAAATGCCGATTAGCGATTAATAAGTTCGCGCTCAACTTCTCACTCTACAAGAGGCACATGCCAAAACAAAAAGTCTTATTCGTTTGCATCCATAATAGCGCCAGGAGTCAGATGGCTGAAGCGCTGCTGAGACGTTTAGCCGGCGATAGATTTGAACCGGAAAGCGCAGGTCTTGAGCCGGGAAACATCAATCCGTTGGCCGTCGAAGCTCTGAAGGATTTAGGAATCGACATTTCCGGCAAGAAAACCCAAAACGTTTTCGACCTCTATAAACAAGGACGCGTCTTCCATTACGTCATTGCGGTGTGCGACGAGGCGAGTGAACGGTGCCCGATATTTCAAGTATGGTGAAAAGGCTGAGCTGGAGTTTCCCCGACCCATCTCAGCTGAAAGGCTCTCACGCGGAAAAACTCGCGCAAACAAAAATTATACGCGATCGGATCGCACAGCAAATTGAGGACTGGCTGGTCGAAGTTAACCAAATACGAGCAAGCGAACAAACGGCGGATCGCCATGATTAACGGGAAAAAGCCGCTCCCAATTTTTGAACGATATCTTACGATCTGGGTATTAGCATGTATGGCGGCAGGAATGTTTATCGGAAGGATGTTCCCTCGTGTGATCAGCGGCCTGCGCGACCTCCAATTCGGTCAAGGAAGCCAGATCAATATTCCGATAGCTGTGCTCATCTGGCTCATGATCTATCCGATGATGCTCAGGGTGGATATTGCAAGTATTGTGCGAGTGCCCAAAAAACCGAAAGGAATTCTGATCACCCTTTTTGTCAATTGGATGGTGAAACCGTTCTCGATGGCGCTCATCGCATGGTTATTTTTCAAACACTTCTTTCTGCCGCTCATCGGCAGCGCCCTCGCCGACCAGTACATTGCAGGAACGATCATTCTTGGAGCAGCTCCCTGCACGGCGATGGTGTTCGTTTGGTCTTATCTTACCGATGGCGATCCTGCATACACGTTGGTGCAGGTTTCGCTCAACGACCTTCTCATGCTGGTGTTCTTCGCCCCGGTTGTCACCATTCTCATTAAAGGCGCCAGTAATCTTACGGTTCCGTTCCATGTGCTCTTTTACAGCGTTGTCTGCTTTATTGTTATTCCGCTCGGGCTTGGAAGTTTAAGTCGACTCATTCTGATCAGAGCAAAAGGCAAAGAGTGGTTCGAGCGCATTTACATCGGTTTCTTTCATCCCATTACCATCATTGCGCTTCTTGCTACCTTAGTCCTAATTTTTGCTTTTCAAGCAGACAATATTATCGAGCATTCTTTCCATGTTGCACTTATAGTTGTTCCTCTTCTTCTTCAAGTTTATTTCAATTCTTCCCTGGCGTACGGCTTAATGAAATTCTTCAACGTCCCCCATCGCATCGCAGCCCCCGGCGCCCTCATCGGCGCGAGTAATTTTTTTGAGTTAGCGGTGGCGACGGCCATCGCTCTTTTCGGTCCCGGTTCAGGAGCAGCGCTCGCAACGGTGGTCGGCGTTCTTGTCGAAGTTCCCGTGATGCTTTCAGTCTGCTCCTTCTGCAATAATACGCGTGATTGGTTCCCGCTCGAAAGCATCTCTTCGATTGAGGCGTAACGCTCCAACAAAAAAGCCTCTCGTGTATGAGAGGCTTAACAAGCATGCAGCTAGGAATATTTACGCATTATCCTGCGCCGGCAATTTCCTGTATCGCTTTGCAAATTGATTATAGATCGCTGCTGCAGCCGTGAGCTTTAAAAGATCCCACCACGAAAAAATAAGAAAACCGCTGGCAATTGATTCCTTGATATCGTGAAGAAAGAAAATGTTAAGAAAGGCCGCTCCGCATGCAAAAATAATGACGAGGCCAAGGAACATCGCAGCCAGGGTCCAAAAATAATTTGACCGGCGCTGAACGATGTATCCTATCACTAATGCACCAAGGGGAAAACTCAGAAGATACCCTCCAGACGCCCCAAGGAACCACGATGAGCCGCCGCTCCCTCCTGCGAAAACCGGCAAGCCAACAAGCCCGAGAACGAGGTACAAAATTTGACTGAGAGATCCGTTGCGCCCGCCGAGAAATGCCGCTCCAAGAAGTACGAAAAAGGTCTGGAGCGTGTAAGGGACGGGGACATGCGGGATCTCCACCTGAGCCCCGAGCGCAGTTAAACCGGCAAAGAATGCGATCCATAATAACTGGGCGCGCACCGTTGTCTGAGTGTGTTCGAGCGAAGCAACGATCGTTTTGAACGCAGTGTCCATCTTTTCTCCTTATTCACTCAAAGATGTTTGTGAAACCATGCGGATGTAATACCGAGAACGTGGACCAATGTCGGCGCCTCATGCGTATATGGATGACGTGCGCCGTACATGTGTCCTGCTCCTTGGAGAACAATATACTCTGTTAGCGTCTTATCGGCAACATCGTATAAATGATTTGTTTCTTCGATTGGAACGGGAAGGTCGGCAGTTCCATGAACGAGCAACAATGGTTTATGCAACCATTTCACCGCGCGGCCTATGTCGAGCCGTGCGGCATTTAGCTCAAGGTCGTCGAGGAGCGCCGTTCCGACAACGAAAGGGTCATCGTGCGTTGCCGAAGGCGGTCCAAGAAATCCTTTCTCGCGCCAACGTTTAGCTTGCGCTTCAGTGTGCCGTGCGAATCGTGCGACAGTGGACCATCCAGCGACCGCTTTGATCCGACGGTCTTCACTCGCCTTAATAATTGCAACTCCTCCTCCACGGGAATGTCCCACAATACCGATTCTCGACGCATCAAGACGTCCATCCTCAATTTTACCGGACGTGATCCCTTCGACCAACGACTCGACATCCTCCAACTCAAAGCTGATGGTATTGCTAAAAAATTTTTGCCTCTCCGAAAATTTTCGAGGCTCTTTGCCAATTCCGTTATGCGTGAAATTAAAGACGATGGAGACAAAGCCGGCATGTGCAAAATGTTCTCCTATCGCCGGAAACGGTCCCCAGTCTTTATACGCCTTGAACCCATGGCAAACAATGATAACGGGGAGTTGCCCTCCCCTCTCGTCCCCGGTTCCCCGTTTCCATCTCATGTCCCCGCGGAGTTCTGACCCCGAGAGAGTTTCCAGAATAAATTGCTTGAGATGAACGTCCGGCATAAAGACCAGCAAGAAAATACCCAACCGATAGCTGATTGTCAAGAAATCTCAGTTAAAGCAACACATCATTCGGAGATGTCTAAAGAATTGAACGCCATTTCGTTTTCTTACAAACACCACTATAAAAACCGTTGACTTATTTATCATTTTTTACTATCTTTTTAAGCTTAAAGAAAAATTGCCCATACCAGCGGATCGCGTGGAATGAGGTGGCCGAAACACCGGTTGTTTTCTGCGCCTAACGAGTTCGTCGGAAAGACAGATCAACTCATGCATGGATTAAAGGTTTTTTCCGGAACGGCAAACCGGCAGCTTGCTGAGCAGATCGCAAAAAGTCTCGGCCAGGAACTCGGCGGTCTCGATATCCGTAAATTCAGCGACGGCGAGATATGGGTTAAGTTCCTTGATAATGTGCGTGGTGCAGACGTGTTCATCATCCAGCCGACAAACCCGCCGGCTGATAACTTGATGGAGCTTCTCATCACGATCGATGCGGCAAAAAGAGCATCCGCTAATAGAGTGATCGCCGTTATCCCTTATTTCGGCTACGCTCGCCAAGACCGCAAAGATCAGCCACGAGTCGCCGTCACGGCCAAGCTCGTCGCAAACCTGCTGACACAAGCCGGCGCGGACAGGATCATTTCCATGGACCTCCATGCGCCGCAGATCCAGGGTTTCTTTGATATCCCGTTCGACCACTTGTATTCTTCGGTGGTGTTTGTGGATCACTACCGCAGGGAAAATATCACGGATCTGACAGTGGTCTCTCCCGATGTCGGCGGGATCAAAATGGCCCGGGCGTATGCAAAAAGGCTGTCGGCCGACCTCGTCCTTATCGACAAGCGCCGTCCGGCGCCGAATGAAGTTGAAGTGATGAACATCGTCGGCGAAGTGAAGGGACGGAACGTCCTGATCGTGGACGATCTCATCGATACCGCTGGGACATTCACAAGCGCGGTGCGCACGTTGAAAGAGGCGGGCGCCAAAGGAATTTACGGGGCGTGTACGCATCCCATCCTTTCCGGCAAAGCGATGAGCCGGATCAACGGGTCGGAAGTGACAAGTCTCCTCGTCACAGATACGATTCAATTAAAAGAAGTGTCGCCAAAGATCGAGGTGATGTCGGTGGCGAAAATTTTCGCCGAAGCGATCCGGCGGTCGTACGAAAATAAGTCGATCAGTTCGTTGTTCGACGTCGACAAAGATAAAACACAGGACGATTAGTTTTTTTTGAAGGAGTAAGGTATGTCAGAAATTGTGCTTCAAGCAGAGGTGCGGGCCGAGACCGGCAAGCGGACCAAAAGCATTCGCAAGTCGGGTAAGATCCCGGGCGAGTATTATTCGCGCGGCGAACAGAATATCCACCTTGCGGCCGCCCCGGTCGGATTGAAACCGCTCATCTATACGTCGGAAACGCACATCATCAATTTGAAACTCAGTAACGGCGAATCGAAAACATGCGTGTTGCGCAATGTCCAATTCGATCCGGTCTCCGATCTTCCAATCCACTTCGATCTGCAGGGTGTTCGTGCAGACGAAGAATTAACCATCGAGGTGCCTGTGATGCTTCAAGGTACGCCCAAAGGCGTCAAAGACGGCGGAACCATACAGCATGTGATGCACCGACTCAAAGTATCATGCTTACCGAAATTCATTCCAGAACATGTGGAAGTCCATATCGACGAGCTTGGGATCAATCAATCGATCCACGTTCGCGATATTAAAATCGACAACGTCACCATCCTCGAAAGTGCGTCGAGTACGATTGTCGCCGTCGTTCCTCCGACAATTCTCAAAGAGGAAGTACCGGCAGATGCGGCCGCTGCGGCAACGATCGCCGAACCCGAGGTCATCGCCAAGGGTAAGAAACCTGAAGAAGGCGAGGAAGGTGAAGCGGCAAAGCCTGCGGCAGCGGGAGCAACGAAAGCCGCGGCTGGAGCCGGCAAAGCTGCTGCCCCTGCGGCAAAAGCAGCGCCTGCAGCTCCTGCAAAGAAAGACGATAAAAAATAGCATCGCCGCTACGATGCTCGCATAGCTCTTTGAAAAATCTACTGTCATCGATACTCTCGGCGTTTAGGAAAAGTTCTCTCGCAAGAACAGATCCGGCAAATCTACGTTGCATCGTCGGTCTCGGGAATCCGGGAAGCAGATATCGGTCAACACGGCATAATGTTGGATTCGAAGTAGTCTCATCGTTAGCGGAGTCTCTTCGGGCTCCCCTCATAGCGGGCAAAGGAGATTATTTTTTTTGCCAATCGACCTTTGCCAATTATGACGTAGTGGCCGCTGCCCCATCGACCTTTATGAACGCCAGCGGCGTTGCGGTCGAACAGCTTCACCAACTTTTCGGACTAACGCCGTCAAACTTTTTGATCGTTTACGACGATTTTCAGCTCCCTCTCGGGACGCTCAGATTCCGTCCAGAAGGAAGCGATGGCGGGCATAACGGCATGGCATCGGTGATCGAGCATTTAGGAACCGAGGGTATACCAAGACTGCGAGTCGGGATTGCAGGAAAAACCTGTCCGACTTCTGAACGGAAAGAGCTGATGGCATCGTACGTCCTTTCCCGGTTTGAAAAAGACGAGCTCCACACCGTCTCGGAGATGATCGGCCACGCGCGCGAGGGTGTGCTCGCCTTTGTTGAGCACGGCATAGAATTCGCGATGAATAATTTTAACCGATCTTTTTTGATTTGAAAATTCGATAAAAAAACAAGGTCCCAAAAGTTAACCTCGAACAAAATTCATAATTTTTAATTCGTAATTCATAATTCTTAATTATTAATCGCTCTACCACCCCCTGCTCCATCATCAAAGAGATGGGGCCACAACAAAAGGTCCAAAGGAGGAACATAACGTTGGAAAAAGAACACAAAATCTACGAAACAACCTTCATCGTCAATGCCGCTCTCGACGATGCGCAAATCGAGGTCGTCATTGAGAAAGTGAAGGACGTTATCGTGAAAAACGGCGGCGAGATTCGGTCGGCCGAGAAATGGGGACGAAAGCGTCTCGCGTATACCATCGACAAGAAAAATAACGGCTTCTACGCTTTTTTTGAATTTAAAGGGCCGGGAGACCTCATCGCAAAGCTCGAGCGGCATTATCATCTTGAAGAACAGGTGATTCGCCATCTCACAATTCAACTCGACAAAAAAGCGCTGAAAGCCCGGGAAGCGGCCGCTGCCGCTCAAAAAGCGCAGCTTGCTCCGGCAGCTGCTGATGTCGTGGTCTAAACAATCCATCGCGAGAGGCGCGATGCTCACACCTCTCGATTCAACAACAGATTTAATCAAGGAGAATGACAGTGTTTCATCAAAACCAGAACCGCCGCGGAGGAGACGACCGGCGCGAAAAACGCGACGCGAACGCGATACGCAAGAAACGGACATGCCGATTTTGCGATGCCAAAGAAATCTACATCGACTATAAAGATGAGAAGCGCTTGTACCGGTTCATTACCGAACAGGGCAAGATCATCCCGAAGCGAATTACCGGCTCTTGCGCAAAACATCAGCGTCAATTAGTCCGGTCGATCAAACGGGCGCGGCATCTCGCTCTGCTCCCATACGTGTCCGACGCAATCAAATAATTGTGGCCATTCTTTAGACGATGGAGAAAGTATGAAAGTCATTTTACGCCAGGATTTTGAAGCCCTCGGCAAAATCGGCGAGGTTGTCATGGTAAAGGACGGTTATGCCCGTAACTATCTTATCCCCCGCAGCATCGCATACAAAGCGACGGCGAGCAGCCTCCGGGCTTTGGAAGAAGAAAAAAAGCAGCATGACCATCAGGAACAGAAGAAATTCAAAGACGCAGAAAAACTTGGCGTCGAACTTGAAAAACTTTCAGTCACCATTCCGATGAAAGTCGGCGAGGACGACAAGCTGTTCGGGTCGGTCACGTCGCAGATGATCGCCGACGCGTTGAAAGAAAAGGGATTCACAGTGGACAAGCGGACGATCGAACTCGAAGAGCCGATCAAAACGCTCGGCATCTTCGAGATACCCGTGAAACTCCACACGAAGGTCAGCGCAAAAGCAAAGGTCTGGGTTGTCCGAGAATAAGATCCGCGCAACCCCTTTGTCTACCTGACGTCAATATCGACCGTCAGGTATTTTTTTATCCCGGCTTTAACGCAAGAAGGAGAACTGTATGCCACAACACCGACAGCTCTGGAGCGGCAGGTTCCAGGAGCCATTGTCTGAAATCGCTTTGAAGTTCTCGTCGTCGATCGACCTCGACCGGCAGCTTTACCGCGAAGACATCATTGGAAGCATCGCGCATGTTGAGATGCTTGCAGCGACCAAAATCATCTCTTCGGAGGACGCACGCAGGATCAGAACTGCCCTCAATGCTATTGCAGAAGAGATCGACGCCGGTAAGCTTGACCTCTCATGGGAGAGCGAAGATGTTCACATGGCGATCGAACAGCGGCTGATCCAAAAGATCGGTCCCGTCGGCGGTAAACTGCACACGGGCCGTAGCCGGAACGACCAGATCGCTCTCGACGAACGCCTGTATCTTCGTTCAAGCATACGAGAGATTCAAAAGCTCCTCCTACAATTGCAGCGTGTACTGCTGTATAAAGCGGAGAAGTACTTCGATACCCTTATGCCCGGATACACTCATCTTCAAAGAGCCCAACCGGTCTATTTATCGCATCACCTTCTTGCCTACGTCTCGATGTTCGATAGAGATTTCGAGCGGATGCACGATTGCCGCACCCGGTTGAACCGGCTCCCCCTTGGCGCAGCCGCCCTTGCGGGGACGTCCTTCCCTATCGACCGGGCGATGGTCGCACGGAAACTCGGCTTCGACGGAATCATTGAAAACAGCATCGATGCGGTGAGCGATCGGGACTATCTGATCGAGTTCATCGCAGCATGCAGCATCATAATGACCCACCTCAGCCGGTTCGCAGAGGAGATCGTCCTCTGGAGCTCGCAGGAATTCGCTTTTGCAAAGACAGACGACGCTTATACGACCGGAAGCAGCATTATGCCGCAAAAGAAAAATCCGGACATGGCGGAATTGGTGCGTGGGAAATCGGGGAGAGTTTTCGGCGACTTGATGAACATCCTTACGATCATGAAGGGATTACCGCTGGCTTACAATCGGGATATGCAGGAAGATAAAATGCCTCTCTTCAACGCCGTATCGACAACGCGTCAGTGCCTTTTCATCTTCTCGCATATTCTTGTACACACAAAATTTGAAAAAAACCGGTTTGAAGAGGATCTGCGGAATGATTTCCTTACGGCGACAGAAATAGCGGATTACCTTGTGCAAAAAGGGCTGGCCTTCAGGGAATCCCATTCGATCACGGGAAAGATCGTTTCGTACGCGATCGAACACAAGAAAAACCTTGCTCAGCTTTCATTGCAGGAATTGAAACACTTTTCATCGAAGCTTGATGAAGACCTCTTCCCTCTTTTGGATCCACACAAAAGCATCGAGCACAAGAAATCTTCCGGCAGCACTTCTCCCCAAGAGGTAAAGAAGCAGATTGTCCATTGGACGCGGTTGCTGAAAAACAGAAAACCGTAGTCGTTCACTTTGTCGAAAGGCGAAGCCACGTTACGGTCGCATGCGGCGTACAAAGCCGGCAGTCGCCATTGGGCATTAACAATTTATTTTAACGATCTCCTGCTGTATCGGCTCTCCGGGGATCACGATTTGTTTTTCTTTCGTTACGTAGACGTCGATCTCAAGGCGCACGCCAAATTCACCCGGTAAGTAGATTCCCGGTTCAATGGAAAAGCAGGTCTCGGGAATAATTTCACGCTCGTCGTGTGTTTCAAGGTTGTCGATATTTGCACCGTTGCCGTGCACTTCTTCGCCGATGTTGTGTCCCGTGCGGTGAATAAAATACTCGCCGTAGCCTTTGTCCGAAATAAATTTTCTCGTGATGTCGTCGACATCGCACCCCCGCACTTTCCTTCCTTCGCTAAATTCTCTTTTCAAATACACGACAGCAGCATCGCGCGCTCCGCGGACAATTTCGAAGACCTGTTGATACTTTGATGGAATGGACTCGCCTGCGAACGCTACCCATGTAATGTCGGAATAGACCGACCCCGGTGTATTCTTTTTTGCCCACAGGTCGATAAGGATGTAATCCCCTTTTTTGATCTCGGTGAATATCTCTTTGGTCGGCTCGTAATGAGGGTTCGCACCGTTGCCGTTTACGGAACAGTTCGGAGCATCGTCGAAAGCAAGGCCGTTCTCGATAAAGTATTGAACCATTCTCTGTTGAACATCGTACTCCGTGACCTTCTGTCCCGACCTCAGCTTCTTGCCGATAAAACCGAAGGCGATGTCGACGGTTTTTCTGAGAATCTTTGAACTCTCAAACTGATCCGTTCGTTGCTCGTCGGTCCAACGGGCTTCAAAAAACTGAACGATATCGGCCGATGATACGACCTGGGCCCCTAAAGAACGCACAAGTTCGACTGTTCCTGCGTCTACCTTTGAAACGTATGGTATTGAATTTTCCGGTGAATACTCCATCGCAAGCGTTTTTTTCCCATGGATGGATTTGCGCAGCCCTTCCCGCAACGATTGCCAACTTACGTAGACCGTTTTGTCTCCAGGGAGATGGTCCAAATTATATTGCTCGATCCCATGGACGAGTTTTTGAGGAGTGCCGGTTGCTGGGATAAAGTAGAAATAACGGCGCATCTGGGTCAGATGCGTCGGCAGCTCGAGAAGCTTCGACGCGAAAACGTTCGATTGACGGAAATTATAGAGCAGCCATCCGTCGATGTGATGCTCCTTTAGCGTTGATTGAATAGTCGAAATTTTCTGTGCGAGGGCGTTCTGAGGAGTCATAAAGAAAGGCCTTTGTTAATGGGTCAAATAGCGTCGGTGCTGCAGTGCAATATAGAAATTCTTCGATAAATAAAAAATCCCCGGACGCTTTTCGCGCCGGGGATTTTACTGACATGACAAGATTCTCTTAGTACATGTCGCCCATTCCGCCGCCGGGGGGCATTGCGGGCATAGGCTTTTTCTCTTCCGGTTTCTCAACGATCGTCGCTTCCGTCGTGAGGAGGAGTGCGGCAACGCTCGCCGCATTCTCGATCGCGATGCGTGTGACTTTCGTCGGATCGATCACGCCGGACTCAACGAGGTTCTCGTATTTTTCCGAGAACGCATTGAAACCGAAATTGCCTTTTTCATTCTTCACTTTATCGACGACAACGGAGCCTTCGAGCCCTGCGTTTGCAACGATCTGGCGAATTGGCTCTTCGAGCGCTCGCTTGATGATCTCGACGCCGGTCTTTTGATCTTCGTTAGACGTCTTCACTTCGTCGAGCTTTGACATTGCACGGAGATACGCCACGCCGCCGCCGGGAACGATCCCTTCTTCGACGGCTGCACGGGTTGCATGAAGAGCATCTTCAACGCGCGCTTTCTTCTCTTTCATCTCCACTTCAGTCGATGCGCCGATCTTCAGAACGGCAACTCCGCCTGAAAGTTTCGCAAGGCGTTCCTGTAACTTCTCTTTATCGTAATCCGATGTTGTCTTATCGATCTGGCCTTTGATTTCATTGATGCGCTTCTTGATGTCGTCCTTCTTGCCGGCTCCTTCGACGATGGTCGTGTTGTCCTTGTCGACGACGACCTTCTTCGCTGTCCCAAGGTACGAAAGGGTCGCGTTCTCCAGCTTGAAGCCTTTTTCCTCGGAGATGACCGTTCCGTTTGTCAACACAGCAATATCCTCGAGCATTGCTTTTCGACGATCTCCAAACCCCGGCGCCTTCACAGCAACAACGCGCAAGGTTCCGCGGATCTTATTGACAACGAGGGTCGCAAGCGCTTCGCCCTCGACCTCTTCGGCGATGATGACCATCGAACGTCCCGATTGCGCGGACTTCTCGAGGATAGGAAGAAGATCCTTCATCGAGCTGATTTTTTTGTCATGAATGAGGATGAGCGGGTCTTCGAGCGCCGCTTCCATTGTATCGGCATCTGTGACAAAATACGGCGAGAGGTAGCCGCGGTCGAACTGCATGCCCTCGACAACATCCACCAATGTCTCGGTACCTTTTGCTTCTTCAACCGTGATGACGCCATCCTTGCCGACTTTCTCCATCGCATCCGCGATGAGATTGCCGATGGTGGAATCATTGTTGGCGGAAATAGAACCAACTTGCGCGATCTCTTTCTTTCCCTCAACCGGACGGCTTATTTTTTTGAGCTCTTCGATGACGCGTGTTACCGCGAGATCGATCCCACGCTTGAGGTCCATCGGATTGGCTCCAGCAGTCACGTTCTTTAGGCCCTCGCGCACAATTGCCTGTGCGAGGACAGTTGCAGTCGTCGTGCCGTCGCCGGCAACGTCCGACGTCTTTGATGCAACTTCGCGAACCATCTGTGCGCCCATGTTCTCGATCGGGTCTTCAAGCTCAACTTCTTTTGCAACCGTTACGCCGTCTTTTGTGACCGTTGGCGCGCCGAATTTCTTGTCGATGACGACATTACGTCCTTTCGGCCCTAACGTGACCTTTACCGCGTTCGCAAGCTGATCCACACCACGCTTTAAAGCTGCACGGGCGTCAAAGTCGTACTGAATGATTTTTGCTCCCATAGAATTAATACTCCTTATAGATATTGGTTATCATTATTTCAATTACTTCGGCATGATCGCGAAGACATCGCTTTCGCGCATGATGAGCACTTCTTCGCCGTCGAGCGTGACTTCGGTTCCAGAATATTTGCCATACAAAACTTTGTCGCCGACTTTAACTTCCATTGCAACTTTCTTTCCGTCGTCGGTCGTTTTTCCCGGACCGGCTGCTATCACTTCACCCCATACCGGCTTCTCCTTAGCAGTATCGGGAAGGATGATGCCTCCCTTGGTCTTCTCTTCTGCAGCGGCTGGCTTTACCACAATTCTGTCAGCCAAAGGGTGTAATTTCATATAGAGCCTCCTTAACGTTGAGTTTGAAATACGTAACTATAGTGTTTTTAATCAGTTAGAGCGCATCACTCTTATTAGCACTCTCTATTAATGAGTGCTAATATAAGGCCAAAAAAACATAAAGTCAAGGGGGGGAGCAACTCTAGGTAGTGGTACGTTTTGCCGAACCTAGTTTTGTCGACCCTTGAACTGGCAAAAGAATTCGGCCTTACTTGGAAGGCGCGTAAGTGAGGAAAACATTTCCGGACTGAAATGTTTTTGAGGTGAGAAGCTTTAATCGAAGCTTAACTTTGGTCTCATTGAATAAGGCCTTGCCACTTCCTAAAATGACGGGATTTATTATAATCCGATACTCATCGATAATGTCAAGTGGAATTAAAGATGCAGCGAGATTGCCGCTTCCGAAAATTCCAATTTCTTTTCCGGGCTGTTGTTTGAGTTTCGCGATCTCTTGAGGAATATTTTCCTTTACAAGTTTCGTGTTATTCCACTCCGCCTTTGTCAACGTTCGCGAAAAAACAATCTTCCGGATGCTGTTCATTTTGTCGGCAACTATCGGGTCATCCTTGGTTGCTCCCGAAGTCGGCCAGTAGCCCGCCATAAGATCATACGTCACACGGCCGAATAAAAGAAGGTCGGCGTTGTCGAGCTGGCGTATCGCAAAATCGTTGAATTCCCGGTCGACATTGTGCCAACTAAGGTCATGGTTTACTCCCTCAAAGAAACCATCAAGCGATATCATGTTGAACAAATATAGCTTCCTCATTTAAACTGCCTCCTATTTTTCAATTACGTAGCGCACACTGCAAAGGTTTTTCGAGCATCAATTTTAGATTGGAATTAATCAAACAAGGCATAACCTCAAGCTGACTTATTGTTTATTATAGGCCTGCTTCAGCGTTTCGATATCGAATTTTTTCATCTTAAGGAACGCCTCAGTTATTCGGGCGACCTTCTGCGGGTCTTTATCTTTTTGCATTTGGCCCAATATGGTCGGCACGATCTGCCATGAAAGGCCGTATTTGTCTTTCAGCCAGCCGCATTGTTCTGCTTTTGGATCAGCGGAAAGTTTACTCCAATAATAATCAATTTCCTGTTGGGTTTCGCACTCAACAACAAACGAGATGGATTCGTTGAATTTGACAAAAGGGCCGGCGCTCATAAGACGAAAATCCCGGCCAAATATCTCCATCGTAACAATTTCGACCGTCCCGGAGGGAGTATTATGAAGAATCGTCGAATCTTTTATTTTTGAGCCTTTGAACACGGAGGCGTAGAACTTTGCCGCTTCCGCTGCCTCCTTATCGAACCATAAAAATGTAGTGATCTTTTCCATAAACCTTCCTTTGAGTTAGTTCCGTAGCTTTTTGTTTTTAGCGTTTTGCGGATGCGGGCACTTTTGTAAACGCTTCACCGGCCACTTACCACTACATGGCCGAGCATCAGCACTAGACGATATTGGAACGCTACTTGAACATCGCGTTGATTTCTTCATTAGCCGGACGTATCTCCCAGCTTCCGCCCATCCGGACTGAAGGATGTTTGGACATCAATTGGATAGCCTGGTTTAAGTCTCGCGCTTCAAGTATCATAATTCCGCCCAGTTGTTCCTTCGTTTCGGCAAACGGGCCGTCAGTAATACTAGGCCTCCCATTCGCATATCGAATGGTCGTTGCTGTGTGAACACTCTGAAGCGCTTCGCCTCCGGTAAAATGTCCACTTTTTCGGAGCTCTTTGTCGTATAAAAGACATTCATCGACAAATGTCTTTTGCTCCTCCGCGGTTTTTTGACCCCATATTTTTTCGTCGAGATAACCTAGACAAATGTATTTCATATTATTTAAGATAAGTGATCATGTGCATTTCCTTAATCTGTAGCCGCAATCTGAAAATTGCGGTTACTTCAGATTGCGGCACCTTCAAATAGCGGTTACCGTCTTTTTATCGTTTGTGTTTATCGAGCGCTGCCTGGACAACAGAATTGTCCGCTGCCTTCCGCACATCATCAGGGAATTCTGATGTCTCGAACACCTGACGAACCTCAATAACAGCGCCTGAATCGACTTTAACCGCGGGACATCGCTTCGCCCAATCGATCGCTTCTTCTTTTGATTTAACATCGATCATCCAATATCCCCCGACCACTTCCTTTGCTTCTACAAACGGACCGTCGGTGACGGACGTTTTTCCGCCGCGGAAAGCGACGCGTGCCCCCTTGAGCATTGGATGAAGTCCATCAAGAGAGATGAGAACGCCACCTTTTGCAAGCTCTTCATTATACTTCATCATTGCAGCGACCGCTTCTGCTGGAGGCGCAAAATTCTCTCCAGCTTTTTTGCTCGCCGGAGCACTGGATTGGTATTCGGGTGGAATCATGAACATCATAAATCGCATCGTTGTATCTCCTATTGTTTTAATTTTTAGGTTGATAAATTAATATCTAGCAAAAATAAAGTCTCCTCCACCCTACTGTCGCGCGTAGGCCGGCTGGTCGGGCATTAAGCGGATCTCACTTTCACCGTCCCCGGCGATCGAGAGGAAGCGCTTTGCCAATTCGACAGCCTCCGACTTCGAATTTACTCTGATAATTGCGAAACCGCCAATTAACTCTTTTGTTTCAGTGAAGGGCCCGTCGGTGATTGTCAATTTCCCTCCGGCTAAGCGGACACGTGCCCCCTTCGAGCTGGGCTGGAGTCCGTCAGTCAATAACAAGACTCCGGACTGAGCCAGTTCAGCTATAAACTCTCCCATTTTTGCCATCATTGATTGGCTCGGAGGTATGCCCGCTTCCATGCTCTTAATATCAGCCGGTTTGTAGATCATCATAAACCGCATAATCGTGTCTCCTTAATGAATAGTTGATAAAGTCATCCGGAATAGATCGTTTCGTCGGGGTTACATTACTTAGTCGATTGGCGGCAACCAAAATCGACATCCGAAATTAAGTTTAGGCCTGAGGAAATCGGAAATTTCTTCTTTTAAAATCCAGTCGTTGAACTCGACCTCTACAATATAGTCGGTTGGCAGAACCGGATTTCGACATCTCGGTTTAAAAAATTTTAATTATTTTTTCCCTCTAAATCCTTCAATTTTCGCTCAAGAAACTTCCTTTCAGGCCCTTGTTGCGCAAGGGCAAGTGCTTTTTCATACGAGATTTTCGCTTCGGCCTTCTCTCCCAACCGCCGGCATAATTCCGCCCGAGCTGAATAAACGAGATGGTAATTTGACAATTCGCCTCGTGCAAGGATTGCGTCAATCAGATCCAGGCCAGATTTCGGTCCATCGCACATTGCGACGGCAACCGCCCGGTTTAGCTCGATGACGGGCGACGCTTGCATTCTCAACAACACATCATACAGCTCTACAATTTCCTTCCAATCTGTTGCATCGGGGGCGGAAGCTTCGGCGTGGACCGCGGCAATCGCAGCTTGAACGGAGTAGGGTCCGACTCGGTTTGAGGAAAATGCCCTTTCGACCAAGGCCACTCCTTCAGCAATTTGTCGTTTATCCCACAATGAACGATCCTGATCTTCCAAGAGAATCAAATCCCCATCCGACGATGTGCGTGCAACGCGGCGGGATTCCTGAAGCAACATCAACGCCAGCAGGCCGATCACCTCCGGCTCCGGAAGTAATTGCGTGAGCAAGCGTCCCAAGCGGATCGCCTCACCGGAAAGATCTGCACGAGTCAACACGTCGCCCGATGACGCCGAGTAACCTTCATTGAATACGAGATAGATGACATGAAGCACGGCCTCGAGACGCTCTGGCAATTCCGATTGTGAAGGCACCTCGTAAGGAATACGCGCGGCGCGAATTTTCGCTTTAGCCCGCACAATGCGCTGCGCAAGCGTCACGGGTGTAGTAAGAAAAGCATGGGCAATTTCTTCAGTCGTGAGGTCGCACACTTCGCGGAGCGTGAGGGCAATGCGGGCGTCGGGAGATAAAGCAGGATGACAACATGTGAAAATCAACCGAAGCTCGTCGTCCTCTATATTTTTGTCGATCTGCTCAGCGGGGTCGATAGTATCGGCTTCAAGGCGGTCGGCCGCTTGGTCCAAGGATAAATCAAACTTAGCATGGCGCCTCATGCCATCGATCGCTTTGAAGCGCGCTGCTGAAACGATCCATGCCCGTGGATTAGAGGGAATGCCTTCTACAGACCATTGCTCAGTTGCAGCAGCGAATGCATCGTGCATCGCATCCTCGGCAACGTCGAAATCGCCGAGAAGCCGAATGAGCGTCGCAAGGATGCGGCGCGATTCGGTCTTATAGATTTCGTCGATTGCCTTACGAGTTTGGTCGGCAGAATCTTCCATGAGCAAGATTATTGTTTCGACAATAGTTATCATGAATAATACTTTAACACGAGAGAAAAGGCAAGATTGATAATTGGATATATCTTGATTAATTTCTGACAGTCGGGGGAAGGCCGCTAGAATCAAACGCCATTATCCATCTAAAAATGTCGCAAAATTAATTCCTAAACCTTTGTATCATTATACAAAACTTACACACCTACCATGAGCAGACGGCCACTTCCTGTTACTATCATCAGTTGCCTCTTCATCGTTGTCGGCATTGCCGGGATTGCATACCATGCCAATGAAATACGACTCCATGACCTGCTTTCAAGCGACCTGATGTGGCCCCTATGTATCCGCCTTCTTGCTATCGTGGGCGGGATTTTTCTGTTCCGCGGAATGAATTGGGCTCGCTGGCTCGTGCTTGCGTGGCTCGCCTTTCATGTTGGCTTGAGTTACTTTCACACGATGTCTGAAATGGCGATGCACGCCGTCATGCTCGTAGTTATCGCATTTTTCCTTTTTCAGCCGAAAGTAAACGAATACATTCAAAGAGCAAAAGATAAGCATTAACTCAAAACCGCTAACTAGAAGCCATCTTAAAAATGACCATTATATTTGTACAGTCTCTCTCGCAAGGTCGGAGGGTGACAAAAATATTGTAAAATCATGCTTCGACTTCGCGCAGTATGACTAATTTTTTGTTTTTGGGATGGCCTCTAAGAAATTCGGCGAAAGATAGGGTCGGATCGCCCCGTTACGGCAAAAGGAAAATTGAGCATTCGATGTCCAGTTTTGGCGATCTCATTTGTTATTAGGGTGTAAGTCAAACATTCAATAACACTTAAGGACGGAAAAAATGGAAGAATACATACTGATCCTGCGACACCAGGATGGCCAAAAGATTGCATCGCCAGAGCAAATGCAAATTTGGATGAAGCAGACAATGGACTGGATTGGCAGCATCGCGGCCCAAAACAAATACATCGGAGGAAACGGTTTGTTGTTTGACGGAGCGCGGGTCGTTCGCCTAAAGGATGCAAAAAAGGTGGTTATCGATGGACCTTTCGGCGAAATTAAAGAAACCCTTGGCGGCTACATGATCGTAAAAGCCGATTCGTTTGACGAAGCCGTTGAGTTTGCGAAAGGCTGCCCTGTGTTGCAAGGAGAAGGGAACAGCGTCGAAGTGCGCAAAATCGCTAAAAGAGATGGTGCTCATTAATTTAATTTATAACTAATTTCTAATGTCCAACGAGAGTAAAGAACTACGGAGAAGAAGATGAGTGAATTTATGTTATTGTTCCGGAATGATGTTAAGGCCTGGTCTCACCAAACATCACCCGACCAAGTGCAAGCTGCGGCAAAACAATGGCAGGACTGGATCGGAGGCATCGTTGCGCAAAACAAATTTGTGAGCAGCGGCAACAGGCTAAGCGTTGACGGGAAGGTCGTTCGGCCGAATAACGTCGTCACGGACGGGCCGTATGCAGAAATAAAGGAATCTCTTGCCGGTTACATGATCATAAAAGCAAACGGTTATGACGAGGCACTTGCGCTGGCCAAGGGATGCCCAATTCTTGCGTCGGGCGGAAATGTTGAGGTGCGAAAATTCGTGGCCGCAAACGAAAACGCTTAGCGAAAATGGGATCAGCACGCCGAAAGGCGTTCACCTGATGAGAAAGAGATCGCTATGAGTTCTTCCGTCTTCAACCTTATTGTCGTTGATGCTCAGTCGTAAACTACCCTCTTCATGGCAGAACCTGAGTTAATTCCTCATTTATTTCGGACCGAATACAGGAAGATCACGAACGTTCTGTGCAGTAGGTTCGGGTTCGAACAGATAGAAATCGCTGAAGACATCGCGAGCGAGACGTTCCTTGTCGCGGCGCAAACCTGGGGATTGGAAGGGATTCCCGAAAACCCGACCGCATGGCTTTATGCAGTTGCAAAGAATAAGGCTAAAAATTACCTGCATCGACAATCCGTCTTCGATACCAAGGTTGCACACGAAATTAAAATGGCGGCATTGGAGTCTCAAGAACAAGAGCTCGATTTGTCTCCCCAGAATATCAACGACAGTCAACTACAGATGATGTTTGCGATCTGCGACCCTTCCATTTCGACCGAGGCGCAAATCGGATTGTCGCTCCGATTTCTTTGCGGTTTCGGCATCGAAGAGATCGCCGACGCTTTCCTGACGAACAAGGAAACGATCAACAAGCGGCTCCTCAGGGCCAAAGAGAAACTCCGGGAGAAAAAAATCGCCCTCGAGATCCCGATCCCAAGTGAAATCGATAAGCGGCTGGAGACTGTACTAACGACAATCTATTTGCTCTTCAACGAAGGCTACTATTCGACGAGCCAAAACACTACTTTGCGCAAAGATCTCTGCTTCGAAGCGATGCGCCTTTGTAACATGCTTGTAGAGAATGAGGAGACCAACAAGCCGGAAGTCAACGCGCTGCTTTCATTGATGTGCTTTCATGCCTCTCGTTTCGAAGCAAGAGTAGATAAGAATGGCCAGCTTATTTTATACGACGAGCAAGACACGAACCTCTGGGATTCGGACCTGATCGCAAGAGGGGGATATTTTTTAAACTGTTCGGCGGCAGGCAACACACTTTCAAGATATCATCTTGAGGCTGCCATCGCTTACTGGCACACGCAAAAAGTTGCCACAAAAGAAAAATGGGAGAACATTCTGCAGTTATACAACCGGCTTTTGCAAATCGAATATTCGCCCATAGCGGCCCTGAATAGGACGTACGCCCTTTCGAGGGCGAGCGGTAAACAGGCTGCAATTATCGAAGCGGAAAAGCTGCGTCTTTCAGGTAATCATTTTTATTTTATGCTTCTCGGCGAGCTGTACACGGGGATCGACAACGCCAAAGCAAAAGAGCATTTCACGCAGGCTTATTCACTGGCCAAAACAGATACGGATAAGAATGCGATCCAGAAGAAGCTGGACGGGGTGGGTGGAAATTAAATAAATTCTTCGCTTAAAGGGCCGAATGCCGGCTAACTGTTAATTTTTCTCTACGAAAGTTTTCAAAGAAGTCCCGACGATATATGTCCATCCTTTAATGAAACTTTCTCTGGCAAAATTAGGATCGTCTTTGGGAAATGTGTCCGTTCCAGAATGTGTAAGCTTTACGTTTGTATTATTTCCCGCCGGAGACAATTCAAAAGTCACGAGTGAATTTCCCTCGTAACCATCGTAGCGCCAGCTGTGCGCGAGTTTCTTTTGCGGGACCACTTCGGTAATTCTGCAAAGATGAAGGTATTGTTTTTCGGGGGTGCCGCCGTAGAATTGAAACTTAAATCCGACTTCGGCCTTGAAATCTTTCAGGTCGAAGTACCATTGTTTCATCTGATCTTTGCCGGTAAGAGCTTTCCAAATTCTATCTGCGGGCGCATTCATTGTCTGCGCGAAAACGATGTCTCCTGCAGCACCGGTTTTTCGTGCATCCATCTTTTTCCTCTCCGATTGTTTTAATCATTAATTCTTAAAACGACAGGCGCTTAGCTAAAACGGTCTATCCCTCGAACCCTGCGACCACGAGCACGAACTCTCCTTTGATCTGACGTGCGGAAAGAGATTCACGGATCGTAGAAAGATTCCCTCGAATCATTTCCTCGAATTTCTTCGTCACTTCGCGGCCAACGACCGCTTTGCGGTCCCCAAGTTTTTCCTCCAGCTCTTGAAGCGTGCGAAGTATCCTGTGCGGAGATTCATAGAACACAATGGTCCTCGGCTCTCCCTTTAAGCTTTCAATTTTTGTCGCTCTTCCCTTTTTATGAGGAAGAAATCCTTCGAAAATAAAAGAATGTGCCGGCAGACCGCTTGCAACAAGGACCGGCACAAAAGCCGTCGGGCCGGGCAGAGAAACAATATCGACGTCGCTCTCAATACATGCGGTAATTATTGAATACGCAGGGTCGGAAATTCCCGGCGTACCCGCGTCGGAGACGAGCGCGATGGAACTCCCCCCTTTCAGCTTGTCGACGATCTGCGGTACTCTGATGGTTTCGTTGTGGTTGAAAAAACTGATGAGAGGCTTTTGGATCCGGAGGTGATCGAGGAGAACTTTCGTCGTGCGGGTATCCTCTGCGGCGATAGCGTCGACGGCCGAGAGAATTTTCACAGCCCGATACGTAATATCGTCAAGATTCCCTATAGGAGTCGGCACGATATACAGCGTCCCGGGCTTGATCTCTTCTGCCATCGGTCAGATGCCCCAATCGCGTACATAACGAAAATCGACGTTCACAGTTCGTTGGGAAATTTTTGCGATAAGCGGGGGGCGCCGCTTGAATTGATTCTGCATCAGTCTCCTCTTCACTTCCCTGATAAATGCTTTGTTGAAACCCATCGCGAGGAGTTCCGTTTCGCTCCGGCGTTCGTCTACCATATAGTAGAGCAATCGATCGACAGTTTTGTACGTAAAGCCGAGTTCTCCCTCGTCTGTCTGATTCTGCCATAGATCCGCGGTAGGTTTTTTCTCGATAATTTTACGCGGTATCCCGATCGCTTCCGCCAATTGCCACACTTGAGTTTTGTAAAGGTCGCCCAGGGGGTTCAACGCGCTCGCCATGTCGCCGAAAAGGGTGCCGTAACCGAGCATCGTTTCCGTCTTGTTCGATGTCCCCACTACGAGCGCCTGATGTTCGAGCGAGCGGTCGTAGAGAACGATCATCCTCATGCGAGCCATGACGTTCCCCTTCCGCACATTCTCGCTTGCTTTTGCGTCCGCAAAGAACGGATCGACCATCGGTGTGATGTCCACGACTTCAGAAGCAATCCCGAGTTCTTTGACAACCAGCTCGGCATCGGCCCTGCTCTCAGGACTGCTCGTTTTGTAGGGCATTAAAACCGCAAAAACATTTTCCTTCCCCAACGCTTCGACGGCAAGATATGTTGAGAGGGCGGAGTCTATGCCGCCCGAAAGGCCGACAACGGCCTTTGAAAATCCGGCATTAAGGATCTGATCCCGGATAAAATCCACTAGCATCTTCCGGACAAACCCGGTGTTGAGATGCAGCTCATTCCCAGCTTCAACGTGTGTCGTCGTTTCCATAGTCGGTAATTTTTATTAAGCTCTTAACCTAACCCTACCCTGTCGAAAATGTAATCGACATGGCGGAGGCTTTTTGAAGGGTCGAAGGCTTCGTCTAACTCCTTGCCCGACAAAATGCCGGTAACGGTGGGGTCTGATTCCAGCAATTCTCTGAAACTTTTCCTCGTTTGCCACACTTCCATCGCATTTTTCTGCACGATCTTGTATGCCTCTTCCCTTTTCATTCCCTTCGTCGTCAACGCAAGCATGACCGGTTGGGAGAAGACGAGTCCGTGTGTGAGGTCGATATTCTTTTTCATGTTCTCTGGATACACGAGAAGCTTGTCGAGAACGTTGGACGTAAGGCTGATCATGTAATCGAGCAAAATACAGCTGTCGGGGACGACGATGCGTTCCACCGATGAATGCGTGATATCGCGTTCATGCCACAGGGCGACATTTTCCAATGCAGCTTGAGCGTTGCCCCGAAGGACGCGCGACAGTCCTGCGATCCGTTCACACGTGATCGGGTTGCGTTTATGCGGCATTGCCGAAGAGCCCTTCTGCCCCTTTGAAAAATATTCCTCGGCTTCGAGGACTTCCGTTTTTTGCAGATGACGGATCTCCGTCGCGAATTTTTCCAACGAGCTGCCGATAACGGCCAGCGTCGTCATGAATTCCGCGTGGCGGTCCCGCTGCAGAATTTGCGTCGACACGAGGGCCGGTTTAAGGCCAAGCTTAGCGCAGACGTACTCTTCAACCTTCGGGCTAAGATGTTGGAACGTCCCAACCGCTCCGGAGATCTGTCCCACGGAGATCGTTTCGATGGCATGAAGAAGGCGCTGGATGTTGCGCCTCGTTTCATCGAACCATAACGCAAGCTTCAGCCCGAACGTCGTCGGCTCTGCATGGATGCCGTGCGAGCGGCCGATCATCACTGTTTTCTTGAATTCTTTCGCCCTCCGGGCGAGAATATCGCGCAATCCCTCGAGGTCTTTCAGAAGAAGTTCGCCGGATTGTTTCATTTGCACGGCGAGCGCAGTATCGAGGACATCCGAGGATGTCATGCCGAGATGAATGAAGCGCGACTCAGGCCCAACATATTCGCCGACGTTCGTGAGAAAGGCGATGACATCGTGTTTCACCTCCTGCTCGATCGCATCGATCCGGGCAACGTCGAATTTTGCTTTTGCGCGGATGGTTTCCACCGCCTCCTTGGGAATGACGCCAAGCTCGGCCTGCGCTTCGCACGCTAAAATCTCAATCGACAGCCAAACGGAAAACTTATTCTGATCGTCCCACAGTGCGCCCATTTCACGGCGCGTGTATCGTGCAATCACGTTGTGCTCGTAATAATTATGTTCGTTTTTCGAGGGTGAGTTTTGCTTGGAATGTCTGCTTGTCCCGGTATATTTTCAGGTCAAGGACGTCTCCCGCCCTTGCATCGTTGATGATCGCGATGATCGTTTCTTCATTCTGAATTTTTTCCCCGTTGATCTCGAGGATGATATCGCCTACCTTGAGCCCTGCTTTCTCCGCTGGACTTCCTTTCTTGATGTCACTGATGATCACTCCTTCGGCATCCTTCAACCCAAAGTACTTTGCGATGCGCTGATCGACAAGGTTCACTTCCATCCCCGTCCAGAAGTTCCGGTCGATCTTTCCCTTTTTCTGGAGTTCCTCAACGATCGACTTCACGCGGTTGATCGGTATGGCAAAGCCGTAGCCGATATACGCCTGGCTGACGCCCGCCGTATAAATGAGCGTGTTGACGCCGATGACCTCGCCATCGCTATTGACGAGCGGCCCTCCGCTATTGCCGGCGTTGATCACCGCGTCTGTTTGAATAAGCCCGCGGTAGGAATGATTTTCGTCGACGCTCAGGTTCATCCCTTTCGCACTCACAACGCCGACCGTCACGATCGGTTTGTCGATGTTTTCAAAAAGCCCGAAGGGGTTGCCAAAAGCGACGACCCATTCACCGATCATCACGTCGTCCGAATTGCCCAGCTTGACGTACGGAAAATTCTGCCCTTTGATTTTCAGCAACGCAACGTCCGAGATCATGTCCGTCCCGACAAGCTCCGCGGGATATTTTTCCCCATTCGTCATGGTCACGATGATCTCTTTTGCATTGCCGGCAACATGGTCGTTCGTCACGATATAGCCTTCGGGAGAGATAATAAACCCCGACCCTAAACCCTTGACTTCCTGCGTGAGGTTACGGTTGCCGAAAAATTGTCTGAAAAAAGGATCGTCGCCGAAAAAATTCGAGAAGGGATCCCGGTATTCCCGCACTTCGGTGACGGTAATGCCGACAATGGCAGGGCTGACCTCTTCAACCGTTTTAGTGATCGCGTTCTTTCGCGAGTTCGACACAGCGTCATCAGAACTCTTCTGAGAATCACCCTGTGTAAAGAGCGCGCTCAGCTGAGACGACCCGGCTGCGGCTAAATTTGTTACGGATTTTTTTGTTCCCAGTGCGTAGCCGAGAAACATGCCTGCGCAGAGGAGTATGACGACAAGGAAGAATGTCTTGCGTGACATCTTATGTTCCTCCTTTTCTTGATGAGAGCAGTGTCCGCAATGGTTCAATATGCCGGATAAGAAGTACGATGGACATAAGCGAGTACACGAGCACAATTTGTGGAGAAGTAAACGCCGACCAGGTCGTTTTTGAAATAACGTCCTCCGGGATCATTGCCCCTAAGAAGGGACTGATAATTATTGCGACAAGATTTCCAACATGGATATTCTTCGAGAACAGGTAGCCAACGCTCCAGCAAGCCAGCCACAACGCGACAAATATCCACGCGACCGCCAACATCGCTCCGGCAGCCGGGGCAAGCCCGCGTCCTCCTCTAAACTTCAGCCATACTGGAAAACAATGTCCGACAACAACTCCCAGCATCGCTCCGGACAAAGCAGCCGACGTAATTCCAAAAAAATAGAACGCAAAAAAAACTGCCGCTGATCCCTTCATAACATCGACACAGAGGACGAGAAGTCCGACGGCCCTTGCGCCCGTAACTTCGTACGCGTTCAATGTCCCTACATTGCCACTCCCTGCGGACCGGATGTCGATGTGCGCTTTTCTTTTTACAACGATGTAGGCAGTAGGAAGGGAACCGATGAAATAGCTAATGAGAAAAACTTCCGAGTTCACGACGATGCGGTCGCAATGTGGCTGATTTTTCATAAGAAAGTTATCGAAAAATCGTCCGATAGTCAAGGTAAAGGCGATGGTGACTCTTAGCTTCACAGATGCAGAAATGAACCGGACAATTTAAAAGGCTCCAGTGTCCCGTTCATTTTTTAAATTCCGACATTACTGGTACGATGGTACTGGTGCATTTTGGATGCCCGCCAGAAACGCGCGGGCATGACGTGTCTTGGGTCGCGTCATTCCCGAATGTTTTTATCGGGAATCCACAAGCCGAAGAAATAGGGAAATTCAAAATGCGCCACTACGGCTACGATGGCTTCGTTGACAAAAGAGCCAATCATTCGTATATTGATGCACCAAAGGGCCGTTAGCTCAGCTGGGAGAGCGCGTGAATGGCATTCACGAGGTCAGCGGTTCGATCCCGCTACGGTCCACAACAACGGAACAGAAATAAAAAAGGCGAACACACAAATGATGTTCGCCTTTTTCGTTGTCGGGGCGGGGAGATTCGAACTCCCGACCTCTTGGTCCCGAACCAAGCGCTCTAGCCGGGCTGAGCCACGCCCCGAAATCAACGATAGGAAAATACGAATTTATTTCAGCAAAATCAAAACCTCTTCGGCAATCCGTGGGATCTCGGCTTCATCGTGAACTTCAAACCATCGGATCCTTTCGTCTCTCCTGAACCAAGTCAATTGTCTCTTCGCGAAACGGCGCGTATTCTGTTTCATGAGCTCGACCATACGATCGTAACTAATTTCCTTGCGGAAAAAAGCGAAAGCTTCTTTATATCCGACTGTTTGCAAAGACTTGAAACGGTCATCATACCCTTTCCCGATGAGCTCTTTTACTTCATCAAGAAAACCGGCTGCGAGCATCTTCTCAACACGACCATTGATCCTTTCATACAATATCTTCCTGTCCCATTGCAGGCCGATGAATAAAGGATCGAAAGGCGACCGCGGAGCGTGTTCCCCATGGTGCTGCGAGATCGGTTTCCCAGTCGCGTAATAGACCTCCAACGCGCGCACAATTCTTCGCTGGTTCGATGGAAGCATTTTCGAAGCCGCTTTGGGATCGACTTTTCTCAATTCATCGAGAAGAGCTTCAGCTCCTTCTGATTCCAGGCGAGCTTCTAATTCTTTCCGAAGCTCTTCTTCTCTTCCGGGACCCGAGAATAATCCGTCGACAAGGGAACGAATGTATAAACCCGTTCCGCCAACGATGATTGGCAGCGATCGTCTTTTTATGATTTCTTCTACGATCTTCCTTCCCTGAACGCCGAATTCCCCCGCGCTGAAATGCTGGTCCGGCAATAGCTCGTCGACGAAATGGTGTGTAACAATTTTTCGATCTTCAACAGAGGGCTTCGCAGTCCCGATGTTCAGGAGTTTATAGACCTGGCGTGAATCTGCGGAAAGAATTTCAGAAGGGAAACGGCGTGCAACGTCCAGCGCAAGAGCGGTTTTTCCGGAGGCGGTAGGACCGACGATCACAAGGACTCTCGGTAACTGCAAACTCAACTCCATCCATTTTTCCCCACAAGCGGAACAAACTTGAACCCGAAACTTTCTTCTGTCAAAAAAGTATCCCCCATCCTTTTCAGGATGACGACTTTTTGCACTTCCCTGTCTCCGACAGGAATGACCAACCTTCCCCCTTCCGCAAGCTGAAGTTTGAGAGCTTCCGGAATATCCGGCGCTCCGGCAGTCACAATGATGCCGTCGAACGGAGCGAACTCATTCCAACCAACGGTGCCGTCTCCTCCTTTGGAAGCGATCCGCAGATTTTGCTTATCGAATATCTTTCGCGCGTTCGCCAATAGTCCGAGGTGACGTTCGATCGTAAATACTCTGCATCCCATCGCTGCAAGAACCGCCGCTTGATAGCCGGACCCGGTTCCCACCTCCAACACCTTGTCCCCGCGCTTTGGCGCAAGGGCTTGAGTCATGAATGCAACAGTGTAGGGCTGAGAGATCGTTTGCTCGTGCCCGATCGGCAAAGCGCTGTCCTCATACGCCCGGCTGACAAAAGCCGGATCGACGAAGAGCTGGCGCTCCACTTTTCCCATTGAGGCGAGGACCTGCGGATCGTTAATTCCCTTCGACTCAAGGAATGCGATCATCTCTTTTCGTTCTGTATCGAAACGTCCCACGTGATCTGCGATCCTTAATAATCCTGGAAAAGCACTTTGACGAAATTGAGCGTTGTGGCGAAGTGCGTCATATGGCTTGTTTCTCCCGCGTAGACAGTATCGATGGGCACGAACCCGAACCGAAAGCCGTGCGACGCCGCTTTGATCAAAAACTCGGTTTCTGCCTCAAAACCGTCCGACTTTAACCGGACTGCTTCGAGCACATTCCGTCCGATCAACCGATAGCCGGATTGGCTGTCCAGAATTTTTCCCGACGTGCGCGCGTTGACAAGAAACGTCGTGATTGTGTTGGAAAGAATTCGGTGAACGGGCATGCCGCGCAGACGGTGCAGTCTGCTTCCGATGACGATATCCGCTTCGTTCCTCGAGTACGCATCGATGAATTGTGGGATGGATTCCGGTGGATGCTGGAGGTCTGCGTCCAGCGTAATGACGGCATCGAACGACGATTGCAGCGCATAATCGAAGCCCGTTCTGAGCGCGGCGCCTTTTCCCCTGTTTGTCGCATGCTTCAATACGTGTGTGCCAAACGAGGCCGAAATCGCTGAGGTGCTGTCGGAGGAACCGTCGTCGACGATAAGGATATTATCAGCCGGGATATGCGGTGTGACGCGCGCAATGACGGCGCCGATCGTCGCGCTTGCGTTGAGAGCCGGAATGAGAACAGCGAATTTCTTCATTGAGTTAACGTCGGAGGATCACACCTCTTCTCGAACAGCCTGCCAGATGTTTTTCCACGAGCGCTCCATCGAAAGGACAAGTCGTTCGCGAAGCTCTTTTCGCAGTTCCTGCGATTTTAGTCCGCGCATAAGGGTGCCGTCCTCTGCAAGTGAAATCGTCCCGGTCTCTTCCGAGACGACGACGGAGATCACGTCTGCCTGTTCAGAAATTCCGAGCGCGGCACGGTGCCTCATACCGAGCACGATATCTCCGACGCGGGTTGCTGCCGACAACGGCAGCGTGCATCGGGCCGCTTCGATGGTCCTGTCGTTCACGATCACGGCTCCGTCATGAAGAGGCGATTTCGGGTTGAAGATAGACAACAGCAGCGCGCGGCTCACTTTCGCCTGAAGCAAAATTCCGGATTCGCTGACGCTTTTCAATCCCGTGCCCCGTACGATGATGATCAAAGCGCCCTGTTTCTTCTTAGCAAGATCGACCGCCGCGCTCGCGATCTCCTCGATCGATTCATCGACGTCGATCCGAAGGAACATCCTCACGATCCGGTTGCGCGCGATGGTGGATAGAAGGCGGCGAATTTCCGGCTGGAACAAAATAACGAAGGCGACGACCCACACATCGGTCAGCGTGCGGAGAAGCCAGCCAAGCGCCTTGAGGTTGATCGCTTGCGCAAGGAATGAAAACCCGATGATGACGACCAGCCCGACAAAAATCTGTGCGGCGATCGTCCCGCGCATTACTATATAGAGCCGATAAAAAATAAACGAGACGATCGCGATGTCAAAAAAATCGATAAGCGAAACGGTCACGAATCCTATTTTGAATAGTTCCATAGTTGCACCGTTTTGTTACGCTGCCTTCACAATTGCGTCGACAACGACGGCGACGCGTTTCATCGCTTTGACATCGTGCACGCGCACGACGTTGGCGCCGTGAAAGATCGAAGCGGCCACAGCCGCCGCCGTCCCTTCGAGTCTCTCGCTTACCGGTAGGTCAAGCAACGCTCCGATAAATGCTTTTCGCGAAGGTCCTATGAGAATCGGGCAATCCAACTCCGCCAGCTGGCCTAGATTTTTCAATAGCGAAAGGTTGTGCATTAACTTCTTGCCGAAGCCGATGCCGGGGTCTATCAAGATCTGTTCTACGCCGGCTTGCTGCGCTTTCTCCACCGATGTCAGAAGGCTTTGCTTTACTTCGAGAACGACGTCGTCATAGGACGGGTCTTGCTGCATCGTTTTCGGCATGCCTTTCATGTGCATCACAACGAGCGAGGCATGATGTAAAGAGACAACCTTCGCCATGTCGGGATCGAACGAAAGACCGCTGACGTCGTTCACGATCGTCGCTCCCGCATCGAGCGCCGCGTTTGCGACCGCCGATTTATACGTGTCGATAGAAATTACGGCGTTTGAATGCGCAGCAATTGCTTTGATGACCGGGATGACGCGGCGCAGCTCCTCTTCCTCTGAAACTTCTTCAGCCCCCTCCCCATAAGGCCCTCTCGGCCTCGTCGATTCGCCGCCGACATCGATGATATCGGCGCCGTCTTCGATCATTTGCTGCACCCCGGCGACGGCATTCTCCAGGGTAAAATATTTTCCGCCGTCTGAGAACGAATCGGGAGTCACGTTGAGCACGCCCATGATATGCGTCCGCGAAGAAAGGTCGAGGGATCTCCCGCCAAACTTAAAGACATACGACGTATGACAAAGGTCAGTTTCCATGCGGACGTGTCGGTGCGAGCGTTGTATTCCAAAAAATATAGAAAAATATGATAGCAGTTGCAATCAACGAAAAACCCTCTCGACAGAGAGGGCTCGCTGGTCACACAGTTCACTTTTTCTTTTGACGAAGCATTGCTTTCAATTTTTCCTTTTGCTTCCGCTGACGCTTTCGATGTTTCCTCGAAACTCTTTGGCCTTTTTTATTCATCGAACGATGTTCTCCTTTGATTGATTATGGTTTGCTGCATGAGTGATAAAAACCGCATTTCGGGCAGTACAGCTTGCACTTTCTGCTGTCGAGTTTCGTTCCACAGTTCACACAATATTGCCAGTAATGGGACGGTGCCGCCGTTGGCTTTACCGTGTGTTGCAGGAGCGATTGAATTTCGGTGACCTTTTTATCCTTTTCCATGAAAAACAAAATAGGAAAACGAACACATGAAATCAAACGCTAAGCGGTGTATCGGTTTGACGAATGCAAAAATGAGACGCTACGAATACGCCGTCTTACTTTTTTGGATGGACCATGCCCTGGATGAACTCGGCAATCGTCGATTTGAATACCGGCAACGATTCGGAGTGGACATACATCATATGGCCGGCGTTGAAATATTTCATGTGTATCCGGTCTTTGAGCCCGGGCAAAATATTGCCCAGATGATCGACGGTGTATTCAGTGGCGAAGAAAGGAGTTGCAAGGTCGAAATATCCGTTCAACACAAGCACATTCAGGTACGGGTCCTTCGACATGACGTCTGCGAGATCGTCCGACACGTCGGGATACCCTGTCCCGTCGGATTGCCCGCCCCGTTTCCAATCCCACTTAAAATCTTTGTTCCCGTAGGCTTCAATGTTGTATGTTTGATCGGTGGGAAATTTCAGGTCTTCGTGATAATAATCCATAAAGTCTGTGATGAACACTGGGCTAATGGATGAACTCTGCGGGTCGTAACTCGAATACTCGCTCAACAAATCTGGGGTTGGTCCTTGATAACGGGAGTCCAATCTCCCCACAGTTTCTCCACGGGACCTCAGCAGCTCTTCGGTAAATTGCGGTTCGTTCAACCGAAGATCCGCTTTTCTCCAGTAGAGCTTAGAGATGCCGGTATATTCATAGAGCTTATCGATAACTTTGTTAAGCTCAGTGCTGTCAACGGCAAAACCTCTGAAGAGCGCATCGGCGTACTCTCCTTTTGCAAATTCTCTCACTTCCCTCAACAGAGAATCGAGGTTTGTGGGCTGCGACGGCAGAGCATGATGGTACCATGAGACGGCGGCATACGTCGGGAGGTAAACGATGTATGGCAGGTCGTTGCCTTTGGCGAATTCAAGCGTCTCAAAATTCAGTACCGTCGAGACGAGGACAACGCCGTTGACGGCGACGCCCAAATTTTCAAATAAATAATCCGCAACGCCGGCAGAACGAGTCGTCCCGTAGCTTTCGCCGAGCAAAAACTTCGGCGAGTTCCACCGGGCGTTTGCCCGAATGTACTGGAAAATAAATTGACTGACGGATTTGATGTCCTGGTCTACGCCCCAGAAATCTGCCCCCTTGGCTTTCCCTACCGGCTTGCTCAAGCCCGTTCCGACAGGGTCGATCATGACGAGGTCGGTGACATCGAGCAGCGAGTAAGGGTTATCCTCCATCTTATACGGCGCGGGAGGAGTTGCGTCAGGGTCGTCGATGACGACCTTCTTCGGCCCCAGCGCTCCCATGTGAAGCCAAATTGAGGACGACCCGGGTCCGCCGTTATACGCGAAGGTGATCGGTCGTTCATCCGACGACGTGACGCCGTCCTTAACGTACGCCGTGAAACCGAATAATGCGATCGGCTTGTCCTCCTCGTCTTTGAGTAAAAATGTGCCGGCAGTGGCAGTGTAATGGATCTGATGGCCGTTGATGGTGATATCGTGTTTCGTGACGATCTGAACCGGTTTTGGTATCGCTGCTTCAGAAGAATCGTGTTTTTGTTCTTCTTGTTTTGGCTGCGCAAAACCTATTGTTGCAATCAAAACGATCGACGCTGTCAGTAAACACGATCTTATCATAATGGAATCTCCCTCGTTTATTTTTTTGTTCGGTGATTATGCCTTAAAATAAATTGCCACAAAAGCTCGCCGACACGAAGAATTTCTTCTTAGCGTCTTTGGGCCTTCGTGGCACGATTGTGAAAAATCTCGAATGTCGTTTGGTGCACAAGTTTCAGGATGGTGAGAGGTATCCATCGTTGAAAACAAAGCGGTCGAATTTCTCACGCGTCGAAAGGAGCGGAACCATCGCTTCAAAATGGCGATTGAGCATGTTGAGTCTTTCGTTTTCCAACTCAAGCGCGAGAAATTTTTGCCGATCTTTTAATTCCATCCCCGCTTTCTGGACAAGGAGAAACGAGACCTTCGTATCCGACGATGCAGTGTTGGCGGGGGGAACCGTTCCTTTGAAGGCGACTTCGACGAACCGGTTGTACAATTCTATCGCCCTTTTGCGCGACGTGTAATTGACTTTTTCGGGTTTGTCGTCGAAGAACGAAACCTCTCCGACAAAATAGGGAGATTCGCTTTCGAGCAGGCGGAGTAACGTAAACCGCGAACGTCCCTCGACCGTGATATCCAACCTCCCGTCGTCATATTCCTTGATGGTCTCTCTCACGATCGCAGAGCAACCGACCGGCTCGATCTTGTCCTCCTCAAAAAAATTAATCCCGAACTCTGCCTGTTCTTCCATCGATTCCCGAATGAGCGTCTTATACCGCTCCTCGAAAATATGGAGGGGCAGCAAGGAGCCTGGAAACAGCACGACCTTGAGCGGAAACAAAGGAAGTTGCCGGATTAAGTGAGAGGACATGAGATCCTTCTGGCTTATTTGGACGCGGCGTCAAACCGGTCTGAAACGTCGGACCAGTTCACAACATTCCAAAATGCCGCGAGGTAGTCCGCGCGCCGGTTCTGGTACTTCAAATAATACGCGTGTTCCCACACATCGACTCCGAGGATCGGAGTCACACCGTCGGTGAGAGGGTTGTCCTGATTTGGAGTGGAAACGATTGCAAGTTTTTTGTCTTTGCCGACCACGAGCCAAGCCCATCCCGACCCGAACCGGCCAAGACCGGCTTTGTTGAACTGTTCTTTAAACGCGGCCGTCGAACCGAAAGCGCTTGTGATGGCGGTAATGAGCTTGCCGGACGTCGGTTCTTTGACGCCGACCTTCAATTGCTGCCAGAACATTGTGTGATTGACGTGACCGCCGCCGTTGTTGCGAACCGCTATGCGGATGCCTTCCGGAATTGAATTAAGCGACTTGATCAATTCTTCCGCCGACTTATTCTGAAGCTCGGGGTTGTTGGCAAGAGCATTGTTGAGGTTCGTCACGTACGCGCCATGGTGCTTGTCATGGTGGATCTCCATCGTCTTCGCGTCGATATGGGGTTCTAATGCGTCAAATGCATACGGGAGTGCGGGTAAGGTATGTGCCATTGTTCTATCTCCTTGAAATGGTGAAATGATGTTAAATGCATCGGGAAAAAATTGCGGCGTTCGTCAATCGTTCAGTACATGTTGAGAGCGAGCTTCGCCTCTTCCGACATCATACTCGGATCCCATCGGGGCTCCCACACGACTTCCACGTTCACGGATGCCACGCCTTTTACTGCTTCGACTTTTTGTTTCACTTCGGGCGGCAGGCTCTGAGCGGCGGGGCACGCCGGAGAGGTCAGCGTCATCTTGATCCGGACCGCCCCGTCCTTCTCGACATCCACGGAATAAATGAGCCCTAACTCGTAGATGTTCACCGGGATTTCCGGGTCATAGCACGTCTTGAGCGCCTGAGTGATCTGATCCTTCATGATCAGAAGTTCGAACGTATTGAAATCTGAATTTTCCATACACGTTATTTTTTTTCGATGAACTATGCCGTCTCGGTGGAAACCACTGCGCCGTTGGAATTAAGGGCAGAGTGGAGCGCATGCCATGCAAGGCTTGCGCATTTTATCCGCGCCGGAAATTCGGCTACGCCGGCCAACGCTCCGAGACAACCGAGCTCATCGAGGTCCTCGGTGTCTTTGTGAATGTCCCGTGTAACAACGGCATGAAATTTTTCAAAAAGCTTTTCCGCCTCTTCCTTCGTCGTTCCTTTGACGGCCGTTGTCATCATGGAAGCGGACGCTTTGGAAATTGCACATCCCGACCCTTGAAAGCTGACGTCCTTGATCGTATCGCCGTCCATTTCGACGAACACCGTGAAGTGATCGCCGCACAACGGATTGTATCCTTCCGCATGATACGTCGGATGGTCGAGCTTCCTGAAATTCCTCGGACTTTTGTTGTGGTCGAGGATGAGTTGCTGGTATAATTCGTTGAGACCGCTGCTCATGTGCCAAAGATCTCCTTTACTTTTCCCAATGCATCAACAAGGCGGTCGATCTCTTCCGTCGTGTTGTAAAATGCAAACGATGCGCGAGCCGTCGCAGGGATGCCGAACCTTTTCATCACCGGTTGCGTGCAGTGATGGCCCGTGCGCACGGCAATTCCCTCTTGGTCGACGATCGTCCCCACGTCGTGCGCGTGCACATTGTCCATCGTGAACGAGATCACGCTTGCTTTTTCTTTTGCAGTTCCGATGATGCGCAAACCTTTAACTGCAGAGAGCCTCTCGGTCGCATAATTGAGCAATGCCTTTTCGTACGAACGGATCCCCTCCAGTCCAACGCTGTGCACATAATCTATCGCGGCGCCGAGTGCAATGGTATCGGCGATGTTCGGCGTCCCCGCTTCAAATTTGTACGGGAGCGCATTGTATGTCGTCTTTTCAAACGTAACGGAACTGATCATATCCCCGCCGCCTTGGTACGGGGGCATCGTCTCCAAATAGCGGGTCTTACCGTACAAGCCGCCGATGCCGGTCGGACCGAATACCTTATGGCCTGAGAAGGCGTAAAAATCGCAATCGAGCGCCTGCACGTCGATCGTAAGATGAGAGGTCGATTGCGCGCCGTCGATGAGCACAGGAATATTCCGCTCATGAGCTTTCCGGATGATCTCCTTCACAGGATTGATCGTGCCGAGCGAATTCGAAAGATAGACAACCGAAACGAATTTCGTTTTTTCAGTCAGCAACCGGTCGTATTCATCGAGCGACAACTCGCCGGCATCGTTCATTGGAATCACTTTGAGGAGAGCCCCCGTCTGCTCGCACAGCAGCTGCCATGGCACGATGTTCGAATGATGTTCCATCGCCGAGATGATGATTTCATCGCCGGCTTTGATGAACTTTCTTCCGTAGCTCGCGGCAACGAGATTGATCCCTTCGGTCGTGCCGCGCACAAAAATGATCTCGCGGGAATCGGCTGCGTTGAGAAAAAGCTTTACCTTTCCGCGCGCCTTTTCGTATTCGTACGTCGCGAGTTCGCTCAGCGCGTGCACGCCGCGATGGATATTGGCATTTTGCATTGAATAATACTTCGACAGCACATCGATCACCGTTTGCGGTTTCTGCGTTGTCGCAGCGTTATCAAAATACACGAGCGGCTTGCCGTGAACCTTTTGGCCAAGGATCGGGAAGTCTTCGCGTACGCGCGCGACGTCGAACGATACGTCCTGTGTCCGCGGCATCCCTTTTTCAATTATTTCTGATGACGATCTCATTCTTGGCTCGATGAGTGAACAATTTCCGGTAGAGCTGCCTTCACAACTTTTTCCCGCAGACGTTCGATGACGAGGGAATCGACGTACTTGCGAAGATGTTCGTCGTTGATATAATTTGTCACTTCGCCCGCAAAACCGACCGTGAGAAGCGCCCGCGCGGCATCCTCGCTGATGCCGCGGCTCTTAACGTAAAAGAGCGATGCGGCATCCAGCCCGCCAACCGTGGCTCCGTGAGTGCACTTGACGTCGTCCGCAAAAATCTCGAGCTGCGGTTTCGTGTCGACGATCGCGGCGTCCGAAAGAAGCAGGTTCTTGTTCGTCTGTTTTGAATCTGTCTTTTGCGCCGCTTGTCGTACAAAAATTTTTCCGTTGAAGACCGATCGCGAGTTCCCCGCAACGATCCCTTTGAAGATCTCTCTGCTGGAACAATTCGGCCGCGTATGATCGATAAAAGTATGGTGGTCCACTAATTGATCGTTCGCCGGGATGTACAACCCGTCGAGCATCGTTTCGCATTGTTCTCCGTCGATGACGATATTAAGATCGTTCCTCGCTATCGCGCTGCCAAGGGCGAGACTGAAGGCGGTGAACCTGCTTCTGCTCCGTTGCTGTACCTGCATTGTTCCGACATGGTACGCCTTCTCACTTTCGTTTTGGACCTTGATGTAGTCGACGGCCGATTCCTCTTCGATGAATGCTTCCGTCACTGCGTTGGTGAAATACACGCCCTCTGCAAGCGACGCATACGTCTCAACGACCGTCGCCGACGCGCCCCTATCGACGAGAAGAAGGTTTCTCGGATACGCGACCGGACGACGATCTTTATCCTCCGTCGAGAGGTAAAGTAACTGGATCGGCGAGGGTGTTTTTATTTTCTCCGGCACGTGAACAAATGCCCCGTCGTATAGAAAAGCTCCGTTCAACGCTGCAAAAGGAAGAATGTTCAAAGGGATTTCTTTATTGAGCCGGTCGCGAACGACCTTTTCTTCCAAATGGGCGAACTCTGCTAGGCTTCCCGCAGAAACGCTTTTCGGTAATGCAGACATGTCTGACAGGTCTTTGCGGAAATGTCCGTTGACAAATACAAGAACACTCTTTGACGCCTCGGGGATAATGAACTTTGCCAGGTCTGTACGTGCCACACTCTTTGAATCATTCTCCGCGACACGATGGAACGAAGTTTTTGTGATTGGAGAGATGTTTGTGAATCTCCAGTCTTCGTGCTTGATCGTCGGGAACCCGGTCTGCGTAAATTTCCCTCGAGCCGCCGACCGGATGTCCTTTAGCCATGCCGGTGACTTTGAAGCTCCGTTATTCTCAAACGCGCTTTGATCGGCAAGATATCTTTGTACGTCGTCTCCTAATTGCATGATCTCTCTTTCTGATTGAGCCATTATCCTGCTACCGTCTCTGCTTCTTCTCGCACCGTTTCATACCCGTTCGCTTCGAGCTCCAGCGCCAGTTCCTTGCCTCCGGATTTGACGATGCGTCCGTTGACGAGCACATGAACGAAATCCGGCACGATATAATTAAGAAGCCGCTGATAATGCGTCACGACGATGACGGCGTTCTGGGGGCTCTTCAATTTATTGACGCCGTTCGCGACTATTTTGAGCGCATCGATGTCGAGCCCAGAATCCGTTTCATCCAGAATTGCGAGCTTCGGCTCGAGCACAGCCATCTGCAAAATTTCATTACGTTTCTTTTCGCCTCCGGAGAATCCCTCGTTCACGGGACGATTGATAAAGCTTGAGTCCATCTCGACCAGCTTCATTTTCTCCTTGAGAATTTTCAAAAACTGCATCGCGTCGAACGGCTCGAGTCCTTTGTATTTTCTGATTTCATTCAAGCCCGCTTTCAGAAAATAGCTGTTGCTGACGCCCGGGATCTCGACCGGATATTGGAATGCGAGAAACACGCCTTCTTGAGCGCGCACTTCGGGATCCATCTCGAGAAGGTTTTTGCCGTCGTAGAGAACTTCTCCTCCTGTGACCTCGTACGAAGGATGACCGGCAAGGACCTGAGCCAACGTGCTCTTCCCGGAACCGTTCGGTCCCATAATTGCGTGGACTTCTCCCGCATTGACTTTAAGATTGATGCCTCTTAAGATCTCTTTTCCCGCGACGCTTGCTTGTAGGTTTTTAATTTCTAGCATGTTTTTCTTTTGATGAGTGATGTTCTTGGTTCGTCGTTCTTCGTTCTTCGTTCGTCGTTCTTCGTTTGTAGTTGGAAATTTTTAGTTGATAATTCTTAATTATTAATTCATAATTCTTAATTGTTCTTATCCCACGCTTCCTTCCAAACTTATCCCCAGCAGTTTTTGCGCTTCGACGGCAAATTCCATCGGAAGGTTCTTGAACACTTCTTTCGCAAAACCGTTGACGATCATCGAAATTGCGTTCTCGGTGTCGATGCCGCGCTGCTTGCAGTAGAAAAGCTGATCCTCGCCGATCTTCGAGGTCGAGGCCTCGTGTTCAACGCTCGATGATGTGTTCCGGACTTCGATGTATGGAAACGTATTCGCGCTGCATTTATCGCCGATCAACATGGAGTCGCATTGCGTATAATTCCGTGCGTTCGCGGCGTTCGGCAGCACCTTCACGGAGCCGCGGTACGTATTGCCGCCGAACCCTGCCGAAATTCCTTTTGAGATGATCGTGCTCTTCGTGTTCTTTCCGATGTGCGTCATCTTCGTGCCGGTATCGGCAACCTGTCGATTGTTGACGACTGCAACCGAATAAAATTCTCCGACCGAGTTGTCTCCTTGAAGGATCACGCTCGGATATTTCCACGTGATCGCCGACCCGGTCTCAACCTGCGTCCACGAAATTTTAGAATTTTTACCGAGGCACTTTCCCCTCTTAGTAACGAAGTTGTAGATGCCCCCTTTGCCTTGTTTATCGCCAGCATACCAATTCTGAACCGTCGAGTACTTAATCTCCGCATTGTCGAGAGCGACCAATTCGACGACTGCGGCGTGAAGCTGGTTTGTGTCGCGGATCGGAGCCGTGCACCCTTCAAGGTAACTCACCGAAGCCCCTTCCTCCGCGACAATGAGCGTGCGTTCAAACTGGCCGGTCTCTGCGGTGTTGATCCTGAAATACGTCGACAGCTCCATCGGACATTTGACGCCTTTCGGGATGAAACAGAACGACCCGTCGCTGAAGACCGCAGAATTGAGCGTGGCAAAAAAGTTATCGGTATACGGAACAACCGAACCGAGATATTTTCTCACAAGCTCGGGATGTTTCTGGAGCGCTTCGGAAAAAGAACAGAAAATTATTCCAAGCTCGCCAAGTTTTTCCTGAAAGGTCGTCGCTACGGAGACGCTGTCGAAGATCGCATCGACCGCCACCCCGCTCATCCTTTTTTGCTCGGTGATCGAGATGCCCAGTTTTTCGTACGTCTGCAGCAGTTCCTTATCCACCTCGTCGAGGCTGTTCAACTGCGGCTTCTTTTTCGGCGCCGCATAGTAAATGATATCCTGATAATCGATAGGCGGATACGTGAAATTCTGCCAATGGGGTTCTTCTTTGAGCGTTTGCCAATGGCGGAAAGCTTTCAGACGCCATTCGAGCATAAACTCCGGCTCATTCTTCTTCCTCGAAATCAGCCGGATGATATCCTCGTTGAGGCCTTTTGGGATCGCGTCGGTCTCGATGTCGGTGACAAACCCGTACTTGTATTCCCTGTTGACCAGGGTGTCCATTGATTCTGATTCTTGCATCTCAACTCCAAGTCTAAGTCTTTAAGAAAATACTCGCTATACGCCGAACGAGCTTCCGCAACCGCACGTTTTGGTCGCCTGCGGATTGTTGAAGACAAACCCTCGCCCGTTCAACCCATCGCTGAAATCGAGAATCGTGCCGGAAAGATAGAACATGCTCTTCTGATCGACGAATACTTTAATGCCCTGCAATTCGAGGACATGATCCTTCTCGTTGGAATGTTCGTCGAATGCAAGAACGTACGTCAACCCCGAGCAGCCTCCTCCTTTTACGCCTATGCGCAATCCATGCGCCTCAGGAATATTGTTCGATGCTTTGATATTCCTCACCTCGCCCGCAGCTTTTTCCGTTAACTGAATTTCGTCCGGAATAGTCGTGAGCGGTTGCGGGCCTTGCGCTGTGAGAACGTCTGCCATATTCTCTCTCCTTCGTCATTATGAAAATGTTATGAAGCTTTCTTTGCTGTAAATTCGGGATACTGCAACACCCATCCTTGCTGGTTCACCTTCTTCAGAATGTTCTGTTTCTCAAAGTGCTGGGCAATTTCGCGTGCGATAGACTCCGCTTCTCCGTATCCGATCTTCATGCCTTTGTGTTCAAAGAAGCTGATGATGCCATAATGCAAATCTCTGAAAAACAGATTCGACGAATTATAGATCGGAAATTTCGCCTTAAGAAAGTGGAGGAATTCTACTTGATTGTTAATGACCACTAATGACTTTTTCATATCAGATATCCAATGTCCGTTCAACGTTCATGAAACCACCGCGCCATGGTTCTTCTCTTTATTCTCGATCGCATACTGCGGCGATTGGGACCGTATGTTGTTTACCGCTTCGACGATCTTTGCGCCGGCAAAATCTATTTCTTCCTGCGTCGTGAATCGCCCTAGCCCGATACGTATTGTATTGCGGGCGGCATCCTCATCGACGCCGATAGCCGTCAGCACGTGCGAAGCGTGCCCCGCTTCAAGGTCTGCGGAGGAACAAGCCGAACCCGACGAAAAAGCCGCATCCTTCTTTAACTTCGCCATAAGGCCGTCGGCACGGACATACGGAAATGTCACGTTCAGATTATTGTAGAGCCGGTTGGATGGATGCCCGTTGCGGCTCGCGCTGTCGACAGAGAGAAGCATTTTTTCCAGCCGGTCCCTTAACCCGCCGACCCGAACCGATTCCTTAGTCATTTCTTCGCATGCAATCTCGACTGCCACTCCGAAGCCGACGATCGCCGGAACGTTCATCGTGCCGGACCTCATTCCCCGCTCATGTCCGCCGCCGTCCATTTGCTGCGTCAATTGAACGCGGGGGTTTTGGGCCCGTACGTAAAGCGCACCGACACCCTTCGGTCCGTAAATTTTATGTGCGCTCATGGACATGAGATGGATATTGAGCGCCTGAACGTCGATAGGGATTTTTCCCAAACTTTGCGTAGCATCCGTGTGCAACAGCACTCCCCGTTCAAGACATAATCTCCCAATTTCCGAGATCGGGGCAAGTGTCCCGATCTCGTTGTTCGCCATCATCACCGAAACGAGAATCGTTTCGTCGGTCATCGCTTCGCGGATCGTCTCGGGATGGACAATCCCATAACGATCGACATCCACGACAGTGACACGGTAGCCCGACTTTTCAAGAACGCCGCAGACGTCAAGTACCGACCGATGCTCGGTCTTCGAGGTGATGATGTGCCTTCCCTTTCCGCGCAACGACTCGGCGATCCCTTTCAGCGCAAGGTTATTTGCTTCCGTTGCGCCGCTTGTAAAAATAATTTCCTTTGGCTCGGCATTGACAGATCGAGCCAGCACCTTACGGGCGTGTTCGACCGCCACTTCCGCTTGCCACCCGAAACTATGATGACGACTTGCCGCATTCCCAAAATGCTCTGTGAAATACGGAAGCATTGCCTCCACCACTCTTTTGTCTACGGGCGTCGTTGAATGATTATCTAAATAAACAGGCAGTTTCATCATACGATCTCGGAAAGTTTCATCGTCTTGAACACAAGCTCGATGTTCGATTGGATCTTTCCTAATGGATTCTTTATTGTGCAATTGTCATAGATCGAACAGCTGTCGGGGCTTTCAGCGATGCACTGCGTGATCGCAGGGAGATGGCCTTCGATCGCGTTGATGATCGAAGAAATAGAAATCTCACCGGCGCCTTTCGCGAGCGTATAACCGCCATAAACGCCCTGGTGAGAAACGATGAACCCTTTCTTCGCGAGCTTTTGCATTACTTTCGCCAGAAGTTCGTACGGGATTTTATACTTATCTGCGATTTCCTTAGCGGTCGTGATCCTTCCGGACTCGGCGGCTGCAATATGCCTGATCGCGATCAACCCATACTCGACTTTTTTTGAAAGCTTTAACATCTATCGTATACCCGACCTAATAAGTCTTATTTATACACAAAAAAAATTTGGAGCTCACTTTTGATAACAACGAAATCATTGATTTCGTTTCGTGCTCTACCAAACGCTATAAAATAATCAAAAGACGAAGAAAAGTCAATATTGGAGCGACTGAAGTAGTGGGTTACCTTTGACGATAGAGTGCAAACCTTCCGAAGGTTTTCTATCTAATAAAATGAGCAAATGCCAAAGCTTTTTAAATGTTCAATCAAAAAACCTTCGGAAGGTTTCTGAAAGCAACCCACTACCGCGACTGTGGTAGTGTTGACTTGGGTATCATTTTTGGGTAAGTTTGAAGAGAAATTTTCTTGAATTCACTAATTGAATTATCCGAAGATTCGATTTTTGATTCAAAAAACCACGCAATGAAGCTGGCATCACTTTTGCGCTCACTGCGGTAGTTATCAGACAATTATTTGATCGACAATTTCACAATGGCGACGAACATTCGAATAGAAGACATTCTTAGCGACCTCAAGCTTGAAAAGGCAGATCAAGAGGGAATTAACGCCGTCGCAGTCATTGGGCTGGGAGTGATGGGCCAGGGGATAGCTCAAACGATCGCCTCGCACGGAGTAGAAGTCGTCGCTTTAGAAAAGAACGAAAAAAAGCTCTCTCAAATGACTGAACTTTTGATGGAGAGTATGGACCGCGAGATCCAACGCTGGACGATGACCAAAAGCGAAAAAAATGCCATCCTTTCGCGTATCCACAGTTCTACGGAATTCAAAAACGCCTCTCAATGCGACATCATCATCGAAGCCGTCGACGAAAATCTAGAGCTAAAAAAAAGGATCTTCACCGAACTGGACGAATTGTGCTCGCCCGAAACAATTTTCGTTTCCAATACTTCTACGCTTAATCTTTCGAAGCTCGCCTCGGCAACAAAGAGGTCCGATAGAGTGATCGGGATGCATTTCCTTAACCCTGTGCCCCGGGTCCCGCTTGTCGAACTCGTCCGCGGACTGAAAACGTCCGACACGACGTTTCTGCGAGTAAAAAAATTCGCCGAGAGACTCGGCAAAACGGTCGTCGAGGTGTTTGAATATCCCGGATTCGTCACGACGAGGGTGATCGTTCCCCTTCTCAACGAAGCAATGCATGTTCTTATGGAAGGCGTTGCGACGGCCGAAGGAATAGATACGGCGATGAAGCTCGGATATAATTTCCAATACGGTCCTCTTGAACTCGCCGATATGATGGGGCTTGACGAAGTTCTTGCCTGGATGGAATCCCTCTTTCACGAACTCGGCGACGCAAAATACCGACCATGTCCGCTCCTTCGCAAAATGGTCCGCGAAGGCAAGCTCGGGAAAAAGAATGGCGAAGGATTCTTCAAATACACCGACCAGGGGAAAAAAACTTCTTGATCCTCACTGACATCTAATCGAAATTCTGTCCCTCATGAATATCCTCGTCCTTAACTGCGGCAGCTCCTCTGTTAAATATCAACTTATCGAAAATGAAACCCGTCAAGCCCTTGCAAAAGGGATCGTCGAACGGATCGGCATGAGCGGCGCGGTGTTGACGAATACGCGCTCCGACGGAGATGAGATAAAGATCACTGGAGAGATCCTCGAACATACCGCGGCGATCGAATATATCCTTGCCGTTCTCCTCAGCAAAAATCACGGCGTGCTGACCGATAAAGGGCAGATCGGCGCGGTGGGCCATCGGGTTGTGCATGGAGGTGAAGCATTCAGCGCCTCGGTCCTCATCGATGACGACGTCATCAAGCGGATCAGAGACAACATCGACATCGCACCGCTCCATAACCCGCACAACCTTCAGGGAATCAGCGCATGCAGGGTGCATCTCCCGAACATACCGCAGGTCGCGGTGTTCGACACTGCGTTCCATCAAAAAATGCCGCGACGCGCGTACCTCTACGGCATCCCCTATTCTCTCTATTCACAACAAAAGATCCGCCGGTACGGATTTCATGGGACTAGCCATTCGTTCGTCGCTCAGCGGACTGCCGAATTGCTGCGGACCGACTTCCATTCGTTGAAGCTCATTACATGCCATCTCGGCAACGGGTGCAGCATGGCAGCCGTGGATAAAGGGATCTCCATCGATACTTCGATGGGATTGACGCCGCTCGAGGGTTTGCTCATGGGAACGCGCAGCGGCGATATCGACCCCTACATTATTCTTCACATCATGGCGAAAGAGGGGTTGAATTATTCCGAGGCCAACACGCTCCTCAACAAGCACAGCGGCCTTCTCGGCATTTCAGGGGTGAGCAGCGACATGAGGGAAATCATAGGAGAAATGAAACAAGGGAATAAAAGGGCCGAGTATGCTTTTGATGTCTTCACGTATCGAGTAAAAAAATATATCGGGGCGTACATGGCCGCAATGGGAGGGGCTGACGCGGTCGTGTTTACGGGCGGAATCGGCGAGAACAGTCCGGACGTGCGAAGAGCCTGCTGCGACAACCTCGCCTTTTTAGGGATCGAACTCGACGAAGAAAAGAATTCGTCGGCGCAAAAAGAAAAGTCGATCCATTCAGTCAATTCCCGCGTGAAGGTGTACGTCGTTCCGACGAATGAAGAGTTGATGATCGCGCTCGAGACGGCGGCGATCTGCGGTCCAGGAGCGAAGCAGAAATAGCAGAGCGATATTTCAGCAGACCTCTCGTAGTCAAAATTGTGCGGCCGACTTTCAGCTCAAGCGAGGTCCGGACAACAACACTTTTGAAACAAGATTTCCCCGCGTCACGTTGACGAGATCTTTTACAAGATCTTTCACCGCTCCCCTTCTCGCCGAAATACGCAGCGTAACCTCCTCGTCATAAACTGTATCTACAATCCTGACCTTTGTCCTGGAAAGGACGGTCATTACGCCGTTCGTCTCTTCGAAGGGGAAAGTAATACGCAACTCTTCCGCGACGACTTTCTGGACGATGACGGACGAAGAAATAACAAGGTTTGCTGCATCAAAATACGCCCTGCCCAACCCCCCGACGCCAAGTTTCGTCCCTCCAAAATACCGGGTGACGACTACAATCAGATCCGACACATCCTGCGATTGAATCGCTCCAAATATTTTTGCTCCAGCTGTGCCCGACGGTTCGCCGTCATCGGAGTACCGAAATTCTTCGCGTTCGCTCCCGCACGCATAGGCAAAGCAGTGATGCGTTGCATCGAAATATTCCTTCCGTTTCCCGTCGAGAAATTCTTCCGCCCCCGTTTGGCTCTCAACGGGAGAGATCGACGCTATGAACTTCGACCCCTCGACTTTTAAAATCTTTGAAGACTCGCTCTTGACCGAGCGATACTCGTCTTTCATAACACTCGGGCGGAGAAAGCGTATGCGACGGTAAGACGAACAGTGATATCATCGACCAATGACGGGTCGCTTGGTTGTTTATTCTTGTAAAGGAGATGCGTGTAGAGAACGTTTGGGATCACGTCCACTCCTTTGCCAGGAGAGTAATCGATGCCGGCGATGCCAAATGTTTCACGGAATCCAGCAGAGGTTACACTGAGGTCGGCGTCATAATAGTCGCCCCGAAGAACAGCCCGCAGATTTTCTGCGATATGGAACGACGTGTAGATAGACCCTCCGGCAAGGTTCGAATCTGCCTGAACCCCAGGCGCGCTAAAAGACCCATTTTGAATTTTCCGATAGAAACCTTCCAGGCCGAACGACGCTTCGGGCGATTGGTAGCCAAACAGGCCTTTCCCCGTCATACGCGGTTGCGATGTTGGAGTGTTTTCATAATCGCCGTAAAGCTCAAACACTCCTCCTTTCATCAGGTCAAAATAAAATTCGCCGTAGATTTTTTTGAATTTATCGTTTTCCACTTTAGTGCCCGCGCCATTTCCCACCATCACAGCATAACCGATCGATCCGTCTGAGACCATGCTTCCTTTAATTCCGGCCCCCATATCGCTCGAAGCAACAAGACCGTGACGATCCAGAATTACTTTTTCGAGCGAACGGTAGCCCCAAATCTTTTCTGAAAGACTCATTGACGGGGTCTGTGAAAGCCCGAATGAAATACTTGAAAGGGGCACAAGGTCTTTCCATTCAATGTACGCATGCTTGACAAAAAAGTTCAGGCTGCCCGTCGAATCGGTATCAAACTGATCGGCTTCTAGAAGGACCTGTGCGGCAAAATGCTCCGAGAACGATTGATCATATCCAAGATAAATCCTTCTGAACCCGAAATCGTTGTTTCCCTTCTGCGTCGCATCTTCCGCCTGGGCGACATAGGAATAATCGGCAAATGTCGATCCCCAGATAATTCCTTCGTCGGCTTTTTGAGCTGGCGACTTTTCGGGCATCGGCCTTCTCACTTCCTTCCTTCCTTGAGCTGCGGCGATGGATAAAAAAAGGACAAGCGGCATTATGTAAGCAACTGTTTTCATCGACACTCCTATAATGTGAGATAAGATGAATCGAGGGAAAAGTAATGAAATCGTGTTTCGCTTGCAATGCGCTCGGACAACAAACGCCGACCGGTCTTTCTTTTGAGAGAGTTCAATTATTTTTTGGGGGAGGTTTGTAGGAATTGATGGAATTGTTCAAGAATGACCTTTTTATTCAACTATTTGGCGTAGGAACGGAGCATCATCATTCTTCCCCGTTCTTTTGAAAAACAGCTTAAATTTGCTATAATTGAATACCATGCTTTCGCTCGAACACATACTCGGCATTCGGAAAAAAATTGTCATTAAGATCGGCACGAACCTCCTTACCGACAAAACGGAAGGGCTTCATACCGAGCGAATCGAACAGATAGCTCAAAACGTCTCGGCTCTTCATTCTCGGGGGTATGATGTTGTGATCGTCAGTTCAGGAGCGATCGGAGCGGGCGTGGGATTGCTTAGACTAGCGGAGCGTCCTCGGACGATCCCCGAGAAGCAAGCTGTAGCTGCGATCGGTCAGCCAATTTTAATGGAAGCGTATGAACATGCTTTCCGAAAAGAACATTGTACCATCGCACAAATTCTTTTGACGAAGGACGATTTTGTAAATCGGTCGCGGTACATCAACATCAAGAACACCTTTTCGGCGTTATTTGACAAAGGCGTTGTACCGATCGTGAATGAGAACGATTCAGTGGCTGTTGAAGAAATAAAGCTGGGAGACAACGACAATCTTTCAGCGCTTGTGGCCACCCTTGTCGAGGCGGGCATTCTCATCATTCTGAGCGACGTCGACGGTCTCTATTCCGACGACCCCGCAAGGAACAGCGACGCCCGGCTTATTCCCGTGGTCGAAAAAATTTCTCCGCAGATTGAAAAGCTGGCGAAGGGGCGCAAGAACGACTTGAGCACGGGAGGCATGATTACGAAGATCCAGGCGGCGCGGAGATGCACCTCGTCCGGGATTGCCGTCGTGATTGCAAACGGAACGCGGCCGAACGTCATCGCCGATATTTCCGTGGGCAAACGCGTGGGCACCCTTTTTCTTCCGGCAGAAGACAAGCTCAATGTCCGTCAGAAATGGATCGGCTTTGTCTCGGATGCAAAAGGGACTGTGGCAATAGACGATGGGGCAAAAACGGCGCTCATAAAAAAACAGAAGAGCCTTCTCCCATCCGGCATTATCGACGTGCGCGGTGAATTCAAACGAGGCGACACGATTTCGGTCGTCGATATGAAAGGAATTGAAATTGCAAGAGGCGTTGCAGGCTATTCATCGACTGACCTCGGCAAAATTAAAGGCAAAAAGACGGCTGAAATTCAGAAAATTCTCAACAGACAGGGGAATGAAGAAGTTATCCATCGCAATGACCTTGTCATGACCGGACCGGACCGATGATCGAAAACGACGTTCGCAAAAAAGCGCGCTTTGCAAAAGAAGCAAGTGCGGTGCTATACAACTGCCCTTCTAAAAAGAAAAATGCTTTGCTCCACGCTGTCATTCGTCGCCTTCGCAGCACGCTGCCCGCACTCCTTGCGTCCAACAAAAAAGACCTTGCCAAAGCAAAAGCTGCAGGGCTTTCAAAGGTCCTTACGGACCGTCTTACCCTCAATACACACAGAGTTGAACAAATGGTGCAAGGGGTTGCCGACGTCATCAAACTTGCAGACCCTGTCGGAGCCGTCGTTGAAAAAATCATCCGTCCAAACGGGCTGCGGATCGAAAAAGTGAGAGTACCATTGGGAACAGTCGGCATTATCTATGAATCGAGACCGAACGTTACCATCGATGCCGCGGTCCTGTGCCTGAAATCGGGGAACTCGGTCTTGTTGCGCGGAGGGTCGGAAGCGATCCATACAAACAAAAAACTCGTCGACATCCTGCGGCGCGCTCTTCGCGATGTCGGGCTCCCCACCGGCTGCGTGGAATTCATAGAAACCACGGACCGCAAAGCGGTGACCGCGATGCTTCAGCAAGCGCAATATCTTGATGTGATTATTCCCAGGGGAAGTCAGAAGCTTATCGAGTTCATCAGGAAACATTCCGCGGTGCCCGTGATCGCTCACGGGGAAGGCAACTGTCACGTCTATGTCGATCGGTCTGCCGACCTCGATAAAGCGGAAGAGATCGTTTTCAACGCAAAGGTACAAAGGCCTTCGGTATGTAACGCCGCGGAAAAGCTTCTCGTCGACAGGTCCATCGCTGCAAATTTTTTGCCGCGGGTTGCTGAAAGACTGCGCAAAGCCGGAGTCGAGATCAGAGGCGACCGCCATGCTGCCTCGGTGCTTCACGGAATTCGGCTTGCGAAAGAAAGCGATTGGACTAAAGAATACCTCGACCTCGTCATCGCAATCAAAATTGTCAACGGACTTGACGATGCGATCTCGCACATCAACCGGTACGGCTCTCATCATTCGGATGCGATCGTCACGCGGAAGAGAACGCACGGCGAGCGATTCTTGCAGGAAGTAGATTCTGCGGCGGTCTACGTCAACGCTTCGACCCGCTTCACAGACGGGTTTGAGTTCGGCCTGGGGGCTGAAATCGGCATCAGCACGCAGAAACTCCATGCGCGGGGACCGATGGGTCTATCGGAATTGACCAGTACGAAATATGTTGTGCGCGGAAAAGGTCAGGTGAGAAAATAAGGGCGGGAAGATCCTACGTCGTCTTTAGGATGCTTTCATCACAACCAGGGTAATGTCATCTGATTGCGGCGCTCCCGAAGTATAGCGTGCAATTTCGCTCTGGATCTTTTCCAGAATTCCCTCTGCGCTCAACGAAGAGGTTGCTTTCAGCAGAATCTCCATCCGTTCTTCGGTATAATCCACTCCTTCTGTATTCATCGCTTCGCTGATGCCGTCGGTGAACATCACCACTGCGTCCCCTTTTCCAAGCCGGAGAGTTCCCTCCTGATAAGGAAGCGCCTCTCTCACAACTCCGAGGATGATCCCTCCTTCTGTAAGCCGCTCAATCGAATTGTCCGCACGGATGACAAAAGGATGATTATGTCCGGCATTTACGTAATGGAATGTCATCTCGTCGGGGTCAAAAATACCCCAGAAGAAAGTGATAAATTTATCGTTGCCCGTGTTGTCGCAAATCAATCGATTGACCAGCGAGGTCATTTCGGAAAGGGGAAGCTCGAAGTGGACGAGCGTGCGAATCGTCGCCTGCACATTTGCCATGAGGAGCGACGCGGGCGTTCCCTTGCCGGACACGTCCCCGATCGCGATCACGTAGCGCCCGTTCCGGACGGAGATGACGTCATAATAATCTCCCCCCACCTGCTTGGATGAAATGTTGACGGCGGCAATTTCCATCCCGCGAATTTTCGGCAGCGACCGCGGCAGAAGGCCTTTCTGAATTTCGCGCGCCACGTTCAGCTCGTTCTCCAGTCTCTGCTTTTCGATCGCTTCCTTAAAGAGCCGGCTGTTTTCAAGCGAAATGATGGCGAGGTTGCCGAGGCTGTAAATGAACTCCAAATCGGATTCGGAATACGTCCCTCCGCGCAAGCGATCGCCAAGACACAAAATTCCTTTCGTTTCGTTTTGGACTTGCAGTGGAACGAGCGCTACGATTCCTTGCAATGAACACCGTTCCTTAAGAGTGCGCGCATCCTTGCCGCGAAGATCCGCGACGAGGACCGGATACGTGATTGCGTCAAAAATTGATTCTTTGAATTCAGCAAGTTGATTTGCATCCACTCTGGAGGTCAGCGTCTCCCCATTCTTCAAACAGACGGCGTAGCGGCTTGCTCCGACCTGCCCCATGATCGTGAACGTAAAAAGCTTGAGGAGTTTATCCCTGTCGAAAATAGCGTTGAACTCTTTGCTCAGCTCGAAAAGCGTTTTCAATTCCTGGACTTTGCTGTCCAGGGCGCGTGTGACGCTCTTGATCTCGTTGAACGCGATCCCTTTCTCGATCGCCGCCGCCGAAATACTGATGATCGCCTCGACAAACCCGCGCTCCGTCGATGAGAGCGATCCGTTCCCCAGCCGTTTTCCAATCCCAAAAAATCCGAGAACGACGCCATGCGAAATGATCGGGAACATTCGAACGATGCCGCCTTCGAGCAGCGGGAGCGCCTCCGGGAAGCTTTTTTTTGTGAGCGAAAAAGCTTTGTGCGGCACGCGTCGGAAGAGAATATCGTGTTCGGCGAGAGACGCGGGCACTCCTTTGGAGTTCTCGATTTTAAAATATTTTCCCGTTGTCTTGATGAGGACAACGCTCTTCCCAAGGAGAAGTTTCCCCATCAGGGTCAACAGGACGGTGCCCAGAATGAATTTTAGGTCGAGGGAAGAATTGACGACAGTGCTGAACTCAAAAAGCGGCGTGATGTCGGTCAGGTGAGTTGCTTTTGCATACCGCGGGGATCGGCGCACGGCATGTCGGGTCTTGTTAAGCGTCATACGATTTCCAGAAGGGGTTTACACGGCCGTCAAGAAATCGTGCACGGCGTAGTGAGGCTCTCAGAGTGCGACGCTCGTTGTATGCATAAAAGAAGTTCAGAGGAATTCAATGAAGGTATTTGGTCAGTCTGACGATATTTTTACGCGGCTCGATGGAGTATTCGACTTTGTCCATCAATTTTTTCATGAGGTACATCCCCAGGCCGCCGCGTTTGTAATGCGACATGTATTCCTTCATGTCCGGAACAGGGATGCGATTCGGGTCGAAATGCCTTCCATGGTCTTCGATTAAAATCTCGAACTCCGGCTTCTTCATGACGATGACAATGCCGATTTCGCGGTCGGCGGCATACTGGTAGGCGTGTTTGATAATATTCGTGCATGCCTCGTCCACGGCGAGGGCAATGTTGTTGACATCGTCCTCAGCAAAGCCGAACCCTTTCGCGGCATCCGCGACAAACTCGCGGGCGAGGATCAACTTTTCCGTCTGGCTCGGGATGCGCAGATTCTTTTTCATAATTTTATTTTTCACGCGATCGGTCAACGCTTCATTCTCCTTACTATCCGTATGGGCATGGCGGACTACTTGGTTGCTTGCTTTTTTGCGTCGAATTTTTTCACCGCGTCGTGCTCGTCGGTGAAAATTTCATACAGCATGGGAAAACCAAGCAGATCGAAGATGTTGAAGACTTTCGGCGACATATTCGACATCTTAATATCGCCGCCGCCGGCCCGAATATCTTCGATAAATGCCATAAATACGCCCAAACCGGCGCTCGAAATGTACGCCAGGTCCTTGCAGTTGACCAAAATGTGAAATTTTTTCTCTTTGATGAGCTTCTGGAATGCTTCTTCAAGGTTGGGAGCGGTGTGGGCGTCCAAATACCCTCTCAGCTCCATCACATGGATCTTACCGTTCTCCCGAAACGATATCTTGAACTCATTCATCGATGCTACTCCTCAGAATAAATAGTTAAAAAACTTTTTGTTCAGTGCGAGATGCCGTTCCATTTTACGACGAATATCGTAAGGTCGTCGTCGTAGCCATGGGCGTCGGTATAACTCCATACGCGTTGAATGATTTCTTCTTTGATCTCTTCCGCAGAGCGATGACGATGCTCCTCCACCACCTGGACGAGCCGCTCGTAGCCGAACTCTTCCCCCGACGCCGATCGCGATTCGGTCACGCCGTCGGTATAAAACACGCAGACGTCCCCCTGCTGCATCATAATTCTTTTTTCTTCGAGCGAATTTTCAAACTTCACCCCAGTGCTCAATCCCAATCCCATGCCCGATGGTTTAATGTACTCAATTGAGGAAGGAGTTGCATATAACATCGGACAGTGTCCGGCGCGCGAAAGAACAAGTTCGCCGGTTGCAACATCGAGGATTGCGTAAATTAAGCTAATAAAGGAGTGTTTGTCAATACTGGAGAAAAGCGACTCGTTTGCCTTGACAAGAAAATTTTTCGGCGAGAACGAAAGCTTGCTCAACGACTGGAATATCCCCTTCATCTCCGCCATATAGAACGCCGCGCCGACGCCTTTCCCCGACACATCGCCGATAACGATGCCTACCCGGCGGTCATCCAACATTGCGATGTCATAGTAATCTCCGCCTACTTCGAGCGCCGGTGCGGATACGGCGCGCATATCAACATTCGGAAAAGTTGGAAGGTTTTGGGGAAGAAGCCTTTTTTGCATTTCTTGGGCGAGCATCAGCTCGCGTTGCAAACGCTCTTTCTCCAGCGACCGCTGAATGAGCGTCGCATTCTCGATCGCGATCGTTACCTGGTCCGCAAAACCGGACAAGACTTCGATATCATCCTGGTCAAACCCGAAATCCATTTCTTTAGTCGCATAGAGAATTCCGATGATGTTCTGATGAGAAATCAGCGGAACGACCAGGAGTGAGCCGACTTTTTTCAGCTTCGTCATGTATTTTGTCCTCCGGTCATTTCGTGCATCATCGATGAGGAGGACCTTTTTTGAAGAGAAGACGAGCGACCGGATCGAAAGCGGGTCCCCGAAAAGAATCGTCTGGATCTCTTCGGTGCTGATATTCTGCTGCGACACAATTCCGGTCTCTCCGTGTCCCGTTTTTCCTTCCGCCTCGTTCGGAAAAATTTCCAGCCATGAACTCGACGCTTCACATACTTCGAACGTCATTTTGATCACCGTCCCCGCAAGCTCATCGAGGTCAAAGACTTGTGTGATCAAACGGCTGAGGTTGTGCAGCGAACTCAGTTCGGTCTGCTTGCGGTCAAAGGCCTCCGCCGTCGGAAGATGAAACAACGTGCTGATGAAAGCCATCCCAAAATAGACGGCCCCGAACAGCGATGTTAATTGGACAAATGAATGGAGCGGATAGCTGAAATACAATAGAGCGTTGGAAAGAAACGGTTTGTCCGATATCGACAGAAGGATGTTGATCGCCATAAATGCGAAGAACGCAAGCAGCGCATAGACCATCCCGTAGATCTTTTCCCGGCGAGAAAGATATGCGATCCATGAGAGCCGGAATGAATTGACGATGATCATCACGACAGACAACACGAAAAACACTGTCGTGTAAACCGACGGTTCTAGAGGACGCAGATCGATCGTTGCAGCGGAGGCGAGAAAGAAAAAGATCATCAATATCCAAAAGTTGCGGCTCGTGCCCTTCTTCCTTTTATAGAGGAGCATGTCCTTGATATTGAGGATCGTAATGGCAGCCACGATCCCCCCTGCGATGCTCAAGACTGCTGAAAAGAGGATCGTGATATAGTCGCGGGGAAACAATCTGAAGGCGCGCGTCTCAAAATCGCCGACTCGAAGAACGCTGATGATGACCGAGAGGCCGACAAAGAGTCCGGCCCAGGCCGCCACTCTTCCGATCCTTTGGATCATCGTCGGCTGGCTTTCTTTCCAGCCCATCTCGATATAGAGCGTAATGAGAATGAACGCGATGATAATGACAATGCCGCGGATAATGTAAAAACTCCCGAGGTCGGCGTCGAGGCTCTTCATCGTCGCGTCAAAAACAAAAACTGCCGCGAACAGAAGAATAGACCCAAAAAGTAGAAGGAGTTTTCTGATTTTCATTCTGGAAGAACGGGGAATTTATGAGATGTTGTCTGTACTTCGTTGAAATTGTCGGAAAGTTACATCCACCCGAACAAAAAGTATTGAAAAGTGTCTTGAATTACAAGGAAAAGGTTTGCTCGGTAGTTGTAGGTGTTGGTGCTAGCCTGAAACATCCAGGCATGGCGATGCAAAAGTTGCGTCATTCCCTCAACTACCGTTTTCTGCCGTCCATTCGGCAATTTGAAGTATGGGGAGAAAATATGTATTATCCACTGTCCCATCGCCTGGACCGCAGTCTTGGAAACGCACAAACTCTGATATCTCGTTCTATGAACCCTCAGCGGCTTCTCGTATCATGTTCCGCGTTCCCCCCTTTTCACCCTCCGGAGAATAAAAGATATCCTTCATACGAATTTCACGTCCTTGCCGAAACCCGAATTCGTTATCAATTGGATGAATCATTTTTCCAGAGCAGTGGTAACGTCATTTTTGCCGATTTTCATTCCGCGCGTGTCTTCGCAAAAAAGCTCAACGATGCGCGGGACATTGTCCGGTTTCCCGAAAAAGCTGTAAAGGCCGGACAATTGAATGCTCTGGGCCTGATCGATGAAATTTATCACTACATCCTTCGAGTGTATGAAGAGACAAGCAACCCCGGCGTCTTTGAAAGAGCGTACAAACATCTCGGCCGCACTCTCGGCCCCGAAAATTCGCAAAGCACTATCGAATCGTTCGTAACCTTGTTCCCTCCTCTCGCCGTTTACAAAGGATCGTTAACGGGAAAAAAATACCTTCAAACATCGACAGCCGGGAGAGCGCATCCTCAGATGGCGACAGAGGAATTGATGCTCCTCTATTTCACGAACTTTAACCCCGCCGCAAAGAAATTCGACGAACTATTTACGGACGCGGAGCTTCAGAAGAAAACGCAGTATAAATCTTTCATTGAGGAGTTAGAAAAATTTTTTAAGACCGAAAAAAGATTCGGCCCTGAAAACCAGTTCATCTTCGACCTTCTCAGAGCGCCCATTCTAGCTAACCCCGAGAGCCTCGAAGCACAACTGAAGTTCATTAAAGCAAGATGGGGAATGCTTCTTTCCCAGAAGTTTCTCGACCGGATCCTGGGCAGCATGGATCTGCTCCAGGAAGAGAACAAAACGGCCTTTGGAGGCCCTGGCATGCCCGCTGTTCCCGACTATAAAGGCGGCGGAGGCGCAGGGAGTTTTTCATACGGCTCTTTCGAGGGAGAGCGGTTTACGACCGACCTCGATTGGATGCCGAGGGTCGTTCTTCTTGCGAAAAACACGTATGTCTGGCTCGACCAGCTTTCCAAAAAATACCGCAGACAGATCGCACGGCTCGACCAGATCCCCGACGAGGAACTCGATCAGCTCGCGCGCTGGAATTTCAGCGGACTCTGGCTCATCGGACTATGGGAGAGGAGCAACGCTTCGAGAAAAATTAAGCAATGGACGGGGAACCCCGAAGCCGTACCGTCTGCGTATTCACTTTTTGAATATGAAATTGCGCGGGACCTCGGCGGCGAAGATGCGTTCCAGGATCTCAATCGCAGAGCATGGCATCGCGGGATCCGGCTTGCGGGAGATATGGTCCCGAATCACATGGGCATTTATTCAAAGTGGGTCATCGAGCATCCGGAATATTTTATCCAATCGGATTATCCACCCTTCCCCAACTATCAGTTTACCGGAGGAGACCTCTCCGAAAGCCCGGGCATTCAGCTTCGGATCGAAGACGGATATTGGTCGCATAAAGATGCGGCAGTCGTTTTCCAGCGCATCGACAACAGGACCGGAAAAATTTCCTACATCTACCATGGCAACGACGGGACGAATATGCCGTGGAACGATACTGCGCAATTAGACTTGCTGAAATCGGAAGTACGCGAGGCCGTCATCCAGACGATCTTTCATGTTGCGCGGAAATTTTCGATCATTCGTTTCGATGCAGCGATGACGTTGACAAAAAAACATTTTCAACGGCTCTGGTATCCGCAACCGGGCACGGGGGGCGACATCCCCTCTCGCGCCGACCACGCGCTCAGCAAGGAGCAATTCGATAAATTATTTCCGGAAGAATTCTGGCGGGAAGTCGTCGACCGCATCAATCAGTATATGCCGAGCACACTTTTGCTCGCAGAGGCATTTTGGCTGATGGAGGGTTACTTCGTGAGGACGCTGGGGATGCACAGGGTCTACAACAGCGCGTTCATGCACATGCTGATGAAAGAAGAAAACGAAAAATATCATCTCCTCATTACGAACACTTTGGAATTTAATCCGGAGATCCTGAAGCGCTACGTGAATTTCATGAGCAACCCCGACGAGCAGACGGCGGTCGCTCAATTCGGAAAAGACGATAAATATTTCGGAGTCGCGGTGATGATGGTGACTCTCCCGGGCCTCCCGATGTTCGGACACGGTCAGATCGAAGGCTTCACCGAAAAATATGGAATGGAATATAAGCGGGCATACTACGACGAATCTCAGGACGATCAATTGATCCGCCGGCACGAGCACGAGATATTTCCCGTCATGAAGAAGAGGCATCTCTTCAGCGACGTAACGAATTTTGAATTCTACGACTTTCACGATTCGCGCGGACACGTCAACTACAATGTTTTCGCTTATTCGAATGTATCTGGGGGCGAAAGAGCATTGATCTTCTACCATAATAAATACCAGGAGTCGCGCGGATGGATCCGTTGGGGAAATCCAAAATCGCACGAGAGCGGGTCGGGCGAAAGAATCAACGTCACCAAAAGCCTCGGGGAGGCGCTCAACATTAAATCGGGGGACAAGGATTTTTACATCTTTCGCGACTATAAATCTAACATGGAATTCATCCGGGCGGGCAAAGAACTTCACGAAAGGGGTTTTTACGCAGAATTGAAGGCGTTCGAGTATCAGATCTTTTTGGACTTCAAAGAAATATATGACGCAACAGGAGAGTATGCGCAGATCGCACACCGGCTTCATGGCCGAGGAGTGTCAAGCGTCGATGAAGCGGTCACGGAGCTTCGACAAATGCCGATCCACGAATGTATTAAGAAGATTGTCACCGAGAAGCATGCTGTCGCATTAAGAGCTTACTGCGCAAGCCAACGAAGGTCAAAATCTGTCCGGGAAAGTTTTGAAGAGCTGGTTGCTGAATTTGCAGCGCTCGAGGCCGAAACCGGAAGATATTTCCACAGAAGCGTCGTTGTTGAAGATCTCAACAGTCAAATCTATGAGAACGTGGAAAAAATTTCAGCTATTTGGAAATATTTAAAGAACGCGAAGAAAAAAACAAGAGGGGGAAAAAAGACTTCGCGAAAGAACCATGGGCAAAGCGGGACCTTGTTCAATAATTTCGATGCGCCGGACCATTGGGCATTTCTTCTCTCTTGGCTAACAGCTGATGCGATATCTCGGGTAACCACATCGCCAACGTCCTCCGTTAGAGAAATCGATTGTTTCACCGCGGCGAATTTGGAAAAACAATTCCAGAAATTGTTCGCCAAATTGGGACGAACAAACGGCCAATCGCGCCACGATGTCTCCCTTTTAAAACTGATGACGAAACACTCAAGCATCTTGTCGCATATTGCTGCGAACAATCGTTTCACAAAAATCGAACAACTTTTTGAGGATTTCGAGGTCAGAGAGTTCATCAAAGTAAATCTCTACCAAGGGACATGGTATTACCATCAAGAATCTTTTGAAGAACTAGTTGAATGGCTTGTGTTCACCGGCGAGATCCAAGCGTGGAAAGTGGATGGTTTATCTTCCAAAAGCAACATTACTGGCCTGAAGGACGGGCTCCATTTCGTTCAAGAAATTCGGAATTTTTCGAGTAAGTCGGATTACAGCGTAGAGAGCCTTCGAGCTCTCTTGTCCCCAACCGGCTAATGAAACCTCAATACTCCGTCCTACGTCTAAGCAACAAGTTGAGGAATCGCTCAGCCAGGTTTAAAAAAAATCTTTTTTTTATTGACTTTTCAATTTTTATGCATATATTTGTATCAGACCTGTGTGACGCTTCCTCCCCTGAGCGTCGCACCTCGAAAGGGTCGAGCCTGGCGTTCCCCCCCAACGCCGGGCTTTTTTTTATCTACACAAAAAAATTTCCAGACTGAGAGTACCGCCATGGCGAAAGTGAACAAAGAAAAGGAAAAGCTTGCGAAGCGCAAGACGAAAAAGATCGACATCCTTCCGCTCGATCCCATAAATTACAAGATCATGCTTTCAGGCGTTGCAGTTATCATCGCAGGCTATTTTGCCCTAGGCATGCAACCGTGGGATGGCTTCATGGCATTGACAGTCGCACCGATTCTTTTGCTTCTCGGATACTGTGTTATCATCCCAGTCGGCATCATCTACCGGCCGAAAAAAGAGACAACGACCCCGGCAGTCACTGATGCTGCAACCACTGCGCCTGTCCAGCAATAATTTTTTCAGAAGTGGAATTAGTCCGTAGAAGTCATCTCAAAAAACCCCTTGGATGGACATTCTAAACAAAGTGCGCCTCTGGCAGACGCAGCGAAGAGTCCATCCAGCTAAAGAAGCGTGACAATAACATCTAGATTCTGCGAAGAAATCATTTTTAGATAACTTCCAGTAAAAAGTTGGTTGTGAAATCATTTTCCGCAAAGTACGCGTTATGTTCTGGTCGTAGTTGATCACACTCCTCAGAAATATTCAAAAGACCTAAACTGCAATGCATTTTTATCCTCTTCTTTTGCAGCAGCCGTTTTTGCACGAGTTCAACTTGTCCGGGGAAATTGTCCGACATTGACCTTGCGTGTAGCCCCCTTTTTTAATATATTAATGCACCCGAATAGTTAGCCTGGTTCAGCGAGCGTGTAGCTCAGGGGTAGAGCATCTGCCTTTTAAGCAGAGGGTCGGTGGTTCGAGCCCACCCACGCTCACGGTTTTGAAAGACGTTCCCTTGCAATTGATCTCCTGTTTCCTGCCTTACATTCCCAACGCTAAAAACTCACCAGCTTCTTTTTGCTAATTTTAAGAAGCGCGCAACGTTTGTCGAGAAAAATCTGTTATGACGCTCGCGCTTCTCCGTCTTTTCCGCAAAAACATCCACTCTTCTATACTTAGAACCCGTTAAGATTGGCACGTTGCTTGTCCTTCGTTATCGTTAAATAATAATTATGGAGGTGTCCAATCTACGTCATCCACAATATCCTCGTTCCAACTGACCTTTCGGAAGGATCGGCTGCTGCTTTTGAACACGCCTCGACTTTTGCCGTCATGTACAATGCATATCTCCACGTTCTCCATGTGACAAAGGAATCTTCATTGTTAGAGACGAGTACCGGTTTGTCAGCGAGTTCTTGTTCTTATAAAGATCTGAGCGCATTTACGGCGCGATGGCTCCCAGACCAAGCAAAAATGATCCTCGCGTTACGGTCAGGTCAACCACATAAAGAAATTGTCCATTATGCCGCAGAAGAAGATATCGACCTCATCGTCATCGCGACGCATGGACGAAACGGCCTTAACCATTTCGTCATGGGGAGTGTTGCCGAAAAAGTAGTCCGCTTTTCTCCGGCACCGGTGTTAACCGTAAAGCCCCGGCGGGCGGAGGAAATACGCGATGCTCGGCAGTCTGTGCAGTCTGCGTTATCCGAGGCTGATCTCCCCGAACTGCGATAGCAAAATTAGCTCACTCAACCGGATATCGCGCTCGCAAATTCCGCTTCGCTGGCGCGCTGAACCCAAGTCGATTTTTACATGTGATATTGCCTTCCACGGCAATCTTTTGTATATTTTCCCATAGTTCGACGTTGGAGTGAACTTAGGCGGAAGTGGTGGAACTGGCAGACACACCATCTTGAGGGGGTGGCGCCCACAAGGCGTGCGGGTTCAAGTCCCGCCTTCCGCACAAAATAGTTGACATTCAAAGAAAGCCTCTGTATAATTGGGAAAATTAAGGGACGATTAAGTGAAACTTACGCTCCTTGTCTTTGCCCTTCTTGTTTTCTTTTTTTCCTTGGTGTTTGCCGGTGCGACGATCCGGGACGGATCGTTAGTGGCACGAAGCGACGGGAATGACGTCACGATTCAATGGGGTACTATGGACGAAAGTCTGATGAAGGATTTTGTGGTCGAGCGCGAAGGGAACGGCGAAGCAGGGTTCGTCGCTATCGGCACTATTTCTCCCAAAGGGAGCGGATCGTTCTACGAATTTGTCGACCAGACCGCCTTCAAAACCGTGGTCTCCATTTATGAGTATCGAATCAGGATCGAAGCGCAAGATGGGACCACGTATTCCAAAGTGGTGACCGTCTCCCACAATGTTTCGAGCGTTAAACGAACATGGGGCAGCTTGAAAGCCATGTTCCGCTGAAATTAGACTTATTAACCTCAAAGCGATACATTACATTTGTTATGTATCGCTTTTTTTTTAAGGTTATGATCCAGACCGACAGACCGATCATCCTTGCATCGCGCTCTCCAAGACGGAGCCATCTCCTGCGGCAGATCGGTATTCCTTTTACAGTGCGAGCCAGCGGCATTGATGAGACGTTCGATGGTATGAGAACCCCCGACGATATCGTGCAGGCGTTATCGCTGGCGAAAGCATCGAGCGTCGCAAAAGACCTCAAAACCGGCATCGTCATCGGAGCGGACACGATCGTCGTCCTCGGCAAAGCTATCCTAGGAAAACCCTCCTCGAAAGACGATGCGGCGAGAATGTTATCGCTGCTCTCGGGAAAAACCCACACTGTTTTCACCGGGTTTGCCCTTGTCGATGTGCAATCGGGAAAATCTCTTACAGATTACGAAAAAACAGAAGTGACCTTCCGCCCCCTCGGCGCAAAAGAGATCCATGAATATGTTGCATCCGGTTCCCCGATGGATAAGGCCGGAGCCTACGGCATTCAGGACGATTACGGCGCCGTTTTCGTCGAGAAAATTAACGGATGTTTTTATACTGTTGTCGGTTTTCCTCTTTCAAAATTCTATATGTCGTTCAAAACTTTTCTCGCGGGACTTGACTGATTTTTCAAAGGGCCTTTTGATGGAACAAAAAATTAGAGTATTAATCGCAAAAGCGGGGCTCGACGGACACGATCGCGGCGCGAAAGTCATTGCGGCTGCGCTTCGCGATGCGGGGATGGAAGTCATTTATACGGGCCTGCGTAAATCACCCGAGATGATTGTCGAAGCGGCCTTGCAAGAGGATGTCCACGCGATCGGCATCAGCTCTTTGAGCGGCGCGCACATGACGATCTTTCCGAAAGTGCTTACCCTGATGAAGGAGAAAAAGATGACGGGGGTGCTTCTTTTCGGCGGAGGGATCATCCCGCAGCAGGATATCGAACAGCTCAAAGGATCAGGCGTAGGAGAACTTTTCACGCCGGGAGCTTCGACCATGGACATTGTGAGCTACCTCAAAAAATATTTCGCCGCACATCCTCGCTGATCATGTGTCGAGCCAGATCGACGGTTCGGGATTCAGCCACTCTTTTGCGCTGGGAGGCTCTTCCGATAATTTGCGCGTCACGATCGAGATGCGCGAAGAATCGAACCCGAACAGGTCCTCCGCGGAAAATATGGATCTGAAATCCTTTTCCGAAAAGAAAGGCTCGAACTTACTCGAAAACTCCTCAAGCCGCTTGAGATAGTAACCGACGTTCTCGTCGGGAAAATTTGAATCCCACTCCTCCGCCTCCTTCGCATTCTCGAACCCCCTGATATTCGACGACGTCCCCGTAAAGTAGAATGAGATCCGGTCCCCCGCACGATAGGAACGGGACGAGGCCAACGCAAGCTCGTAGCTGGCGGATTTATTGCGCTTCTGCGCGTTGACGTCGCGCTGATATTCTTCAAGAGAATCTTTCAGGGACTCCGTCTTCGCAAAGTCTTTTACGTCGAGCGAATGCTCTTTGATGGATTTTTCGACTTCAAGGTACAGACGATGGAGGTCGTCGATCCGTTCGTTTACAATGCATTCGATGCATTGCTGGACATAGTGGCGGCCAAAATGTTCCATGCTCCGCGAAATAAGAGAAGAGCCTTTGACCGTGATCCTATCGTCATACCCGAGCAAGGCGTAATTCTTTTTCTTGTAACTGAGGATCTTTTTATATCTTCCGTTGAACCCGAGATTGATGCCTTCGGGGAGGGAATCGGAAAGACGCGCCACGTACTGCTGCTCCGACGCTTCTCCGACAACGTTGTCCGGAGGGATAAAGAAAAGTCCGTCGGTATCGACCTCGATTACTTTTCCGTTATGCAATTCGATGTCGCGGATCATTTGTTTCAACAGCGCCTGTCCGGTGGTCGTCACAACATCGGCTTGCGCATAATCGTTGAAGAGAGCCCTTGCATAACCGAGATAGCCGTAGAAGGAGTTCACAAGGATCTTGAACGACGATTGCATTGCATCGAGCCGCGACTTTTCATTCTCCTCTTTGGCCTCTTTCATTTGCTTTTTTGTCTGCAAACGGAGAACCGTGAGGTGCCGAAGCGCTGTCGGGAAGATGCCGAGAGCGTCTGTGCGCGGAGCGATCTGTTTCGAGATCATGATCGAAGGATACAGAGACTCGACGTCGGCATGAATAATTGGTCCGAGGACGCCGGTATAGTAGACGTCGGTATATCCTCCTGTCGTTTGAGCGCCGATTTCTGGCCGCGGAATCGAGTGGCGTTGACGAAGATATTGGCGAAGAAAAAGCGCCTCAATTTTTGAAGCGGAACCGAGCCGAGCAACCGTACCGTAATTGAACGGCAGCATCTGGGTCAGATAGAACGTGCTCATCGAGAGCCGGTCGCTGAGAGCTTTCGTCTCACGAACATCATCGAGAGCGTATTTTTTTAATGTCTCGTGATCATTGTCCCAATACCATGAAATCTTCTCTCCGGGGATATACGTGCGGTTCGGTGGCGAGATACCGAAATGCTTGGCGGCGTACTTGAGAGTGTAATTCTCCATCGAACGCTTTACCATGTCATACGACTGGACAAGGAGCCAAGTGTCAATAACATGCCGGCCGGCAATTTCATAGTTCGTGTATTCCACCTCGTTCTCGGCAAAAGAGGTCCGAGACCGCACTCCATGGGGGGACGATTTGTCCCTCCCTACGGCGAATTCAATGCGGTGGATCTCACACCGCTTCAACAGATAGGGCAAATCGAAATTGAGAATGTTGTGGCCTTCAATGACGTCGGGGTCCTTCTCCTGAAGGATATTGATGCATTGACGGAGCAAGTCCTTTTCGCCAACATCTTTTCCCCCGAGAATTGTCTCCCACCCGCGGTTATCGGAAAGCGAAATAAGGACGATTCGGTCTTCAGGCCTCTCGGCGTTACTGAAACGATAATTTTTCGAGTACGTTTCAATATCCAGCTGTATTCGGTAGACGTCCTGAAATTCCATTCCCTTGAAAAGCGTCTTCCCCGACTGCATGAGGTACTGCGTGTTTGTGTCGGGGCGAAAATAGATGCTGTCGGTTTCCGTGTACGAATCGATTTTCCTTTCGAGCGTCCGATTGACATTTTCCAATACGATTCTCACCGCATCCCACATCTCGTGGATGCCGTGAAAAACGCAGAGGTATTGGTAAAAGTTTTCTCCCTCCAGTTTTTTGAGCCAAAAGCTTTTAGGGAAGCCGTCGAGTAGACGCTTATCGGCAACGTGGAAAAACGGGTAGAGCTCTTCGTCCCGGTGTTCTACCGAGCCGCCCGTCCTTGTGTATATCCTGACACTCGCATCGCCGTTAGGCTGAACTGCGACAATGTTCCTCTCGTCGTCGTGTCCGAAAATAAGTTCGTTCATACTATAAGATAAGCAGGCGCATCCTATAAAACAAAATGACCCGCGTTAGCGGGTCGTTGATGGGATTGAACGATACACGTGCCGGTTGATCCTATTGTTTTCGCCAAAATGTGCGGAGAGGGTGGGATTCGAACCCACGATACCGTTGCCGGTATACCACCTTTCCAGGGTGGCCAATTCAACCGCTCTTGCACCTCTCCGGATACCGATAGGCGAATATTGAATTTTTTCAGCTTACCGCTTCGCTGTCAAAACATCGCGTTGCTGCTCACGCGGTAAATGCAACGCTCGATCGCGACTTCCTAAAAATCCTCGAGCTTCAGCGATTCAATACGGTTCTTCATCTCCTCAAAGATCGCCCGGGAGACATAAGTGATATGGATCTCGAGCTTCCCCTTCTGCCCCGTCAAAATCAGGACGACATAAGACCGATCGAATTCCCATAACGCATACTTCTTTGCGTAGCCGAGTTGAATACTTTCAATCGTGTTGAGATATGATTCATCGATCTTGTGAAATCCACTGCGCGTCGGCTTTCCATATTTCGCTTCCAGCGTTGCGCTATAATCGTCGAACGAATCGAGGAAGTCGAACTTGGACGTCGCCTTGACCTCCGGGGTCAATCGGACGATGAATAGGCGATCGTTATCGAACTGATAAGCAATCCGACATTTCACGCCGGCCAAAGAACCGGTGTATTCAAAACCGTTCGTGAGGTCGAGGATATTGTCATCGTCGACGTTGTCGTGGTCGACGAGATAATCCCGCACGTCCCGCATCGCCATCCCCCAACGCGCATCGCGATATCCCCCCGGGTCGAGCGTACTAGGAGTGTTGGCCAGGCTTTTCAACTCCCCTGCCTCCGGCATCTGCACTTGCGGTTCTTTTGATGTGGTATCGCCACGGGCGACCGTTGTATCCGCAGTCTTTCTCGCCGCCCGGAGCGAGGTATCGCGGGATACTGCGATAGTATCGCTTTGTTTCTTCGCAGATGAATCGGCGCTGGTCATTGCAGCATGTGTTAAATCGTTTACTGACCCGATTGCCGTGCTATCAGAATGAGCCGCGCTCACCTTCGTCGAATCTTGTCCGAAGGAGAGGTTCGCAAAGCATACCCCCGCGACAATTATCGATAAAAAGCTTTTCATGGCTGGACGGTAATAAATGAATTGAACTTCATCCGTTGGCGAAACGAGCTAGCTCCTCCGCCAACGACTTGCCCTCACGAAATGACGAGATGCGGAGAGGGTGGGATTCGAACCCACGGTCCCACTTACGCGGGACACCGGTTTTCGAGACCGGCTCTTTCAACCACTCAGACACCTCTCCAAAAAAGTTCACTACAAATATATTCAATTTCGCCTGAAAAGCAATTTGGCGTGTGGACGGGCAGTGGACTCCTTTCAGAAACCTTCCGAAGGTCTATCGATTGAACAGTGAAAAAGCTTTAGCATTTGTTCATTTTAGATAGAAGCCCTTCGGAAGGTTTACGGTCGATCGTCAAAGGGAGCCCACTACCTGCGGGCAGTCAACCTTGCTTCTTCAGGCCGAAAAAAGTATATTTTACAACGGAAAAATGATTGAATGAATCAATCCTACCTGAAGAAACTCTTATCGGATCTGCGTAAAGGAAAAATTTCGGAAGAGAAGGCATTTTCTTCTTTACGGAATTTTTCCTACGAGTCGCTCGGCTTCGCAACCATCGACCATCACCGTCAGGTGCGCCAGGGATTCCCGGAGGTCATTCTCTGTCAGGGGAAAACCGAACCACAGATCGCGGCGATAGCGAAAAAAATTGTCGGTCGGGGAAACACCCTTCTCGCGACACGGGCGACAAAGAAACAGTTCCAGGCCGTCCGGAAAGTTGTGAGAAACGCGCACTACCATGCCGAAGGGCGCGCGATTACCGCCAATGAGCCGGCGATACCGTCTGCCGCAAAAAGAAAGATCCTTATCGTTACAGCCGGCACGTCAGATATTCCTGTTGCGGAAGAAGCAGTTGTCACAGCGCTCATGATGCGTCAAAAAGTCGAGACATTGTATGACGTCGGCGTTGCAGGAATTCATCGTCTTCTAACACAAAGCGATAAACTCCAATCGGCGAACGTCATTATCGTCGTAGCAGGGATGGACGGCGCACTCGCGAGCGTTGTCGGAGGCCTCGTCCGTGTCCCCGTGATCGCCGTTCCCACATCCATCGGATACGGGGCTTCCTTCGGCGGCATCGCTCCCCTTCTGACGATGCTCAACTCGTGCGCCGCGGGTATCACGGTCGTGAACATCGATAACGGATTCGGCGCGGCATTCGCCGCAAGTCTTATCATTCACCCGGATTAAGGAACCATGCACTTATGCTGACCGACCTCGGCAAAATTCACTATAAGGAAACGATTCTCGACACCATCGGGGATACTCCGCTTGTCAAGCTTCATAAGATCACAAAAGGAGTGAAGCCGCAAATTTTTGTAAAGGTCGAAAGCTTCAACCCGGGCGGTTCGGTAAAAGACCGCATCGGCGTCGAAATTATCGAGGAGGCGGAACGGACTGGCCAATTGAAGCCGGGCGGAACGATCGTCGAATCCACCTCCGGCAACACGGGAATGGGGCTGGCAATTGCCGCAGCCATCAAAGGATACAAGACCGTTTTCACGATGCCCGACAAAATGAGCGGCGAAAAAATTCAACTCCTGCGCGCCTTTGGAGCAGAAGTCATCGTTACCCCTACAGCAGTGCCCCACGAGTCGCCGGAAAGTTACACGGAGGTTGCAAAGAAAGTCGTTCGCGAAACGCCGAATTCGATCCTGGCGAATCAATATTACAACCCGAAAAACGATGAGGCGCACTACCGAACCACCGGGCCTGAAATCTGGGAACAAACCAACGGCCAGATCGACTACTTTGTGTGCGCGATAGGTACAGGCGGCACTATCAGCGGTGCGGGAAAGTTTTTGAAGGAAAAAAATCCAAATGTAAAAGTGATCGGCATCGACCCGAAAGGGTCCATCCTGGCCGAATATTTCCACACAAAGAAATTTTCGCCCGTTTTTAAGACCTATAAGGTCGAAGGCATCGGCCAGGACTTTATACCGGGCACACTGCATTTTGAATACATCGACGACGTGATCGAAGTGTCGGACAAAGAATCGTTCCTTGCCGCACGGCGGCTCACGCGCGAAGAGGGAATTTTTGCCGGTGGGTCGTGTGGAACGGCCATGGCGGGGGGATTGAAACTGGCCGAACGCCTCTCGGAAAAAGATGTCGTCGTCGTCCTTCTCCCCGACGGCGGGTCGAAGTATTTGAGTAAAATATACAACGACGACTGGATGAGGGAAAATGGCTTTCTTACGCCGGAACGGGTCACGCTTCGGTATGTGCTTGAATCGAAGGGGACGAAACTTCCCGCGCTTATTACGGTCGACGGCGCATCCACCATTCGTACTGCGCTCGACCTCATGACGGGAAAGAATATTTCCCAACTCCCGGTGTTTGAGCAAGGGAGATCCTTAGGAAGTCTGTCGGAAGGGAATCTTCTTTCGGCTTTGGTGAAAGACTCGTCGAAATTTGACGCGCAAGTGAGAACGGTCATGGACCCTCCTTTTCCAGAATTACACATGAATGAGGAAGTCGGAAGGGCGGTCGAATGTTTTGTCAAAAAAGAACCGGCGGTACTCGTCAAGGACGATTCGCGCGTAATTGGCATTATTACGCGGTTTGATATCCTCGGTTATCTTTCTCGATAATGCCGCTATGCGGGAGAGATGAATTTCAAAATTTGTACGGGCGGGACGCTAAGGGATGCACGGGTTCACCAACTACGACCATGACGGAGCTGTATGAAATTTTCAACGAAAGCAATTCACGCCGGGCAGAATCCCGACCCGACGACTGGGGCTGTGATGACCCCGGTCTACCTGACCTCAACGTATGTCCAGGAAGAGTTAGGAAAAAATAAGGGATACGAATATTCCCGTGTCTCCAACCCGACACGCTCCGCTCTCGAACAAAACATCGCCGCGTTGGAAAGTGCATCCGAAGGGATGGCCTTTGCGTCGGGGATGGCGGCGATCGACGCTTTGTTCCGCATGCTCTCTCCCGGCGACCACGCCATTGTAACGAATAATGTGTACGGCGGAACGTACCGCATCGCGACCTCCGTTCTCGAACGCTACGGCCTTCTGTTCGATTTCGTCGATACCACGGACATGACGGTCGTGGCAAAAGCGCGGAAGCCGAATACAAAAATGATCTTTATCGAAACACCGACAAACCCGACCATGGAGATCAGCGACCTTCAGGCGATAGCAAAATTTTCCCGGGCCCATCATCTGGTCTCGATAGTAGACAACACATTTGCCACGCCATACCTTCAGCGGCCGATCGAGTTGGGCATCGATGTCGTCGTTCACAGCGTCACAAAATACTTAAACGGACACAGCGATATGCTCGGCGGGATCGTCGTAACAAACGACAAAGAGATTGCGGAAAAACTTCGGTTTTCGCAAAAAGCGGTCGGAGGAATTATGAGTCCCTTCGACGCTTGGTTGTGCCTGCGCGGAACTAAAACGCTTGCCGTTCGCATGAAGCAGCATTGCGAAAGTGCGACGATCATCGCGCAGTGGCTTGTAACGCAGAAGAAAATTGTGAAGGTTAATTACCCCGGGCTGCGAACTCATCCTCAATATGTCCTTGCAAAACGACAGATGAGCGGGGCCGGCGGAATGATCTCGTTCGACTTGGGAAGCCTCAATAATGCAAAAAATTTTCTTAAACGACTTCGCCTTTGTTCCCTCGCTGAAAGCCTGGGGGGCGTCGAGACGCTGATCTCACATCCCGCGACAATGACCCATGCTTCGGTGCCGAAGGCGGAACGGATCAAGAACGGAGTAACGGACGGACTTGTCCGAATGTCGGTAGGAATTGAAGATGTGGAGGATTTGATCGACGATCTGAAGCAAGCGATGAAAAACATTTAACAACTGCGGCTAAGGATGAACAATAACAAAAAATAAGAAGTGACTTTTCCCTCACTGTTTATTGTTAGCTGATAAACTGCTTTCTCACCAACATCCACGCCGCAAGGCTCATCCCGTCCCAGATCTTCTTTTCCCAAATCATCGATTCAATTTCCTTTGGCGTCATTTTAAGGATCTCAAATTCTTCGGTCGACTCCGGTTTTGCAGCGACAGGGGCAAGACCTCGAGCTATAAAAACACGGCACATCTCGTCCGTTGCGCCGTTGAAGGGGTTGAATTCTCCGGCCTGTTCCCAAGACCGAGCTACATACCCAGCTTCTTCCTCCAATTCGACCTTCGCCATCTTCTCGTACGTGTGATCCTTTTTGACTCCCCCACACGGGAACTCGATACTCTCCCTGTCACGCAAATACCGATACTGATTGACAAGCACGATCCTGCCGTCGTCAAGAACCGGTATGATAAGACTCGACCCTTCAGTATGGACGACATGATATTCCCCCTGTACTCCATTTGGGATTTGGAATGAATCGAGCGTATACGTCCACCAAGGATTGGTAAACATGATTTTCGAAGAAAGTTTTTTCCAATGGAGAAGCATGGCAGCTTTTTTAGAAAAGCGATGAGAGGGTGATTAATAGAGTTGGGAGAGTTCGAGGAACCGATGTCGACAGCGCATACGTCGCCCGAATGCGGGCCGCGCAATTTTATATCAATTCACTTTCCGAAAAGAAGAATGCGACCTCGATTCTGCCATTCTCGGCCGAATCGGATCCGTGGACAATGTTCTCCCCTTTGCTCTCTGCAAATAATTTTCTGATGGTCCCTTGCTCGGCGTCTTTTGGATCCGTCGCCCCTATGAGTTTCCGGTAGTCCGCGACGGCATTTGCCTTTTCCAGCGCGACCGGGACACACGGGCCCGACGACATAAACTCCACTAATCCTTCATAAAAAGGGCGTCCTTCGTGAACTGCATAAAATGCCCCCGCTTCTTGTTTTGTGAGCCGTAGTTGTTTCATTCCGAGGATTTTAAAACCGGCTTTTTGAATTCTGGACAACACTTCACCCTGAAGATTCTTACGGACACAATCTGGCTTTAAGATACAGAGAGTACGTTCGACCACCCGGAGCTCCTTCGTTATTTTCTTTTCTTTGATTTCGATTTCTTCATTGAGACTTTCTTTTTCGACGGCTTCCGCACGGCAACCGACGTTTTGCCTTTCCCCTTTTTTGCAAGAGCGAGCTTCATTGTCTCGCCGATCATCGCAGGGCTGTCGCACACGTGAATGCCGGCATCGCGCATCGCCTTCATCTTTTCTGTCGCAGTTCCTTTGCCCCCGGAAATGATCGCCCCGGCATGGCCCATGCGTCTTCCCGGAGGAGCGGTGCGTCCCGCAATAAATCCGACGACCGGTTTCTTGACGTGCTTGGCGATGTATTCCGCCGCTTCCTCTTCGGCGCTTCCCCCGATTTCGCCGATCATGACAATGGCGTCCGTATGATCGTCTTCGTTGAACAATTGAATTGCGTCGAGAAACCTCGTGCCGATGATCGGGTCGCCGCCGATGCCGATGCATGTCGATTGGCCGATGCCACGTTCTGTCAACTGCCACACTGCTTCATACGTCAACGTCCCGCTCCGCGATACGAGGCCAACGCGTCCGGCCTTATGAATAAAGCCAGGCATAATGCCGACCTTACATTCCCCCGGCGTAATGACGCCCGGACAGTTCGGACCGATGAGACGAACTCCCTGCTGCTTGACATATTCGTAGACGGTGATCATGTCTTTCGTCGGGATCCCTTCGGTAATGCAAACGATCAAAGGAATGCCGGCAGACGCCGACTCCATGACGGCATCCGCGGCAAATGCGGCGGGAACGAAAATCACGGAGGCGTTGGCTCCTTCAGAGGCAACGGCATCAGCAACAGTGTTGAACACCGGCACACCTCGCGCAAACTGATCCTTTTCGTTTCCTTTATATATTGTTCCGCCTTTGCCGGGCGTAACGCCCGCAACGACGTTTGTCCCGTATGCGATCATTTGGGATGAATGGAACGTCCCCTCTCCTCCTGTAATTCCCTGCACAACCAGCCGCGTTTTTTTATTGACAAGTACGCTCATGAATGGGTTCTGTTATTTTGAAATGAAGTTTAATTTTTCCGTTCCAAAAAATCGGCGATCTTGAGCAACGTCGATTCGTCGAACTGCCTGCCGAGGAGCTGAAGCCCTATCGGAAGATTCCGACTATCGACGCCCGCAGGGATACTGATTCCCGGAATTCCCGCAAGGTTGGCCGAAACGGTATAGATGTCGCTGAGATACATTTGAAGAGGGTCGTCGACTTTCTCCCCGAACTTAAACGCCGTCGTCGGGGAGATCGGCGTCATAAGGCAATCGACTTTTTTAAACGCTTCGAGAAAATCCTGTTGAATAAGCCGGCGCACACGTTGTGCTTTCCTGTAGTATGCGTCATAATAGCCCGCCGAAAGAACATACGTGCCCAGCATTATTCGGCGCTTCACTTCTGCGCCAAACCCTTCGCTGCGCGACTTCGTATACATCTCCCACAGATCTGTTGCGTGTGGACTGCGGTACCCATACCGGGCGCCGTCGTACCGGGCAAGATTCGAAGAGGCCTCTGCGGTTGCGAGTATATAATATGTAGCGATCGTGTATTCGGCATGCGGCAATTTGACTTCGACAAATTCAACCCCAGATTTTTTCAGCGTATCGATCCGTTGTTCAAGCGCTTGTCGAATTTCCGGGTTCAGCCCTTCATCGAAATATTCTTTCGGAAGGCCGATCTTCAAACCTTTGACGTTACCGTCCAGCGCGGAGAGGTAATCGGGCACGGAAACATTTGCCGAGGTCGAATCGCGTTCGTCGTGTCCTGCAATGACGCCGAGCAAGCGCGCAATATCTTTCGCGGAATGAGCGAATGGTCCGATCTGATCGAATGATGACGCGAACGCAACGAGCCCGTATCGGGAGACTCTTCCGTACGTCGGCTTCATACCCATGACGCCGCAGAGTCCTGCCGGCTGACGGATCGACCCGCCAGTATCCGTCCCGAGAGCAACGGTGGCCATCCCTGCCGCCACGGCGGCGGCCGAACCTCCGCTGGACCCGCCAGGAACACGCGTTTCATCTATAGGATTCTTTACGGGACCGAAGGCCGAATTTTCCGTGGATGAACCCATTGCAAATTCATCCATATTGGTCTTGCCGATGATGATAGCGTCCGCGTCCCGGAGCCGCTCGATGACCGTGGCGTCGTAGACCGATTCGTAATGCTCAAGGATTTTTGATCCGCACGTGGTGATCTTCCCTTTCATATTGATCACATCCTTTACGCCGATCACCATCCCGGCGAGATCGCCCGCCTTTCCTTCGTGAATCTTCTTATCGATAGCGCGAGCCCGTTCTAGGGCTTCATCCCCATACACAGCGAGATACGTGTTTAAACTCTTTCGTTGGGAAATAACGGTGAGATGTTCCTGCACCCTGCCTTCGCACGTTTCATCCCCGCGGGCAAGACGCGAACGGTACGATTCGAACGGCTCTTTAACGTTCACTCGTGCGGTGTTCTCGTTCACTACATCGTCCTCATTTCACTTCGGCGTGGAGGATGTCGTGTCGGTGTGTTTTTCGGGCACTTCCGGTTTCGTCAATTCGGACTGCACATCGCGCATTGCTTTTCGGAACTCAGCGATCCCCTTTCCAAGGCTCTTAGCAAAATCCGGAATCTTTTTAGGCCCGAAAAAAATCATGATCACCACCACAATAAGCAACAGCTCGCCAAAGCCTATGTTCTCAAACATCGGTACTCTCCTCTATCCGTGACGCCCTCGCGGGCGGTAGCTTTATTTCTTTTCTTCAGTTTTCTTTGAAGCGTCCTCGTCGGTTTCATCCTGGACGTCCTTCATTGCCTTGCGAAACTCTTTAACTCCCTTTCCCAGTCCCTGTGCCAGTTCGGGGATTTTCTTTGCCCCGAACAGAATGAGGATCACGAACAGGATAAGGAGAAGTTCTGGAGCGCCTAAGTTCATATGAGTATCCTTTCTTGAAGCGAGATATCGCTTCTTAAATTAAAACGACACTTTCTATCATGGATTGAAAAATTTTTCGCCCGTCCGCCGAGCCTAGAGGAAGCTCCATCGCGCGTTCAGGATGGGGCATCATGCCAAAAACATTCCCTTCTTTATTGATGATGCCGGCGATATTTCCCAGCGAGCCGTTGGGGTTCGATGCGTCGTCAACTATGCCCGTGCTGCTGCAATAGCGCAGCACGATCTGATCCCCGTCCTGAAGCGCGGCGATCGTATCGTTGTCGGCAAAATAATTACCTTCGCCGTGGGCGATCGGAACTTTCAATACGTCTCCGCGTTCGCATTCCGACGTAAACCGGGTCGAGGGGTTCTCAACTCGAAGGTGAATAAAGTCGCAGACAAATTTCAGCGAGCGATTGCGAAGCATGGCTCCGGGCAGCATCTCTGCTTCGAGGAGAATCTGAAAACCGTTGCAAATGCCGATGACCGTCCCGCCGTTCTTCGCAAACCTCACGACCTCTCTCATGACGGGCGAGAAGCGCGCAATAGCCCCGGTGCGTAGATAGTCGCCGTACGAAAACCCGCCGGGAAGAATAACGACATCCACATCTCCAAGAGACGACTCCTTGTGCCAGATGAACCGCGCCTCTTGCTTCATAATATTCTTTACGGCGTGGTGTGCGTCGTGATCGCAATTAGAACCCGGAAAGACCACAATGCCGAATTTCGTTTTCATGAGATCGATTCCTGTTATGCGTGTTCGACGTTATACGAATAATCTTCCATGACCGGGTTCGCGAGGAGTTTTTTACATACCTCCTCTGTGATACGCTCGGCCTCTTCCTTTGTCGAGCTCTCAAGAGAAAATTCAATGTGCTTTCCGATCCTGAGGTCGCGTACGGTAGTGAAGCCGAGCGTATGAGCCGCGCTCTCGACGGCTTTTCCCTGCGGGTCAAGAATGGATTTCCGTAACGTGACGACAATGCGCGAACGAAACACCGATTCTCCTTTCAGATATCGTAACTTGTGGCCTCTTCGGCCTGCTCTTCTTCTGCCTTTGCATCGACAAAACCCAGAATGTGCCTGAGCCAGCCGTATGCGTAGCGGATAACGCCGAGCAGCAAAAACGCGGCAAACAGATAAAACAATGCCCTCCCCCGAGAAATGACCAGGATAAAAGCCGCAGCGACAAACGACACGACCCGAACGGGGTGTCTCTTGAACTCTTTCTTTGAAAACTTCGGCAGTGTGTCGTACTTCACCTTGCTCACCATGAGCAACGAGACGACGACGACCATAGGGGCCAACATGTCGGACGCAAAGCCCCGCAATCCGAAAACCTCGTCGCGAAAGGTGAGGACAAATGCAACGATCGTAATTGCGCTTGCTGGGATCGGCAAGCCGGAGAAATAATCTTTGTCGAATCCGACCAGTTGGACGTTGAAACGCGCCAGACGTATTCCGCCAAAGATGAGCAACAACGAACTGATGATCAAGCCGACGCCCTGCAATTGGAACAGCTGGAGTTTGTATACGAGGAAGGCAGGCGCCGCCCCGAACGTCACGATGTCCGACAAGGAATCGAATTCCACGCCGAATTCGCTCGACGACCTCGTGATCCTCGCCATGACGCCGTCGAGCGAGTCAAAAATTCCACCGAGGATAATGAACCACGCGGCTACATCGAATTGACCATCGCTCGAATTTGCAATGGACAAAAAACCGCAAAACATATTCAACACGGTAAAAAGGCTCGGAACGACTGCGCGTGTTATTTTCATCGCATCTCTTGATCCTGTGAGCGATCCGTTACTTTACGACCGCCAGTACGGACTCCCCTGCCACCGTTTTTTCTCCCAACGATATCTTAATATCGGAATTTTTTGGAACAAAAACATCCACACGAGATCCGAATTTGATCATCCCAAACTTTCGTCCGCCGACCACATCATCCCCTACAGAAAGAGTGCAGATTATTCTACGCGCGACAAAACCGGCTATTTGTTTAAAAAACACTTTGAATCTGCCGTTGTCGATACCAATATGGGTCTGCTCGTTGCTTAAAGATGCTTTGTCTTCGAACGCTGCGAAGTATCTCCCTTGCACGTAGCGAAAGTATCCCACTTTGCCCGAAATCGGCACCCTGTTGACATGGACGTTCAAAGGGGACATGAAAATGCTGATTTGTAGGGCGCTCGTTTTAAGATAATGCTCTTCGTCGACTTCCTTGATAGCGACGACGGTTCCGTCGGCCGGAGAGATGACGATGTCGTCCCCAGATGGAGGCGTACGCTCGGGGTCGCGAAAAAAGTTAAGCGCAAAGAGGAACACTGCTCCTGCCAGAACGATAGCGGCGTATTCGACAAAGGGATTGACGATAAAGAGGAGGGAACCTGCGACAATCACACAACAGATGAGCGTTATGCTAAAAAAAACATCGTAACCATATTCCGTGATCAAACGCCAAACTCCGGCTCGTACAAGAAGAAAAGAACGTCAAACTGCTTGTTAAAAACTGCAAAAAAGTAGCGAAAAACGGGGGCAAAGTCAAGACGGACTCAGCACATGAAGTGCGGGTCATGAACCGTGCGAATCATTTCTTTGATCAACTTTCCACCCTTTCTTGCATCTTTCTTGGAGATTTAGTATTTTGTTCCCAGTGAGTGTTATCGCACAGATGAAAAAGATGAAGGAAAAATTTACGATGGTGGATGAAATCTTCTCCACCAAACTTCTGACCAACAGAATTCAGATTCGGTTATTCGCTTAACGAAAGTCCCGTCCAACCAACGGGACTTTTTTTTGATACTAGGTCGAGTGAAACTCGGAGAATTTCAACGCGCCATTGAAGAATGGATCCCGCCTGCAACAGCATGGAAAGGCGACAACACGGGGATCCAGATCGGGCGAACCGATGCGACGGTCACAAATATTCTCCTTGCGTTGGATGTTACTTTAGAGGCGGCGAAAGAAGCCGTCGAACGTCGTGCAAACCTGATCGTCACGCATCACCCGTTGTTGTTCCATCCTCTTCGTTCTTTGACACAGAAATCCAGGGCGGGTGAAATCGCCCTCTATCTCGCGGAGCGAAAAATAAATTTGTATGCCGCCCACACGAATCTTGACCACGTTCAGGGAGGCGTAAGTTTTGCGATGGCTTCGATTTTAGGGTTAAAGAATGTCAGAATGCTTACACATCTCAAGGCAAGCATTCTCAAGGTTGTCGTCTTTGTCCCCGAGAAATATGTTGAAAAGGTTGCCGGAGCAATGCATCGCGCCGGCGGAGGAACATTTACAAAGTATGAGGAATGCAGCTTTCGTTCGGAAGGCATTGGGACGTTCAAAGGGACGCGCGGGTCGCACCCCTTCGTTGGTTCCGCGGGCGTCCTGGAGAAAACGCGTGAAACGAAGCTGGAAATGATCGTTGAGGTAGGGAATATGCGCGAAGTGGTGCCGGCGATGATCAAAGCGCATCCTTATGAAGAAGTTGCATACGACCTCATCCCTCTTCATAACGACGACCAGGAACATGGGCTCGGGGCTATCGGAGAATTTCCGGAAACTCTTTCGCAGGGAAAATTTCTTTCCCGCACAAAAAGGACTCTGGGCGTGCCGTTGTTGCGATACACCGGCAAAGCTGCCCGCGGCATCAGACGCGTCGCGGTCTGTGGCGGAGCTGGAATCGAAGCGATGGAGGAGGCTGTGCGGCAACAAGCGGATGCATTTATCACGGCAGACGTCAAATATCATAGCTTTCAGGATGCGGAGCGAGATATCGTCCTCGTCGATGCAGGCCATTACGAGACAGAGCGCCATGTTTTGCCAACGCTGGCCGCGCGAATAAAATCGATCGTACGCGCGCACCATGCGTCATCAAAAGTTTTGATCACAAGAAAAAATACAAACCCAGTATCGTATATCTAGTCACTGAACCGCAGTAAAGGAGTAAGCATTGGAAGACATTCTGACGATGTTGTACCGGCTGCAACGAGTTGATAGTTCTTTAGACGACCTTGAAGACATGAAAGGCGATTTGCCGGAAGCAGTAGCGACGCTACAAACAGAAGTTGACAGACTCAACGGGCTTATCAAAACACAGCAGGATATCGTCACTTCGTCCGTCGTCGCCCGCGACAAAGCGGACGTCGACATCCTTGAGTTCAAAGAGAAGCTCGAAAAATATAAAAAGCAACAGTACGAAGTCCGAAGCAATAAAGAATACGACGCGTTGACGAAGGAGATCGACTTCGCCACCGAATCGATCAAAACCCTGCAGAAGCAGTTTGAAACTCTCGAATCGGCCATGACGGCAGCCAAGGCGGAGATCGAAACCTTGACAAAGCAACTGGAAGAACAACAAGCCATCCTCAATGAACGGAAGGCGGAATTGGCGGAAGTCTCCAAAGCAAACGAAGACGAAGAGCTCGGGCTCAAGCATCAGCGGGAAAAAATCGTTGTACGGCTGAAAGCGGATACTCTTTCCCGTTACGACCGTATCAGGAAAGCCCGCAACGGAAAAGCCGTCGTTCCAGTAAAACGCAACTCATGCGGCGGATGCCACAACAGGATCCCGCCCCAGCGCTTGCTCGAGATACGCACACAGGACAAGATCTTCATGTGCGAACACTGCGGGAGGATCCTTATCTCGGCGGAACTCGCGCAGGCAACAGAAGCGGCGGCATGACGATCCATGGATTCACTGACGGAGCGGCCCGCGGGAACCCCGGGCCGGGAGGCATCGGGATCGTCCTTCGAAGTGAATCCGGCGAGACTCTTCTTAAAGAAAAAAAATATCTGGGGAAGGTGACGAACAACGTTGCCGAGTATTCGGCGCTCATCGAGTGCCTGCTCCAGTTTACTGAACTGCGGGCGAGAAATAAAATTTCATGCACCCGGCTTGTCATGCATTCCGACAGCGAGTTGATGGTGCGGCAACTCAACGGACAGTATAAAGTGAAAGACCGGGAATTGAAGAAACTGTACGACAAGGTCCGAGAGCTTATTCACGGATTGCAGATCGAATTTTCAATCATGCATGTCCCGCGCGAACTCAACCGCGAAGCGGATGCATTGGCAAACGATAGTATTGACGAACAACCCTGATAAAACATCGGGGCCGTCAGTTGTCAAAGAATGTAATTCAATCATCTATATCACATGCTGACTCGCTCGAACATTATTCGTGCATGCACAACTGAGCGTACGTCAGGCAATCGCTTAAATAACGATGTACATTATTTAGGAGGAAAGTCCGAACTCCATCCTGATTCGTTTCCACGAAGCGGGACGGGCACGGTGCTGGATAACGTCCAGGAAGAGTGATCTTACGGATAGTGTCACAGAAAATATACCGCTGGGTTGCATTGATAATGCTGCCCAGTAAGGGTGAAAAGGTGCGGGCTGCTTCGGCGGCCTTAATGTAAGAGCGCACCGCGGCGCCAGTGATGACGCCGGCATGACAAACCCCACCGGGAGAAAGACCGCGTAAATTCCGCTTTCCGATCGCTTCGGCGGCTGGAAGAAGAGATGCCTGCTCAACTTTGCGCGAGCAAAAGCGGAATGGGTAGGTCGCTTCAGTTCGTTTGTAAAAACGATACGAGATAAATGATTGCCTCTCCCGCTACCCGTAAGGATGGCCGGGAAAGACAGAATTCGGCTTATCGGCGTACCTCAGAAATAATGCACGAAGATCGGCGTCGCATGTGATGTAGATGCTTTTTCAAATCAGGAATTGAATGCCGTGAGCACACGCTGTCGGTGTGCGTCACGCGTTCAATCACTTAGAGGAGAAAAGCATTGACACCTGTCAAAGAATACCGGTGGACAATATCGGAACCGCCGGATCCATCGTTGGTCAAGAAGCTGTCCGATGAGCTTACGATCCCCCCCTCCCTCGCAACCATCCTCGTCAACCGAGGCATCGACGATTTTGAGAAAGCCCGGCGCTACTTCCGCCCATCCGAAGAACAGTTTCACGACCCGTTCTTGATGGATGGGATGTATCTAGCGGTCGAACGGATACTGGCGGCGAGGACCAAGAATGAAAAAATTCTTGTCTACGGAGATTACGACGTTGACGGCACAAACGGGGCCGGCATGCTCTACCTCTTCTTCAAGGAACTTGGCTGCGACGTTTCATACTACATCCCCGACCGGATCAAGGAAGGCTACGGCATTTCCGTGGCGGGCATCAACCATGCAAAAGAGCAAAAGACCAGTTTGCTGGTTTCGATCGATTGCGGTATCACCGCCGTCGATCAGGTAGAGTATGCCCGTTCGCTCGGCATGGATGTCATCATCTGTGACCATCACGAGCCGAACGACCAATTGCCGAAAGCCGTTGCCGTCCTCGACCCGCTTAAGCCCTCGTGCGCGTATCCGTTCAAGAGCCTGTGCGGAACCGGCGTCGGGTTCAAGCTTATTCAAGCCCTTGCACGCACCGTGGGGACAGAACCTACGGTCACAAAATATCTCGACTTCGTTGCGCTGGCTACGACGGCCGACATCGTCCCTCTCATCGATGAGAACAGGGTCTTCGTGAAAATGGGGCTGGAGATCATCACAACGGATCCGCGCCCCGGCATCAAAGCGCTGCTCGAAAGCGCAGGGCTGAAACCGGATGCGATGACGACCGGCCAGGTCGTTTTCGTCCTGGCTCCGAGGATCAACGCCGTCGGGAGGCTCGGCGATGCGAAGCGTGCAGTCGAGCTTCTCATCACGGAAGATTACTACTCCGCCATCGAGTTTGCCCGAGTACTGGAGCAGGAAAATATCAATCGCAGGAAGATCGATGAGGATGTTTTTATCCACGCGCAGCAGCTCGTCGAAGAATTTCTCGATGTCGAAAGCGACGGCGCGATCATCCTCCACCAGGAACAATGGCATCCCGGCGTCGTCGGGATCGTCGCCTCGCGTATGGTTGAAAAATACTACCGTCCCGCGATCATGATGACAACCGTCGACGGGGTCGCGAAGGGTTCTGCCCGGAGCATCGCCGGGTTCAACATCTATCAGGCATTAAAGCGTTGCGAGGATAAACTTCTCCAGTTCGGCGGACACAAATACGCCGCCGGCCTAACGCTTGAGGTCGACCGGGTCGAAGAATTTAAAGAAGCGTTCAACGCCGTCGTCAAGGAGCTGCTGACAGAAGACCTGTTGACGCCCGTGATCACGATCGACGCGGAGATCGACCTCAGCGAACTCACTCCGAAATTCACGCGCTTGTTGAAACAGTTCGCGCCGTTCGGCCCCAAGAATATGAGACCGACATTTGTGGCAAAAGACGTCGAGGCGCTTGGCACCCCTCGAATCGTCGGCAAAAACCACTTGCGGTTTAAAATCAAAAAAAACAATGTCACCATCGATTGCATAGGATTCAACTTAGGCCACCTGCTCGATCGTTTCAACAACGGTCATAGACGTTTCGATATCGTCTTTGCAGTGGATGAAAGCGATTTTTCGGGAGTTCAAATTCCGCAGCTGAAGATAAAAGATCTCCGGCTCGCCGAGGGCGGAATCGGAGTTAACTAGTACAACTGAAATCGACAACCCAAGGAGACACGATATGTCAGGTCATTCTAAATGGGCGACAATCAAAAGAAAGAAAGCGGTTACTGACGCGCGGAGAGGCAAAGTGTTCACGCAGATCATCAAGGAAATTACGATCGCCGCGAAGTCAGGCGGAGGCGACCCAACAGGCAACCCACGGCTGCGCCTTGCCATCGATAAGGCGAAGGCCAGCAATATGCCCGCCGATAATATTAAACGGGCAATTATGAAGGGAACGGGAGAACTTCCCGGAGTGTCTTATGAAGATGTCACGTATGAAGGTTACGGCCCGGGGGGCGTTGCACTCATCATCGAATCGGTGACCGACAACAAAAACAGAACGGTTTCCGAGATTCGTCACATCTTGGAAAGAAGCGGTGGAAAGTTTGGGGCAACCGGATCCGTGGCGTGGATGTTTCATAACAAAGGAACGATTAGGACCACAAAGGGCACGATGACAGAGGACGACATGCTCGCTATTGTCCTCGACGCCGGCGCCGACGACTTGCGAATCGACGGAGACTCATTCGAGATCTCGACGTCGCCCGAGACATTCGAGGCGGTAAAAAAAGCGATCGAGGATAAACATATCCCTATCGAGGAAGCAGAGATCCATAAAGTCCCGGAGAATACGGTGAGAGTCGAAGGACCTGACGCCGAAAAAGTCCTTAAATTGATGGAAGCGCTTGAAGAACACGACGATACCCAACATGTGTACGCTAACTTTGACATCGATGAAAAAGTACTCGCAAGCTTCGCTTCATGACGGCGTCCGAATCAGATGATTATTCTCGGGGTTGATCCGGGTACGCTCATCACGGGATACGGTGTCGTTAAAGCAAAGGGAACGTCGGTCAGCGTACTAGACGTCGGGGTTATCGCAAGCAGGGCGAGCGAAAGTATGCCTCTTCGCCTCCGCAGAATTTACGCCGAGCTTTGCAAAGTCATAGAAAAGTTTCACCCCGACGAGCTGGCCATCGAAACTGCATTTTACAGCAAGAATGCGCAATCCGCGCTCAAAATTGGACAAGCGAGGGGCGTCCTCATCCTCGCAGGTGTCAACTTTGAGGTCCCGATTACCGAATACTCTCCCCGCGAGATAAAAAAGTCTGTCGTTGGCAACGGCGCAGCATCCAAAGAACAAGTGCAATTCATGATGAAGAATCTGCTGCATCTCGCCGTCATTCCGAAACATTTCGACGCCACCGATGCATTGGCCGTCGCTGTGTGCCATTCACACCGGATTCTGAGGCCGCGCTCGGCGTTTAAAAGCTGGGAATCATTCGTCGATGCTCATCCGGAGAGGGTCGTGAAAAACAATGACAAATCAAAAAGAAAAAATTAAAAGAAAACGAGGAACTCGGTCACGAAAACTTTTTGCACACTGAAACGGTTCTCAGCTTTCACCCTTGCCTCTTTTTCATTTTGAATTTTTAACTTTTAGTTTCCCCGAATGCTCAGTCATCTTAAAGGAATCCTTCATCATAAATCCCCCACCGAGATCGTCGTCGATGTCAATGGGGTCGGGTACGCAGTCAGCATCCCTCTCTCGACGTTTGAGAACCTTGGCGATACAGGATCTGCCGTCACTGTTTTGATCCACGTTCATGTGCGGGAAGACGTTTTCCAACTCTACGGTTTTGCGACTGAAGCCGAGCGGGAGATATTTCGGCTTCTCATTTCTGTTTCGGGAATAGGGCCTAAGATCGCTCAAGGAATTCTCTCCGGAATCCAACCCGACGGCTTGCGGATTCTCATCAGCCAAGGAAACGTTGCGGCGCTCACAGCTGTGCCCGGGATCGGAAAAAAGACTGCAGAGCGGCTGATCTTGGAATTGCGCGAAAAAATTACGCGAATAGCCCCTGAACAGGGCGTTTCATCGGGTGCGGATGGGAATCATGACATACGGGCAGAGGCCCTCATGGCCTTGATCTCGCTCGGCTACAATCGAGCCGCGGCAGAGAACGCGATCCGCTCGGCGCTCCTTTCTCTCAACGGAAAGGACGTTTCGATCCAGGAGTTGCTAAAACAAGCTTTGAAATCAGCCGGGCGATAACAAGATCAGTATCGGTAATTGCCTTCCCCTTCATTCCCCCCTGCCGATGTGTATAACATCGTCTCCGAATTTTCCCCGAATCTTATCGACTGCATCGAACATTTGAGCCCGCTTGCCTTTGTCAGGAAAAAGGTCCAACTCAACTTCATCGCGGTTATTGAATTGAGACAACCGTACGCCGAGCAATCTGATTTTCTTTTTCCCTGAATACGCAGTCCGCAGCAACTTCTTTGCCGCATTGAAAACGACAATATCATCATCCGTCGGTTCGACGCTCACGGCCCGTGTGAACGTCCGAAAATCCGAATAGCGGAGCTTCACCGTTATTGTTCTCGCTTTCCACCGATGCGACCGGAGCGTCGAGCACACATCTTCCGTCAACTCGCGGAGATAATTCGCCAACTGATCGAAGTGTCCAGTATCTTGCCCGAACGTCTCTTCTCTGCCAATGCTCTTTCGTTCTCCCTCAACGGTGAGGACGTCAGGCCCCTTTCCCATCGCCATTGCAAAGAAATGCTCTCCCGATTCGCCGAAAATATCTTTTAAATATGGGAGTGAGGAATGTTGGATGTCGCCGACGGTGTGAAATCCCCTTTCGTGCAGCAACGGCGCTGTTTTGCTCCCCACTCCCGGTAATGTTTCGATGCCTAGCGGCGCAAGAAATTCTGCTTCCTTACCGTGAGGGACAAAGCATGTTCCGGCCGGCTTGACGGTCCCCGCGGCAATCTTTGCGAGAATTTTATTCGATGCAAGCGCGATGGTGCAAGGGAGAGAGAACTCCTTCCACACAAGCTGTTGCAGCGTCTTCATAAAGGACGGGAGGTCATTATTGTAGAGGGATTCGCAACCGGTGAAATCGAGATACATTTCATCGATCGATGCCCGTTCAACGATCGGAGTGAAATCAAGCATGCGCGTATACAAACGGTCGGAATAGATTCCGTATTCTCTGTGATGCCCGCCCACCATAATGAGTTGCGGACACTTTTGGAGCGCTTGACGCGCGGGCATTGCAGAACGAACGCCGAACGCTCTCGCCTCGTACGACGCCGAAGCGATGACGCCGCGTCCTTCCGGGCTCCCTCCTACGGCGACCGGCTTTCCATTCAGCGACGGATTCTTGATCCTTTCCACCGAGACAAAGAAGCAATCAAGGTCGAGATGTGCGATGTATTTTTTCCTGTCCGACATAGTGGCCTAAAGTACGGGAAATTGAACGACGGTTCAAGCGCGGGTAGTGGCACGTTTTGGATTCACGATAGAAACGTTCGGGAATGACGTTGCCCAAGCACTCGTCATGCCCGCATGCTTCTGGCGGGCATCCACATAACGGGAAAAAAAATGCCAAAAACGTACCACTACCCTTTCGCCGTTTATCTTGCAATTGCTTTTTCATAGTGATACTTTGGATACACCAAAAGGCTTGTCATGAAAATTCCTCTGCGCCACGATTTTCCGCTAGAACTTCGGCCCGTCGAAGAAAAAGATGCGGATACTGTCTTTCGCCTCGTCGACGATAACCGGCGACACCTTCGCCAATGGCTTCCATGGCTCGACTCAAATACCGATATTGAAGACACGTACGCGTTCATACGCGCCGCACAAGAACAGCACTTTAACAACAGAGGATTTCAAGCCGGGATTTGGTATGAACTCGATTTGGCGGGATTCATTGGATTCCATCCGATAGATTGGCAAAACAGAATTGTGCTTATCGGATACTGGCTCGGCGAAAAATTTCAGGGCAAAGGCATCATGACTACGGCGTGTCAGGCGATGGTCGATTTTGGGTTCCGAGAATACGGAATGAATCGCATAGAGATACGTTGCGCAACCGGCAATAAAAAAAGTTGCGCAATCCCTCAACGGCTAGGCTTTACAATGGAAGGCGTCATTAAAGACGGGGAATGGCTTTACGACCACTTTGTGGATTTGATCGTGTACAGGATGCTGGCCAAAGAATGGGAGAAATTATGACAGCGTGGACCGCTCAGTGTCTTTGACTTGTAACGTCGATTCGAGATTTGCTAGGTCGGCTTCCTCATCAATATCTATCCCAATCCCTTCATCCTGAACGACACAGACCTTTGCGGGGAACCCGCTCAACAGATTTCGCAACGTGCTCCCTTTGTCTTCGGAAAGGAGCGGCTGAAAAACGTTCCGCCGAACAAGAATCGGATGGCCTTTCTTTTGACGTCGTTGACCCGGTTCATCTTTTTTGTCAATTACTATGGCCGGAATGAAAACGGAGATCTCGGGGGCCGTTTGCGACGAACGAGCTAATGCTGCATACGTTCCAGCGAGGATCATCGGCATATCCCCGGGAACGATGTATGCTGCATCGATCGACGGTTCTATACATCTCACACCCGCTTGAACTGAAGAGAACATTCCCGCCGTAAATTCCTTGTTCTCCACGAAAGTAATTTTTTTCTTTAGCGAGTCGGCGATCTTCGTGCTGTCGAAAACAAGGCTTCTCAAACTTTCAAACCGGTAGCCCCCCACGATAATTATTTGACCGCAAACCTCAGCAGTCGGCTCAATCGCGCGGACGATGAGCGGAGTGTTGCGGAAGGTCAGCCCGGGTTTCCATTGGCTCATGCGCGACGAGTAACCGGCGGCAAGAACTACGGCGGCGAAATTTATTTCTGCCGAACTCAGCTCGTCACCTCCAACGCCTGCTTTTCCTTCATCCGCTCTTTCAATCTCTCGATCGACAAAAGGATGACCTCGTTTGTCGCCGGCAGGGAGAAATCCGGCTCATATTCATGATGCGCCACTGCCGAAATCGCATCTTTGATCGCAAGCCATGTTGAAAATGCAAGCATAAGCGGAGGCTCTGCCACGGCCTTGCTTTTTCTCACAGCATTTGGGTTCGGAACGCCTGTAAGAAGCGCGACGCGAAAATCTTTAGGAATATCCTGAACCGATGGAATTTTGTAAGTATCCGGAGAATGAGTCAGCAGATTGCCCGCATCGTCCCATTTGATCTCTTCGGTTGTGCACCATCCCACTCCTTGGATGTATCCTCCTTCAACCTGGCCAAGGTCGATCAACGGATTGAGCGAATCGCCCACATCATGAAGAATATCGGTGCGGAGTATCGTATGCCGTCCCGTCAACACATCAACTTGAACTTCCGAAACGCACATGCCGAAAGCGTAATAATTGAACGGACGCCCCCATCCTTTCACTTTATCCCATCCGATATTCGGCGTTTTATAGTAGCCCGTCGCGCTGAGGCTCGCCTGATTCGTGAACATCAGCTGCATCGCCTCGGCAAAAGGAATCGTTCTCTCGGGGCGATCCGCATCTATAATTTTGTCGTTTTCAAATATTATGGAATTAGGCGACGACGGAACGGCAGGGTTCTTTTCTGAAAAAGTCTTTGCCACAACCGCGGCAATGCGCTCCTTTAATTTTTCGATCGCGTTTTTCACGGCCATTCCATTGAGGTCGGCTCCTGCCGATGCCGCCGTCGCCGCAGTATTCGGCACCTTCGATGTGTTCGTCGCGTTCACTTTTATGCGGTCTGAACTCACACCGAATTCCGAGGCAGCAATATGTTGAATTTTCGTGTGGAGGCCTTGGCCCATTTCGGTCCCGCCATGATTGACCAGAATCGTCCCGTCTCCATAAACGTTGACCAAAGCTCCGGCCTGGTTCAAGTGCGTGGTTGTAAAAGAAATTCCGAACTTTACGGGAGTCATCGCCAATCCACGCTTTTGAAACTCATTTGATTCGTTGAAGCGATCGACCTCCTCCCTTCGCTTCTTATATTCGGACGACTCGATCAGTTTGTCGTAAAGCTGGAAAAGCCGGTTATGCTCGACCGTTTGCCCGTAATGGGTAACGTTGCGCGAATCGATGCCGTAAAAATTTTTGACACGGATCTCAAGAGGATCTTTTTTTAGAACGCGCGCAATCCTGTCGACGATCGTTTCGATGACCGCCATGCCTTGCGGACCGCCGAATCCTCTGAACGCCGTATTTGACGGCAGATTCGTTTTCCATGCCCGGCCGACGACAGAAAAGTTCGGGACGAAGTAGCAATTGTCGACGTGAAGCATCGCTCTTTCCATGATTGCGAAGGAAAGGTCGGTCGCGCACCCTGCATCGCTGTTCAACTCCACCTTTACTGCACTGATCATTCCATCGCCGTCGAAACCGGCTTCGTAGCGAGACAAAAAGCGATGACGTTTTCCCGTCATTTTTTGGTCGTCATCTCTAAACAGACGCACTTTCACAGGCCTTTGTGTCGCCTTGCAAAGAAGAGCCGCCCAGCAGGCTGCATGATTTCCCTGCGTTTCCTTCCCACCGAACGCTCCTCCCATCCTGCGAACTTCTACGACAACCTCGTTCCTGTTGATGCCAAGCACCTCCGCAACCAGTGTCTGTGTTTCGGACGGATGTTGCGTGGAACTGAAGACATTAATTTCTTTCCCTTCGCCGGGAAGACAAAGGCATATCTGGGTCTCTAAATACCAATGTTCTTGCGCGCCTGTGCGGAGCTCTCCTTTAACAGTATGTTCGGATGACTTAAGAGCTTTTTCGGGATCACCCCGAAGCATAGTCCGCGGAGGCCCGAGCAAGCTATTTTTCTCGATCGCTTTTTCAATGCTGAGAATCGGGTCGAGAGGTTCATACGCGATTTTGATTCTGCGTTCTGCCTCACGACATTGTTCTTCTGTTTCGGCCGCAATCAAAAAAAGAGCCTGACCTATGCACACGACTTCATCTATCGCCAGACATAACTCATCCTTCACGACGGGTCCCATTTGGTTGTGGCCTGGAATATCCCTATGGCTCAATACCGCATGAACGCCCGGAACTTTTTTTGCCTCGCTCAAATCAAACGACGCGATCCGAGCATGGGCGTGAGGGCTATAAACGACCCGGCCAACCAAGAGCTGATCGTTGACAAGAATATCGTCAATATATACCGCCTCACCGGTAACGTGTTTGGAGGCGGATTCGTGGGGAAAAAGCATTGTGAATGATTAATGAGTAATCAGCAACGATGAATGATGGAATTAGCTTTCTTTGTGATCCGAGTAGCGTGAAGGATCGAATAGAGAAATTTGCAAATTGCGTTACGATCCTCAATCAATGAATTAAGTTGCGTTTGAGAAATATATTCAGTCCCCTCCATAAATCAATAATCATTAGAGGTATCCGCCCAAAATTTCAGCAGCAAATTCCTCGCGGCCACTTTCCGAAATTCAGCGCTTCCCCTTGCATCCGATATCGGCGTAAAATCTTTATCCACAAGAGGCATTGCATGCTCGACCGTGTCCCTGGCCCAGCGTTTTCCTTTTATAAAATTTTCGGCAGAGGTAGCACGTTTGGTCTTTTCAGCCATGCCGCCGTACGCAAGGACCAGACTATCGACACGGCCATCTTTGCTGAGGTCGATTCTAAAGCCGCCGCTCAAGGTCGATATATCTAAGTCTTTTCTTTTTGATACCTTGTAGGAGCGGACAATCGTCCCGTTTTTCCATTTGGGAATAGTGATCCCTGCAATAATCTCAGCGTCGCGCTTCGCGGTTTTCCTGTACCCGAGGAAGTACTCGTCAAAGGGAATTTCTCTTTTTCCGTCTCGGCTCTGAAGAATGACCTTTGCGCCGTAAGCCACCAGCACCGGAGGTATATCACTGATTGGCGAAGCGGTGCCCACATTACCTCCGAACGTTGCAACGTTCCTGATCTGCTGCGAGCCGAAAACGGCGAGCATATCATGGAGCGCCGCAAAATCCTGTTCAAGGTACGGCACTGCTTCGCTCAATGTTACAGCCGAACCTATTGAGAGCGAATCTTGGGCATCGGCAACATAGTGCAACTCGTCCACGCACGACAGGTCAATAATTTCCTTTAGTATCTCATGCTTTTTTGTCACCCTGAGCGCAACGTCCGTCCCGCCGCAAATAAGGACCGCGTCCGGGTATTTGAGCCGAAGCGATAATGCATCTGAAATGTTATCCGGCCGGAAATACTTTTGGCTTTTCGTCTCGATTTCCAAAGGGCCTTTAGGAATGGATTTCAACAACCCGGTTATTTCCTTTTCTGCAAGGGTGAAATGGTCGACATGATCGTGGACGCAAGAACGCGCTGCGGCCTCTACAATGGGTCGATATCCCGTACAACGGCAAAGATTTCCCGTGAGTGAATCGTCGATTCGAGCCCGGGTCGGATGGTTCTCATTTTTGTAGAGCGCGAAGAGAGACATGATAAAACCGGGAGTACAAAAACCGCATTGACTTCCGCCCGTTTCAATCATCGCGTCTTGCACGGCATGAAGTTCTCCACTCGAGTCCCTGAGATTCTCGACGGTCACAAGTTGTTTTCCATGGATCATCGGCAAAAAAAACAGGCAGGAGTCGACGCTTTTGTATGTAATAGAATCATTGCGACCAATTTCTCCGACGACCACCGTGCATGCTCCGCAATCGCCTTCGGCACAGCCTTCCTTCACGCCTTTATGCGTCGGCAAACCCCTGAGGTAATTGAGAACGGTCGTTGTTGGTGAAAGCCAAGAATCCTTGTTGAAATCGATCGTCTCTATTTTCCCATCAAGCACGAAGGAGATTTCGCGGATCATTGATCTTACTTAAGGTGGAATATAGATGGCCTTTTGTTGCATGGATGGCAAAATCCACGCTTGAGTATAGTAGCGATTCCGTGAGAATTTTGCAAGAAGCGGGAAGATAAGGTGCTGTTACAGTTTGGATGCCCGCCAAGAACTTGCGGGCATGACGATGCGCAGGGTTCGTCATTCCCGAACGTTTCTATCGGGAATCCAAAACGTACCACTACCGAAGATAGCAGGGGGAATGAAAAGGAGCGCTCTCTTTGGCGTTAACGCTGCTCAGAAAGGGTTCTCATGTCCACAAAGAGAGAAATGCAGTTCACCCTCTTTGTCATGCCAATTTCAACGGAAGCTTTCGGAGGCGCTTTCCCGTAGCGGCAAAGACGGCGTTCGCGATAGCGGGCACAAACGGCGGCACGCCGGGTTCGCCCATTCCACCCAAGGCTTCGTTACTCGACACGAGATAGACTTCGACTTTAGGCATCTCATCGATCGAAAGGAGCATATAATCGTCGAAATTCCCTTGGACGACTCTCCCCTTGTCGATCGTGATCTCCCCCTTCAACGCGATCGTCAATCCGAACGCAACGCTCCCTTCGATCTGGGCTTTGATCTGGTCCGGGTTGACCTGCGTGCCACAGTCCACAGCAGTGACCACCCGATGGACGCGAATCGAATTTCCTTCGACAGAAATCTCAGCAACGTGCGCGACATAGCTTCCGAAGATCACCGCTGGGACGCAAGCAATGCCCCGGAAATGTCCATTGGGAAGAGGCGAGCCCCATCCGGATTTTTCAGCGACGATCTCGAGGACATTCTTCGACCGCGAACCCTGCTTCAACGTCCTTCGTCGGAATTCATACGGATCCATTTTCGCGGCGTATGCGAGTTCGTCGATGAACGACTCGACGGCAAAAATATTTTGGCCTGCATAGACCGAACGGAGCCAACCTGTAGGAACGCCGGTGTTCGCCATATTAAATTCGACCCGATAGTTAGGAATATCGTACTCGAATTCCCTTCCGCCTTCGAGTGCACCGCGATCCAAACCTCCTTTAATCCTTTCGGGTGACCGTTGACCCGTAACGGACGGACCCGTCATGGTATGCCTGAGGGCGACAATTTCTCCTTTGTCATCGAGCCCTGCGATCAAGTGATGCATGCTCGTGGGCCGATACCAATCATGCTGCATATCGTCTTCCCGAGTCCAGACAACCTTCACCGGAGCACCGACAGCTTTTGACACGTGAACGGCTTCCATAACGAAATCTGGCTCAAAACGGCGCCCGAACCCTCCTCCGAGAAGTGTTGTGTGAACGGTAACGCTGTCCAGATTCAAACCGAGCGCATCAGCAGCCGACCTTCGCGCAAGCTGGGGATTCTGAGTTGGAGCCCAGATCTCGCAACGATCGCTTCGGACATCAGCAGTGCTGTTCATCGGTTCCATTGTTGCGTGAGCGAGAAACGGCAGCTCATACGTTGCGTCGACCTTCTTTGGCGCTGTGTCGAGGGCTGCAATGTCGCCGACATTTTCAACGACGGCTCCGGGCTTTTTTGCGTACTCTTCGAGCATTGCATGAATGCTTGCACTGCTCATAGCGGCATTCGGGCCTTCATCCCATTCGATATCGAGAGCTTTTCGTCCCTGGATCGCGTCCCATGTATTGTCCGCCACGACTGCGACGCCTTCCTCAATTTGGAGGACATGACTCACTCCCGGAACCGCCTTCGCGTTCGTTCCGTCGAAGCTTTTTACTTTCCCACCGAACACAGGACACCGGGCTACCACGGCGTATACCATCCCAGGAACCCTGACGTCGATCCCAAAGGTAGCGCTGCCGTCAACCTTTTCTGCGCTGTCAAGCCGGTGCGTTGGCTTTCCGACTATTTGAAAATCCTTTTCTTCTTTGAGCGGCGGGTCGGCCGGGACAGGAAGTTTGGCCGCATCGTCGACAAGCTCGCCGAATCCGAATTTTCGTTTTGACGGCGGATGGATGACGTTCCCCTGTTCAGCGCGACACGAGTCCGGCGCGACGCCCCACTTATGTGCGGCTGCGGCGATTAGCATTTCTCTTGCTGCGGCGCCGGCATGTCGAAGCGGCTTCCACATCGAACGTGTCGTCGAGCTGCCGCCCGTACTCATGCTGCCGTACTTGTCGCTTGCGTCCGCTAGAGCAATTCGCACCTTTGTCCAATCGGCGCCTAATTCTTCCGCCAGAATCATCGGCATGCCCGTGATGATCCCTTGTCCCATTTCGGATTTCGAAACAGTGATCAACGTTTCACCCGAAGGATCGATGCGAAGCCATGCATTAGGAGCAAAATTTTCTGCCGTATCCTCGAAGAGGTCGCTATGGCGTTTCAATTCGGGAAGGTAAAAGCCGAGCGCAAGCCCGGCGCCAGCGACGGAAACGACCTGAAGAAAGCGTCGCCGCCCTATAACGGGAGATGCGATCATTGCGCGCCTCCTTTCATTTCTGACGCCCTATGGATGGCGTTTCTGATTCGCTGGTATGTTCCACATCGGCACAGCACGGCGCTCATCGCGGCATCGATATCCGCGTCAGACGGTTTGGAGTTCTTATTCACAAGCGCTGCGGCAGTCATCACCTGCCCCGATTGGCAGTAACCGCACTGAGGTACGTCTTCTTCGACCCAGGCCTTTTGCACCGGATGGCTTCTGTCGGCGGAAAGCGCTTCAATAGTTGTAATGTGTTTGCCGACGACCGATTCAACGGGAAGTCCGCACGATTTCATCGCATCGCCTTCGATAATGACCGTGCAGCATCCACAATATCCTTCTCCGCAACCAAACTTCGTCCCCGTTAGACCTAATGTATCACGCAAGACCCACAAGAGCGGCATCCCCGGCTGCACGTCGACCTTTCGCGATTGTTCGTTGACCAAGAGAGTGAAATTCGCCATGGTTATTCTCCTCGCTTATCAAAAAAAAATGCACTCGCTTCTTATCTTGCGTATTTCCAATTTCTGCTTTTCCCCTGTTCAAGCCATTCAATGGTAGTCGCAAGCCGCTTTTCACGCGTAGCATCCGTTTTCGCTTCGACAAGCCATTCGACATATTCCTTTTTGTTCGAATAGCTGAAACTTTCGAACGTTGCCAGTGCGCGTTTGTTTTTGTTCAAAGCGTTCTTAAAAAATGCGGGGATCCTTAGCGGCTTCCTCTTCTCGACTTTTGATTTCTTTACAACTTGCACGCCATCTTCATTTAACCTGAGGGCTTCTTTAACATAGTTGATGATCGTCTTGTCCGGGGGAAGGTCATGGAGGGACCGCAATTGTCCGAAATTTCCCATAGCCGTCTCTCCCATTTGAGAGAGGAGCCCTCCCGAATCGGAGAGCAACGATGCTTTCCAAAATCCGAACGCGCAATGCTGTTTGAACGCAGCCATGCTGCACAAAAGTCCTTTGTACTGAAAGTGCGGAAACCCCCACTTAATAGTTTCCTCGACTCCGGGGCAAGCGGCGTGAACGAGCTGACGGATGTGCTTGAGGATCGGCTGTGCGAACTCAGCCGCCCTGGCGATATAAACGTCTACTCTCTTATCCTTTTTTCCCATCCGCGCTATGAGAATTAGATCGAGAAATTGTTCGATGATGAGCCGGTGAGTTCTTTACTACCAATAACATCCTCCGACTGTCCAAGGTTTCCCCGCCCAATGCAAACCATAAACCAATGGTATTTCGTTATTTGGTCTGCGCACCTTCGCCCGATGGCGTAGCTGTCTGGTCGATGACCAACGTGTAGCCGTCCCCCATATCGTTGAAAATTTTAAGCCGCACGTTATTTCCCTCTTTGAACCACACTAACTTCTGGTCGAAAGATCCCTGGGGAAAATTGATTTTCGACGTCAGCGTCAGCGTGTCCCCGTTCATCGTCCCGCGGTATTGAGGATTGTCCCCAAAATTATTGAACATCGAGAGGATATATTTTTTTTCGCGCATGTCATACCCCAGGACGCCATGCGCCTTGTAGTTTCCCATCATTGGGTTCAGACTCTGGTCGTTCATAAGAACGAACATCGAATCGACCCCCCACGCAAGGTTTGAATTGCCCTTCCCCACTGTCTCTTTTTCGGACATAGGACTTGGCATGATGTGAGTCTCCGTTGTAAAATTGCCGATAAGAAAACCAAGTTTTGCCCGTTCTGGCCCCGGACCAGGCGCTTGAAAAGCCGGAGCGTCCTGCGCAAGCAGAACAAGGGAATTACTTAACACGAATGTGATGAGAATGAATGCCAATTTTTTCATAATTTCTCCCATTAATTAATAAAAATATTTTGGTATTGGCCGACAGAGTGGATGCTGCACGTTTTCGTATTTGCTCGGTAAAGCTTACGACCCGAACTGCGTGAGATGGTGATCGAGGTGATTCCACATCAACCTGTCCCATTCATCGGCTGTCAATCTGCCGAAAAAAGGATGCAAATTGTTCACGATCACCCTCTGTCCGGAGCCGGCAAATCGCTTCACCAAAGAAACCAATTTCTTTTTCTCTTCTTCAAAATCGCGCTCGTCGGAGACAACGAAACTTTTTTCTGTGGGCATGCCGTGCTGCCAGGGCTCGCTGCCGGAGAGCTTTCTCTTCGCAATGCGGCCGAATAAGAGTCCGAATAAAGATCGCGGCAGCCTCGATTCGCCGAAGGCTACTTTAAGAGGCGCCTGGGCGTGAGCGAGCATTTGAGCCGCGTTCATTTTCCCCCACTGCGGTTTCATCTCCGCAGTCAGCCGGTCAATGCGTGCAAGCATCTCGGCATTATCAATCGGGTTGAACAGACTCTTTACCGTCGTTTCCGAATTGTCGCGGTGTTTTTCTTCCGAGATGTCGATTGCGGCCTCCAATATTCCTTAATGCTATTGAATTTATCCGAGGTCAAAAATGCTTACCAGATCTTCACTCGTACGCTGTCCGCCCGCCACATCGGGTCTCCCTCTTTAATGCCAAACGCAGCATAAAATTCGGGCATGTCACTCAATGGTCCTATGACGCGGAACTTTGCGGGAGAATGCTCATTGCTCCGGACCTGATTTGCGATCGCCTCCGGGCGTTCGTCAACCATCCAGGCAAGCGCATATCCGAGGAAGAACCGTTGGGCAGGAGTAAATCCCGCGATCATCACATGATTCTTGTATTGGTCGGTTTTTTTGAACGCTTCGTATCCCATCATAATCCCGCCGAGGTCGGCAATGTTTTCTCCCTCCGTCAGCTCGCCGTTGATATGAAGACTGTCGACAGCTACATAATCGTCGAATTGCTTCACGATCATTTTCGTCTTCGCGTAGAATTTTGCGCTGTCGTCAGGCGTCCACCAATTATCAAGGTTGCCGTACTGGTCATACTTGCTTCCCTGGTCGTCAAAACCATGCGTGATCTCGTGTCCGAACGTCGAGCCTCCGATAATCGAATAGAGAAGAGCATCATCGGCCAGCTTTCGTTCATAGCCGGGAACGATGATGTTGCATCCGGGAACGACAATTTCATTGTTGGAAGAATTATAGTACGCGTTGTAGGTCTGCGGCTCCATATCCCATTCGGTACGGTCAACGGGCTTGCCGTATTTGGCAATCATATAATTGAACTCCCAGCGGTTCGCGCTCATCCCGTTATGCACATACGAACTTCGGTCGATCTCCATCGATGAGAGGTCCTTCCATTTGTCGGGATACCCCACTTTCATGATGATCGCATCGAGTTTCTTCAAGGCCTTTTCTTTTGTCGCCGCGCTCATCCAATCCAGATTCTTCATCCGTCCGGCATAGACGGCCTTGATCGCGTTGCCTATTTCGAGAAGCTTCTCTTTTGTTCCTTTCGGCAAGTATTCTGCCACATACACCTGGCCGATCAATTCCCCGAGCGATCCGTCGGTTTGTTCGACAACGCGCTTCCATCGCGGCTTCGGTTCCTTGATGCCCCTCAGCACGGTCGAATAAAAATTGAACGATTGAAGATAGGTCTTGTCGTCAAGAAAACGGGAAAGGCCGCGAACAAGGTGAAATTTTAAATAATTTTTCCAGTCGTCGATCGGAACAGTTTTAAGATACCCGTCGAGCGATGATAAAAACTCCGGCTGGCCAACAATGACTGTATCGACAGATTTCAACCCGACATCGGACATGAAGAGCGACCAGTCGAAATCCGGCGTCGACTCCGTTAATTGTTTAAAGGAGATCTTGTTGTAATTTTTCAGCGGATCGCGCGTGTCCTCCCTCTTTCGCGATGCCTTCGCCAGAGCCGTCTCCAGCTTCATAAGGTTTTCCGCTGCAAACGACGCTTTCGCACTGTCGTATCCCATATTCATAAAGACATCGCGAACATAGAGAAGAAACTTTTGGCGGATCATTACCGCGCGAGAGTCAGTATCAAAGTAGAAGTTACGATCCGGAAGACTTATTCCTCCCTGCCAAATAAAGATCGCGTTCTTGTTGCTGATCCTATCATCCTGGCCCACTCCGAACGAGAAAAGAGGCGAGCCGGAAACTTCATGAACATAAGCAGCTGCGTGCGCCACTCCCTCCAAGTCCTTAATTGCATCGATCATCGCAAAGTCATCTTTAAGATCGTCAAGCCTTTTCTTGTTAAGACTGACGCTGTCCATTCCGGTATGGAAAAAATCACCGATTTTCTGTTTGTTGCTGCCTTTAGAGGATGCCCCCAGCGAAGCGGAGGATTCACAAATATTCCGTATTTGGGCGTTGATCGTGTCTTGAATGACCTGCCAAATCCCATTACTCTGCTCGGTCGGCGGAATTGGATTTTCTTTGAACCATTTTCCGTTCGCGAAAAGAAAAAAATCGTCACCGGGCTTAACGGTCGAATCGATATGGGAAACCAGAGGATCAATTCCATGCATGGTGTTGTCATCCTGGGCAGAGCTACAGGCAGGGTAACAAAGGGTCGCTATAAAAAGAGCGAGAACAGTTGTAAGAAGTTTCATTTTATTGTCTATTTAATAAGAGTGGTTGTGTCTGTGATCAACAGGATTAATCCGATAACGCGAAGTCGACGGCCGAAGTTGCGTGAATAAGAGTGGTATCGAACGTCGGAACGTCGCAATCTTTTTGCTGAATCAGGAGCGGAATCTCGGTGCACCCGAGAATGATCCCTTTGGCCCCCTTGGACTCCAGGTCTTTGATGATGTGAAGATACCTTTTTTTTGTTTCATTTGTAAAGACCTCTTTTGCAAATTCCGTGTATATTGATTGATGGATAAACTCTCTTTCAGGGTCAGTGGGAATAAGAGTGTGGATGCCGTGAGAAGCTAATTTATTGCGAAAAAAGTCCTTTTCCATTGTGAACTTTGTTCCGAGAAGAGCTACCGTATCAATGCCCTGTTTACGAATTTCGTTCGCCGTCATCTCCGCGATATGAAGAAGGGGTATCCCGATTCTCTTCTGGACGTCGTCTGCGACCATGTGGGGTGTGTTAGCGCAAAGCAAAAGACAATCCGCGCCAGCACGCTCAAGGCGTTGAGCAATACCGGTTAAGAATTCCGCCTTCTGCTTCCATCCTTCGTCGTTGGCCGGAGGTTTAAACTCTTCAAAGTTTACTGAATAGAGGAGAATTTTCGCCGAGTTGGCCCCGCCAAGCCGCTCATGCGTTAAGCGGTTAATGATCCTATAATACTCGACAGTGGAAACCCAACTCGTCCCGCCGATGAGGCCGATCGTTTTCATTTTTTTATTGCTGTTCTCTTTGAAGGGACATTGCGGTGCATGTTCCTAAAGGAGCGCGCATCTGAACGGTTCACTCCGGGGTATTCGGCCGCCAAAGCTTTTGCGCTCGTTCCCCAAACCATGCGCCCAGAATCGAAAGAAGGAAGATCACGACCAAGATTGTTATGAGGTACGGGATATCGAGAAAAATACTTCCACCGCTGTAGCGCGCAATAAAAATTCGGTACGCGATGAACCATAGGATAACTAACCCTACGCCAGCCACAGCCGGCTCCCAAATAGTCACACCCCGTGAGAGATATCCCGCAATTGCCGGTAAAATGAGGGCGCCACCGAAAGACCATGCTCCGATAAACATGCTCGCCGTTTTACCGATGACAAAATCTCCAAACACCCCTCCCGCAAAAAGGATCGGTAACAAATAGAAAACAAAATACATCAAGAATGTTATCGCTACCCAATTCCACTGGAATTTTGTTGGCGATGTAGGAGTCTCTGCGGCCATGATTCCTCCTAAGAGTTTGGTGAGCTAATTTTGCGAATCCCGCTCCAATGTATTACAAGTGAGCGGGAATCGCAAGGGGGTGTTAGACGGATCACGTGATATCGACCTTGGCATGATGCGTTAAGAATTCTGCACGCACGGAAGCCGACCTTAATTTAATGATCACAAAAACTGAAATCGCTATGCCCACAAGAGAGCCAAGGATAATTCCTCCCAAACCCATCGTCAGCAACTCATCGGCAGAAAGCAGCTGCGCAAATCCGGATGTGTCTGCCATTGACTCGACCCAATAATACGCTCCCAAAGAGGAGCCGATAAAGAATATCGTTTGAACAACCACGAGGACGATGTACCATCTCCTCCCCCATTCCTTTCTTCTGAAAAGACCGATCGAAACCGCAAGTGACCCTGCATTAAGCGCGAGACTCACCATGTTAGTCGTCATGACCCAAGTGGAATTAAAAAGGGATGTATTCATTCCGGGAGCAAGAACGTTGAGCTCGCCCATCGCCATGCGGTACGTTGGACTGTTCATCATAGAGAGATACGACGTGATGCCGATCAGGTCGCTGACAAAAAGAGATGCCGCAATGGCTGCGGAGAGAATTGCCAGGCCTGAAACAAATCCCGACCGAGGCAGATGATACGATGGGTTGAAATGCGGAAGCGAAGATGTCATCGATAAGCGATGAGTTGGAGTCCCTGATCTTACGTTGTCAGCGATACGCTTGATCCTTCACGCTCTTGGAATCTCAGCGGTAAAACTCCTTGTTCCAATCAGGCTCTCAAAACTTTATCCATGCACATTTTGTCAAGCCCCTTGATCCGGATCTGAGCCCCAGGATGCAGTTGCTTGATCTTTGCATACAAGAGCGCGATTGCATCACAGGTACCATGATGAACGAAGAATTTAGCGTCGTCGTTTTTCTTTCCGTTCACGTACATATGGGCGTTATACTCGCCGGCGTTTGTTTTGTTGCATCGAAGTTCTAACGATATATTTTCTTGCATTAAGGTTCTTGGTTATCGGTTATCAGTTCTTGGTTCTTGGTCCTTGGTTCGTAGTTCGTAGTTCGTAGTTCTTAGTTATTGGAGAGTTTTAAAGAAATCGAGGATGACCGCCGGCGCGTTGATATCTTTATTGACCCTCCCGTACACTCTCGGCCAATAAGAAAATCCATCGTTCATAAAGATGTGCCCGCCATTCACGACCTTAATGAGCGCCACCTTTTTTTGTGTTTGAGGGCAATCATACAGGTCTTCAACTGCCGTCGATTTATCGCTCTCATCGATATCCGGAAACACATGCTCTGTCATTGAGGTCGAATCGGCTTTATCCAATTTCAACCAATAGTCCATCGTCTGAGGCGTCGAAATCACTTTTCCGCGCTGTTTTCCGTCTCCCGCCTTCATTAGCCCGCCGTTATAGGGATCGATCGGATCTGCTGTCCCGTTGATCACCAACATAGACACTGGTTGGCCCGTCTCGGTGCAATCGTTGTTCGTCGCGACGGGAAGGTTTGCACTCACGGCGGCAAATCCCTTGAAAAGGTCCGGACGTTCCTTCGCAAGCTTGAAACACATTTCCCCTCCGTTGGAATAGCCGACTACAAACACGCTTTTCTCGTCGACGGAAAATTTTTCGTTAAAGAATTTTATCATCGACTCAAAAAAGGCCACATCGTCCACTTTCATCTTCTTTGCGTCGAAGGTCGCTTGCGTCCTGCAATCATTCCAATAGCGTCCATAGCCTTGCGGGTACACGATGATGAGATTTTTGCGTTTATCGGCAAGTTTGTCGAATTGCCGGCCCGTAAGAACTTCCATTCCCTTTGCGGTCATCCCGGAACCATGCAGGACGAAAATCAGGTCGGACGAATCAGCCAAGTCACGGGGAACATAGTAATAAAATTGGCGTGCGAGACTTTTCACTCTCAGATAACCCGAGTGGAGAGAGCCCGATTGTTTAAGCGGCTCCGAACGACTCAGAGAGAGCGTCGTTATGCTAAGCAGAAAAACCAGGGCAATTTTCTTTCGCAACGTATCACCTCCTCGCAACATATCGGCTCTCCATTATCGATGCAGGTAAAAAGGCGCACAGCATTTCGTCATAAATAATATCACTTTAAAACAACTAAGTCCATAGGTAAGCGAACATAACAACGCCGATTTTGAATTGTTTTCGCCGATTGTCATTTTCTAGAAAGGGATCTATGCGACGGTTGCGGGATTCGAAGCGGAGAGCGAATTCTTGGGATCAAAGGGATTTTCCGAGGAGAGAAATTATCTGCTTTTCGGTTTGGGAATAATTTCCCTCGCCGATGTGCATATACCGGACAATCCCGCTTTTGTCAATAAGATAAAGTGCGGGCCAATATTCCTGATGATACGCATCCCATGTTTTGTAATCGTTGTCCGTCACCACGGGATACGTGATGCCGAGGGTTTCCGTTGCATGTCTCACCTGTTGAACAGATTTTTCCTGGTCGAATTCCGGCGTATGAACTCCGACGATAACAAAATCATCCGAATGAAACTTTTCATTCCATGCCTTTATGTATGGAATGGTGTTTTTGCAATTGTAGCAGCCGAATGTCCAGAATTCCAGCAGCACCACTTTGCCGCGAAGGTCTGCAATTTTCAATGGCCCGGAATTGATCCAATTTCCATCGTTAATTTCCGGAGCCGGCTTTCCGATCAATGAAGAAGCGTCGGCTTCCATCCCTTCTCCCGCATGCAAGGAATTACGAACGCCGAGAGCTAAAAAGCTTAGGGCAACGATGCCTATAATCAATAGCATCTTCACAGATCTTGTCCTCATTCGAAATGATCCTTTCAGTGTCATTGCGTCAAGATTTCATCTTCATTCGCTCGCAGCTGTCTTCTTCCACCCGGTAATCATGGAGAGAAAATTCGACCACCCTGAAATGACCACCATAAAAATGTGGCCAAAGAAAAAGAAAACGAACGACATGGTAAAAAAGAAATGCCATCCGCGGGCGGCATTGTATCCGCCGAACAATGCCGTCACATAGCTGAATTGCACCGGCCAATAAATTGAAACCCCCGTCAAAAGAGATCCGACGCCAAGAAACGCGACCGACGTGTACGCAAGCTTCTGGAGAGAATTATATTTTTTAATTTTAGGGTGTTCTTTCCGGATTCTCAGATAATACTGGATCATCGGCAGAACGCCGGGCATGTCTTCTTTTCTGAAGATCGTCGTCGTGCGGCCATGGCGAGTGACAATATTGTATAAAACCCAGACGAGTCCATTAAAGAAAAGCACCCACATGGCAAAAAAATGCCACATGCGCGCGCCGGCAAGCCAACCTCCCAAAGTGACTATGTCGGGGAAACTGAAGCTGAGGATCGGAGATGCATTGTATATCTGCAGGCCGCTCATCACCATGATCCCGAGCGCAATAAAATTGATCCAATGGGTCAGGCGAATGAGGAGCGGGTGGTGGAATTCTTTAGCGGGAGAGGCCATTATTTCGTCGAGTCTGGTTTAAAAGCCGGGCACGGCTTAAATTTTTCTGCCTTGGCCTCAGCGATAGGCATAATTTCCGTTTTCGCCATGTGCGTTGGAGCGCATTCTTCCCGGTGATACGTATTTGTCTTCTTGATGACGACCACTTCCCCCTCTTTCAATCGGTGAGCGCAGCCGGACACGATGAATGTGACGGCCGCAAGAAGAAATATTGTTATTTGTCGTGATGCCATCATCATATCCCCGCAAACCAGTCGTATCCCTGGTCTTCCCAATATCCGCCGGGTTTGTCATTGGTGACTACAATTTTGCTGACCCATTTCGCGCTTTTATATCCGAGCTTTGTCGGCATCACGATTCTCACCGGCGCTCCGTGATCGAGCGTGAGAGGTTTGCCGTATGCTTCGTAACAGAGGAGCGTTTGTGGATGGAGGGCGCTCGGCATGTCGTACGCAGTATAATAATCGTCTCCGCATTGGACCGAAATATATTTCGCGTTGAGGTCTGCACCGACGTTCTCGAGCAGGTTCCTCAAAGTGGTGCCTCCCCATTTCGGTATCATACTCCATCCCTCGACGCAACAATGCCGCGTGTTCATGACGCGCTTCGGCATGGTCATTATTTGTTGCAACGTAAACGTTGCGGGACTTTTGACCATTCCCTCAACACTCAAATTCCAATCGTCAAGGTCAATATCTGGACTGTCGTCGTCTTTGCCGTTTACACGGAACCCTTCCTCTGGAGTCATGTCCCGATCCGCGTACTCGGGAGCGAGTTTTGACGAGCTGAACATTTTCGCTTGGACCCAATCGTTGAAAGATTGAACGGAATGGAGAAACGACTCCGTCTTCCCCTCGGGCGCAACGTCGCATGCTGCGAGAAGGACAAGCGGTGACAGCTTAAGCAGATTACGTCGTGTAAGACGTCCTATGTCTGACAAATCCATCCTCCAAGTGTTATTCCATATCAAGCCCTATGATCGTTGTGTTGATAATGATGCGATAAACAACAAACGGTCTCAGGCAAAAGTTTCAATCGTTGTATGCTTCCCACAAAAGCTTCGGCTCATGAATGTACCGGAGAACTCTATAAAAGGCAATATTAGCCTTGACGTCGATTTGCGGCTTTATGTCCTTGAGGTAAAATACATTATTGTTTGTTAGAAGCAGGGCTAGATGTATTGGCCGGGCGAATAATGCAAAAATGTGACACCCTGTACTACCCTAACACCGATTTTACTACAAGGTTCGCTATGGTACGATGATTGGAGCCAAATCTTAAAAGAGTTTCCGCAAGTGCAATGTTTCTCAACAAAGGAGAAAAAGTGAGATCCCTCAAACGAGGGTTCGGGTTCAACCTGATGCTGGCTTTGGACTCAAGCCCAAACGATTTCGCGATCGCAGCTGCTCGGGAAACCCCATCAGCAATTGCGAAGAAAACTCCCTCACCCGTAAAGGGCTCCGTTGTGTGACAAGCATCCCCGACCAAATAAATGTTGGGGGCCGAAACATGATTAATGCGAGGATCGACCGGAAAGGCTGTGCGGATTTTGTCGATAAGGCGCAACTCGGAAAAAGTCTCGCGCATAAATCCATTGGAGTGAATTGTCCGTCTGATAAATTCGCTCCGCCCTTCAACGGCTTTCAGTCCTTCTTGTCGTTTGATTACCATTGCGATATTGGCTGCTTCAGGGCTTACTCCCACGATCCCGCCGTATCCATTTTCGAAGAAAAACATCATAACGTTCGGACCGAGCTGGCTTGGACGACGGACTGAAAATTGAATTCCGATTCTCTTACCGCTATGTTCAACTCTTTTTATGGTTGACTTCTTACTCTCACGGATGAGACTTGCGACTTTAGAATTGCGGCCATCCGCTCCGATAAGAACCTTGCATCCTATATTTATCAAACCGTCGGGATCACTGGTTCTTAACCCGATTCGCCACATGTTGTCCGGCCCCTTCTCTTGGTGAACCGATTCTATGGAGGTTGCGGGGGAGAACGACGCTCCGTCGACGATCGCCTGATTCAAAAGGATTTGGTCGAGCGCACTTCGTTTGATCGCGACAAATTTTGGTTTCGATAATTGATTCAGTGTTCGATTTCTTCTCTCTTCATCGTAAGAGAAATTGATGAGTTTCCCGGATCGTCCGACGATCGAAATTCCATGTATAGACTCCGCGTGCGCTGCGATTTCTTCCGATACGCCAAGCTCATCGAATATTCTCCAGCAGCCCGGGTTGATACAGTCGCCGCAGATCTTTTCCCGCGGGAAATTCTCCTTATCGCATAGAAGAACTCGGGCGCCGCCCCGAGCAAGCACAGCCGCGGCGGATGATCCTGCTGGACCTGCCCCGATAACGATAACATCGTAGTATTTATCGAAAGCGTTCATTGTTTATATCGGCCGAAAACGAGCGCAGCATTAATTCCGCCGAACCCGAACGAGTTCGAGAGAACATGATCGACGTCGGCCTCGCGCCCGACGTTCGGTACGCAATCGAGATCGCAGGCGGGGTCTGGCGTCGAAAGGTTTATCGTCGGTGGAATGTAACGCTCTCCAAATATCATCGAACAAATGACGGCTTCAACAGCTCCCGTTGCGCCGAGCGCATGGGCATGCATCGCCTTAGTGCCGCTTACCGGAATTCGTGCGGCCGAATCTCCAAAAACTTTTTTTAACGCTATCGTTTCACATTTATCGTTGAGAATTGTTCCGCTCGCATGTGCATTTATATAGTCAACATCGGAAGCGAGAATTTTAGCATCCGCCAACGCATCCTTCATCACTCTCGCTGCAGACTCTCCGTCGGGACGAGGCTGCACGAGGTGAAACGCATCGTTGTTGCATGCGTAGCCTAAAAGCTCTGCATAAATTCTGGCATTCCGACACACTGCTGAACCGAGCTCTTCGAGCACGAGAACGGCCGACGCTTCTCCCATCACGAACCCATCGCGATGAAGGTCGAACGGTCTGCAGGCCGTAGCCGGGTCGGGGTTTGTCGTCATTGATCGAATGATCGTAAAGGCACTGAACGTCAGTTCGTACAACGGCGCCTCCGCGGCTCCAGCGATCATCATGTCTGCATAACCATCGCGAATATACCGATACGCTTCCCCGATCGCGATAGCTCCCGAACTGCAGCTATTTGAATTTGCATTGCTCGGTCCGGTGAATCCATAATGAATTGCGATATTGCTCGACCCCGCGCCTCCGAACACCGTGAGAGCGAGATTCGGGTCGACGGACTTGATCCCTTCCCGCACATATCGCTCGTGCTGGATCTCGGCGCCTGCGATACCGCCAAGCGCGGTGCCGAACGTCACTCCGATTTTTTCTTGAGGATGTTTGGGGTCTGCGACGATCCCCGCATCTTCAATCGCCATGCTCGCGGCGGCAAGTGCGAGTTGAGCAAAGCGGTCCATTCTCTTCGCGCTCTTGGAATCAAAAAAATTTAGAGGATCAAAATCTGCAACCTCCCCCGCAACCTTTGTGCGGATCTGCGACGTGTCAAACCGCGTGATGCAGCGAACTCCGTTCTTGCCGCTCCGCACCCCTTCCCACAGACCATCCTTTCCGTGCCCGATCGGCGTAATGGCGCCCAACCCTGTGATCACAACGCGCCTATGTTCCATATTCCCTTTCGACGTACAATTTCATGTGATAGAGAGTTTGCCCTGCAATATAGCTGATAAAAAAATTTCCAATGATATGCTCGGTAACGAAGCGCCCGGCCACCGGAATGGATGGAGCCAGCTCATGAGATATCGTCACCCTGACTCCTTCCTCTGTTTGGACAAATGCCCACACGACTTTCATTCCCCTCGTGAACGCCTTAAGATGATGAAATCGAATTTCTTGGCGTTCAGGGTCGATTTCCTCTTCGGATGTCCAATGAACCGGGAGAATTCCGCGTTTTGCCGCCATCACGACAACGTTTTTGCGGGCCGATCGTTCGAGGTAATGGACCCAGCGATAATGAGGGAGTATCCGAGGCCACTGCGAAAGGTCGGCAGCCGTTTCGAAGATACGGCTGCGGGGTGCTTTCATAACGATCGAATTTTCTTTACGCACTATTTTTCCTTCACCGCGATAAGGCGAAACAGCGGGGCCGTATAGATTCGTACCGGAATGACGCCGGCTTCATGCGACATTGATATCAACTCATTTTGTGTAAAAGCACGTCGCACGGATATCACGCTGTCATACCTCGTCATAGGGTTTCGAGTCGACAGCCGGGAATAGATCCATGCCGCGGCAACGCCAACGACGCTCCGTGCAAGATCATTAACGACAAAACCGATCCGGCATATTCTGTCCATTTCGCGGAGAAGTTTTATTCCATTCTCTCGAGAAAAATGATGAAGTGCAAGAGAACACGTTACAATATCGAATGATCTCTCGCCGATCTGCAAATTAAGAACATCGCCTTGCTTGAAAACAATGTCGCGTTTCCCGGCCGATAATTTGCGGGCTTCCTCGAGCATGATTTCATTTTTATCGACTGCAGTAATATGCACCCGTCTCCCGAGACGGTGGAGTTCATCGTACAACGACCGGGGCTGATCGCCAGATCCCGTGGCAAGGTCGAGGATGGAAAGAGAATCTTCCGGTTTCTTTTTCAGTGCAAGGGGAATAACGGCTTTTCGAAGCGCGGAGAGCCCTCCGAAATATCGGTTGATAGTCCGGAGGTTGCCGAGGTCATCCGAAAGAATTTTACGATCAGCATCCGGCCGATCCATCATTTCAAGGATGCCTTCGGCGAAGTATCGCTTCAATAGTTGGTTGGTGGGATTGTGTTCGACGGAATAAGTTTTACGTTTGACGTTCTACGTTTTACGTTTCTCGTTCGATGCCTTCAAGTTTTACAAACTAAATTTCAGATATGGATAATTGTTCACTGTTAATTGTTTCCTGTTCACTGTCAACAGTGCTCTTTCAAAAACCGGAGCGTCATTCCCCATGCTTCTTCGGCCGATTCTTTGTGATATGTCGTCCGTGCGTCGTTGAAAAATCCGTGCTCGGCCTGTGAAAATTCGACGTTCGTATAAACTTTTTCCGATGCGCGAAGAGCGTCGACGATCGAGCGAATGTGTTCGGGGAGGATCCGCTTATCCCTTCCGCCCCAGAACATCAACACTGCGCCGTGCAGTTGTGCGACACGTCCCAGAAACCCCTCCGCAATGCCGCCTCCGTAAAAACTCACGGATGCTCTGATGGGAACCATCGTGTTCGCCTGAAAAGCGAATCGTCCTCCCATACAAAACCCGATACAAGCTGTGCGCTCCTTATCGACGGAAGGATCGTTGACAAGCCACTGATAAGCCGCAAGGATATCCTCTCCAACTGTCTCTTCATGAAGCGCTGTAAAATGAATTTGCGTCGATGCGAAATCCTTATAATCTCCCTCAAAGCCCGGACCTGTACGGTGATACATTTCTGGCGCTGCCGCGACATATCCTTCCTGCGCAAAGCGGTCGGCAACTTCCCGGATGTGTGCGTTAACGCCAAACGCCTCCTGAAAAACGAGAATACCAGGACGCTTCCCAGACAAGGGCGGTCGAGAAATATACATCTTCATCTCCGTCCCATCCGAGACTTTCAGGGTTACATACGATCCCATAACGCTGACACTATTTTATTAAAGAGGGAATTTTCGCTTAACGCGTTAGCGGAGTTCTCAGGTCGATATCGTTTGACATGCTTTCCGCCTTTTCCTCGTCATTCAATGTTTTGAAGACGACGTCCCAAATCGGAGAGCTTACCCCATAATTGATGTCGGAGTCGAGATAATGATGCCGAAGATGATGCCTTCGTAAATAACCTCCGATGCGCCCCTTCATCGGAAAATGATGGATCGCATAATGCATCATGTCGTAGCAAAGGTACCCCGAAATGAATCCCGCAAAGAATGGATAGACATATTTTGGCCCGAACACAACGCGGAAAAGGAAAAAGAAACCGACCGAAAGTGGAATGCTGATCGCCGGGGCCATCACAAGTCTTCGTGAATCGTTCGGATAGTCGTGATGAACTCCGTGCATGATAAAATGAAGGCGTTTGCCCCAGAGACTCTCCGGCTGAAGGTGAAAAATTTCACGATGGAGAAGATACTCTGTTAGGGACCAGACGAAAAGGCCGAGGCAGAATAAAATGATGCGGGACGATGGCTCGGTGTGATTCTGGGCGAGGTAGAGCGAATAGAACACGACTGGGATGTAGATCACGAGGGGGAGCGCAGGATGAATGTGCGTGAAAAGCTCCATGAACCCGGAATCAAACATCTTTACTGATTTGTCTTCATTGGATATGTAGTTCTTCATATCTCCTCCCTTCTGATGTGTGAATTCGTTTAACAAGGCATTTGTTAGACACTACAGAATGAACAATAGTTTGGGGGTGCTAAGTTTCATATATGATAAAAGCGCGCAATAATTGAACGATTTAGCTGTTTTCTCGGATGGGCCGGTGCCGAAGGGACGTAGTGGTACGTTTTGCCATTTTTTTCACTGCTATGTGGATGCCCGCCAAAAGCATGCGGGCATGACGAACGCTCTGGCTGCGTCATTCCCGAACGTTTTTATCGGGAATCCAAAACGTGTCACTACCCGAACGGGGGTAGTGTGGCAAGGCATAAGTTAATTTTGTTAATTATTTATTATGAAAGAAATAAATCATTGAATCATGACCAGATCATTATCCCGCAAGATTTCGCTCGTTGTTTTAGTTCTTCTTCTCGCTACACGGGCAACCGTACACCCCGCGTCTCCAAAACAAAGAACACTATTGCCCCCCGAGGAACTCTATGGGCAATTATTTTACGACATTCAATCAAACAAAAATATTTTCAGCGATAGTAAAACTTTTGTCGATTGCTTTCCTCGGTACAACGTCAAAACAATTTTAGAGAAATATGCGCGCCTTCACCGCCCTTCCGACTCCGTTCTCTCCATTTTTATCAAAGAAAACTTTTTTATCCTTTCACACAATTCAAGTTATGTCACGGATTCATCCTCAATAAACGAGCATATCACAAAACTATGGGCGGCGCTAAAGCGCCCTCCAGATAAAAAACAATCCGGAACATTGATACCGCTTCCGTATCCGTATATCGTTCCTGGCGGACGATTCAGGGAGATCTACTATTGGGACAGTTATTTCACCATGCTCGGATTGCAGGCAGATCATCAGACCAAGATCGTTCAGGATATGGTGGATAATTTTTCGTACTTGATCGCGCGCCTCGGCTTTATTCCGAACGGAAATAGAACATACTATTTGAGCCGCTCCCAGCCCCCGTTTTACGCAATGATGATTTCGATTTTGGCTTCGATTAAAGGAGATAGCGTGTACGCACACTATCTTCCGTATATGGAGAGGGAGTATGCCTTTTGGATGGATGGAACTGATTCGCTCCACGCAGAGGGCGAGAGCTATCGGCGCGTTGTCATGCTTCCTGGAAGAGAGATCCTTAACAGATATTGGGACGATAAGAACACGCCGCGCCCCGAAAGTTACCGTCAAGACGTGGCGACGGCCCAAGAGGCGGCTGTGCACTCGCTTCAGCGGAATCCGGAAGAAGTTTTTAGAAATTTGCGGGCTGCCGCAGAATCTGGCTGGGATTTTTCAAGCCGATGGCTTTCCGTCGACAGCAGCCAGACATTCAAGCTTTATACTGTTCATACGACGGATATGATACCAGTAGATCTAAATGCGCTGCTCTGTAACCTGGAGTACACGATCTCGCACGCGTGCATCGTAAACCATGATACACTCCATGCCAAAATATTCATGGGGAAATATCAAGCGAGGAAAAAAGCTATCATGAAATACTGTTGGGACGAACACCGAGGATTTTTTATGGATTTTGATTTTAAGACAAACACGAGATCATCCGTCTATTCGCTCGCCGGCATGTTCCCATTATTCTTTCACCTTGCAAGTCAAGAACAAGCTGCTTCCGTCGCCCGGATAATTCAGGAATTGTTTTTAAAACCAGGCGGTGCTGTCACCACACTCAACAACACGGGACAACAATGGGATGCGCCGAACGGTTGGGCTCCGCTGCAATGGATGACAATTTGCGGGCTAAGAAATTATGGCTATGATTCTCTGGCGAAGGAAATTAAGTTGCGTTGGCTCACGCTGAATCGGAAGGTGTATCGAACTACATATAAGATGCTGGAGAAATATAATGTAGAAGATCTTTCGTTAAAAGGGGGCGGCGGAGAATATCCCAATCAGGATGGTTTCGGATGGACAAATGGCGTGTATCAAAAACTATCGAAGGAAAGGTAATTATTCTAGCCTGGCCCCGTGCCGCTGATTTAAAAAACCTAATTCCAAAATTACAAGATTGAAACGGACCCTGTTTACTTTGCGAGCTTTTTCTTCGCCTCTTGAAAATTGTGCGTCAACCGTTCCGCCCGTTCAGTCAAGACTTCGTAACGTCCCTCATCGATAGCTTTTTTGTCCAACAGATCGCTTCCAATCCCTACCGCCACCGCTCCAGCAGCGACCCATTCTCCGACATTATCCACGGTCACCCCGCCTGTCGGCATCAAACGAATGTGAGGAAACGGACCGGCGATATCCTTAAAATATTTTGGCCCGAGCGAAGTGGCGGGAAACACTTTGATCACATCCGCGCCCGCATTCCAACCCGTCAAAATCTCTGTCGGAGAAAAACACCCCGGCATGCAGACGACGTCGTTGTCCTTGCACACGGAAATAATGTCCAGATTAAGGGCCGGTCCAACGACAAATCTTGCGCCCGCTTTAATGACATCGAGAGCGCCGGATTTCTCCGTCACCGTCCCAGCCCCTATCAAGACGTCGGGCGCGGCTTTGCGTGCCATCTCTGCGATAATATCGACCGCACCGGGCACAGTCATTGTAATTTCTATGCATTTGACGCCCCCCTTTCGAATTGCCTCCACAACATCGAAAAGACGTTTCGGATCCTTCATGCGAATGACTGCGACAGCCCCTGTTGACATTATCTGTGCAAGTGTTTCTTTCCGCGGCATCGGTGTCTTTCAATAAAAAGTGAGGTTAAGGATAAGGTGAAGCGTGAGACTGAGATATTGGAAAAATTTATGAAGCAATATTTTGTTACCGCGCCATCCAACCGCCATCGACGACCAACACATGACCGTTGACGTAGTCGGATGCGGGCGAGGCGAGAAATATCGCTGCACCTTTCAGATCGTCGGGCAGGCCCCAGCGTCCAGCCGGTATTCTTTCCAGTATCGATTTCGAGCGAACCGGGTCATCGCGCAGCGCTTTGGTGTTGTTCGTTGCCATGTAGCCGGGCGCGATCGCATTCACTGTGATGCCGTGTTGCGCCCACTCGTTGGACATGGCTTTCGTTGCCTGAGCAACAGCTCCTTTACTCGCTGCATACGAAGGGACAAAAATCCCTCCCTGAAACGAAAGGAGGGATGCGATGTTGATGATCTTGCCGTACTTCCTTTTCATCATATCCCGTGCCGCGGCCTGACTGAAGAAAAAAACAGTTTTCGCGTTCAGAGCCATTACCTCGTCCCAATCTTTCTCGGAGAAATCGATTGCCGGCGTTCGTCTGATCGTACCAGCGTTATTGACGAGGATGTCGATCTTCCCCAGTTCTTTCACGGTCCGTTCCACGATCATTCCAATTTCTTTGATCGAGGTCAGGTCCGCCGTAATATTCAACGCTTTTCTGCCTAAAGACTCGATCCGTTCGGAAGTCTCAGAGCGGCCGGTCCTATCGACAAGAACGACGTCTGCGCCATTCTCAGCCAAGCCAACCGCCATGCCTCCGCCCAAGCCCGTGCTTCCCCCGGTCACTATGGCTACCTTGCCCGACAGGTCAAATAAATTTTTCACGCTCAACCTTGTTTTATTAAAAAAAATGCAGTTAGATCTTTGTGTTGCGCTTAAACGACATAGGCCGAAGAGGCCGTTTCGCCTCCATGCCCTGTCCAGTTCGTGTGAAAAAATTCACCACGCGGTTTATCGATCCGCTCGTACATATGCGCGCCGAAATAATCGCGCTGCGCTTGGAGGAGGTTCGCCGGTAAACGGGAATTCCTGAATCCGTCGAAGTAGTTCAAGGCAGTGGCCATAGCCGGCGTCCAGATGCCGTTGAGCACCGCCGTCGAGACGACGCGCCGCCAGGAATCCTGCGAACGCTCGATCGTCTCTTTAAAGAACGGATCGAGGAGAAGGTTCGCAAGCTGCGGATCTTTATCGAACGCTTCTTTGATCCTCCCGAGAAAAACGGAGCGTATGATGCACCCACCACGCCAGAGAAGCGCGATCCCTCCGTAGTTGAGTTTCCAGCCAAATTCCTCAGCCGCAGATTTCAGCAACACATAGCCTTGAGTGTACGAAACGATCTTCGACGCGAAAAGAGCTTTCTCAAGGTCGTTGAGAAATGCCTTCTTGTCGCCGGTAAATTGTCTTTTCGGACCTTGAAGGATCTTCGAGGCAGCGACACGATCATCTTTCATCGCCGAAAGGCACCGGCCGTATACCGCTTCGCTGATGAGAGTCAAGGGAATACCGAGGTCGAGCGATGAAACGCTTGTCCATTTACCGGTCCCCTTTTGCCCTGCAGTATCGAGGATCTTGTCGACGAGCGGCGACCCGTCCGTGTCTTTAAATGCCAAGATGTCCCGCGTGATCTCGATGAGATAACTGTCAAGCTCTCCTTTATTCCATTCCGCAAACACATCGTGCATTTCCGACGCCGACATGCCGAGAAGTTCTTTCATGATCTGGTATACTTCGCAGATGAGCTGCATGTCGCCGTATTCAATGCCGTTGTGCACCATCTTCACAAAATGCCCAGCGCCATTCTCGCCTACCCAATCGCAGCACGGGGTTCCATCTGCAACTTTTGCAGCGATGGACTGAAAGATCGGTTTCACGTGTGGCCATGCGGCGGGAGAACCCCCGGGCATGATGGACGGTCCGTGCAATGCCCCCTCTTCTCCCCCCGAGACGCCCGTGCCGATGTAGAGAAACCCTTTCGATTCGAGGTACTTCGTGCGGCGAATGGTGTCGGGAAAATGAGAATTGCCGCCGTCGATCACGATATCCCCCGGTTGAAGATGCGGGATGATCTGCTCGATGAATTCATCGACGGGTTTTCCCGCTTTCACCATGAGCATAATTTTCCGGGGCGTTTTGAGCGATGCAATGAGCTCCGGGATGGAATGTGTGCCGATTATTTTTTTCCCTTTTGCCCTGCCGTTGACAAAATGATCAACCTTTTCCACAGTCCTGTTGAAGACGGCTACGGTGAATCCGCGGCTTTCAATATTGAGGACGAGATTTTCGCCCATGACTGCCAATCCTACTAATCCAAAATCTGCTTTATCGTTCATTATGATATTGTTCGCTTTCTGATTGCTGTTGTTCTTGGTGATAAGATTATCGTTGGATGCGCGCCGATCCGCCTTTGGCAAACGCGTGCACTTGTTCCACCGTCGACATCGTCGTGTCGCCGGGGAATGTTGTCAGCAGAGCTCCATGGGCCCAGCCGAGTTTCACTGCTTCTTCGGGCTCTTCTCCGGCCAAAAGGCCATAAATGAATCCGCTTGCAAATCCGTCGCCGCCGCCGACGCGGTCAAGGACGTCCAACTCGCATGTCGGCGCGGTATAAGTTTTTCCGTCGATCCACGCGACTGCGCTCCAGCTGTGATGGTTTGTCGAATGGACTTCGCGCAGAGTTGTCGCCACAACTTTCACATGGGGATGTTTTGCAATAACTTTGTCGATCATCCCAAAGAACGCGCTCGGGTCCAGCTTCGATTTTGCCGCAACTTCGGGGCCGGGAATTCCAAGCCCTTTCTGCAGATCCTCTTCATTGCCGACGAGGACGTCGGCATTCTCGACGATTCTGCCAACGACCTCCACCGCTTTCTTTTCCCCTCCCCAGATATTCCACAACTTCTCCCTGAAATTGAGGTCGAAGCTGCAGACCGCTCCCGCCTTCTTCGCGGCTTTCATTCCTTCGATGATCAGCTCGCCTGTCGATTGCGAGAGCGCCGCAAAAATGCCGCCGCTATGGAACCATCGCACTCCGCCGGAAAATATCGCGCTCCAATCAAAATCGCCGGGCTTCAATTGCGCAGCGGCCTCATTAGACCGGTTGTAAAAAACCACCGGGGCCCGAACTCCCTGGCCTCGGTCGCTATAGACGGCCGCCATGTTCGGCCCGTTGACTCCGTTGTGCTTAAATTTTTTGTAAAATGGTTTCACGCCCATCGCACGAACGCGCTCCGCGATGAGGTCTCCGATCGGATATTCCACCATAGCGGTGGCGATGCCCGTGTTGAGACGGAAGCAATCGGCGAGGTTTGCAGCGACGTTAAACTCTCCGCCGCTGGTATGGATGTGACACTCCGTTGCTTTGCGAAACGGGATAATACCCGGATCCAGTCTGTGAACAAGTGCTCCGAGCGAGACCAAGTCGAGGGCGCCGCTCGGTTGAATTTTCAAACCGTTACTCATTCAATACTCCTTTGTCCTTTGTGTGCAGTAGATTTCCAGCGATCGATCCATATTTTTCTCGGCGCGTCGATCGCTTTGAGATAGCGTCAGTCGTTGCCGAGAAAAATTGGCCGAAGATGACGCTCGTAGATATTATCAGCGACACCTTCATGAATTTCATTCTGTGATTTGTCAAGCGCATCGGTAAACTTCGTGCCCATCTCAGCGGCGACCTTGTAGCCAATGTGGATGAGCTGGCGGAAAGAATTGTTATACCGCGGCGACGATTGGTCGTGCCGCAGCGCTCCAACGAACTCCTCGCTGCTCCATTTACTCACAACATCCGCTGACGGAAGTTTTTTATAGTCGATGTTGATCACTGTGTGGTACGGTTTTTCCATTTCGTCGTATCTTTTGTAGGACTGGGCGTAGACTTCCTTCGCAATCTGCAGCCCATTCCCACCAGATTTTGCCAAGCCGATAACCTCTTCAAGCCATGTTGTCCCGGCCGTTTTCAGGTGAAGGCCCGCGTTGGATTTTTTGATCGCTTTGTTGATGATGGGGTATATGGAAAATTTGTCGCTTCCTGTATGGACGCTGATCTTGAGCGAATCAGGCAGACCAAATTCATTAACGGCATAAGCGATGACGGCAAGATCTTGTTCGAATTCTTTCGCGAACTGAGCGGTATCCCCAACATAGTCCACCCCTTTAAGAAATTCGCCCGAAAATTTCGGAGCGACCGTTTGTAAAGGAACTCCCTCTCGCGAAAGAGCGGCAAGGACGAAAAACAATTCGACGGGGGTTTGGGGCATGTTTGCTTCATCCGTCGACACTTCGGTAATAAATTTATCTACTCCTTTGCGGGCGGCGATATAGCGATAAATTTTCCCCGCCTCCTGAACCGCCACGAGATACTTTCTGCCGACCGATGCTACGGTGTCGCTCGTAACGGAAAATCCGTCTTTCACCCCCGGGATGCGAAGCGTTCCCAGATATTTCTTCCAATGCTGCGTGAACTCTTTAAGGTCATCGTCGGCCGGAACTTCTCCGATGAAATCCGCAACGTCGAGCGTAAAATAGTTGCTCGAGGCGATAAATGGCTCGACCGTTTTGATGCCGATATGATCCGCATCGACGTAGTACGACGGTTTCCATCCAAGCTTCTTCACCGCTCGATCGGCTTCTTCCCTTGTATCCTGGGGCCGAGTCCCGACGAGTGTGTGTTCCCGGTTCGATTTATTCCAAACCGGGACGACTTCGACGCCGTGTGCGCGGGCTTTTTCAAAAGCGGAGAGCTGCGCTACGCCTTGACGTCCAAAACGATCGCCGATACCGATTGAATATTGTTCTATTTTCATTGAATCCGTCCTTGCAGATGTTAGGCGCCTTTGATGAACATTGAACGCCGGTGTGCATGGAACAGGCGCCGACACATCGGTCTCTACAACGCAAGATCAGCGCTAACTTTTAGCGCTTGATCCTTGCACTGCCACCTCCCATCACATGCTTGATCTCCTCCATTGTCACCATGCTTGTATCGCCTCTCGTGCTTTGCAGGAGAGCGCCGTGCGCCGTCCCCATTTCAACACACTCCTGCGGCGGCATCCCGTGAAGAAGTCCGTACACAAATCCGCTACAAAAGCCGTCTCCTCCGCCAACCCGGTCTTCGATCTCAAGGTTGGAAAATTTTCTCGATTCGAAAAATGTTCCGTCGTAATACATGATCGCGGACCAGTTGTTCACAAGGCCGCTCACGACCTCCCTAAGCGTCGTCCCGACGGCCTTAATGTTCGGATACGTCTCGACGACTTTTCTTACCATTTTTTTGTAGCCTTCGATCGGAAGCGATTGAAGATGCTCATCCGTTCCTTCCACGTTAAACCCCAACACCTTTTGAAAATCTTCTTCGTTGCCGATCAATACGTCGATAAACGGAACGAGTTTTTTTGTCACTTCGACGGCCTTTTTGCTCGACCAAAGTTTACTCCTGAAATTAAGGTCGTAGCTGACAATGGTACCGGCGTCGTGAGCCGCCTTCATCGCTTCGTATGCGACATCGGCACAAGAATCACTCAACGCTGTCAAAATTCCCCCAGTATGAAACCAGCGGGCTTTTCGTTGAGTGAAGATCCGCTTCCAATCGACATCGGACGGTTTCATATGAGCTACCGCCGTGTGTCCCCTGTCGTACATTGTCACGCTCGCACGCACGCCGATGCCGACTTCGGTAAAATTAAGTCCGATGCGGTCTGCGCGGCCGGAGCCGTCGTACGGCGCCCACACAACCTCACTGATATCCATGCCGCTTGCCCTTGCGTGGTTCTTAATGAACGCGCCGAGCGGGTTATCGACAAGTCGCGAAATCCAACCTGTGCGCATGCCGTAACGTGCAAGAGCGTAAGCGACATTGTATTCTCCGCCTCCCGCGTACGCTTCAAAAAGAGCTGTCAATTCTATTCGCTGATGTCCCGGAGGGCTTAAGCGGATCATGCACTCGCCAAGGGACAATAGGTCAAATTCCGTTTCTGCAGATGTTTTTATTTTTAAGGGCATGTTGTGGGTTCGTAGTTCGTGGTTCTTGGTTCGTAGTTCGTGGTTCGTAGTTCTTGGTGCTGAGTTAAGAATTTTCAATCCAGAATTCCATCTTTCCATTCACTTCAATCGATAGAGCAATTGCCCGGCATTTTCGACTACGAGAAGGTCGCCGTTTTGGCGGCGTTTCCATTCATCAATGTTGATGGACCGGTAATCGACGTATCCGAGGTTCACTGAACGACACACTTCTTCAGAAATTGAAGTCGCAAGCGTGACATTCACGCGCGGATACTCGACGCCATTGTCGAACGTTCCGATACCCCTCACATTTGTTGAGTGCGCCAGAATCAATTTCGGCATCCGAGAGAACCGCTCCCATTGCTTGACAAAATAATCTCTGATGTGGTATCCCACTTTCCGGATCTCGTTCCCGTGTGTGTAAGAAATTTCCGTAATATGTGGAGCGTAAATAATCACTTCGCCCCCGTCCGCAAGGATCGGCTCGTGTTTATACATTACTTTGCCCGCAACCCAGATGTCTTCATAGATCTTTGGAGCGATCCCCAGAATGGTCTTATAGCAATGGTCGACATATTTGATATGGATCTTTTCGGAGCGCTCGGCGGCCATTCGCCACGATTCTTCGGGCGGCCCTATAAATAGAGATGTCACGGCATGATCTTCGACAACAAATGCAAAGCAAATCCTGGGCACGGTAATAAACGAAGCGGATTTGTTGATCACGCGTCGCACGGGCGTATCCTTCACTCCATTGACGACGGGATTCGTAATAAGCGCTCCGATCCAATGAAAAGTCTGGATGATCTCTTCTCCGCCTATCCCGGGGAAAAAATATTTATTTCCGCCTGCAAATCCAACTGTTTCATGCGGTACAACCGGACTGATGAGGATGAGTTGGTCGTAGTCGAATATTCGCCGATTGATCGTCACGTCGACTGCGTCGGTGAACAGCCCTTCTGACAGGACCGACATTTCCGAACTGGAAATCCTTCCAATCGTCTTGAGTTCCGCCGGGTTGTTGTGGGCATGGTTGTAAAATTTTGTCTTCGCGTACGACGCCTTGTATTCGTCGGCAGTGATCCCCACATGACGTAAAATGACGTCGAGGTCCAGCGGATGGTGCGTGCCGGTTGCGATGAGATAATCGAGTGCGCTCGCTTTAGGGTAGAGAAGACGAGCCAACGCTTTAAAGAAGACCGGGATCTCTGCGTGACGGGTTGTATCTGGAATAATGACCAGAATTTTCTTTCCGTCCAGATGGAGAGGTTCTAACGCCTGCTGGCTCAGCCGATAAATTTCCTCTTCCATTTTCTGACGCGGAATCGCGTCGGACCCAACTGTCATCATTTCCTCACGAAAGATATATGCGAAAACCGAGCGCGGAAAGGGCTTTCTCAAGATCAATTCTTGTCCGCGGCAATTCTACTGTCGTGTTGAAAAATTCTCGACGCACACGGTATTGAGAACGTAAGTTCTTAAAAAACCAGCCGCGTTCTTCGGCAGGCACTGCACCGATGCCGCGCAACGTGCGACTATCACACTCTATATCATAACATTGGCTCACGATTTTTTTTAAAATCGCTTCGGGCGATCCATTGTCCGGATCTACAACGATACGCTCGACTGCGGGCTTCGGAAGATTTTGTCCCGGGGTCCATGAAACGGGCTGGCCAAAAAAATTACAGGCTGCAGTGTATGTCATTTTCACCGCCGACAGCTTGCCGTCGAACGAATACCCGGCAATATGCGGCGTGCCGATGTCAATTTTGTCTAAGAGGTCGACATCGATGACCGGTTCTCCTTCCCACACATCCAGTACCACGGCGCCGAGACGGCCACGAACGATTGCGTCTTTGAGGGCGGCACCATCTACAACGGGACCGCGAGCGGTATTGATAAGCACCGCTCCTTTCTTCATTTTCTCAAGACGCAGTTTATCAAAGAGGTGATGCGTGCGATCGGGTCCGGTTTTTGTGAATGGAACGTGAAGCGAGATGAAGTCTGCGTCCATGAGATCATCGAGCGGGAGGTATGAAGGGTCATGTGTCGCACGGGCAAGCGGAGGGTCGTTGAGGAGCACTCGCATTCCCAACGCTTTTCCGTTCCGGACAATTTTACTTCCCACGTTTCCCACCCCGACAACGCCAAGCGTCTTCCCAGAAAGCGAAAAGCCTTTTGTCTGTGCGAGCGAGAGGAGCGCGGCAACAAAATATTCGGCCACAGAGTTAGCGTTCGACCCGGGGGCGTTTGCAAAACCGATCCCGCGCGTTCGAAGATACTCGAGATCGACATGGTCTGTCCCGATCGTTGCCGTCGCCACAAATTTGACGCAACTCCCCTCGAGTAAGTCTTTGGTGACTTTCGTTTCAGAACGTATGACAATAATATCGGCGTCTCGAACCGTCTCTTTGGTGATCTCGCGAGTTGCTAACGCACGGACTTCCCCGAATTGTTCAAATGCTTCAGCGACTAGAGGGTTTTTTTTATCGACAACGACACGCATGGTTTCTTATCTCAGTGCACCAACTTGTTGCTTGATCTCTTCTGACAATTCAAAATGTAAAGTGCAAAAGGCAAAGTTACAATTAGGAATTTAAAATAAAGAATTCCTTTTCGAGAGAACTCTTTTTGACTCTTAACTTTTGAACTTTTAATCGTAACTTTACCATTTGCATTTTGAACTTTACACTTCCTAAATTGTCATGCTCGTAAACCCACCATCGACCGGAATAACCGAACCCGTCACGAATGACGATGCTTTATCGGACGCGAGCCACAACAGTGCTCCCGACAATTCATACGGCTCACCGTACCTTCCCATCGGCGTGTGGGCAAAAATGGATTTGCGCCGTTCCTCTGTAAGGATTTTGCGATTCTGCTCCGCGGGGAAAAAACCCGGCATAATGGCGTTGACGCGGATACGATGAGGAGCCCAATCGCGGGCAAGGAAACGGGTCATATTATTGAGGCCCGCTTTCGAGATCGAATAGGTAAAGACCTTCGACAGCGGAAGCTCGGACGACACTGATGAAATATTGATGATGCTTCCACCGCTTTTTTGTTCGATCATTTGTTTGGCAAATATCCGACATGAAAGAAATATCCCCTTTAGGTTCGTGTCGAGAATTCTGTCCCACTCTTCCTCTGGAATGTCGAAGACCGGCGTCGGCGAATTGACCCCAGGAGCATTGACCACGATATCTACCTTTCCCCAAAGGGCGACGATCGCATCTTTTCCTTTTTCGACGCCGGCAACGGACGAGGTGTCGACCTGAAAAGCTTTTCCAACACCTCCCGCTTTTTCAATCCGTTGAACGACCGACCCGGCCCCAGCCGCATTATTGTGGAAGCCTACAGCTACTTTCGCCGAAGCCCGGCCAAGCGTTTCGGCCATGCTACCTCCCAACACGCCGCTGCCGCCAATCACTACTGCAACTTTGTCTTCTAGACTGAATAACTCTTCTACGTACGACATTTTTTTTCTTCTGAACTTATGGATGCTTTTTTTGCTTGTTGTGACAGAATTGCAAGTTAGTTTTCAATGCGGACATCGAGGATCGTCCGTCAGGCCGGTGATCTAAAGGGCGGACGTTCAACTGCGGAAAGACAACCGTGCATCATACAACGTAACGCCATTCATCGATCTTCACAACGATAGGTTCTCAGTTCAAGAACCTTTTTTTCAACCCTCCCGCCTTTGCAAGATACCAAAAATTGACCTTTTTTGCCTTAAAAAAATCATTCCCGTTATTCCCTCTCACGTAAATTCAAAATACCGCTTTGCGTTGTAGTAGCAGATATCTTTTACCATTGAGCCGACCAACGAAAGGTCGTCCGGGATAAGCCCGTCCTCCATCTCGGCACCGAGAATGCTGCATAACAAACGACGAAAATACTCGTGTCGGGGATAAGAGAGAAAACTGCGAGAGTCTGTGATCATTCCCACAAATTGGGACAGGAGACCCATATTCGAGAGCGCGTCCAGTTGTCGTTCCATGCCGTTCTTTTGGTCAAGGAACCACCAAGCGGCACCGTACTGAATTTTTCCCGGCGCAGAGCCATCCTGAAAATTTCCAATCATCGTTGCGTACAGCTCATTATCCCGGGGGTTAAGATTATAGAGAATTGTTTTTGCCAGCTTATTTTCCTTATCAAGTCTGTCGAGAAATTTTGCCATCGACCGGGCGACAAGTTCGTCTCCGATCGAATCAAACCCCGTGTCGGGGCCGAGCGAACGCATCATCCGGGAGTTGGTATTCCGCATTGCTCCGACATGGAATTGCTGCACCCATTTGTGTTCCCAATTCATGATCCCTATCTCATACAACACCGCCGATTTGAACGCCGCGATCTCATCGGAATTTAACTTCTTTTTGCCGAGCAGCTTTTTAAAGATCGCTTTGACCCCGGCTTCGGTGTAGTCGGCAGAGTGGAATGTTACAAGGGCATGGTCCGAAATCCGGCAGCCGTGCTTCGCAAAAAAAGTGTACCTGCTTCGCAGGGCGTCAAGGAATTTTGCATACGACGTGATATCGATCCCCGCGGCGCGCGAAAGCGATGTAACATACCGGTGAAATGCGTCGGGGTCTTCAATTGCAAGGGCGCCGTCCGGCCGGAATGCCGGGTAGAGGCGAACGCCCGTCGAGTGTTTCGCAAATTGCTCGTGGTACTCAAGTGAACTGACAGGGTCGTCGGTCGTGCACACGACTTCGACATTCATCTGTTTCAAAATGCCCTGCGTTGAAAAATCTTTTGAGGCGAGTTTCCGATTGCATTCATCCCAGATCCCACGGGCTGTCGTGGTGTCCAACAACTTGCCGGATATCCCGAAGGGGCGCTTCAGTTCAAGGTGAGTCCAATGATACAGGGGGTTGCGCAAAGTCTTGGGAACGGTCTCCGCCCATTTTGCAAACTTTTCCCAATCACTTGCGTTGCCGGTAATGTAGCGCTCGTCGACGCCCGCTGCTCTCATCGCCCGCCATTTGTAATGATCCCCGTAAAGCCATATTTGCGTCAAATTCTCAAAAGATCTGTTTTCAGCGATCTCTTTTGGCGACAAATGACAATGGTAATCTATGATCGGCAGTGCCTTCGCGTGGTCGTGGTAGAGCCTCTCCGCCCTCGAATTAGCGAGAAGAAAATTTTCATGGATGAATTCTTTGCTCATGATCAAATCTTTCCAGGTAGAGATACAAATCTATGAAGACCTATAGCGCTATAAGATAATGAGCAGGCGGTCATTCCTGCAAGTATTGAAGGTATTTTCCCTTTCGTCTCCCCGGCGCCCGACGGCCAACAAAGGCCGTCGGGTTCCTGAGGATGCAAACAGTATTACTTTACATCTTTTTCCTAGAAAGTGCTACTTCATCAGGAGCATTTTTTTCGTGAATGTTACGGACCCTGACGACAGTCTATAAATATACATACCCGATGAAAGATTCGCTCCATCAAAGCTCACCGTATATTCTCCGGCGGCCTTTGTCTCATTGACCAATGTAGCGACCCGTCTGCCAAGCAGGTCAAACACTTCGAGCTTCACTTTCGCCTCTTTCGGAACCGAGAACACAACGTTTGTCGACGGGTTGAACGGGTTCGGATAATTCTGCGAGAGCGAAAATTCCTTCGGAAGCTGCGATCCATTGTCCGCTACCGATGTCACAACAGTGGGCGCTCCCCACCGCGTGTCTCCCGCAACCTTTCCGTCCGTTGTGGTCATTGCCGCAATTGTTGAGGTTGAAGCGGCAATATTGCAATTCAACGTGTCAAAATAATACTCGACCGGTTTGCGGTTAAAGTCGTACGTCCAATGACCCGGTGAATCTCTTGTGAAATTCGGATCGTTCCCGTTCTTTTGTTTATCATCTCCCCCTTGCGAGCGTGGTGCATAGATCCACCGTATCAGCTTGGTCATCAACGGAGGCGTGTTGTTGAGCTTCGCAGTCACTTGTTTGAACGTTTTTGTCGTATCAAATCCTTGCGAAGAAAGGAGTGTGTTCATTGCGTACGTGAGCCATGGACCTTCGCTGTGATAATAAGGACCATTCGGAAGGGGCAAGTTAAGCATCACTTGGCCGGAATCCGACACGGCGAAGTAATTGTCCTGAATATTCCAATTCGCAGCGAGGTTCTTGTTCGTCAGCACCCACGCCATTCTCGGCTGACCGTTGATGCTGTCAAGTTCTCCCGGATCGCTGAATTCCACCTGGCGAATATATGCCGTATCCGCACCGAGGGCAAAATGATCGACCAGCATGTTATTGGTTATTCGCAGAGTGCCATTGCCCGTGGAGTCGACTCTCCCGAGGGAAAGGAATCCATGGTACGAAAGGGAGTTGACAACGGTGTTATGGTTAAAGATAAAGTTGAGAATCGGGCCTTTAGTGGATTGGTAATGCCTGACAACCCGGTCCTGCAGGTTCACAAAGGTGCAGTTCTCAATATCGCACGTATCGATTTGCACGTTCCGCAGATCGATCCCTTTTCCGGCGCCGAAATTCGAAGTCCCCTCAAAACCCATGTCTCCGAAAATCGTGTTGGTCACTTTAATCACATGCGCCTGTCCGTCCGTTCGTATCAAGTTCCCGTTGACGGACTTCAAAATACAACTGTCGATGTAGACGCTGCCGCCACTGCCGGAGGTGTTCAGATCAATGAGCCCGCCTTGTAAATGGTCGAGGTTGGAATCGACCGGCTCATAGTATCCCGAGATCATGATATGTTTGAGATACAACTTTCCGCCTGCGAGATTTGCAAACTCTCCCGGGGGGTTTCCATTCGATCCCGGATACAGAAATACCGTCGGATCATAGTGACCGGTGCCTCCGTACTCGGCGCGAAAATTCAGGGTCTTACCTGCAAATGCAAGTTGTGCATTGAGAAGGTACACTCCATCCTTCTTCAGCACGTACACGCGCGTTCCGTTTTGGAACGGGGTGCTCGACGTATCCTGGAAGATCAGCGTGTTGAGATACTGATTTCCGGAGGTCGTGTAATCATCCAATACAAGATCCTGCGCAAAAACGAAAAGCGGTGTCAGCAGGACAAGTAAAGCAGGCAAAATGTAACGGAGCTTTAACATAACATCCTCCTTGGTTAAACATAGAATGCAACTATGAATTAGGGTAAAGCAAATTCACTTCCTGCGAGCAATATCTCACACATATCAAAGTCAATAATAGGCTTCGACTTTATACTATCACCTCCTTTCTATAGTGTTAGGACCCATTCCACACATTACAACGTTACTCGAACTCCAAAGTCCACTGTCGTTCCATACAATTCTGCCGTCCGTGGAATCTGCCACGCAACGACATTATCTTTGATCGAAGTCTTTTCCTGTCGATTAGTAAAATTGTTTATGTTGAGAAGTAAAGAAAATGTATCATTGAGCCTCTGTTTAAGAGCAAGATCCCACTTCGTGAAAGGGTCGACGTAGACATCGGATTGCCCATCGGAAGAATATTGCTGGACATACTCATCCTGCATAAAAACCGAAACGCGAGCAGAAAACCCTCCGATATCATAACCGAGAGCCGCGTTGCCGTACAGATTGGGTTGTCCTTCCGACTCTCTTTTCAGATCTACTGGAACGTGATGATACACGCTGGAGACCACCGGCTTGCCGCGAACGATCGTTGTTTCGGACGTCGCGATCGTCTGGCTTCCGATAATGTACGTCTCCGATCGTGTGATCGAGAGATTATACGAAAGGGTGATATTGCTCAGGTAACCGGGAAGAAAGCCGAAGTTCATCTGATGATCGAACTCGAACCCCCATACATACGATTTTTTGTCCGAATTGTACGGCACGGTCAAGCTGTGAATTGAACGCTGGTCAATGATCGATTTGAACGGCGCGGTATTCTGCCAGGTCATTCCCAACGCCCCAAACAAAGAATCGACTGCATCGACGCTCACGCTGTTCATTTCATGGTAGAGGTCGTCGATCACTTTATAGAATCCGGAGACGGAGATGAGGCCGACAGTATTGTCGAAGACTTGCGTATTCAATTCGTAGTTCCACGCTTTGGTGTCCTTCAAATTCGGATTACCGAGGTCGAATGTCTGTCCGCCGTTCCCGGAAATGTTGAAGGTTGGAAGGCGGAAATTGTAATCCGGGCGTGCAAGTTGTCTGTAAGCCGCAGCTCGAACTTTTAAATAATCGGTCAATTTCACTGCAAGCTGAGCGTTGGGAAGCCATACATTCTCGGAATAATGGGTCGTAGAATCTTGGATGGGGTTCGGAGAATTCTGTCTAATGCCAATAGTCGAAATCGCTCCGTCGGTAAACTTTGCCCCGTAGTCGTCGGATTCTTCTTCAAGACGCACGCCGGCGATGAGGGTCACGGCTTGGCCGATATTGAACGTGTTCATGACATATCCTGCACCGACTCTTTCCCGAACATCGTAATCTGCAAGTTCTGCCAATGCGCTTGAACCAAATTCAACGTCCCCATTTACTGTCGCATTTTTCACTAGATCGTACCAGAGCTTCATTGCGTCGGGACTGATGAGCGGCGTCATCTTGTACAATCCGAGAAGGTCGCGAGATTTGGCCGGATAGTCGATAAAGTCGGACAATGACGGAGATGAAGAGGTGCGATTGTAATAATAATTCGCAAATCGGCTGTCTTCCATCCTCGTGGTGTCGACACCGTCTGCGGAAAATCCATGCAGATAATTGTTGTCGTCAAGCTCTTCTTTGCTCAGCCATCGCGACCTGTCCCTGTACTTCCCTCCGAATTTTAATTCGCCGGAGAGTTGGTCGAACACGTTATATGTTTTTGTGAGGTCGACATACGCAGTTCTCTCTCTGTCAAAATTATTTCGCTGATAATAGACGGATGTAGAACATGCGGCGGCGGAGAAATCGTTGAGCGCAAAAGGAATGATATAAAGCTCTGGATGGTCGCGGCCAGAAGGAATTCCGCTCGGGCCAACTCCAGGCACTTCAGTAAACTTCATCGCGAAATCGTATGGATTATCGACCCTTGAATGAGCATACGAGGCGTTCCAATCGATATCGAATCCCCCCAAATAATTTTTACCCTGCAAAGATGCATTCGTAGTGCTGGTCGTCGATTGTGTGTACCGATAATTATAATCCCATGAGCCGCCTCCCCCGGTGATGCCGGGATACACGCGGTCATAGAGCATGCTATTAATGCCAGTACTGCTGTAGAGGCCTGATAATTTCACCGAGCCGCTGTCCGGAGTATTGACGTCAAAGATCACCTGTCCGCCGTTTCGGGTTCGGTCTTCATCGGTGAAATCGACCGTAAACGGAGCCATCCTATAGTCCACGTTTGTCGTAGAGCCCGGATTGTTGATATCTTTGTAATATTCGTACGAATAGGTGATGTCTTCCTTGCTTCTGATCCTCTTTTCGACGTTCCCTTGGATCTGCACGCCGAGGACGTCGTCAAAGAATCTTTGCCCGTAACGACCCGAAAGGTCATACTGATCTCCCGACTTCATGAGACGGTTGTAGTCTCCCAGGAGATTAAAAATGATCGTTCGCTCCGACGGAGCTTTGCGCGTCACGAAATTCACTGCCCCGGCAATTGCATCTCCATCCTGATCGGGAGTAATGGTCTTGTACAATTCAATGCCGGCCAGTTCACCCTGAGAAATCATGCTGAGGTCCACATCGCGCGACGTGGAATCGGTCGACGGTATCTTTACTCCGTCCACGGTAATGTTGCTGAATTTCGAACTCAGTCCGCGCAAAACGATCTTCGTCGCTTCTCCTCCGGATCGAATGAGCGAGACGCCGGGGAGCCGGCCGATTGCCTCCGCCGCGTTTGCGTCGGGCAATTCCTTGATCTTTTCTTCCGACACAACGTTGACGATGGTCTTCGAAGAGACCTGTTCGTTAATGGCAGCAACTTGGCCTCTCATCTGCGCAGTGATCACGACTGCTTGACCCTGGAGGATGGTTTGGTGGAGAGGCACGTTCAACTGCACTTCGGTTTTATTAGAAAAATCTACAGTGAACATCTTCGTTTCATATCCCACGCATGACACCTTTATTGTGAAGGTGCGTGGTGGAATGGCTGAGACGCGATATGCGCCCTCAATATCCGTCGATGCGCCAAGCGACGTCCCTTCGAGAATGACGTTGATCCCGATCAGTTTCTCGTTCGTCAAAGAATCCGTGACGACGCCATGAAGCGTCGCCTGTCCAAGCGCGACGAGGGGCATCGCCACGAGGAGGAGTGCGATGAACTTTGTTGCGTTATTCTTCTTCATAGAACGGCTCCGAAAAATTATTGAGTGTGATCTGTGCTGCCGCAACCATCCGTTGAACCGGTGTTGCGCGTTCTCCTCGCCTCTTATCCTCCGTTACTTCAACAAAATCATTTTCTTTGATATGACAACGCCGTCGGCGTGCAAACGGTAAAAATACACGCCGCTTGCGCAATTTGACGATGCTGAAAATATCGCTTCGTGATCGCCAGCGGACTGCCGCTCGCTGACAAGCGTCGACACTACTTCTCCCACGGTATTCCATATTGTAAGGGTAACGTAACTGTCCACTGATAATTGATATCTGATCCTTGTGCTTGGGTTAAATGGGTTGGGAAAATTTTGAGCCAGCGAAGTTGAATGTGGAATGAGGTTTCCCCTTTCTTCCACTCTCGCATCCACGGCTTGGTATTCGAACGCTCCCAAATCCGGCGCTTTGCCGGTGAACGGCAATCCCACATTAGTCCCAGCGTCGATGAGGTCGCTCCCCGCTGCAAGATGCATGAATTGGACGTCGGGTAAACTTCCGTCCGACTTGCGAGGTCCGGTAACGCCAGAAGTATCGATGCTCGCAAAATCCGCGTCAGTGACGACAAACGGAGAAAGCCAGCTGTTGGTCAATTGTATCGCAGCCGGCAAAAGCAACACATCTCCCGTTCCAGCGGAGACACAATTTTCGACCGTCACAATGGAACCGGTCTTCACGCCGGCGCTGATGTTAATGTTTGTCCCGTTTCTAAACGCAGTACAGTTCAACAACGTCATGGAACCCCGATTGTTATTCTGATCGAACCCTTTCACGCGGTTGTCGAACGAAAGGCAATTTTTCAAGATTATGTTATGCCGGAGACTGTCGGCGTTGGAATTGTCCCCTCCGCCCATCTTGAAACCGTTGCCATTGCCGCTGCTCAACGCGCCGCTCTTGAGATAGCCGTTGTGGAATGTCCAGCATTGTTCAAGCGTCGTCGTCACGCTGTCCGAAGGGCGTAAATAGCCGTCAAATCCGTCATCTGAATTTTGCCATGAACGGCAGCCAAAAAAATAATTGCAGGTCCCGACGTCGAGCTTCGGCGCAAAACCATCCGCATTGCCTTGGCTTGGATCGACGTTATAGTATGAATCGCAATTAATGATCCGGTTGTTCGACGCGCCGCCGCCAAGCTGGACACCCGTATCCCCGTTCTCGCTGAACGAACAATTTTCGACAATATTATTCGAGCCCGAGATGATGATCCCGTTATCCCCCGCTTTCCAAATATCGAACCCCTTGATATACCAGTAATTCTTGTTGAGATTAATGCCTCGGTTGCTGCCCGAAACGGACATGGCGCTGAAATCGAGAAACGGACGCTCATCGCGATAGGCAAACAGATAATACATTGCATTGCTCGTCCCGCTTTTCGGAATGGCGATCGTAGACGTCAATGCGTACCTGCCTCCACGAACGTATACCGTATCTCCCGGCGTCACAAGCGATAATGCTTTCGCGATCGTTTTGAGCGGTGCATCGATCGTACCCGCGCTTGTGTCGCTGCCTGATGGCGAAACGAAAAGTTGCGCCTGAAGCACATTGACCAGCGAAAGAAATAGTACCCCGACTGCCATCATCCGTTTCGCGGGGATCCATTCCGGACTAAGAAAAGTTGTCTCCCGATCTTCACACATTTGCGTCATCACTACGATCCTTTTCGATAGAGCATCGATTCTCACGCTTTTGTAACTTTATTTGATAAGCATCATCTTCTTAACTGAAATGAAATCACCGGCATGCAAACGATAGAAATACACTCCCGATGAAAGCCCGATCTGGGAAGAAAATATCGCAGTGTAACTCCCTGCTTGCTGGTCCCGGTCTACAAGAGTTGCAACGATCTGACCGATGACGTTATACACCACTAACGAGACATGCGTCTCTTTAGGCAATTCGTAGGCAATTGTCGTTGACGGGTTGAATGGATTGGGATAATTCGAACTCAGCTTGAATTCTTTCGGCGCTTCTCCCTTCTGCGTTCCTTTTACAGCCAATGAGATTGAGTCCAAAGATACGCCTTCGGAAGGCATCCAATCGTAGAGAATAAGGCTCGAGGCCGCAGAACTTTTTGAAAAAATGTGGGAGAGCGTGTAGCCTGAAGCATCGCCGCTAGAAAGTTGGGACGACCAGACGACCCTGCCCGCAGTATTGGAGCCCGGACCGTAACTGTGGTACTCTCCATACAATGCTGGGGTGACGTTCCATGCCAACCAGCCTGCCGGACTCAAATTTGCCGGAACATAACAATTGAGGAAGACCGTCCTCGGGTTTGCCTGCCACGGTCTTCCAAAATAAAACCCAGTGTTCGCAATTCCATCATATCCAATCGAGTCCGCAAGAATCTTGCAATTCCGAAACACATAGCCATATTGGGTCGTCCCGTCCGTGCTGGCAGCAGTAAGCGTTCCGCCGTTCCTGATCTCATGGATCGTGCAGCTATCAAAAACCGCAATGTCCCGACCGAATATAAAATCGACGCTTCCTTCGATGAAACAATTTTGATGGTAGAGACGTCCGGTTCCACTCCCTCCCCACGTATAGTATGTATCTTGGTACCCAAGGAGTTTACAGTTGATGTACTGTTGCCGGTCGCCCTGCACTCTCAACGCGACAGCCTGCGTTCCGCTAATTCCCGGCTGCGGTGCATATGTATTCTGAAGAGTGATATTCTTTGCCATAAAGTCGCTTGCATCGATCGCGATCGTGAATGAGCCGCTCGTCCCGGGGTTGCCCGAATTGTTCCCTCCGTATTTATCGCCGTAATCATCGTATGTGATGATCGTGCTGTCGCGGTTTTCCCCTTCGAGAATTACATTGATCTTGCCGCTCGCGATTGTGTCCTTTTCGTAATAGGTTCCCTTTTTAACAAAAACTCTCCAATGCCCCGTATAATTAGTCGGAACCCCTCGGAAAGCTGCTTGCACCGTTGTGTAGTTGCCGCTTCCATCTTTCGCGACAATAACCGTCGTATCCGGCTGAGGGATTTGAGTGGTAAACGAAATCTGGTTTCCATACCCGACGCCGGCGCTGTTAACGGCGTATGCCCTCACAAAATAGAGCGTGTTCCCGGTGAGAGGTGCGAGGCCGCTCGCATACGAACCAAGATCACTTCCGTCGAGCGAGTGACTACCGCCGACAGTCGGGCTACCGGTTGTGTTCCAACACACGCCTCTTGCGGTCACACTATCGCCGCCCCAATCGGTAACTGTTCCTCCGCTGATCGCCGTCGTCACCTGAATATTTGAGATCGCAGTGGTTGTCACTGCGGGAGGAATAATTGCCGCAAGGGTGGAAAATGACACTTCGTTCCCATACGCGGTGCCGGCAGAATTTGTCGCGTACGCCCGGAGATGATAGGACGTTCCCGGCGTCAGTCCGGTCAGCAAGCTTGTGAATGCCCCCGTTCCCGCGCCCCCGGAAAGTTTCGTATCGCCGATCGTCGGGGACCCTGTTGTATTCCAGCACACCCCGCGTCCCGAGACCGCGCCGCCGCCGTCGTTTGTGATGTTGCCTCCCGTCGTGGCGATCGTTGTTGAGATCTTTGTGACGGAAGTTGTCGTGAGTGTTGGCAGTGATGCCGACACGCCTGTGTCTGCCGTCGCAAGGACAAAATCGTTGGACGAAAGGGAGAAAAACGCATTTGATGTGATCGATCCGGTTCCGCTGGCAGTACCGCTCCCACCAAGGTTGATCCAGTTGGTGCCGGCGGAATCTTCTGCAACGCGAACGATCGAAGAATCGCCGACGAAGTCATCGGCGCCGTACACAAGTTGGATCGTTCCCCCAAGAGTCGGTGAAAGATTTGCCCCGCTCCCTTTTATAATGTGATAGTATCGCACGGCGGAGACGCCGCTAAGCGCTGCGGGAAGCGTTCTGGCTGCCGGAGCAGAGTTGAATACTTCAGCCGTGTATGTCGTCGCGGTAGCTGCATCATGATTCAGCGAGAGGGTGACAGGGCGATACGACGATCCTTTGCCGATGGGAAATGTCTTGGCTGCGGCAGTGGCGGCAACGATGATCGCTAAAGGCCCATTGACATAGCTCGAATCGCTTCCGCCGAGAAGGCTGCCCGAAGCAGGGATCGTGAGAAGGTTGGTCGAAGTGCTGACGATCGTTCCCTTCGATTCCAGGCTGAGCGCGCCGTTTGTCATGAGGGTCAAAGGCGAATTCAATTGGAGCGTCGAACCGCTGCTTAGTTTAAATAGAGTCGTCGCGGATCCGACCGTGCCGGGGGCCGATACGGTAAACGTTTGAGTTCCGCCGCTGACAAAATTCAACGTTCGACGTCCATACCAACCGCTCGTCCCGCTTTGAAGAGTTCCGCCGGTGATGTTGAGATTCCCTTTCACTTTCCATTCGGCGTATGCGCTGCCGCTATTATTCAAGCTCAACTGTCCAGCGGAAATGTTAATATTCCCGTCTACGTTGATAATTGCTTTTGCGGCAGTGTCGGCCCCGCTTCCCGTCGAGGTAAGGAGCGCCGTCGAACCGTTGACGTTGACGTTTCCCCGTATGTACACATTTTTCGTCTGACCGCCGCTAAGGTTCGTTATTCTGAATTGGAAATTATTCGAACTGCTCACAGTGAAATCGCCGGCAATAACCGCGCCGTCGGCAAAGTTCGGACCGCCGTTCGCTCCTTGGGTCGTGGCGTTCCAAATAAAATTATAGAAGCTCTGCGCGTTGATATTTGAAGGGTTCGACCCGGAAGAACTGTCGATCCTGCATGTCGACCCTGACCGCCAGGTGATCGTCGGAAGCGATCCGCCGCCAGATGGAGTGCTATGGATATAGAACGCACCGTTTTCAAAACTTGCCCTGCCGGTCACTGCAAGAGCGCCGAAATTATTCAGCGTTCCGTTCACGACCAAATCGACGCTGTCCGCGCCGTCGGCAACCGTGAGAGTTTTTGCTAAACCGATCAGCACTGTTCCTCCGGATGCGATCTGCATCTGGTCGACCGATATTGATGTATCCAGCGATATGGTGTGTCCGCTTCGGACAGCTATGCTCCCATCGGATGCTGTGGGAAAGTTTGGAGCCGGATTCACCCATGATGAGCCATTCCATTCTTCCCATGAATTCACATCGCTCCAATTGCCTGTCTGGTGTGATTGAAAGTCACCCGTGGATTGAGCCAGCACGTTAACGAATGGAACAACGATCAATGCGAATGAGAATAATATTTTTTTCATAGGATCTCCCTTTCCGCCGGTTCATCCCTCATAAGTAGTTTGCTTTGAGCAGCATAATCGTTTACTTTACCGGTAACTTAAACAACAAAAATGCCTTTACAACAACATTGTGCTTCAAAAAATGTAAAGTCGACGGAAATCCACCCTCTACTCACTCTCGCAGGAGGCTACAAATTAAATATGGAGCGTGAGCAAAATCTTAGTTTGTAGATTGAACCTGCCCGTCTTTGCGTCAGGGCAGGTTCATATGCTTACAAAGACCGATCCTGTATTCTTTAACTGAACATAACTGGCAGCGACGACATTTATTTCATCAACATCATTTTTTTCACCTGCATAAATGGCTGCGACTTTCCATCCGTCGGTTGGGCAATGATGCGGAAGAAATAGACGCCGCTGCTGACGAGATTTCCATTGTAGTCTTTGCCATTCCACACAACTCTGTAGTAACTCGGATTCTGTACATCATTCACCAGCGTCGATACTTCTTGACCCAGCACCGAGTAGATCTTCACTGTCACATGGCTCTGCGACGCCACGCCGTAGAGAATCGTCGTCGACGGGTTGAACGGGTTAGGATAATTGTTCTCCAGAACGAACGTCGTCGGAATATCCGAGAAAGGATCCTTTACGCCAGTGACCGTGATATGCACGACATCGCTCGTATCACGCGGGATAATTTCATACCCCCCTGTTACGCCCGTGCTGGCAAACTGGCTTGCAATTGCTACAACATTGATCGGGTAGATCGGCTCACTCGAACTTGCCACAGTCGTCGCCGCGTTGATGTAGATGGCCGTCGAGTCCTTTTTCGTCGCATTCGTCACCTCGACGTTTTGACCCGAACCCCACGTTCCGGATGCTTTGAACAGCGTATCGATCTCGATCAGCTGCCCTTCATACGCCTCGGCATTCGTGATGTATTGATGCAGGGTCACGTGCTTTGCCTTCGGCGCCGCGGCGTGATGTTTTAAGATTCCAAAATGAAGCGTGTCCAACGCTAAAAGCGACATCTCATCCAACCCGTGGAACTGGGCTACCTTTCCGATGGCAAAAACCGAATCGCCCATTGCGTAGGTAACCGGCGGCAATCCGCTATGGAATACCTCAATGCCTCCGGTCGAATCCTGAATAAAGAACGTCGTCGTGGTCCCGGACAGATTCGGCGACGTGATCACGCCCGTCACCATCAACGTATCCCCCGTCACCAAATGATCCGGTATCGAATCGTTGTTGAGATCTTTCCGCGCTTCGCCGATAGTTACCCAATTTAGCACCGCTGGGAGCAATAAACTCCCTCCTTGATACGAAACCGATCCGCCCAAACCCAAGGTGAAAGGAATGGCATTATTGAACACACCGGCTTTCAGCGTCAGAATTCCGTTGATACGTGTTTTCTTTGAAAGGGTAACTCCGCTCGAATCATTGATAGTAAGGTTGGTAAGCGTATCCGGCAAAAGTGAGCCCGTAATTTGAGGCAACTTTCCGCCGTAGATATAATTAGTTTTCGGGTTAAGAGTGATCGCGCCAGTGGTTGTAAGGTTGGCCCCGAGCCCGCCAGGAAGCCGTGTGATAAGCGTGGCCCCCGAATCCGCCATGAACAACCCATTTCCCGCCACGACGCTCGTGTCGAGGTCGAGCGTCGTTCCGTGTGTCACTTCGATCGGAAGGCCGCCACCAGCGAATGTCACATTCGACAGCTTCAATAATTGCGTTCCCTGCTTCACAAAAAAGAATCTTGCGTTGGCAGTGTTCGAATTTTGTGTTGTCGCGTTGGACATGATGAAATCGCCGTTTAGATTCCATGTCGTCGATCCTGTTCCGCCCTGCGAACCGCGGCTCACGGAGAAATTCCCACCGGACACATTGACATTGCCCAGTTGATTGATAATGATCGTCGTGTTTCCGTTTGATGTTCCATTCGCTGAGAGGGCGCCTCCGGAAACTACGACATCTCCGTTAATGGTCACTGTGGTAGTGCTGTCTACTGCTGGCGCGCAAAATTGCCATCGGGATCCCCCCGTGTTGATGACAGTAATGTTTCCACCGATTGTGATACCGTTCCAGCCTAAGTTAAGGTTTGCGGCTTGATTAGGGCAATTCCAAACGACATTGTAAAAATTTTGATTTCCGTTCGAGGGAGAGTTCCCTGCGATGCCCGTCAGCATCAACGTTGAACCGCTATTCCATTTTCCAGTTGGAATTTTCCCGCCGTTGATTGCATGATTGTAAATGGAGCCGCTATTAAATAGAGCAGTATCCGAAACCATGAGCGTGTCTGCAGCAATCACCGTGCCGGTGACATTCATGTCCTTAGCGTGAACGTTCTGATTAATATCGAGTATGCCGCCGGCCGGGACAACCACCTGGGTCGCAGTGAGTGAATCGGAAAGCCAAAGCGTATCCGTACTTGCAACGGTGAGTGTTCCTATCGTATCCGGAAGAAGGGCGCCAGTAAATTGTCCGACCGACCCTGTATAGCTGTAATTCCCTTGCTTGCTTAACGAGATCGTGCCGGAGTTGGTCAAATTTCCGTTAAGACCGGTAGCGAGTTTGCTAACAATCGTCGCGCCGGAATCGGCCGTGAACAATCCGCTTCCCGCGACGACGTTAGTGTCGAGGTCAAGCGTTGCTCCGCTGCTCACTTCTATCGGAAGTCCTCCGCCTGCGAAAGAGACGTTCGACAATTTCAACTCCTGAACGCCCTGCTTCACAAAATTGAACCGAGCGCCAGCTGCATTTGAATTTTGCACAGTGGCATTGGTTACCATCAGGTCCCCGTGTAAATTCCAAACAGAAGTGCCCGTTCCTCCCTGAGACCCTCGTGCTGCGGCAAAATTTACAAACGTATTGTCGGCAGCATTTCCGGTCACTGTCGTATTTCCCAGAACATTGATTGTGATGTCGTTGTAATTATTGCTCGTTCCGTTCGAAGTGAATTGAATTTTATTTGAAGCGTTCGTCGCGCTGCCGTCGACAACGAGGTTACCGTCAATGTTCACGGCGACCGTATTATGAGCTCCCGCAGTTCCGGCAGTCGGCGCGCACATCTGCCATCGCCCGCTGGCACCGGTGCTTTTCACGGTAATATTGCCTGCGATCGTCACGGAGCCGCTGTTCCAACCCAGGTTCAAGTTGCCGCTCCATCCCGGAGAGTTTACAACAAGATTGTAAAAATTTTGTGAAGCATTAATGCCTGTAGTCGAGCTCGTGATCCCAGTGAGCAAACAGGTCGACCCCGTATTCCATGTTGCTGTAGGAATGCCTTTGCCCGAAGCCGAGGCATGAGCCATTTCGTAAGATCCTCCGTTATTGACCGTCATCGAGCCGGAGACTATCGCGACATTGGATGAATCCAGCAAATATCCGTTCACAACAAGGGCGGCGCCGTTGATCGTGTCGGGAGCGCTCGCAGCGACGGTCACAGTGTTTCCGCTCTGGATGGTTATCGTTCCGGAAGTTCCGCTTGGCGGCACGGATGCGGCGTTCCATACCGCACCATCAAACATTTGCCAAGTCGCCGCTGCATTCCAGTTCCCGGATGCCGAAGAACGATAGTCCCCGGCAGTTTGTCCTACCATCGGCGTCGAGACAAAAAGGACGGCAGCAAACGCAAGGCCTGCCATAATCGAATGCGTTGTTTTCATAATGATCATCCTCCGCGTTGGTTTGTGTTCGTGAAATTGTCGCTCATATCACTCGGTTGTAAAATGCCACACCGGCCCTCGTGTTGTATCGATGCCGGAGATTTCATCTACACGCCAGTCATATCTCGATTCCGGGTCGAGGTTATGAAGCTCGATGGAATTTGTTGCGTGATTCTGTATCAGCTCGATCGACCCTTCTTTTCCGAAGTAAACATTCTCCGACCCCGCATTGCGCGAAGGGATCCAACGGAGAACGACATGTTTCCCGTTCACGCCATACGCTGCATTGCGTGGGAAAGGCAATGCAACGAACGGAAGGACGTGCGGCATGTCCATCTCCGGATTCCATTTTTCCATGAATGTCCATGCGGCGGTGATATCGCCTGGGGCAGGGGCGCCTTCTGCTGAAAAAAGGTTGTCTTTGAACCAGTCGAAATCTCCCCCTTCGCGATGGCAGTTATAATAATAATATCGCGCACCCCATTGCCATGGCACAAGGTTCGGCGATTCTTTTGGTCCATAGATCTGTCGGTCAGCCATCGTGCGTGAAAAAATGCAATTGAGCAAATAGAACTGTGCATCGCGGTGATGCCTTCCCAACGGAAAACCGAGCACCCCGTCGAATTGCGAATATCGAATGACGAATTTTTCATCCTTGTTCGCGCTGCCGTCATGCCAGATGCTTGCACTGAGGTTGTGTCCGAAAAAACGGCTATCGGTGATGTAGCACCATCCGCGCGGGCAGACGAAATCAACCCACCCTTCGAAGAAACAGTTCGCATGATAGTACATGCCATCCGATCGATTCCATAAACTCAATGTATCTCCCCCATCTCCCAGAATATTGCAGTCAATAATGATGATACGCGTGCCGCTCCCCCAAATAGTAAACTGGTGCTCATGCGAGCCGTAAAGCGTTCCGTAATTATTATAGACTGTAAGGTTTGCGATCGTAAGGTCCGTGACAGTTGAATCGATGTTGATGACGGCAGACCCCCAGTCGCTGTCGCCGTGCGCAGCCCGCCAGTTCTGCCGTAGTTCTGCAAAAACGATACGAGTGCTGTCTCGATCTTCTCCGACAAGTGCAACATTGCTCTTCTGGACAAAAAGCTTTTCGTGATAAACTCCATTCTTTATCAGGATCGTCACCGTCCTCGTGTTGTGTCCGGGGATCGAGTTCAACGCTTCCTGTATCGACCGAAACTGTCCGCTTCCATCCTGCGCAACAATAATGTCCGCCCGCTCGCGGGCCGCGGCTCCCGCCGAGCATCCGATCAGAAAGACAATCGTTAAACTGATTCGTCTCATCCCTATTTCTTTAATTGTCACTCGTCACTTTACACGTACTGCATCGCTTGGGACGTCTTTGTCCATTTCGATATCATGACTGGCGGCTGAAAGACTTGTTTTTTCGACAACAATGTTGCCGCTGTGCTCGCCTGAAACTCTCACGTAAACATCGGCCGGCTGGCCGCATGAAATTTTTGTCAATTGGATATCATGGGCATTGTTGATGGTCCACACCGGTCCTTTTTTTATCGAGACGTGCATTCCGTCGACGACAATTCCTTCTGCGTTCTCAATGAAGCATGACTTGTCCGCCTCGATCGATAAATTCTCAAAGCGGATCTCCTTGATCGGCATGTCCGCCAGGCCGCGAATGAAAATTGCATCGGACGCGCCGTCGCAAACGATATTGCTGATGGTAAAATCGCGAAATTCGGGAACGCGTCCATCCCCCGACTCGATATCTGCACTATTATCATAAAACATGTCGAAGAGGATCGCCTCATCGGCGATGTCGATCATACGAATGCCATCCACGTAGACTTTTTCCACCACTCCACCGCGGCCTTGGGACGACTTAAACCGAAGACCGACATCCGTGCCGATGAAACTGCAGTTCTTCACAGAAATATTTCGCGCACCCCCGTATGTCTCGGAACCAACCACAAAACCGCCGTGCCCGTGATAGACAATGCAATCTGCGACAACAATATTTTCGCAAGACGGATCGCTCGCATGAGCATCGTTGGGTTTGGCAGGCTTCAGGCAAATGGCATCGTCGCCGGCACTAATGACACTATTATAAAGGAGCATGTTCCTGCATGAGTTGATATCGAGACCGTCCGTATTTTGTCCCCACCACGGATTGTTCACTGTAACATTTCGCATAACGATATCCTCGCACCGGGTCGGTACGAGTGTCCATCCCGGAGCGTTCGCAAAAGTCGGACCATCAACAAGGATCCGCTTACAATCGTCCAACGCAAGCATCACGGGACGCAAAAACTCCCGTGCGCCAGCATACCGTTCCGGCGCCGGCTTTTTATTTTGCTTGCGCAAATTCTTGATGTACTCCTGTCCGTCCATCGCTTCTTTTGAAGGCCACCACATTTTTCCGTCCGGAGTGACGGCGCCGCCCGACGCGACCAATTCTTTCCATTGCCGCTCCGTCATCTTCTCTTTTTTCACCGGACGCCAATATTGTCCATTGCCGTCGAATATTCCTTTTCCGGTAACGGCGATGTTTTCAAGGCCACTTCCGTAAATCATCGGAATACATTTCACGCCGCTTTTCGGCCGCGCGAACATCGGAAAATCTTCGAACCGTTTGCTGAACAGGACGACAGCCCCGCTGTCGAGATGAAGCTCGATATTGCTCTCCAGTTTGATAGGTCCGGTGAGCCACATTCCAGGAGGGATCGCGACAATCCCGCCTCCGGCAGCTGAGCATCGGTGTATGGCCTCAGCAATTGCCTCAGTGTTCATCGTATATCCATTTCCAACTGCTCCGCAGTCGGCAATCGAAACCCTGCGATTCGGAAGATCAGGCAGTTGCAACTTCGGCATGACAAAGGGAAGGTTTGAAGTATATGCGTCCACCTGACTGTCGGTTTGTGCGTAAAGTGAGTTTGCCGTCGCAGCAATACTCAAAATGAGAACGAGACCTAGAGACAGTGGGCCTTTCATCCTTGTCTGTATGTTGAACTCCATGTGAGTTATCATCTTTTTACTGCGTGTGCAGTCTTCAATAACCACCGAAACAAATTTTGAGCTGCCTTGTCATTTTCGAACCCTGCCGGCAGCTTACGATGGCCGTAATACTCGTTGTAAAACCATGGGTCCCCAACCGCGATGACCTGCCCTTTCCCAAATTTCGAGGAACCAATAATAACGTCTCCCTTATCCGTGAGGAGAGACGTCGCCGACCCCGAAAGCTTCAGCGTAGAAAGCTCTTTGATGTAAATTTTCTTGACCCCTTTAAAAAGCGGGTTGGCCGGAAATCGAGTGAAAGCGCCCATCTCGTATTTATTCCCATCAACATGGTTGCGGCTATCCTCGTTGAAATGAATGCCAAAATTTTCAGCCAGTCGATTGAGATGTTCGAATTCCGCGTTTCCCTTGTCGTTTCCGAGCAGAAGAAGAATGCCGCCTGCATGCACCCACTCTACAATGACTGTTGATGCTGGCGCCTCGATGTAGTGAGGGTCGGGACTTTCGGCAGGAGTGTCCGGGTCGACGATAATATAGATGCTCGCTCCCTCAAGACTCTTAGCTGTCGGAGCGACATTCAATGTGTCGAGACCTGCGCCAAGTCCGACAATCATCTTCCCCAAATCGGAAAATCCCGAATTCGCCGTGTCTTCCCATACATAATGGTATCGAACCGATTTACCGTTGGGCCCGGAACGCCTTTCGTTGTTGTAATAATAATCGAGCATAACGACCTTGCCTTTGCCAACTCCTTCGAGTGTCGAGGGCGATGCGGTGCGTGCATGCTCCACTTCATGGACACCTGCGATCACGTCCACGCCAATCAACGACAGAACAAGGATCGCACAAAAGATTGTTGTAAGAGTGAGGAACTTCATAATGAGACCACCTCCGCACTTGATTTTGAACTCTGAAGTCTTGGCATTCCGGTTTCCCGCAAGGTCAACCCGGCGGGGATGACGATATGACTTTCTTTCTGCTTCTCATGGCTGCTGATCACATCAAGAATCGTGTGGACGGCCGTTGAACCAAGTTCCCGTGTGGGCTGGTTCACGCAGCTCAACGCCGGAGAGAGAAGGTGGCTCATGTCGCTGTCGCCGAAGCACATAATATCGATGTCGCGTGGAATTTTCAGCGACAGGGCTTTTGCCGCTTCATACACCCCAAGCGCGACGGGATACGTCGCGGCGAAAATAAATTTTGGGATCGAGCCGGTATTATAGAGCCGCATAAAGCCGTCAAAACCGTCCTTCGTGCCGAAACCGCCGGGAACGATCCATTCTTTATGGACGGGAATTTTATGATTCTTGAGCGCTTCTTCAAAACCGAGGAGGCGGTTCTTTCCGATATTGATCCAAGAATTAGCTCCGCCGATGAACCCGAGTTTTGTGTGACCTCCTTTGACGATGGCATGCTCCACCGCGTTGCGCGTCCCGATTTTGTCGTCGATCAATACTGTGCTGAAGCCTGAAGGAATCGGTTCGGGCGTACGGTCGACGAAAAGGAGCGGCACTCCCATCTTCTTCACCCATTCGAAAATTCCGAGATCCCTCGTCTCCTGCGAAATGGAAATGATGATCCCGTCGACCCTCATCGAAATAAGCGTCTCTACGTGCTTCCGCTCGCGTTCCGCGTTTTCCTGCGACACCGTGAGGATCGTCTCGTAATTGTTCTCAAAAGCGGTGTTGTACACGGCCTCGATCATCGAGCCGAAGAAAAAGTGAGCAATTTTTGGAACGACCAGTCCGAGCATGTTCGAACGCCGCGACGAGAGGTTCCTTGCCATGTAATTGGGGCTGTAACCCAGCTCCTTTGAGACGCGGCGTACTTTCTTTGCCGTCTCCTCAGAAATATCCGAATGGCCGCGGAGCGCTTTTGAAACAGTCACCCGCGATACGTTTAACCTCTTCGCAATATCTTCGAGGGTGATATGTGAACTCCGTTTCACTGTGAACCTCCGTTGACAAAAAATATTGTTGTGCCACAATAACGACCCTAGTGTGAGAACCGGGCCGATTGACTCTTTTCAACTTCGATCGCAGCAAGAAGGAACGCCCCGATTCCTTTTAAGTCGTTCGTCCTCTGCGGCTCTCCGATATAATACTCATAGCTGCCGTCCCGATACGGACGTCCTCCGAGCCCCGCCCCTTTGCATGTGTGATGAAGGTCGACAAGCCCGCCATCCTCGATTGTTACGAGGTTCCGAAGAATACCGTTGAACGACGATCGAGCCATCTCGGAATATTGCGGATCAAGATACCCGAGTGCCGCACCCTTGGCAAATGCATAGACGAACATGCATGAAGCCGATGCTTCGAAATAATTCCCCGCACGTGCGCCTTGGTCCATCACCTGATACCACAGGCCAGTCGTGGAATCGCGATAACCTGCAATCGATGCAGAAAGATCTTTCAGGATCACGATCAACGTATCTCGTCTCGCGTCATCTTTTGGAATAAAATCAAGCACGTCGACAAGAGCCATGCAATACCACCCCATTGCCCGACTCCAAAAACTCGGAGAACATCCTGTCACGGGGTCTGCCCACTTTTGTGATCTACTTTCATCCCATGCATGATAAAAGAGTCCCGTCTTTGGGTCTCGCACATGCCGGGCAATAAAAACAAACTGATTGATGATGTCGTCGAAATCTTTCTTCTCCCCCCATCGGGAGGCATACCAGCCATAAAAAGGTTCAGCCATGAACAGACCGTCCAACCACATTTGGTAGGGATAAATTTTCTTATGCCAAAAACCGCCTTCGTAGGTTCGAGGCTGCGTGTCAAGCTGCTTGCGCAATGTCTCGGCCGCTGCAAGATATTTATGCTCATCCGTTTCTTTATAGAGAGTCAACAGCGCTCTTCCCGGGCCGATATTGTCGAGAGAATATTCATCGGCGCTGTACGATGTGATCGACCCGTTGTCTGCGACATAGTGGTCGATATTCCCTTTAATGAAATCGAAATATTTTTTGTTGCCTGTGAACAGCCACATCTGATGGAATGCCTCAAGCATCAATCCCTGTTCATAATTCCATTTTTGATTCGGAGAACCTGAATCGTACGTAACGTATCCCGGATGTCTGGCAAGGAACGATTCTGCAATCTTGTCCGACCATCGCCGCGCATCACTGTCTCTCTTTTCGCCGCTCAGCGCAAAACTCAGGGCAAAAAAAGAAAGCGAAACGAAAAATGATATTTTACCCAGCAGCGTCATCTCGTGGTTATCGCATCAGAACGAGTTTGATCGTTTTGTGTTCTTCCCCGGCGGTTAATTTACAAAAATAGATCCCGCTCGCCCAGTGATCGGCGTGGATGACTACGCTATATTCTCCCGGAGCGCACACACCTTGATCCATCGTCGCCACTCTCCTCCCAACAATATCAAATATTTCAAGCACAGCGCGTGCTTTCATCGAAAGGCTATACACCACTGTCGTTGTCGGATTGAACGGGTTCGGATAGTTTTGAAGAAGGTCGAATTTTGTCGGCTCAATCGATCGCTCTGTCGCCACGCTCGTCGGGGCTCCTGCAAGCTCGTCCAAATATTCTTCAAGTTTTGTGTATCCGCTCCCATCGACGATATTTCTGTCGGAAGCATCATAAGGATTTAACCCGTGCGCGATCTCCCACGCATCGGGCATTCCATCATGATCCGAGTCGGACGGAGGCGGCAACGAATTAAGAGTCGGCCACCCGCCGACATCCGACTGGGAATCGATGATTCCGTGAGGCACGGTCGTATCGAGTCCGTTGCTCTTCTCATACACGTGCGTATGGCCGCTGTATGTCGCCGTCCTGTTCGCCACTTCAAACACGATCCTTTTATCGATCGTATCGCGTTTCGGGAGCGTAGCTCCTGCGTTCGCTAATACGAGAGCGTACGCTTCTTGCGGCGTGTTGGTCGTGACGCTGGGGAATGGGAAGGGTGAGGTTGCGACCGCCGTGCTCATTCTAAAACCTGAATATTGCGGCGTTACGCCTTTCCAATTATCGTTCGTCACGGCGGTGTCACCGTCCACATAGTTACTGTCGATGTAAAATGTTCCCGTTGAATCGCCGGCCCCGTACGGGTTAAAGATCCTCCCCTTAACACTCGACTTCGTCGCCGGTCCGTATTTATAATAATTGTCGATTATATTGATTTCGCTCTCTTCGCCGCCGTACGAGCTGTTGAACCCCCAGTTGTAGATCACGTTGTTCCGGAAATCGAGATTCTGGGAATAAACGGTACCCGAGCCAGCAGGAGTCGGTCCGGAAAAGCGAGGATTACGGCTTGAGTGGTGCGCGAGCAAATTATGGTGGAAGGTCGAATTGAATCCTCCCCATATCCCGCCGTACCCATGCGTTCCCTTTGGATCATAACTATTATAAAGACTCTCGCTGATCAGGCACCACTGAATTGTCAGGCTGTCATATCCATAAAACGAAAGGGACTCATCTAAACTCCAGCTCGCTGAACAATGGTCGACGATGATATTTTTCTTTGCATGGGGAGTGCTGTTGTATCCGTTGATGGCGTCATCGATGGGTTTTCCAGCGCCTTGATCGCCAAACCTCGATCTGATGAAACGGATGATCACTTCGTTTGCACTCACGTTGAAGGTAAAATTTTTCAGGCAAATGCCATCCCCCGGCGCTGTTTGGCCGGCGATTGTGATCGAGTCCTTTGTGATCTTGAGCGCCTGGACGAGAGGAATCGTGCCCGAGATGCGGAAGACCACCGTCCGCGCGCCGGTCTGGTTGATCGCGTACCGTAAACTTCCCGGAAGGCCATCGTCGTTGAGGTTCGTCACTTCAATGACTCTTCCACCCCGGCCGCCCCATGCAAATCGTCCTCCCCCCTCCGCCCCGGGAAAAGCAAGCTGCTGAGCCCGGAGCGTAAGAGCCGAAGAACAGATAAGAAGAAATGTCATCGCGGGATTTACCCAGCGTTTACCATACATCATGACGCCCTTTCTCGATGAAAGAAGGAAAAAATGTCCGCTTCCTCTTTTCCAGATATTTACTTCATGAGGACCATGCGCTTCGTCTCGACGGAATTCCCTGCCTGTATCCGATAGAGATACACGCCCGAACTAAGGGCCGAGGCATCGAACGTCAGCGCATACGATCCTGCGTTTTGCTGGCCCGAATACAGAGTTGTTACTTCCTGCCCGAGCACGTTATAGATTCTTACGGTAACGAATGAATTCTTCGGAATACCGTACGAGATCGTCGTCGATGGGTTGAACGGGTTCGGATAATTTTGATCGACATAAAATATTTTCGGGATCGACATTTCTTTCGTGGGGACAAGCGTCGTAATTTTCAGCGAGCCTCCGGCAAACACGATCGAACCATTGGGACCAAGCGTGAACGGTACTGTATTATCAAAAACACCCGACGAGAGAGTGAGCACACCATTGATCGTTGTTGGATACACGAGAGTCACGCCGCTTGCGTTGTTGATCGTCAGGTTATTCACCGTGGTCGGCATGAGCGAATCTATTTGTGCTGCCGTCCCGTCGTAAATGTAGTTTGCGGCCAGGCTTAATGATTTCGCACCGCCATTATTGAGATTTCCCTGTATTCCTTTCGCATGAGCCGTCATTATGGTAGCGCCCGCTTCTAACGTAAACGATGTGTTTGCACTCCCTCCCAAAGAATTCGTGTCAAAATCTATGATCGCCCCTTTTCGAACGTCGAACTGAATATTCGACATCGACGACGTCGCCCTCACAAGGCTCTGTTTGGTTGTGCCGTTAAAAATGAGAGAGTCGGGCTTCGTCGTTGTCGAATTAGTCGTAAACGAACCTCCCAACGCTTTTACATCTCCGCCGACATACCAATTCATGGTAGCGCCGCTTCCGTTTGCCACGTTAAAAAGGCCGTGGGAGATGATACTCCCTTTTGTAATGACCGTGAAGGAATCCGCACCGCTGGATCCCGTCGAAGTGAAATATGAGGTGGAGTCGTCCAAAAGACAATCACCGTTGATCGTGATCGTTTTATTGGTCGCAACAATATTTTGTGCTGTAAGCCTCATGTATTGTCTATTGGACCGAATGATCCTGACATTTCCGCCGATAGTGTTTCCGGACATTCCAAGGTTCAACCCTGCCGATTGATTGGGGCAATCCCAGGACAGGTTATAAAAATTCTGGTTTCCGTTTGTCGGTGCATTTCCTACTAGACTGTCGATGAGGCACGTCGATCCGGTGTTCCATGTTGCCTTGGGAAGCATGCCCCCGTTGACGTCGTGCTCGTACACTCCACCGTTGCCGAAGACAACTTTTGAAGAGTCGAATGTGCCGATCTTCCCGCTGAAGGATCGTATCGTTCCGGTGATCGTAACTGGAACATCAATGTAAATAGAGTCCGAGGCCTGAATGGTTATCGTTCCGGACCCGGTCGGCACACTGCCCCCCGTCCACGTTGCCGATTCGCTCCATTTTCCTCCTCCTGTCCCATTGCTCGTTTGTGCGACCGCAGAACTCAACCCTAAAAGAAACAACATCGTCAAAATCTTCTTCACTCGTTCCATAGTGTACCTCCTCGAAAATATTTTAGTGTTGTTGACAATATCCATTATGCGTCCTCATAACAGAAGGACCGCGGCGGTCCTTTATGAACGGATTGTTAGGATCGATCCATCACCACGGCACGGCGTATGAGACGTCCGCGATAACATTACGTTGGATGTTTCTGTTGATGCTGACCGCATCTGCCCATGTGTCCGTATACTTCATATCGGAATATTCAAACGCGGCGTTGAACGAGACGTCGGCATATTTCACTCCGATTCCGAAAGAATAAACAGAATAGCTGACAGGGTCTCCCTCGATAGGATTCCCCACCGGCTCGTACACTTCAGCATCCTCTCTCGCACCTGCCCGGAGGGCCAGCCACGAAACGGGGAGAAATTCCATCCCAACATGGAAGAGATTCGCGGATAACCAAGGGTTTGTTTTTGACCCGGCGGAATTTGTAAATGTCGCAGATGAATACGGCCTCACATCGTACCCTACTCCAAAGATCAAGTTTTCCCTCAATGCTATTGAAAGACCAAGCGATCCGCGAAATGGAATTGTGGTCTTATCTTGACCGCTTACATCGGCGATCGACGAAAACCCGGCCGTGTCGGCGGTGATCACTGCATGATACTTTCTTGTGATCGTCGTCGGAGCTTTTATCGAAACTCCTATTTGAACGTGATCGCTCTGATACCGGGCGCTTACCGTAAATTCCTGCCCTGTGTAATCGGAAGTTCCGATGCTCGTGACGTTATTGTAAATTGAGTCGAGACGGAAATAGGAATTGTAAAACATAAGCTTTCCGCGATCAACGCGCGACTCAAAATCGTCGCTGCTGCCACTCAGGATCATCCCGCTCACTCCCACGAAAATCTTTTCGCTGAGCGCCGAAGAAAGTGCAAGCCCGTACCCGTAGATGGACCCGACACGAGACTGGGTCGATTGATACCACTGCACCGGAATTGAGAGTGAATCGCTGTTGTTCGGGGGAAGAGTGATCGTCGAGTTTTTCACCGACAGAATCGACGGCGAAAGGACGTTGTTGTTCTGAAAATACCAGTTGAGGTCGGCGTATTCTATCGACCCAATGCCGACCGCAAATTTCATTCCGCCGAAAGAAAAAGGAAGACCCGCGTATCCCTGCACCGAAGGGACTTTCGTTTTTGAGTGAGCCCAATTCGGTGGGATGTTGTCGTACGGACGCTGGACAGTATCTCCGGCGTTATACGTCGTCGAGGTGTCGTATTGTGGATTGCTGATGTATCCCGTGAGCCCTTCCATGAGGAGGCTAAAATTAGAATAGTACTTCAGCGGACCGTATTGCTGAGTCTGATTCGCGCTCGACATCAATTCATGGTCGCCGAGGGACACTTGCAGCGATTGTAAAGATTGGAGAGAAGTGGGGTCGACAAACATCGTACTGACATCGTTTTGAAGGCCGACGATGATCCCTCCTTCTCCTCTCGATGCTGCGGAAGGGAGCGTGAAATGATCCAGCCCTTGAATCGTGAGCGGCTGTCCGAAACCCTGCGCACGAAGGTCTTCCGTCAATAGCACCAGCGTCGATGCAGCGACGAGCGAAAGGCCGATGAATGTAGAAACAAATTTCCTCATTGGATATCTGCTCCAAGACTAATACGATGAACGCTTCCGAGGTACGGACCGATCGAGCCGTAGCTGTAATCGAGCGACAATTTTACCGTGCTGACCATTTGCTTCACTCCCGCACCGAGCGTCAATCCTTCGTAATCGTAGTTGAATTTGTATCCGGCCCTGAGTGCGAAAACCCCCGCGTATTCGTACTCGACGCCGAGATGTTCCTGCTGGCCGTAGTCGTTCGGTTGATAGAGATCGAACGCGACTCCGATCCTATTCTCATCGTCGGAAGACAAGAGAGCGTCCTTCCCGATCAGGTCGCCGGCAATTCCCCATCGAAAAAGAAGAGGAACGGGGTTCGATTGCTGGGCATACGTGACATCTGCCCCAAAATTTTGCACGGAAGCGCCGATCTGCACGGTCTTAAACCCCGTGTTGTAATGAATCCCGAAATCAAAGATGACACCCGACGCCCACGTTTTCACTTCTTGGTAGACCCCTTGACTTACTTGCGCAAGGACCATCTGTCCGTTGTATAACGATTCATGCGCGTACTTCACGCTGAACCCGGTCGCAAACCTGTCTGTGAGACTCCGTGCGTAACTGAAGCCGACGAGGTAACTGAACGGATGGAACGTATTCCCGGTAAGACCCGGATTCACCTCCTGATTGATATACGGCCGGGTCGCAATCGCTTCGTCAAACACACCGAAATCAACGTACTGGATCTGCACTCCGACCGCGCCGACGCTGGGGATCGGCAGCGCATACGAAGCTGCCCCCTGCTTCGTATCGAAGATCCATTTGACAAACGTCGACGAAACCTGCTGGTTTTGTATGAGCGCCAATCCGCTCGGATTCCAGAACACCGCATCGGCTCCGTTGGCCAAGACACTGTATGCGTCTCCCATTGCTGTGGCCCGCGCGACCGGCATCACTTCGAGAAATTCCATTGAGGTACTTGCGACCTTTTGTGAAAGTGCCGTCGTCGATCCGATGGCCACCAATAACGCGGCCGTCAATCCTGATTGATAGATTTTTTTCATCCGGCTCGTTCCTTTAGATCAATGGATGATGACAAATTTGCCGGTCGCTCTCTTGCCGGTTGCGGCGTCATCGACAGTAAAGAAATAAACGCCGGATGCCATCAGCTGATTGTTCCGCGTGATCTGGAACCATTCCTGGGAATATCCCTCTGTGGGGTCGGTGTTATGTTCGATCGTCTGCACCAACGCTCCGCTATACGAGAAGATCCGTATCGTACATTTTTTCGTCAATCCGAAAAATCCGATCTTGTCGTTAAAGTCGCCGTTCGTCGATGTTCCCACCGCTCCGTTGGTGACAATGAGAGGATTCGGAACGACCCATACTTTGCCGAGCGTCAACGCAGCCGGACCTTGCGTATTATGCAGCGTCAGATTCGTCACGCCGCTTTTCATCCCGAGCGCATCGACCGAATAAATGATGTAGTATGCGTCCTCGCCGGCGTTGCTGTCATGGTCATACAACACGTACGTCGAATCGCGCCAATATCGTGGGTCGTGAATTCCTATGCTGTCCATGAGCGTCCACGGTCCTAGCCCGCTGATCGAACGGTACGCCAAATAATAACTGAACGGAGCGTGAAGTTTCGGCGAGCTGAACGACTCCACTTCGTCTCCCCAAAGAATTCTGTTGATGCCCGCGCTCGTGTTCTGCACAGTGAACACTGGAGACGGAATAGGAATAGGGATCGAATTTGCATAATCCCCCGTCTCCGGCGTGTATCTCGGGTCGAATTGGATCGAATCGTACTTTACAACCTTTGCGGCTCCGGTGTACATTTGGATAGCTCTGTCGGCGACGTCGCGGATCGAGACGACTCCCGGAGTGACGTACCACGGAAGCGGGTGTATTTGAAGATACGTGCTTCCAATGACGGGAGGGTTGCCCCCCGCAGAGGCGTAATGGAGCTCGTTGTACCAACTCGAAACAGGATGAAACACATTGCCCGACGTTTCTACTCCGCCACCCATGTCCGTGTAAATCGTGTCGCCGGCATCTCCTGCGCCATAGCCCACAACCTCTGCGATCGTAAAATGAAGATGCTCGTTCGGAGGTATTGTGTACGGACCAAAGACATATCCATGGGAAACCGGTTGCTTCCAGCCAAGGTTCGAAGACGGTTTTGCTCGCCCTTTCCAAAACGCCCAATCGCCGGCGTTGGCCGGATAAAAGCTCGTCGAATCGGCAGTCCCTCCAAAAGCGGTAGTTTTCCTAGTATTGATATCGGTCCAGGACTGGATCTTTGTGATATCGACGTTCCTGTTTTCATAGCGATTGGTGTACGGCTGTTTCAAATGGTTTGTCTCATCCCATACATATGCGCTATCATCGCTCACGGGGTAATTTGTCTGTCCGCGCACCGCAAGATGATCGTGGTCGTAATGCAGCGGGAAGAAGCCGACGGCCTGTGGAGAGTCGAGTCCTCCACGATCGCCGGGCTGAGACCACAGATCAAAAAAATCCGGATCGGGCTTCCCGATCCTTTCCTGATTGTACGACATCCACCGCTTCAGGTCGAACCTTGCATACATATCTTTTGCGCGCATATCGTTGCTTTCGGACCACTCGTTGTAGAGCCGCTCGTAACCGAACATCGAAGGGCACAACCCATATCCCCATCCGATAAACGCATCGGTGATCGGGTCGTTATTCGTGCTCACGAGATCGTACTCATAAATGATAAAGCAATTGTATCCCGGATAACTCCATGCCCTGCTCGTTCGCGTCACAGAAATGCCGAGCGGAGTTGTCCAATGCGCGACAATGATCTCTTCCGCTTCATTCGGATTGTAGGCTGGGTTCAACGTACCGTTCGCAAGCACGGGATAATTTTCTGTTCGGGTGATCGCTCCGGGGAAACTGTAGACCCCTGCTACCGGAACTGTTTGACCGTTCCCAGTGGTGGCCACAGCGCCGCACGCATCGGTCTGACGCGTTCCGTCGAGCGTTCCGGCGAGATACAATCCTCCTCCCATAGAATTATGCTGCCCCTCGTACGTCCGCTTGTTGATGATGAGCCGTGAATTCGGCGGCCATTCCATCGATGAAAAGCCTGCGGTCATCAAGGTTTGCCCGCCGTCAAAAGCTCTGCCGAGCTCCCCCGTGTTGTATACGGTCTGATGAAGCATGCTGCGAACATGGGTCTGCGGAGTCCTGTCTTGGGCCATTGCGGCTGTTAAGCCGATTATCGCAAGCACAAAAACTTTTGTCGATGGTCTCATTGTTTTATTCCGAAAATTTTTACAAGCTCCTTAAAAATCAAGCGCGACGCCAAAATTGAAGGATCTCGGCTCGCTGTCGTAGATCAAAAAAGACTGATCGACGGGAAATGACGACCCCTTCAATAAATTTGTGGCATTCCAATAGAGGACGCCGTGCTGCGGGTCGTCGATCGGATAATTTTCGTACGGCGCAATATTGGGATTCGTCTGACCAGCCGTCGTTGCCGCAAACAGGTATGAATAATTGAGTATCTTATTGTTGAAGAGATTGAACACTTCCACGTAAAAAGACCCGCGCGTGCCGAAGAAATTGTCGACCGTTTTTGTCAGCCGCATGTTCGTGTTGTACTCCGCCGGCGTCCGTGCGCCGTTGATGAGCGTGACATCTTTGGAGGACGTATACGGACGGCCGCTGCGTGCGAACGCGCTCACTGACAGGCTGACGTTCTCGAGAGGATACGCATCGAAAAGGAGCGGTCCGGAACCTTCGGGCACTGTGTAGTCGAGCGTGATGATGAGATTGTGGGTCCTGTCGAAATCGAGCAGGATATCTCTATCGGGAACATTGGACAGATCGGTCGTTACCTGGTCGAGCGAATCTTTTCTGAAAATCGGCGGAGCTCCTGTGACCGTGCCGCTCTTTCCCGTTGCCACACTGTACTGATAACTCAGGGAGCCTGTAAGATCCCCCTTTCTTTTTGCGAAAGTAGCCCGGAATCCGCGGATATCAGCATAGTCTCTATTATAGTAGGTATTATAGGTCACGGCAGTCGTGACATCTGTGAACGTTGCTTGTTCGATCAAATTCTTCACATCTTTATAATACCCGCTCACGTCGAGCGTAAAGCCGTCGCCCAACCCTTGGGCAATCCCGACATCGTAACTATTGGTCGTCTGCGGCTCGAGACGCGGGTTTCCAAGCGTGACAGGAGTATTGAACCGCGGTTGCACGGAAGTCGCGACGATGTATTGAAACGACGGCCGCTGCATGAATGCTCCGTAGTTGAGATGAAAAACCGTGTTGACGTCGACCGGAAACGAAATTCCAGCGCGCGGCTGCAACCTGCCGAGAAGAGGGGTCTTCGCTTTTTCCGCGTCGGTCACGCTTCTCGATACGACATGTCCCGAGTCGTCGATGATTGCAAACGGGTCGAAGTGGTTGACAAAGTAGTCCTTATTGGAATTCCACAGATCGAGTCTCAAACCGACGTTCGCGATCATTCCCTCGAACTCCATCTTGTCCTGAGCATAAAGGCCCGCCTCGATGGGTTTCGCGGTATAGACCCTCGTCTGAAGCGTCGAGCTTGTGCTGATGTCGTCGTTCCCTTGGATGGAATATGAGTTCACCTGAACGCCTGCATTGAACAGATGAAATTTCGTGATTTGACTTGTCAATGCCGCTTCAAACGAGACCGTCAATGTCTTCTCATCTCTAAAATCATCGTTTCCCGATAAGTAGTTGAAAAGATCCGGCCCCGTTATAGGAGCGGTGAGAACTGTGTTTGTGTTTTCGGGGTTTGTGATCAACGAATCGGGAAGCAGGCTTGGCCACGGCGAAGAGCCGAGGCGGAGTTTTGTAGAAAGTGCATTCAGCTTCAGCTCATAAAACGTACTCGGGCTCAACGTTTTGGAAAAACGAGCGCCGAGTTGCCCGTTTTCCGTTCGCTGGTATTCGATGTCGAGCGTCCTGTCCCAAAGCCAATTATAAAAACCCAGTCCGTCCTGGCTCGGAAAAACGTTCGTCGTCGCTTCTGAATAACCGCCGCTCAGTAACAATGTCGCTCCTCTTCCAAAATCCGTCGCCACATTTCCCATGACTTGGCGATCGACGTCGGGCTGCTCCGTAGGAAATTCCGGGTTGACGACATTCGACCGCATTGCGACAAACATTCTCATGTTATCGTTAAGCGGTCCTCCGGACCCTCCTTCCACCGAATAATCGACGTTGTTGCCGTAGCTCCGATCGAGATCTCTCTTGGTCTGCATCCGCCAGAGTGTGTACGCAACCTGTAACATCACCGCTGTATCTCTTGCATACCTGTTCGTGAGTCCAGAACCCATGCTCGAAATCAACGGCTGATTGTTGTTGTCGGGGTCCCCGGTCAGCCAGAAACTCTCATTGAGAAGCTTTGCGAGGTATGGATTGCCGGCAGGGTCGTACGCACTTGGACCGAACGTCTTCCTTCCGGGGGCTCGAACACGGGCCTCGACCGACGTGCGCCATTTATCAGGTTTTCCTTCCTTCATCGTAATATTGACGACGCCGGACTGAGCGTTGCCGTACTGCGCGCCAAACCCACTCGTCACAACCTCAACCTCTTCAACCGCGCTCAGGATCGGAACGAATGCAGCCGACGCATCAAAAGGATTGACGATGCCCATCCCTTGTAACGAGTAATATTCCTCTCCTTCACGGCCGCCGCGAAAATGGCCGTCCGTGACGTCCGCTGCAAGCCCGATCACGTCTGTCACATCGCGCATGCCTGCGATCTGTTTCACATCGTCGGTCCGGACGATCTCGCTCGTCGAGGTCTTTTCCGGTTCGATGTCTGGTCTCGTCGCGACAACCTCAACGACACCTTGCTGCAACGTCGTAGCGGTCAGCGCAAAATCCGTCGTCGTGGTTTTGTCGGAATTGATGATCACCCCCTGTTCGATCACTTTTTGATACCCGACGAGAGAAACTTGAACGTCGTACTTGTCCGGAACGACATTCAAAATAAAATACGACCCGTCGAGGTCGGTTGCGGCTCCCAATTTTGTGCCGACGATGATGATATTCGCGCCGATCAACGGCTCTTTCGTATCCTTATCGATCACTCTGCCCGATAATTTTCCCACATTCTGGGCGTCCGCCGTCGTGACTGCGCCGATCGCAATAAGAATGACCGCGAGCATCATCTGCGCCGACCGGCCGCGTGCACCGGGGGCATAGCCGAAAATGCGTCGTATCAAAATTGAGGATTTATCCATTCTCATGGTTGCTTCCCGAGTCGTATTATTGAACACGCACTGCATCCTTGGAGATGTGTTCGCCTAAGCGGACAGTTTCCCCACTCACAGGACCTTTCAGATGCGTAACGGAGACGTTCTTTGTACCCTGTCCGTCCGCATAGATCAAGGGCGCGATAGCCGGAAATGATTCCAAGCGGTCGGCCAATAGTCCGTCGCAATCCAAGATCGATAAAAGCGGAGCAGCGTTGGGATGGACTGAGACGACATTGAAGACGAGATCCTTCGCGTCATGACACACAATGCCTTTCGTCGACGCAATTGTGATGGTATCAAAGCTGATATTCTCGACCGGTCTCTCCGGAATGCCAAGAATTTCGATAGCCGTTTTCATTGCGTAGGAGCACGAAATATTCGAATAATGAATATTTCTGATCGTGGGGGTTGTATTCGTTACGGGTTCTGCGGGAAGGCGGTTGCCTGTGTACAACATATTGATCCGCAGCGCCTCATCCTGGATCGTATCTGCCGAAAGATGGTCGAACCACATATTCTCAACGATCCCCCCACGACCGCGTGCAGTTTTGATCCTCACGATGCGCTCAGTCCCCGAGTAGCGGCAATCGGTCGCATAGATATTCCGGATCCCGCCCGCTGTTTCGCTTCCGATCACTATTCCTCCATGGCCTTTTAATCCTACACAGTGGCGGACAACAACATTCTCAGTCGGTCTTCCAACTCGCAGGCCGTCGTTATCTCTTCCGGATTTGATCGCAATGCAGTCGTCGCCTGTGCTGAATTTGCAATATTCGATCAAAACATTTTTGCACGAAGACGGATCGATGCCGTCGCCGTTTGGCGTGGCCCCGTACGTTCCATTCGTCTCGATCGTCACTTTCCGTACAATGACATTATCGCAATACGTCGGCGTGATCGTCCAGAAGGGACCATAAAGAAACGTCACTCCTTCGACCAACACATTGGTGCAATTCATCGGCTGGAAAAAAGCCGGGCGAAGCACTCTTCCATCCGTTCCATCAAACAGACGGTCGCGTACGGGAACGTTCTTTGACGCCATTTCTTCAAGTGCCGGTTCGGCATTCTTCGAATGCTTCCAATTCCACCATGGCTTCCCCTGGCCGTTCAAGATCCCTTCCCCCGTTATTGCAATATTCGTTTTTCCTTGAGCATAGATGAACGCCGAGTACTTGTAGCATTCAATGTCTTCATCGCGGGAAAAGACAGCCGGAAGATAGTCGTGAGGGTCCTGCGAAAATCGCAGCTCCGCCCCTTTTTCGAGATGAAGATTAATATTGTTTTCCAAGTGGATGGACCCCGTCAGCCAAGCTCCGGCGGGAATGAGAATTGTTCCGCCGCCTTGGCGTTCTGCCTCTTCGATTGTACGCCGGATCGGCTCGGTGTTTTTTACAAGCCCGCCAGATTTCGCTCCGAAATTTCTAATGTCGAATTGCTGTTCGGGGATCGATGGGCGTTTCAGTTGAGGCATTTCAAAGGGTGCGTGGATCGGTTGAATTTCGGCGGGGGCTTCGGAAATAATATCGAGAGGCTGCTGGGAACGAGCCTGAACAATTCCCGAGAAGAAAAGAACGACTGCTATCGGAGAACGGGCAAAGAATATTCTCTTCAGAGTTTTCATTTCCGACACTCTCAATCGTTAACAAAAATCATGAGAACCTCTTTCTTTTCCCGGCTTCAACGAACGACAGATCTTTTTAATAAGACGATGATTGAAGAAGATTTCGCGTAAAACGGCTTTAAAAAACTTTAAATTTCCTGTGCGAACGAATCTTTCCCCTGGATAAAACCGTGATGGACTACCGATGTGACGCCTGATTCCGGCGTAGAAGAATGACGAGGAAAATCCTGTAGGTGCTAAAAAAAGACTTTTTAAGCTTAAACGTTTACTTTACCGTTTACTTTACCTGAAAACAATACGAAAGTTTTATTTTTTTGTCAAGTCTTTTTTTCAGATTCTTGCTTTTTTGACCCTGTTTCGTTAACTGCGCTTTGCTAAAAGACATACGCTTTTGGCCGGCTAAGGACAACCTTGTCATCCGCATCCCTTAAAATTGGCCAAAATTTTTTCAATCCTCGCTAAGATTGTGTGCGTCCACGAAATCGTCCCATTCTCAATGACTTTGCATCCTTCATATTATTAAGATTCGGGCTTCGTATATGCTCACGATCTGCATGTAACTTTTAATGCTTTATTGGATATTGTCTCTATGGAGAAAGACAGGACGACCTTTACACAACTGTACAAGCAATACGCCGGCGATGTCTACCGATTCTCGTTTTGGTTGAGCGGAGATACCGCGTTGGCAAAAGATATCACTTCAGAAACGTTTGTCCGTGTCTGGACATCCGAATCCGGGATTCATTTTGATACCGTAAAAGCGTATCTCTTCGCCATTGCGCGCAACCTGTATTTACACAGCAAGCGAAGGCAGAAAAAACTTACCCGCCTCGACGAGGATCTAATGGATAATGCACATCAACCCGACGAATTACTGTCGAACAAATCGGAATTAGAGAGAACGCTAAAAACGCTGCACACTTTTCCAGAAATTGATAGGGCGGTGCTTTTAATGCGTGCAGAGGAACAAATGTCCTACGAAGAAATTGCCCGTTCAACGGGTCTATCGATTTCAGCAGTTAAGGTAAAGGTCTTTCGAACGAGAGCCAAGCTTCAACAACTTTTAAAATCCACGAAAGGAGCGTCATGATGAACATCACGTCAAACATTATCCAAGATATCCTGCCCCTCTATTATAGTGCAGAGTGCAGCAGTGACACAAAACTTCTCGTCGAAGAATTCCTGCATTCAAACCCAGGTTTCGCGAAAACCGCTGCGGCGGATTTTAAAACCTTAAAAAGCACTATTCCACTTCCTCTTACTCCCACTGACGAAATGAATTCCCTCATCAAAGCCCGGAAGCTGCTTAGAGCTCGCTCTTATGTCCTAGGGGCTGCCATATTTTTCTCGCTCGCCCCATTCTCCTTCCTCTACACCGAGGGAAAGTTTTACTGGCTGTTTTCTCAGAGTCTAATTTCAGCTTCTATCTATGGATTGCTGGGTGTGATTTGTTGGGGCGGCTATTTTATTTTGGGCCATAAAACCAGTGATTTTTAAATTTCGATCATCAAATTTCGAGCGCTGAGAAAAATCCGAAAATCTACTGTCCATTTTCCCTAACCTGGAGTGTATGATGAAAACCATCTTGTTGTTTTTCTGCTTTTTCGACTCTCTTTTTGCGGCTGAGCCATCGCAGTTTGACACACAATGGATTCCGTCAAAACCTGAAGTGCTTACCTATCGCTCGACAGGAAGTGAGGGAGGAGGTTTATATCAAGTGTCGATTTGCCGAAAAGATGACCACATAGATCTCTACATGAATATCATTTCTCCGGGGTTTACAAAGACCGTGGCTGGGACAATGACGTCCGAAATGCAGCCCCTCCAATCGACGGCAAAAATTATTATAGACGGACAAGTTGCGATGGATACAAAATGTTTTTACGACATGCGTAGCTTCACGATCACCACTTCAATGGAGCCGTATGGTCGAACGATCACCAATAGCCCTTCGTTTTCAGGGTCTGTTTTGGACTATTCTCAAACCCCCTTACTCGTCAGAACGGTGAAGCTGGAAAAAGGAGCGCGCTTTAAATTCACATCGCTCAACCCTCGCACAAATAATTTAAGTCCACTGAACATGGCAGTGATTGGACAAGACTCGACTCAAAAAACTTTATGCTTTAAGGTGGAGGTTAGCGATTTCGAGGGTACGTCCATCTATTGGGTGGAATGCGGAAATCAACGAAGGGTTATGCGCATCGAGCAGCCAGAAAGCAAACGAATAACGGAATTGATAGAATGACATGCAGAGTGAACCGTTCACTTAAGTGAACGGTTCACTTAGCGCTTAAAAAGCGCTTGATTTTCAGTTCATCCGTCAATACATTAATCCTCACTAATGGCCGCTATTCACGACATATGTTGAATAATCAATCCCTCCTATCACAAAAGGAACTCTCTCATGAAGATCTCTATTGTTTTCGGCGCTGCATTCGGGGTCGGACTGGCTCTTAATATCGCAGCCAGCCAGGATATCACTCCGCAGGCAAAACCGCTGGATCCGGCAAACATGGATCTATCCGTAAAACCGTGCGACGATTTTTTTCACTATGCAAACGGAAACTGGATCAAGAAGAACACCATCCCCCCTGCTTATGATTCATGGGGGAGTTTTAATATCCTCGCCGAGCAAAACAATGAAGTTCTTAAGGGAATTCTTGAGAGCGCCGCGACGGATTCCACCGCGCCAGAAGGGAGCAACGAGAAAAAAATAGGCGATTTTTATGCCGCGGGTATGGACTCGGCTGCTATCGAGGCTTTAGGTTGGAAGCCGATCGCTCCTGAACTCACCCAGATTGCCTCGTTGAAAGACCGTCACGATGTCGAAAAAGAATTGGCGTTTCTCCACTCTATGAATCTTCGCCCCGTATTCGGCTTCGGATCCGAGCAAGACCCAAAAAACAGCACGGAAGTGATCGGCGAAATACATCAGGGAGGCATAGGATTGCCGGACCGCGACTATTATTTTGCCCAGGACGAGAGGTCAAAAAAGATACGTGAAGAATATGTTATTCATATGACAAAAATGTTCGAACTCGTGGGCGACGATAGCTCAACAGCCTCATGGGAAGCGAATTCGGTAATGTCGTCCGAAACTCGGCTCGCGAAAGCGTCTCGTCGCCGCGTCGACCTTCGCGATCCCGACAAAAATTACAATAAAATGTCGCAGGAACAACTCGCATCGCTCGCCCCCGCGATCGATTGGAAAAAATTCTTCGTTGAAGCCGGATGGGCGAATCCGGGAAACGTTGACGTAGGTCAGCCGGAATTTTTCAAAGAAGTCAACACGATGATGGACAGCCTCAGTGTAGCGGATTGGAAAAGCTATTTCCGGTGGAGAGTCATCAGTTCTGCGGCAAATGCGCTAAGTTCGCCATTCGTTGAAGAGAGTTTCCGGTTTCGCTCGCTCCTTACCGGCACTAAAGAAATGCAGCCACGCTGGAAACGGATCAGAGCCATGGTCGACGGTTCGATGGGGGAAGCAGTCGGCGAGGTGTATGTCGCGAAAGCGTTTCCGCCGGAGGCAAAGACACGCGCGCTTGAAATGGTCCACAACATCAAGGAAGCGTTGAGGGAACACATTAAGGCGATCACATGGATGGACGATTCGACAAAAGATGCCGCATTAAAGAAGCTCGACGCAATTATGGTCAAAATCGGATATCCCGATAAATGGAGGGATTATTCTAAACTTGAAATCTCTCGTTCGTCGTTTGCCGACGACCTGAGGCGTTCGTCTGAGTTTGCGATGAGACGGGAAATAGACAAGATCGGCAAACCGGTCGACCGGACGGAATGGGGCATGACGCCGCAGACCGTCAACGCTTACTACAATCCTGCCATGAACGAGATCGTTTTCCCGGCCGGAATTCTGCAACCCCCCTTCTTTGATTTCCGCGCGGATGATGCCGTAAACTACGGAGGTATGGGCGTCGTTATCGGACATGAAATATCGCACGGCTTCGACGACCAAGGGAGCAAGTTCGACGCGAACGGGAATTTGAAAATGTGGTGGACGGAAGGGACGAGAAAACAATTCGACGAGCGCACCGCAGTCCTCGCAAAAGAATTTGACGGGTTTGTTCCGATCGATTCCCTCCACATTAACGGAAGGCAAACTCTCGGCGAAAACATCGGCGATCTCGGCGGGCTTTCGATCGCCTATACAGCTTTGGAAAATGCGATCAAGGGAAAGAAGGTCGAACCGATCGATGGTTTCACACCTGAACAGCGATTCTTTCTTTCATACGCGCAATTGTGGAGAAGTCTTAATCGCCCAGAGCGGCTACGGTTACAGATAAAGACAGATGTCCATGCACCTGCCGAGTATCGGGTCAACGGACCGCTGCGCAACCTGCAGGCTTTCTACGATGCATTCGGTTGCGGCACAGACGGAAAAATGTACCTTCCACCGGATAAACGGGCTCTGATCTGGAATCTGCAGTAAGAAAGGGAACTTTCAGTCAGTAAAAAATACTATTTGAAACAAATAGCCATCAATTAAACGCAAAAAGCCTCTTAGGAGGCTTTTTGTGTTTAACGCGGAATGTACAAGGCTGAATCCTACTCCCCTCCCCTAAGATACGGGTTACGCCCCACTACGACGTTTAAAATCAACCTGTTGATGCTCCGACAATATGAAAGATTTCCTTTAAGAAAAAAAGCAATCCAGTGGCCCATCAGTGACCAAATAAAAAAAATACGGTTCACGAGTTTAAACTTTGCATTCGATCTCAAAAAATAATGCAATGCCAGTCCTCTTTGATAGAAAGCATCGGCTTCCGATAAGCGATTGTCTTTTTCTTTATGATGATATGCTGGGAGGTCAGTGATGACGTGTATCGCGGGAAACTCCGGAAAATGGAGCGCAAGTCCGTAATGATCTCCGATGCCGTGAGGACCCAGACTCTCGTCGAAGGGGTTTGAAAGAAGCCAATCTTTTTTGATGACGCTTGCCCCCAAGCCATAAAAAGCCGTCTTATACATGGGTTGTTCAAAATGCGTCACCAGCGGCCATCCTGCCAGAGAATAAGTATTTTTCTTCCTAGAATAAAAAAGAAAGACGGGTCTCAAAAAAAACCTCGTGAAAGTGCCCACTCTTAATTTATTCACGTTGCACCAGATGCTTTGCTGGAAAAAGAACCTCCAGCACAACTGTCCGATTGATTTCAGAGGATATTCGTATTCCCAATTTCCATCTTTATTTCTTTCATTGCATGAGCCGGTGAGAATATTCAGCGATGGATCCGTACCGATCATCGATTTTATCGTTGAAACGTAATGACTCGGGAATTCAAGGTCGTCGTCGCAAAGGAAGATGTGCGAGCCGGAGGCCTTTTGAATTCCGGCATTGCGCTGCACGCATACAGAAGCGCGTGACCGCATGTATGTTATACGCAAAGACGGGAAGCTGGCGGTCAGAGCATTTTCATTCAACGGAATGTCGCTGGAATCTACGATGATAACTTCGTCCGGTAATTCCGTTTGCGATGCAAGCGACCTCAACGTCCGGAGCAAGCTGGCATACCGGTTTCGTGTCGGGATGATCGCGCTAATAGTTATCACATTCTAGAGGGGCGATAATTTGAAGTAGGAGGGAACTTTTTGCGGAGGTTGATAGAACAGGATGAATATTGATGAATCATATCTCCCCAGTTGTAAGAAAAGGAACTGCGGAAGATTTCGTTCATTTTGGAAAAAGAACTACCAAGAAACTAGCGGGGCCGACGAGACTTCCCGGTACTACGAATCGGGACGACTTTCCCGCAAATGGCGAGACAGGGCTCACCTGCACAAAGGAGAAACCCCCATTAGGGGGGTTCTTCTTTTTCCAGCGGGGCCGACGAGACTCGAACTCCCAACTTTCCCGCCAACGGCGGGACAGCCGCTCATTGAAACCGTTTACCACTGAAAAGAAACGCCCCCTTTCGGGGCGTTTCTTTTGCGGGGCCGACGAGACTCGAACTCGCGACTTCCTGCGTGACAGGCAGGCGCTCTAACCAAACTGAGCTACGACCCCGTGTGAATGCCAATAGTTTCGCCAGTTTTTAAACCTTTACGCCCCCTCCCCTCGAAGGTGTTAGGTGAACCGTCGAGAAACTAACGACGACAGTAATATATCGAAAGTAGGATACGATTGCAAATAAAAAAAAGGCGTGCAAATGACAAGGAAGTCCGATGGGTGAAAAACCTCAATTGCTTTTGGCATTCTTTTGTAAGAAGACCCCAGCATTCCTCACGCAACTGAAGTCTTTAGGTGCGGAAATAAAACCTCGTGCGAAACGATATGCCCACTATGTTGATCGCTATGGTTATGATGCCATGCAGCAGAAAACATTTCAGGTTAACCCCGAAGATGGAACGATGAATTCATGCCTTATGCGGGCTGCTCAACGCCCGCGGGAAACGTAATGTGAAATGAGGTCCCCTGGCCTATCGTTGATTCTACGCTGATGCGTCCTCCGTGATTGTCGACGATCTTTTTGCAGATGGGAAGGCCGTATCCGTGCCCGTCGACTTTTGTCGTGATCTTCTGTGTGAAGATCTTCTTCCGCACTTCCTCGATGATGCCGGGGCCGTTGTCGATCACTGATATTCGGATCTCGCTTTGCTCTGGGAAATATACCGTGCGAATCTCAATGGTCGCTTCACTGTACGATTCAACGGCATTCGTCACGAGGTTGAGTAGGACCTGTTGAAGCTGCTGTTGATCGAACAAACAATCGGGAGCGCTGTCGTCTAGGGTGGTGATGAGCACCGGCGAGCGGAATCGGGGCAGGATCTTCAGAAACTTTATGAAATTTCGTATCGCTTCATTCAGGCTGCCCGGATATTTGTTCGTTTTGAATGCCGACGTTTCGATGAGACCCGATGTGAACAGGATCGTCTTCTTTAACGAATCGATCGCGCCGGCCAGCTTCTTCGACCTCTCTTCCGCCGAGCAGCGCCCCCAGAAGTTCTGTAACGATTGAAGCTGGAGCATGACGACGGAGAGCGAATTCTTCAACTCATGACTGACCTCTGCGGCCATTTCACCCCGCGACGCCATCCGCTCGAATTTCATCACCTGTTCGTTCGCATCTTCAAGGTCGTTGTATGCACCGCGAAGTTTCTCATACAGCTGAGCATTCTTTATCGCGATCGCCGCTTGCCCCGCAAGAATTTCGAAAAGGTCGATAATGTCGTCCTTGCTGACTGCCAGGATCGAGCGGCTGTCAACATAAATGACTCCGATCTTCTCGCTCTTGATCGTTAACGGAGAACAGAGGATCGTTTGAAGCGACAGCGAAACGATACTTTGACTTGTATCGCACCGGTCGTTTGCCAAGGCATTCTCAATAAATACTGATTCGCCGGTTTGATACACGTCCTCGGCGATCGTTCGGCTTATGAGGGCATCGTCGGGGTTGATTGATTCGCCGGAAGAATTCCTCGCAAGATTGAATTGGAGTTTGCCGTCGTTGTCTGCAAGGAGCAAAAAGCCCCGTTCTGCTTTTGCGACGTCGATCGCGTTGTCGACGACCAATCTCAACACTTCGTCAAACACAAGGGAGTTATTGATCGATTTGACGACCGTCAGGATTCTTTTCAACTCTTGAACCTGGTAAGACCCGTTCGAAGAATTCTTCGCCTCCTCGAACCCCGCCATGCCCTTGCGATCTAACAATTCGTTGAGTTTCATGCCTTCACCTATTTTTTTGAAAGTTAAGCATCGCCTTGACGCGCTCTGCATCCCGTTTGGCGCCGACCTGTTGAAAACACTGCAACGATTTTTGAAACATGCGTCGCGCCTTCGTCGCATTGCCCATTTCCTCGTAGAGCACGCCAAGCTCGCAATATGTCTCTCCGAGGTTTTGCGGACTGTTGTGCCCTTCGTTGAGATTAAGACTTGTGTGAAAATAGAGTTCAGCCGCGGCATACTGTTTCAATCCGCGTTGAATGATGCCCTTCACCTTGTACGAATCGGCGATGCTCGGATGCGCGTTTAACTGGCGGAAAATTGACAATGCCCTGTTATCGAACAACAGCGCGAGCGCGAAGTCTTTTCCTTGCGCATAGGCCGTTGCTTTGCCCAATGAAGCCAGGCCGATAAGTTCTTCGTAGTGCGCCTGTTGAGCGTACACGAGGCTTTCATCAAATTGTTCGATCGCAGTGACCATCTCCGAGCGGGCCAAGAACAGCATACCCAAATTATGGTGCAATTCTGCAAGCCTCAGGACATCTCCCTCGCGTTCGAATTCGGGCAGCGCTCGCTCGTATGCTGTCAGCGCTTCGTCATAATTTCCCATCATTGTCGCCAAAATCCCGAGGTTCATATTTGTCGTGCTCGCCAAATCCGACTGCTTCTCCTTTTCAAATACCGACACCGCCTTTTTGAAATGAGTAACACCCTCACGCGCTTTTCCTTGCTGTGCCATAAATATCCCAAGGCTGTTTTCGGTCTTTCCGACTCCTATTTCGTTTTTACTCCGCGTAAACAAATGGCGCGCTTCCTTGAGATCGCGTCGTGCAGCATCCCACCGCGCCTGCCTTAACAACACATCTGCTCGTTTTTGCAAGGCCTCAGCAGCCTCGTTGAAATTCTTTCTTTCACTACCCGCAATCCCAAGCGCATCGCTGTAGAGCGCCTCTGCTGTTGCATATTCTCCAAAGTCGACACAGAGCGTTGCGATTTCGGTAATAAGACGGGTGAGATTTTTTACCGTTAATTGTGAACGACATTCTGCAATTGTCTGATAGAGAAAATTTTGTTCAACAAGCCCTTGCTCAGCCTCCACGCCGTCCCTTTTTACGGCGTCATTCGCAAGCCCTTTTTCCAAGTCGCGAATTGCGTTGAGCTTGGTGCTAAGCCTTTTCAGCATCGCCCCCGTGCAGTATTTCGTAAGCACACCTGCCAGGCGTTGCCGAAACGATTCGTTCTTTTCGATATTCACTGGTTAAGCGGAAATTATGGAAATTCAGTGCCGATGAAACGATTCGATGCCTTCACAAAATATGCGGCCCATCGCGTCCATCACCTGGTCTGGCCCGGTTTCCCAAAAAAGATACTCACGATGGTAAGTATGGTCTTATCAATCATCATATTTCCTGCCAACACGAGAAGCATGGTAATGAACAACGCTGCTATCCTCTTTTGCATACAGCCTCCGTCAACACAATGCATGCGGGCGAGATGTGATCCCACAATTGCAACCTCTCAATCCCATTCGATTCGGCGTTTACAAAGAGCAAGAGGAGCGCGAAATAAACACTCCCCCTTCTCGGTTTATTCCGGCATATTTCGTGCCAACGTGACTCGTCAACTCATTCTTCAAAAATTTATCTGTTTTGTGGAATTCTAGCCGTGTTAAACTAAGTGTATGTCCTTTTTCTCCTGATCTCTCCGCAAATGAATATCGATTCGTGACAATGGATGCAACATTATGTTACACTTCATCAGGCTTTATGAGAGATCTACTGAAGCGGTCATTCAGGGGAGTTATGCATAGGCATAGATCGTGGGGAAAAAGGAAACGCCATCACATGGATCGTAATGGCGTTGCGGGGATAGAGAAAGATGTTATCGGAATTTGAGGCCCGCGTAAATGGACCTCCTCAGGAACATAATCTCATTTTTTGATATAGCCGAATGCATACTGCGAAAAATGGGAAATTTGAGCATTGCTACACGTTACAGTCCCAGTGGCGACATCGTATGAAATGCTGCCGGACGGTATTTCTTCATACGTTCCGTTCGTGTTGCAATAAAAGAGCTCAACCGAAGTGCCCGATGGCACAGACGAGAGGTCTAAACCCGTTGCAGTACAGCTCAAATGCGCCGGCTTGGAAAATTGCAGCCCTTGGGGGTCGAAGTCAAACCCCATGTTCGTTTTATCGAGCGTCATTGTTATGAGCTGATCCCTGGTGATTGCGCCCGGATCGACTGTGAACGTCGATGAAATTGTCACGAACTTAAAAATCAAAAATGTCGAATATTTGCAATTTAGATTGAGTGTCCCTCCGGATTGGGCGGTAACCATAGATTGAGTGGAAAATTGACCGCTGCCAATTGAAAGAATGGAACCGGGCAGTGACAGGAGCTGTACATTAAGATTCAACAGGGGAATCTGTAGCACCGGCAGTTTCAGGCCCAATTGCAGGGGCGTTTCCTGACCATTGTTTTGCAGTGGCGCTTGAACCGGATTGTTGTCGCAGCCTCCGATTCCACTCAAAAAAATGGCAAGCGCAAGGATGGTAATGTATCTAGCCATAACTTCTCCTGTAGAAAATTGTTGAATCCTGACCGGTGTTCTTTTCATTGTGCTGTGAGTCAAACCTTTATCGTAATTTCATTGTAGGAGCGACAAATTATGTGCCAAAAAAAATAGGCCTTAGAATCTCTTTATTACTTCTGATTTACTCAGTGTTCCTGTTCGCCCGATTCAATCTTTTCATCCTGCAGCCGATTGGTACGTTTCAGACCATTACAATGTATCATAACATTACACACGCGATTTGATAAGCCGGCAACTTCGATCAACCTACTTTGTATATTCTGCGGGGTGGAGCTTCTGACTCAAGAATAAACATGACCGCTGAAAATTTCAATAGAGGGATTCCTGTATTTAGCTTTCTACGGTATTGTACTGAGTTGACCTTAATAGGTCACGAACGTCCGGGTGCGAAAAATTCGGGATCGCTTTTTATGATGCGATCAAGTCGCGGCCGGGAGATTTTGAGAAGAGAGGATGCTTTCTTCTTATTCCCTTTCACATGTCTTAGTATTTCTTTAACAAGCTCTTTTTCAACTCTCGATAATGATGCATCCTCGGGAGAAAATGAAATGACAATCGCTCCGTCGGAAGATTCAGAACTGTGCGGCAACGAAGCGTCCCCTTCACGACGGAGGGGGACATCCTCCGGAGGCAAGGTCATCTCAATGTCGTCAGCGGCGATTCTCGATGTGGTCGACAGAAGCACTGCACGCTCGATGGCATGTTTTAACTCCCGGACGTTTCCGTCCCAACGCCCCTTGGAGAGTTTCTCCATCGCTTCCGGTGTAAACCCGCGGATGTGCTTTCCGTTCTCCTTTTCAAAGTGCCGGAAAAAATGTTCTGCCAAGATGGGAATGTCCCCCGCTCGTTCCCTCAACGGCGGTAGTTCGAGAGCAAACACGGCGAGGCGGTAAAATAGATCTTTTCTCATCGTACCGCTCTTCATCATACTTGAAAGGTCCTTGCTCGTTGCCGCGATAATGCGAGCATGGACTGGAATGTCTTCAATTCCTCCAAGCCTCCTGATCTTTTTTTCCTCAAGTACGTTCAATAGCTTTGATTGAATGACGGGACTGGTATCTCCGATCTCGTCCAAAAATATCGTCCCCTTCCCCGCTATTTCCAACAGCCCTTTCTTCTGATTCTTCGCATCGGTAAAGGCTCCCTTTTCGTACCCAAAGAGCTCGCTTTCAAGCAAACTATCGGGTATTGATGAACATGATATTTCCACAAAAGGCTCGGTTGAATTTGAACTGCCGTAGTGGATCGCTTTTGCCAGCAGCTCTTTTCCAGTACCGGTCTCCCCGCCGATCAGCACGGTAATATTGGGGTTACCCAACAATTTCCGCGACCGGGTAAGCACTTGCTGAAGCTTGGGGGACGAGCCGATAATATTTTGGAAATCATAGTTTTTGCTTTTTTCTTTGACGAACGACTTTCTGGCGTTGACGGAGCGCCAATCGCGAATCGACGATTCGATGAACTCGAATAGTTTGGTTTGTTCCTCGGGGAAGGATAAATATTCCTGAACACCCGCCCTTAAGAATTTTACCGCTTCGCCGTGATGCGGCGCCGAAGTGACCACGGCGACGGGTAAGCGCGGAAAACGCCTGCGAAGTTCGACGAGACTCGCCAGCAGATCATCTTCACCATGTTCTTTGGATTCACACACAAGCAGTTGATACATCGCTCCCGCAAACGCATCCGACGATAATGAAGATGGGGAAAGGTTTTGGACGGAAGCCCCTTTGTGTGCGGTGGCAAGCTTTTTTACCTGCTCTCCCACAGATTTTGAAGAGGCCACGGCGATCAAAAAAATTTCGTTCTCTTTACTCATTCATCGGTCCCGCAGAGCTGTCAAGGAAACTATTGATGTCATGCATTGCGGCAACCCTGCCGCACGAAGTCCAAAATTGTTCTTGCAAACGAGGCGAAGTGACAAGCGAACCGAGATATTCCATAGCGTGCTTTGCGCGGGAAAAAAAATCCTTTCCTTTCGATTTTACCCCGCGAGTAAAATACTCTTTCCCTGTTTCATAACAAATTTTCCACGTTATATCGGTGACAGATCCATCCTCAACAAGAGCATAGGCCTCTTTGAAATAACTCATCGGTTTGTTATCGCTGCCTTTCTCATCCATCCTTGCCTGAACTCCCAATTCCATAAGCGCTTCGGCTTCTAGAGCATGTAACTGTAACTCAGCGCCCAGTGTCCGGGCCTCGTGAAAGCAACTTGCCGCATCGTCGTCATGACGGCGCGCTCTGTGTATTTTACCGATGAGGAGCAACAACCGGCAATAATTGATATCATTTTTTTCGTGAGAGAAGGACTCTTTTGCCCGCCGGGCGTATTCTTCTGCGTGATCGAGATCCTTCTGTTCAAACGCAACAACCGTGCGCACAAAGTAATACAGCGGCCTTTTGGCTTCAAGGTTGCCCCGTTGGAATATTTGTTCCGCTTCCTCCAAATGCCGCAGTGCATTCGAAGCATCATTGAATAATACTGAAAGCTCGCTCAGGTGGCTGTGCGATTCGACAAGTCCCGAGGCGTCGCCGATAGAAAGGTATATGGCCAGGCACCTTTCCCATGATTCGGATGCCTTTTCAAATTCGGATTCAACAAAATACACTTCCCCGAGATTGTTTAGGCAGAGCGCTTCTCCCGGCAGATTATCCAATTCCCTGAAGATACGGATACCTTCCGTATAATGCGTTCGTGCAGCATCATAATGCCCTTTCTCGTATTCAGCGATCCCTATGTTGTTGTGAATTTGACCTTGTTGATGCAAATTTCCGACTTCTTCGGCATAATGCAGCGCACTCGTCCAGCTTTCCAGCGCCTTCGCATATTCTTTTTGCATGCTGTATGCATTTCCGAGGTTCAGCAGCGGCGCAATAAGTTTCGCTTTGTCTCCCGAATGTTCCAAAATCGAGAACGCTTTGAGAAAGTGGTCCATCCCCTCGCTAAATTTCGTTTCATAAAAGCTAATGATGCCGAGCTTCGTGCTGATTGAACTGATGAGAGTGCTATCACTTCTGGCATCGAGGTTTTCCATCGCCCGTGTGCAACGATTCCTTGCGCCGATAAGCTGGCCTCGCGCAATATCGAGATCCGCTAATTCATCCTCGATCTCCATCGCTTCTATTGTCGACACTGCGTGTCGCGAGGCATTCATAAAAGATTCCGTTGCGCTCTCAAGCTCCCCTCTCCGCGTTTGAACAGCCCCAAGGGATTTAAATAAGTGATATTTTTCCGGGTCGGCGTCGATCGGCCGTTCGACGATCATTTTATACGTTCTTTCCGCCCTCTCATAGTTTTCAATCAAATCGTACTGACGGGCAAGCTGACGCAACGTGCGATCTTGTTCGGACTGCTTTGATGTCAACGGCAATGCCGCTTCGAGCAGCTCGGTACTCTCGCGAAAAGAAAATATCGACGCTGCGGTATGGGCGGCCCGTATGTAATACTCGAAGGCTTTTTCGTTGATCCCGGCTTCTTTAAAATGATACGCTATCATCTCGTCGGTCACTTCTGTGAAGTCGCCTTCGGACGACACGAGCCCTTCTGCAATACTGGCATGCCACTTTACGCGTTCGGCATCAGGGATGTGCTGTCGGATGAACCAGCGAAAACCTGAGTGAGAAAAATGAACTTTGCCGTCGCCTTCTGAAAGTTTAAGAATTCCCTTCATGACAAGAGCGGGCAAAAGGCGGCTGAGGGGGGACGCCGTTGGCGGGAAACAACGTTCGAGAAGTTTGCTTTTCACCGGAATCCTGAAGCACGAGATGGCGCCCAAAAGTGACCGTTCTTCATCGCTGCATCCCAGGAGCCTGCGCTCATAGGCATCATGGATCGTTTGTGGAAATTCACTGATCGTTTTGTGAGCGCTCACCGCACCCGCCAATTCCTTTGCCGCTTCCGCAGGGGAAAGGTGCGTAAACTGATTTAGGAATTCGTTGACGATGTACGGCGAATTGCCGATTGTTTTTGCGATCGCGGAAGCGACCTCGTTCGACATCGCAATCACGCCAAGTTGAGACTCGATCACCGCGGCAATGCCATCATCATCAAGCCCTTTGAGGTTGAGGGTTTCAATCGTTCCAAAAGTGCGAAGATTATTTTCCAGGAAAAGGAGGTCGCTGCAACCAAGAACCAGTGGAGGAGCAAAATGTGAATCCGACTGAATAAGCGCTCGTATGAGATCGAGGCTCGTCTCATCGGCCGAGTCGGCATCATCGATATACATCACAAACGGAACAGCGGCGGACGCTTCAATGATGAGGTCCACGACCGATCTAAGGAATCTCCTTTTCTCCTCTTCGCCTGAAAAATCGACCGTTTGAGGCTGCTTGTTTTCATTGGCCGCAGCCGGTGCGAGCGTCGCAAACAACGATGAGTATTTTTCTAAGATCGTTCCGGCTGGTTGAGGCCGCGGTAAGAGGGAAAATTTAAGTTCATGAATGATCCAGCGAAAAGGCTCAAGAGGGGGCGAATTCCTGAGATAACAACGCGCGCCGACGATCACGGAATTCTCAGTTTGAAGCCGTCGCTTCCATTCATCCAGCAGCGGAGTTTTTCCCATTCCCCGTTCACCGACAACGCAAACAACTTTTCGCGAATTTCCGTCGGGGGGGCGCTTACGCGACATGTCTGCACGGGGACTGATGTCCAACAATTGCTGCAGTTCTTCCCTCCGGCCGACAAATTTTTTGACCGGAACCGTCACGCCGTCCAGCATTGTCCCCGGAGAAGCACGTCTGAGGATATCGACTGCAATTTGCGCGCTTTGCAGGCGTTTCTGCGGATCTTTCTCTAAAAGATCCGACACGAGGCTGGCAAGGATAGGCGAGATATCGGGACGGAATTTCGAGATGCTCGGAGGAACTTCCATCTCATGTTTTTTTAGCAGTTCCACCGGGTTGTCGGCATCGAACGGAAAAGTGCGGGTGAAGATCTGAAACAGGGTAACCCCGAAAGAATACAGGTCAACCTTCTGGTCGAAATTTTTTCCCGCGACGATCTCCGGGGCAATATAATGGAGGGACCCTTTAACTGTCCCCGAGAGCAATTCCGCCGACGGCGCGGCAAACCCAAAATCTATTATTTTCGGCACGCTCAGAATACCGTTCGCTGTTTCAACCTCCCTGACGATGATATTCTCAGGTTTGATGTCAAAATGGATAAGGCCATGGCGATGGATATACTCAATAGCACGCGCTATTTGGATCGCCATTGACGTTAAAAATTTTTGGTCAGCGTGTTCAGTGCTATCGAAAAGATTGTGTCCTGGTATCAGGTCCATGGTAAAGAAAAAAGTCCCGTTCTCTTCTTCGGGAGTCTCATGGATTACTGTGCCAAAGTCTTGAACCTTGACGATATTCGGATGGTCGAATTGACGAAGAAGTGAAAACTCATTCCGCAGCATTCCAGCTTGTCGCACGTCCATCCCTTTAACATTCATGGTCTTTAGCGCGCGCCTGACATTCCCATACATCGCATCCTCGACGAGGTAGACTGACCCAGTCCCTCCTTCGCCCAGTTTTTCTATAATCCGATAACGACAATTAACGTTCTTCATGCTCACAAGACCTTTGGAGTATCACTGCTGACATTGCTGTATCCCTTCAGCAAGGATGTGTGCGGAGATCGCGAAAAGGGATAACGCGATCCCCGGAAAAACTCCGATCCACCAGGCAAAGTTTATATAGAGCGTCGACTCTCCGATCATGTTGCCCCAACTCGGGGTCGGAGGCTGGATTCCGAGCCCGAGAAAACTTAGCGCAGCTTCGCCCATGATCGAATTGACGAGCTGAAGAACGAACGCGGTAAGGATGGTCGGCAGAACATTCGGCCAGAGATGATTCCGGATGATACCGGCGTACGTTACGCCAAGCATCTTTGCGCTGAGAACAAACTCTCGTTCTCGAAGTTTCAACACTTCCCCCCGCACAATACGCGCCACACCCATCCATCCGCTCAAAGACAGACAAAGGATGAGAACCCACACCGATCCGCCCAGCATTGAAAAAAAAGACAGGATGAGTATCAACGGCGGCACTGCGAGCAATACATCGATGATTCGCATGAGCAAGCTATCAACCGCTCCTCCCAGCATTGCCGCAATAAAGCCAACGAAGACTCCGATGGCCATTGAAAGAACGGCTACGACGATTCCGATACTCAGAGATATTCTCGTACCATAGACGACGCGGCTGAGCACATCCCTCCCTAGTGCATCCGTTCCGCACAAAAAAAGGATCTTGAATGTGTTGTCGTGATATTCGATCGTCGACCTCTTCTTTTCGGGACGGTAGTACATGACCCTCCTTTCGAGGAGATATGCATCCGCCTTCTGAAGAACCCCTTCGAGCAGTCCAGCGTTATTGAGCACCGAACTCTCGTTTTGCATCTCTTGCCAGCCTATCGCAGAGCGCAGCGGAGGAAGAAGCCTTGTTGTCTCCAGATCTCCCTGATTAATGGGATTGAGGCTTACGATGAATGGGCCAAGGAGCGCGATTCCTGCAAACATCAGAAGTACATAAATTCCAAAATTCGCCCGTCTGAGGATCGAGCCGTCCGGGGTCCATGAAGGGCCGATGCGCCTGAACAACACTTCTGCTAAAGGGGCGCGTTTATGCTTTGAGAATAATTTCCAACATACACCAAATGCAATGCCTACCCATACCACACTCGCGACCCAGTATTCTATAAGGTCCGGCTTAACAAATCGTGGGTCGAGTCTGAAATGCAGAATGCAATAAAGAGACGTGAAGACCAAAGATTGCAGGCTCGCTTCAATAATCGCGAACCTCCAATACGTGAAGATGACAATGAACACGACAAGAAAAAGCGATAGAAATTTTTCCTCTAGAAGCATTTTCGCGGTATGCAGGCCTTCTCCTTTCAAGCTGATACCTTCACTCTGGGATCGGCAACAGAATAAAGAAGGTCTGCCGCGAGGTTCCCTGCAATGACCACGGCGCCGGAAATGATGGTGCATCCAACTATGAGCGGATAATCCCTGGCAAGAACGGCCATCACCGCAATCCTTCCGATGCCCGGCCACGCGAATATCGTTTCGGTAACGAGTGCGCCGGAAAGAAGTCCGCCTAGTTCGAGGCCAACGATCGTGATCACAGGAAGGAGTGCATTTGGCAGAGCGTAGGAGAGTAAAATCCGCCACCTGCTGAGCCCGAAACTCTTTGCAGCCATAATATATGGCTGCTTCATTGTTGACGAAATCTGAGTGTGGACAAATCTGGCCAACCCGGCTGCGCCCGGCAAAGCGAGCGTCAGCGACGGCATAATAATATGCTTCACCGAATCCATCCAGTAATCGCCGGCACTCATGTATTCCACACCGACGGAATGCATGTGTGACGACGGGAGAATTCCGAGTATGTTTGAAAACAACAGAAGGAGGAGCGCCGCGACCCAAAAAGCCGGCATGGTGTACACGACGAGTGAGCTCATGGATATCAATCGCTCAAAAAAAGAACCGCGGAACTGCGCTGCAAACGCTCCAACCGTAATGCCAATGACTATTTCCAGAATAATAGCAACGCTCGAAAGTATTGCGGTATTCGCAAAAGCGTCTGCAACGACGCTCAACACTGCACGTTGATACGTAAAGGAGTAGCCGAATTCGCCCCGCGGGACTTTCAGTAACCAGTCGAAGTATTGGGAAAACAACGGCTGGTCAAGGCCGAAATCTTTGCGGAGTTGTACTGCGACCGATGCCGGTACTTTGGGAGAAATAAAAAGGAGAGTGGGATCACCCGGCAACAACCGTGTGATCAAAAAAACCGCGGTGACGAGGCCGAAAAGGATCGGGATTGCCGTCGCGATACGTTTGATGGTGTAAATGACCATGAGAGAGCAAAATGACTTTATTGCACGTTCCACTCCCATGCATGATAGGTCGTTCCGAGGATGGAAAACCGCGTTCCCGAAATCCGCTTGTTGACGCCGATGACATTTCCTTCCCAGAATAAAAATGTGCAGGGTTGTTCCGAGGAGAGTATGGTTTGGAATTCTTTCCAAAGTCTGTCCGATGCTTGGCCCCCCGTCATGGACGCAGTTTCGCTGAGAATCCGGTCGACGCGGTAATTTCTGTACGACACGACGTTAAAAGGATTTTTTTTGAGGTCAGAGCTCCAAAACTCAGCGAGCTCCAATCGAAGAGGCACTTCAAATCCCCCGATAAAAGCGTCGAATTTCTTTCCGATAACTTGCTGCCAGAACACTGACTCTTCGACCTGTTGGATCTCGGCATTAATTTTTACATCGCGAAGCTGCTTTTGAATGATCGTCGCAAGCTCGAGCGTGAACGGCGAACCCGACGGGATTGTAAGCGGAAAAGAGAACTTCGCTGTCCCCTTTTTTAGAATTCCACTGTTGTCTTTATCGTCCCACCCCTCTTTCTTGAGCAGAGACAACGCCGCCGCCGGGTCGAACGGCAGAGGCTGCAAGGAATCGTTATATGCCTGTCTGAATATCGGAGAGACCGGGCCGATGGCCTCCCGTCCATACTCCGACATGAGCGAGTTGACGATACTTTTTCTGTCAATTGCCATTGTCAGGGCCTTGCGTACCACTGAATCGCCAAAGAGAGGATGCGGAACGATGATGGCTCCGTTCGACTTCGCATATCTCTCGCCGTCAATATTGTTCCAGCCGATAAATTGATACCGGCGCATGGGAGTCGCGACGACGCGAACCGTAGTGCTGGATTTTGACAATTCAATCGCTTCTCGGGTATCCAGGTCGGTCATGAGATCTATCTCGCCGGACTTCAATGCTTCAAACCGGGATCCGTGATCGGGAAGAATCCGAAATACAAGCTGCGCAAGCTTTGCCGGCGCAGGAAGAACGGACGTCCTATTCGAGGCAAGCACGACCTCATCGTTTTGTTTCCATTCAGCAAGCGAAAACGGGCCGTCGCCGACCGGGTGTCTGTTAAACGTACTATTCCGCAATTCCGCACGGGGAATCGTGTCCAAAATATGCATTGGTAGGATCGGAAGGCCGGCCTCCGATAACTGCGCAGCGGAAAAACGTTCAAAATGGAATGTCACAGTGGAATCATTTATAACCTCAACGCACTTGCGGATGTCAAGCTTTCCACCGCTCTCTTTTTTAAGTCCATCCAGTTCATCCTGCCGGACGCTTCCAAGGTCCTTGTCGCCGTACAATTCGTACGAAAATTGAACATCTCTTGAGGTGACTGGAGCACCGTCCGACCACTTTGCACCGGCCCGAATGTGGAAGATGATATCACGTTTGTTCGGGCTGTATTCCCAGGATCGCGCCAACATCGGAGAGTAGCGCAGAGCACCCTGAAGTGTGTCGAAATCGGCATCCACGAGTGAAGGAAAAATAAGTTCTCCGATTTCGCCCGCTGTAACTTCCTCAGCAAATACCGGATTAATTGTTTCGAGGTCCGCGCCAGTTCCAATAACGGCAATGTTGTTCACCGCCGAACCGTCCGGGGAATTTTTTTTGGGATGTGAACACGAATTGAGAAATGAAAGGAGGCAGACAGCTATGCATGCCAGCGCCACATTCTTCATAGAGGGTTCGAGTAAAATTCGGAGACCGAAGTTTCGGCAAAAACCTCGGATTTAAAGGCCCTGTGCATCCGTAGTGTAGACAAAATAATCCTTTTTGTCAATAATGAGGAAGTGTATCAGTTTGACTAATGCAGAAATGGACCGGACACTTTTCTCTTTAAGTCCGTCAAAAGCCTTCACATTGAACTGCCCCAAAGGTTCGAGTGTCAGGTTCATTTTCAAACTAAGACACTACCCAATAATGAGGCAGTAGGTCTTTTGCCAAGATAGTCATGGTGAGCCCCGCTTGCAGCGGGATAAACTCCGTCGAATCATGACAAAAACAGTCTAAACCCTTCGCCTGCGCTCAGGGTGACTATCCCAACATCGGTCATTTGAAGCAAAAGACCCGACTACCACTTCGCGACGCACGTTGAGCGCGACGTCAATTTTATGTATCTTCAGAAATGGATGCGCCAGTGCTTGAAGTAAAAAATCTCGGAGTGCAATACTCTGACCGCGACGGAGCGATTCGGATCGTCGAAGACATTAATTTTTCCGTTCAACCCGGCCAGGTCTTCGCGCTCATCGGGGAGAGTGGAAGCGGAAAATCGACCCTCGCGTATTCGCTGACGCGTCTTTTTACTCCTCGTTCAGGATACGCTGTGAGCGGCGAGGTCTCCTTTGAAGGCCGGAACCTTCTTCAGTTGAACGAACGCCTGCTACGGCAGGTCCGACAAAGTAAGATACGCTATATCTTTCAGGAACCCTCCCAGGTTCTCAACCCGATTTACCGGATCAAAACTCAGTATTCTTTTCCCCTTGAAGGATCGGGCAATTCCGCCGCGGACCATTCCCCTTTGGCGCCGGCAGATATTCTTGGGAGCGTCGGTATTGAAAATCAGGACGAAGTCCTGCGGTCATATCCTCATGAACTAAGCGGAGGCACCCTGCAAAGGGTCTTGATTGCGATGGCGCTCGCAGCCCGCCCTCGGCTGATTATCGCGGACGAACCAACGAGTTCTGTTGACGCTCCTCTGCAGTATCAACTGCTCGACCGTATCGATCAGGTTCGGAAGGACGGATGTGGTTCCGTTCTACTTATCACGCATAATTTACACGTCGCGCATCGCTATGCCGACATGATCGCAGTGATGTATGCGGGACGCATAGTCGAGATAGCGCCAAAACAGAATTTCTTTAAATCGCCGCTCCACCCTTATGCAAAAGCTCTCGTCTCAGGGAATTATCTCGAAAGCGATTCGGCCCCAAATACCGCCCCTCCCCATCCTTCGAATATGCCCAACGGGTGTAAATTTCACCCGGTATGCGCGAAGGCGCAGAGTGTCTGTCGAACTGATGAACCTCAGCTCGTGCACGTCGATATTGACAGAGAAGTCCGATGCCCCTTCTGGAAGTAAACAACCTGAGCCTGTCTTTCAAAAGCTCGCTTCGGTCGCCGTTCTCTCTTAAAACGAAGATGGCCCTGCACGATGTTTCATTTTCGTTGGACGGCGGGGAAGCGTTCGGGGTGATCGGCGAAAGCGGCGGCGGAAAGACATCGCTTGCCAGATGCATTGCCGGGTTACTCATGCCGGCGAGCGGAACGATCGATTTTGACGGCGTCAACGTTTATCCTCACGTCGCAAACCGCAGCATGTTCAGAGCTCAGATCCAATTGGTCTTTCAAGCTTATTCCGCCTCGCTCGATCCGTATCTCACGATCGAACGCATCATCCTTGAAGGAATTTCTGAAGATGGAGAGAAGAACGGATCGGGGTTGCCACAGAAAACTGCTGCAGAACTGTGCAAGCTTGTCGGACTCCCGGTTGAAATTTTAGAAACATTCCCCTCTCAGCTTAGCGGGGGTCAGAGACAGCGCGTCGCCATTGCCCGGGCGTTGGCAACGCATCCCCGGCTACTTATCCTCGACGAACCGACGAGCGCGCTCGACGTTCTGACTCAGTCTCAAATATTACATCTGATTAAAAACATCAAGAATGCATATGGCTTGAGCCTTATCATGATTTCACATGATATCGCTAATGCCCGTTACCTCTGCGACCGGTTGGCAGTGGTATACCACGGGTCAATTGTAGAAATGGGTGAGACAAAAAAAATACTGGCCCATCCATCCCACCCGTATACGCGCCATCTTCTCTCTATGTCCATTGTATAATTTCTTGCTGCGAATATTTCCGGCCTGGCGACCTAAGGGGGGTATACTTTTAGAAAATAACGTCAGACCAAAATTACTGGCTCTCAACACCTCATGCATTAGGCCGTCGTAAAAAAGCCCGATGTGCGCATCGGGCTTTGGATTATTAACTCGTGGCAATTCGTCGATCCACGGCAATTACGCTTGTGATATACCATGGCCGCTTTAATCCAAAACGATCACCAGATATTTTTCCCGCCAGAACGCATGCGGTTTTTTGATCATGACGTACCCTTCATTGCTCCCCATCTGGGCGAGCTGAAAAGATCCGGGACTGCGCTTTGGAAGAATCTCTTCAACTTTTCCGTCCACGTGAATAGACGGGTTTTGGGTGAAATCGATCGGCTTGAAATCGGACGAGTCGACGTTTGCGGATAGCACAGTGGTGGATCCAAGCAGCCCCCAGAGGAAGCCGCCTTCCTTAGAGATGACCCCTTTCTCCCGCAGTTCGTCCCTCGTCCCGGCAATATAATAGACAGTGTTCATCCGATTGCGCTGTCCTTCAATGGTAGAATCGTTTGCCTCTATCGCAGCATTTTTTTCACCGATCTCGCGATCCTTATCTGCGATGGTCCCCTCCAGGTTTTTGATCCGGGTTTCCAACGAAGAAATCGATTGTTCTCTTTCCGCGACCGAGGATTTCAGGCTTCCAACCAACTGATCAAGGTTGGCGTATTTGATGGCGGACTTATTGATTTTCCGTTCAAGGTCTGCGATCTTCCTTCCGTTGGCTCTTAGGTCAGAGCCGACGACATAAAGTTGATTGAGGACCTCTTTTCTGATCTGTTCTTGAGTGAGTTTAGGCTTTCCCTCGACATCCCTGCTGCTTCGAAGAAGCTTCGCTTCTTTCGATTTAGACCGCTCAAGGGAAACATAGATCTGGTTTACTGTTTTCATAATTTGGTCAATATACTGGTCGCGCGAATCGAGGTCTTTGCGCAAAAGCGAAGTCTCAGCCACCATATCAGAATAATCTTTTTGCATCTGTTTTTTTTCGGCATCTTGACATCCGATGAGCGTTGCCGCCACAAAAACAACTGCCAATAGAAATGCTCTTTTCCTCATGTGTACATTCCTCCTCACGTCAAGATTGTGTGTGTAAGTTGCGGATTATTTTTTTGGCGATGCATCGCATTCGCGAGCATGCTTCAAGGCCTGTCGTCTGCGCTCCTTCCCGGCCGATGTGATAATTTCAAATCGAGCAGATGACTATAATTGTGTCACACAGATTAAACGCTGTCTGAGAGGGGCAAAACCGGTTTCTTTTTCCACGCGAGCGCCCGTGGTCGAATTCAGGGTAAAGGTTCAGCGGCTAAACACATTATCGATTCATCCGGCTACCTTCCCGGGGTCATGAGCGTTGAGTACCGATTTAATCCGATCCATCATGCTTCCTACATCCCATCTTTTTTCAATAAAGTCGAGTGCACCCAACTGGAATGCGTTTTTCGCGACCTTCTCCGACCCGTACCCGGTAATGAGGACCACCTTGGCGCTTTCGTCAAATCGTTTGATCTCCTTCAGCACCTCCATCCCGTTTGCAGAAGGAAGCCCCAAATCGAGAAAAACAAATTTGGGGGAATGTTTTTTGTACAAATCGACCCCTTGCGGACCGTCGGCAGTTTTCACAACTTCATATCCTTCTGAACTGAAGAGAACGTTCATGAACTGGAGGTCCATCTCATCATCATCTATGATCAGAATCTTTTCCACACTGTCAGCCTGAGAGAAAAGGTAAAGTGGAAGCTGAAGTACACGATCATCGCCTTAGCATATCGACTTCTCGAGTCGTTCGAATCCAGTCTTTTGTTACTCCTTTAAGAAGAAGCTTGGCGTACAAATTTATCTTCCAGAAAATATAACGCGGTAAATACAGCGTCGCTTTGAACAAAAACACATCCGCATCAGCCGCGATCAAGCCGCCAAAGACGTAGATGCCGCATAAGGTCAGCAGCAAGCACCAGAAATTGAAATAGGCCATCGCATCGGGCACGCCAGCCGACAGTAAAAGGAGTTTCACCACAAGAACTGCAAGGATCAGGCCAACGATGTTGACAAAAGCGGGCGTTAGAAGATCAATGAGCGCATCCGCTAACTGCCACGACGGTCTATAAAGAATAGCTTTGAACAGAAGAGGAACGTATTTCCGGAGGACCGGCACTCTTCCGGCCTCCCATCTCGTTCGTTGACTTTCTGCATTCTTTGGCACGGCCGGCATTGTTGCAACGACGCTTGTCTCGGGGCAAAAAATCGTCGGAACGCCTTTCAGGAGCAGAATGAGTCCGTATTCGAGGTCTTCCGTCAATGAGTGCGCTTGCCACGGGATTCTTTCGAGAGTGGCGCGGGAAAAACACATTCCGTTGCCTCTTAAACCTGCCGAACATTCGATCATTTTCCTCCCTAGCGGACGGACGACGTTAAAAAGAGTTAACGCAACACGCGAGACCTCAGAAGTCCATGCCCCGATATTTGGCGCTACGATGTCGGCAATCTGTATGGACTGGTGCCCCTGGTCCAAATATCCGTTCAACGTCCAGAGGGCGTTACGCGAAAGGACGCTGTCGGCGTCGACAACAATGAATGCATCGTATTGCGCAGAGGATCTCAGTGCATTGTTGAAGCCCCACTGGAGCGCGTATCCTTTTCCTTTACGAGTCCCATCGGTACGACCATACACAATAGCCGACGCGCGCTCGGCGATCGATCCGGTTTCATCGGAACAATTATCGGCGACGACGATAACATCGAATAAGCTCCTCGGGTATTCTGCTTCAAGAATGCTGTTAATAGTTTTCTCGATCGACAACGCTTCATTATGCGCCGGGATGATGATCGCGAATTTTCGCAGTCGTTGCGGCACAACAACGGAGCGCTTCGTCGGGAGCAAGGCAAGGATGCTTAAAAAGGCAAGATAGCTCACGATGAAGCCCAGGTATATCTCAAGAAGAATTTCGACAAGACTGAACAATGCCGCCTCCTATTCAACGGTTACGCTTTTCGCAAGGTTGCGCGGTTGATCGACATTGCATCCTCGCAGGACAGCCATATAATATGCAAGCAATTGAAGGGGAATGATCGACAGGATCGGCGCAAGCATATCGATCGCCGGCGGAATGCGAATAATGAAATCGCTGAGCGAGACAATCTGCTCGTCGACGTCGTCCGTGATCGCAATGATCTTCCCTTTTCTTGCTTTCACTTCCTGAATATTGCCGATAATTTTGCCGTACGTGTGATCGTGAGGAGCAAGGATCACAACCGGCATATTGGCGTCGATGAGCGCGATCGGCCCGTGTTTCATTTCGGCAGCCGGATACCCTTCGGCGTGGATGTACGAGATCTCCTTCAGCTTGAGCGCTCCTTCAAGGGCGCTTGGAAAATTGAAGCCACGGCCGAGATAAAGGAAATTTTGCTGCCCGTAAAATTCTTCGGCAACAGCATGAATATCCCTCACGGCCGCAAGAATGGTTCCTATTTTCTGAGGGAGGGCCAACAACTGTTGCACAATCGCCAGGCCCTCTTCGCGCGACATGCTTTTTTGCCGTGCGAGGGCGAGCGTGATCAAGGCGAGAATGACCACCTGAGACGTAAAAGCCTTCGTCGAAGCGACGCCTATTTCTTGTCCTGCGTACATGAAAAGGCCCGCATCACATTCGCGCGCGATGCTGCTCCCCACAGCATTACAGATCCCCAGAACTGTGGCCCCCCTTTTTTTCGCTTCACGAAGAGCTGCAAGCGTATCGGCCGTTTCGCCGCTCTGACTTATCGCGATGACAACGTCATTCTTGTCGAGCACGGGGCTCCTGTATCGAAACTCCGAAGCATATTCGACCTCGACAGGAATATTGACATATTGTTCAAGCATATATTCTCCGATCAATCCCGCATGCCAGGAGGTCCCGCAGCCGACAATAATTAGACGACGAGCATCGAGCATGCGGGGGAAAAAATCGCTGATCCCGCCGAGCACTGCGGTTCCCCTCGATTCGTCGATGCGGCCCCGGAGAGCATTTTGGATGGTCTTCGGCTGTTCAAAAATTTCCTTGAGCATGAAATGGGGAAATCCGCTTCGCTCCAATTCCTCCAGTTCTGTATCGATCTCTTCGGGATCTCTCTCGACGGTCATGTCATTGATATCCTTGACGCTGACGCCCTTTGCCGAGATGACGGCAATTTCATTGTCGTTCAGGAATAAAGCCATATCGGTATGACGCCGGAATGCCGTTGCATCGGATGCAAGAAAGTACTCCTGGTTTCCAACTCCGATCACCAGCGGGCTCCCCCTTCGCGCGGCAATAATGTAACGGGGTTCGTACGCAAAAAGTATTGCAAGGCCGAACGTTCCCTCCAATTCCGCCAAGGATTTTCGCACTGCCGTTTCAAAATTCTTTTCCGATTTCAAGTGGTCTTCAATAAGATGCGCAATGACTTCCGTATCGGTCCCGGAGACAAAGCGGTGATTGGCCTCTAATTTTTTACGAAGCGCGGCATAATTTTCGATGATACCGTTGTGTACGATCGCGATCGACCCTGTACAATCGCAATGCGGATGTGCGTTCGCCATCGACGGTTCGCCATGTGTCGCCCAGCGCGTGTGAGCGATTCCTGCCGTTGCATGATTCGTGAGGCCTTCGAGCGACGAGGCGAGTTCGTCAACTTTCCCCACCTTCTTCGCTATCTGCAACGACCGACCGGAGACAATTGCGATCCCCGACGAATCGTAGCCCCGATATTCGAGGCGTCGTAGCCCGTCGATTAAAAGTGGAATGGGACTCTTGTCTCCGATATATCCTACTATTCCGCACATACTTCCTCCTAGTTTGACCTGCGCGTTACAGGATTGACGTCTTTATTTTTGTTCCGCCATGTTTTGACCTCCCATCGAAGCACAATAAGAGGCGACGTAGGCGAATGCCGCAGTGTAATTGATCGCAGGTTCGTTGACATAATAGTTCTTTGGATTATCCTCATAGCATAGGCCGGGATACTGCGAAAGCTCTCTTCCCCCGAGCCGGCTGAATTTGTTACATCCGCCGACAAGGAGTCCCGGGATTGGGTCTCTTCCGTACTCTAGCATAGACCATTGATGGTACGGGTGGTGCACAAAATGCGGCGCGTCGCCCGTCACGAAAACAGTCCCGAAAGCGTTACGGCCGAGCATATAATGCAGTTGATCGACCGCGCCTTCCAGATAACCGCGGAATTTTGTGAACTCAAACGCATTGATGAGATCGAACGCATGTCCCAACGCAACGCTGTTCGACCCCCAGTATTCTTGCTCCGGCGTAAGCACGTACCTGTATCCGTTGCCTCTGATCTGTTTCCACAAAGCGTCGCAATACGTCGTCATCGTAGCAATGATGAACGAACGTGCGTCGTAATTCCTTGCATCGATGGGAACATTGAGATACGAAAAGTAGGCGAAGTTCTGAACATTCTGCCAGCTGACCGTATAATTGACCCCTCCCAGATCCTTGTAGTGAGCGAGGAAATATTCATTGTATTTCGTATTGCCCGTTGTGCGGAATAATTCTACCGCTGCCCACATCCTCTCATCCTCATCCTGTCCATCTCCGTATTCGCCCCCCTGAACTCCATCCGGGTTTTTAAAGCCGCCGGGAGGTACGATCGTCTGATGACGGTCCAGAAAACTCCACGCATTCTCCGACGAACGCAAAAGTTCGTCTGCAAAGGCTTTGTCCCATCGTGCAAAAATACGCGCTCCGAGGGCTGTCACTGCCGCAAAATCTCCCGTTGCTGTGCTCGAGACATCGAAAATATATTGCGTGTCGGTTTCCTCGTCGGGAAGATGCTCTCCCGTCCATTCTTTAATCGAAACTTTGTGATATACTCCGCCGTCGGACCGCTGCATTTTGAGCAGCCAGGCGAGCCCCCAACGCGCTTCATCAAGAATATCGGGAATGCCGTTATGGGACTCAGGAATACGGAGTTGACCATCGTCGAACTTCTGTGGCTGCAAGCTGTAAATGTACAGAAGGAAGGCGGCGCTTACCGCAGTGGTTGGGACAAATTTATTATAGTCTCCCGCATCGTGCCATCCTCCCGAAACATCCTTTGACTTCGATGGGTCGTCGAAGAAAAGAGCAGGGCGCGTGTGACATGCTTTATGGCTCCACGGAGTACCCTCTCCGACTTCTGTTCCGCACCGTTGAAAATAGAAACTCCGGAGGGATGCGAGAGCGACAGATGTATAGACGTCGTCATTGATCGAGAAAGGATCGGAATGGTCTGCCGTATCCATAAAGACGATGCGATACGTTCCCGGCTCGGATAATCCGGAGAAATCTAGGCCAAATACAGATTCTCCGGTGTTTGGGTCGTTGATCCCGATTTGCCGGGGCTGCCCGCGGAAAACTTCCTTGTTCGTCTTCGTGTCCACAATGACGAACGGATCGGCATGGGCCTCTTTCGTAAAAGCGAGTTTTTGATCCCCCGGCCTGTATCCTAATTCATCCACAATGATTGGAGCTTGCGCATGAATCTGACGATGGCATGATAACAATGCAAGCGAGGTGATAAGAATAATATTAGCTAATCCAAAATATCTCATGGCTTTTTTCACGGAAACAATATTCGTTTCAGTTTAGGTTTATCGGCTACGTCGAGCAAGTGGAACATCAGGTTAGCCACGGTCCGTTCGCCGTCCGGAAGCGCCAGATATTGTCCGCCGCTTCGAGATCGAACAGTCTCTCTCGCCGCATTTAAAAGCGCTCTTTGGGACCGTTCCGAAAAAATCGTCCAACGGTTTGCGCGCGCAGCGCGCTTGAGTGCCCGTGACCCGTTGCCGGGAACAAATGACCTGCTGGCCCATCTCAACATCCCGATATCTTCATCCGAATCCCCCATTGCGACCAGAGAAGGATCCTTGTGCCGGAGATATTCGGCAAGAAACCGGGAACCGGCCTCTTTCCCGATGTTTCGCTGGACGAAGTATGTGTCCTCATCGCGAAAGATCGCGCTCAACGATTCGAAATTGTGCCGCGCAAGGAATTCTTTGATCTCCTTGCGTGAAAGTCCTTCAGTTCGGTGGCCGCGGAAGCGATACGCTCGGACCGAGTACCGGTATTCCGGGTCGATGAATACGTCGTCCAGTTCCTTTAATCGTTCGCGACATTTTTCCAATTGTGTGTACCCTCTTCCTTCGATCAACGGGAGCTCGCGCCCTTGCACTGCGTCAACAAACACGCTCCCAAATTCCGCGATGCCGCCGTGAAGATTGTATGCGCGACAGTATGCCCGGACATGCTCAACGCTTCTCCCGGTATTAAGAACGATCGCCCAACCGTTCGTTTGAAGCGTGGCAAGCGCCTGCAAGCCACTTATCGTCGTATGGGGGAACCCCAATATTTCAGCGTCGAATACGCCGTCGAGGTCCATCACGAAAACGTTCCGTGTCCATTCAACCGGCGATATTTTAGGAAGAGCGCCGGAAACAAAATCATTCATTGTTTTCGCTAAAAAAGTTCTCGCCCGGGTATAGCGGCTGTTCGCGCGTTCTTTCCCCTCTCGTGATTGACGTTGACGCGTTTCCTCTGCACTATGCTTCCCAACAATCGTCCCATAAAGGATTTTATAGAGGAGTAATCGGTCGTCAATTGCATCGTCTCCGCTCGACGCTTTGTATGCCTGCAACATCTTTTCTTCATCCTCCTTCGACATGTCAAACTCGAACGCGGCTCCCGCTAGATCGTGAGCGGGATCGACGATATCGAGCTCTGGCGCTCCGAATGTATGCTGCTCAAAATCCACCTTGACCGCTCCTCGCTGTGTATGAATCCAATCCTCAGCGCGCATTCTCCCATCGGTATGTGTGGGCACCTTCTGAATGCAACCGCCCAATAAGGCAATGAGCTTTCTATCAATGAGCCGGCCCAAATAAGAACCGTACGCGCGGCGGACTATCGCCAACAGTTCAAGCCACCCCCATCCGTAGTCACGGGAGGCAAAACGCGGATCCTCGTCCAGATGAAGGCGCTTGACTCTTGTTCCGATATAATGACCCATTCGTCCGGCCAATTCCAGCGAACTTTTAACGTCCGTTGGAGTATCCTCCCTTTCCATCCATTCCGAATACAGAAAACCGTTTCGCAACCCGATATATTTGGGAACAAAAGAGCTCATCCGGTTGGCAATAATGTATGCGTGATACCCAAGCCATCCCCATCCTACGCTCTTTAGGAGAATCCGGCTCCCGACATCCTCTCCATCCGGCCGTCGACGATGAACATCGTACACATATTTCATCCGCGCCTGAAAACTTTCGCCCTCATGAGAGCGGAGCTTGGCATTGATCATCTCCGTCTCGGGGTTCTTTACAATCGCAAAATTGTCCGTATCCGTTTTTCCGAAATATTCACGCAATATGTTTTCCTGAAAAGGAATGTCTAGAAGTCGCCGTTTGTAAAGCTCGTTCTGTTCAAGGACGATGATCTTTACACCCGTTTGTGTTCGGATCCTATCGAGCCACCCTGTTTCCATCGGATGCCTCGGGACCAAAAATGTGATCTTTTCTGGTCGAATCCCCTGGGATCTGAGCGCATCGAACGTCAACTTGAGCGATTCACCGGAATTCGGGTAGTCATCGACAACAAAAACCTGAGACGAAGCGGCTTGCCATCGCTGCAACGCCGCTCGTTCCCGCCGGTCCAGCCCGTCCTTTGGCCGGATTGTAAGCCATGAAACCGGCTGTGGGGCGGACAATGATAAATAAGAGGCAGCAAGAGGTGCAAAGTATGAGCCTGCCGATCGAAGTCCGAGAACGCCTACCGGGCTGTTGGGTTCAATGCCGGCGGCAAGCAGTTTTTCCATCAGCAAGAAAACGTCAAAGTGGGTCAGATCCTGACATCGAAAGCCCTCGTTTAATTTCATTCTGTTTCGAAGGATTTGACGCGGAATGCCTTGAAGCAGAATGCTATCAAATAATGATTTCACTTTGAGTACCTGATCCGGCCGCGGGGATTCTTTCTTGGCAAGCAGCATGCATACGCGATCTATCATTCCGTCGACGGAGACTTTCACACGAAGAAGCCGGGCACGCGACGAGAAACGAGATACGCGGAATGGAATATTGAGCGCACCTCCCGCAGCGGTAAGGGCAGATTTTAGTCGAGGGAATTTCTTCTTCAGCGGATACACATTCCAGCGACGGCGTGAACGAAAATCGTCAATCACACAGCCTATTGCGCAAACAAACAGATAGATGTTTATCATGCTTTCTTCCCGCTGCCACTCGGGGACGAGCGAAGGATAACGTTCTAACTCCTCATTGAGTCTTCTCAGAAGATCCTCGAAGGATAAATACGGATTGAGGCACCAATCGTAAAGCGCATAGAATTGATGCTCCGTGTCTTGCTTTTCTACAACCGGCGATAGCTCCGCTACATTCATAACGGGTCAAAGGATTTGAGCAAGTTTGGCTTTTCTGTTGAGAAGCAAATCTCGCATCAGCCACCGTGCAATTTCCGGGCGATGCCACATATCCGACCTATTATAGGGAATGTACCCGCAGCCGTACGGGATATAGAGCCTCGTTGGAATACGGAATCGCTGCGATAACTCCGGACCATTCGACGGGAGGCCAAGCATTTGCTCAATTTCACACGGCGTCTCCGTTTGCCGCAGTCGTCCGATCGCCTCTGCGGCTAATGAGCGATCATGAGTAGCGATAGCAACGAACTGCGCTCGCCCGGCGACGATGTCGACCAATTCAAGGAATCTCTCACGGAAATGGTTTGGCAATTCCCCCGGTCCTGCCCATTGCCCTTTGACGATCCTCACGCCGGCCTGCATCGCGACGACCCGTTCTATATCGGTCTTGCTCCGTTGCCACCGTGCAGGGATCGTACAGACGATGTCGCTATACAGCAAACGGACGCTTTCGACCATATCCAACGTCTTCGAGGCATTCTCGAAATCTTGCGCATCGAAGCGCAGTTGGACATTGCATTCGGCCGCAAGCTCCGCGAGCGAATGTATCGATTCGCAGCAGAAATTTAGCGAGGGAAGTTTGAGCGAAAGCGCTCCGTCCAGCCGCGAAACCCGAATCGACCAAAGGGCTTGACGATACCGCTCACTCATCGTCGAGGAAGTGTCGGACGGACCCTCCCATGGGCAAAGAGTCGTCTTCCATCCGCGAACAGCGATCGCTTCAGCAAGGGCAAGGGCGTCCTTGAGTTCAGATCCGGCGATGTGAGATGAGGACAGACGGTTTGCCGTAGCCTGTTTCATTTCACGGACGATGGCGTTCATGGCAGAGAGCCTTTCTCTAAAGTTTTGTGAAATCGTTCGGGTTTTATTTCCCTTGTAAACGCCGCGACATATACTTGAACGAATCCAATCCCAAATTAATGAGCGAAGGTATTGTCGGTGGATAGAGCCGGAGTGAGGAAAAGGAATGGATCTTATCGGTCCAGATATGAAGCCACGGCTCATCACTCCCAAGAAATTCAAACGAGATAAGTTTACGTTCGAACGCATAGCGCACAACGTCGTGCATCAGCACATTTCCGGGCGAGCAGCTCGCATACTCCTCATCGTATCCAATTTTTAACACCCAAAACCTGCGCGCGTATTCGACCGCGATTTGCACCGCAATAGGCTTTCCGTTGACGCGTAGGAAGCAAAGGCGTAATATCCCGGCTTGGGCTGCGGCTTTTGCATACGTCGCAAAGAACTTCTTCAGCGGAGAGATGGAACGAATGCTTGTCCCGGCTTGGCCTTTCCAATTGGCTGATTCAACTTCAAACACTTCGTCGAGGTAACGGTCAAGGTGCTCAGCCGAAGGCGAAAAAATTTCCGTAGTCAGAGTTCCTAATTTGCTCGCGTTACGCCTTGCCCTTCTTAGAGAAGATCTTCTGCTCGATGAAAGAGTAGCTTCATAACTCTCCCAAGATCCTTCGATCGAGATCCACGGCGATGCCGACCGGTTCTTCAATCCAAAAAAAAGGTGCCGCCGAGCCACCCTTTCGATAGTGTTGCATTCAAGAGATGTACAGCCAACCCTGCCTAAAAAGAGAGGCCTACGCATTTCCATTATGGCAGAAATCAGCTGATTCATCGCATCGGCGTCAGTGCAGAGAAAGCCTGCAGGTTCACAGAGAACGGACGCGCCAAGGATCTCGATCCTCCTCTGCAACAATGAAGGCTGAGCAAGAACAAGAGGGGCAATTCCCACAACGATGCCCGTCCTGCGCACCACCACAACGTGAAGCGCATCGGGTGGGCAAAACGCCTCAGCGCATGCTTCAAACCATTCGAATTGAAATAGAGGGTTCTCTGTCCGAAGGGCGATGAGGTTCCAGTCCTGTCTCAGCTCTCGCAGACGGGCAATGGTCGTGACAATTTCTACGCCACTTTCATCCGAATGCCGTCGCGGCGGCGATAAGAATTGGCTGATGCCGTGCGAACCGCCGGCCTCAGTTTCGAATACGGCCGAACCTTCTCCGCTCAAGTCGCGCATCGTTTGATCGGTCATACAGCGATCTCCTTTTTTGAATCAAGCGAAGGCTCGAACGAGCGTTCTACACGCGAAGCCGACTTGTCCTCTGTTCGGACGACTGCCGGACGACCTTCGCCTTTGTGCCACAAAAATGAAGACACGATGTCGTGGATGGTACCTGTAAGAAAATTCAACAGTGACACTACGAACGGAAAAATATCCTGTGGATCAAAAACGCGGAAATATTTTTTGTCCCGGAGCGATAATACATATTCAAAAATATTCCTCCCTTTGCGGGATAATGCAGTGTGAACAAGAGACCTAACGTCGGCCCTTACGTCCACTAAACGAACGCCATTTTCATAGCTTGTTTGAGGAAGAATCTCCTTTCCCGAAAGGTGCTGATAAGCGGTGTGGACGAGATTGACCCCTGCATACGATCCAAGAACGTTCCACATGCCACAGCCCGGAGTGATCTCGAGAACTTTGAATTGCTCGCTGTGGGGATCCCATTTGTAGTTGATACTTGCCATCCCGACGGCTTTGAGGCGCTGAAGATACAAGATGCTGAGTTTCAAGAGCATCGGATGATGTTTTGTCTGCATATAGGTGCCCCGTCCTCGTTGCGGCGGAAATGTCCGTATTTGCTGTTCTATAAAAGAGCAGAGACACCGAGAGCGCTCATCGAAGTATCCATGGAAGCTAAGTAATCCTTCTTCGCTGCCGTCGATATATGATTGCACCAGGAAGCCCGCTTCCGGTTCCGGAAGCGCGGAGCATAATCTCCACAACTCATCGGCGTTGGAAGCTATTCGGATCGTCGTCATTGGCCGAGGTGCATTCGCGCCGCCAGCCGGCTTGACGACACAGGGAAAGTCGATCGACGGAAGTACATCCGCTAATTGCTCCATTGCATCGAGGGCAACCGAGTCGGGAACTGGAATGCGGGCCATCTTTGCAAACTTATCAAACTGCACGTCGTCGCTCAAACACTCAAGCAGATCCGGCGGAGGTAAAAGAAACCTAAAATATTTGGAGAGCCGGTCTCTGGTGCGTATGACAAAAGAAAGTTCTTTGCCGGACGCATAGAACAACACAGGCGGATTCACGCACCATTGCGCGAAGCCGATCAGGGCTTTGAGAGTCTCTTCGTCATTGGCGGGTTCGAGCGCCGGCAACGGAACATTTTCGACGCACTCTTTCGAGAAAAGTGCAATCTCATTTCTTTGCGACGATGCCACCACGGTCCGTATGCCGCCGAGAGCGAGTGAGCGAAGCACATCGAACGCCGCGGGAGACCCACCGCCCGAGAGAACGACTGCCAATGTGAACGGGATGTGTGTGACTCTTTTCATAGTTTGCACCTTCATGTATGATGAAATTCGAGGCGCTGTTGCTTCGGTGGATGCAACATCAAGGTCATGCTGACGCCTTTACATTGGCGGCTTCCTCGGTTGCACGGCCGTCCGTCGCCTGCACATTGAAATGCTGGCGCGCGAAAGAGCTAAAATGAAGACCTCGGCGATACCCTTCCACGGAAAGAAGGTCTTCAAAACTCACATTGCATAAATGGACGTCCGCGCCAAAATGGTCGAGCAAAGAAAACTGCGATTGCGCATCGGGGGCTTCAAACATAATTGAATGCAAGCCGAACGTTTTCGCAAACTGATCTGCATAGTAGATGTTGAGCTCACCTCCGTAATTGAACAACCCGCTGCGGCTTGTTCCCTCAAATGCTTTTACGATGAGTTGCACCGCACCCGCCTCTATCCATTCCTTACCATCATCGATAAGGCTGTCGAGCGCGCTCCATAACGATAGACCGGTCGGTTGCCTTCTCAGTTCATACTGGACCTGAAGTTCTCGGACCGCAGCGGCTCTGACAATGGCCTGAGGCCGATGCGATTCATTCATGATCCGGAACCCGCATTCGATCCGCGTCATGCCGATGTCCGAGCAGAGGTCGAGATAATCCGACAGCCGATGGGCATTGAGAGCGATCTCAAATGGCGTTGCTCCCGCAACAACCGGAATTTTATAGCGCCTCGCGGAAGATATTTTTTGCCTGATCGCGTTCTCCCCCGCAACAAGCCATGAACCCATACTCAGTTTGATGACCGAGATAAGCCGCGCGCTCTGCTCAAGGTGACTTTCGAATGCGAGTGGGTCCAAGCCTCGATCGACAGGGCTCACCAGAGGCGGTATCGAGGCGATGCCGAGCATATTGAGGTACTCGTTTGTATGGAATCGCCTTCGGGGAACTATTTCTTGAATCTCTTTCATGATGAGAACCTCCTTTTTCGCTTGCCGCAAGTGGCGTCACTATAAGTCGCGTGACCGAAAAAAATCGTTTCAACAACGGTGGTATGAGATGGCGACTGCTTCACTTACTTTCCCTTTTTATGGTCTTTCTCTTTAACCGCAGCCAAATAAATTTTCCGTACTTCAGTGCAAACGTCCTCCAACCATACGATTGGTAATGGATCGCGATCAATTTCGTTTCCCCCAAAACCAACCGCAGTATGGTGTGCCCGAAGAGAGCGATCCAGTAGGGCGCTTGTCTGAATTTCCAGCGAGATCGGGCGGAGATATTGACGTTCTGTGAACACTCGGTGGATAACTCGAATTTGTACGCTTCATCTCCTCGCAGAAAATCGACAGCGGCCGCACCATGCTCGACCGCGTCCTCTATCACTGCCAAAAGCAGTGCAAGGCTCGGCCTTTTGTTCGCCCCTGGGAGGGTGGCGTCAAACCCGGAAAGATAATCGTAGTAGCGATTTTTAAAGAAAAACCCCATGCGAACGGCAGTCCGCACTCCGCCCATATGTACTGCTTTCAACCACAGCCACCCCCGATCATGAAATGCCCTGACGATGTCATTCTGAAATCTCTTAAACCGCCTGTCGCTAAACAGACCTGCATACCCCAGACTATTCCAGCGACATTGATGAAGATGGATAAGGTCTACAAAGGCGCTCGTCACTTCCGTGCGAATTGTGGGTGTCTCAATATGAAAAGGTATGTGCGCGGTAAATTCTTTCTTTGCCTGCCGCAAACGATGCCGGATGTTTGGATGAAGGTTTTGCATAAATTCCGAGGTGGAACCCGGCGTGGTAAGGTACGGGCATACTTCGCCTTCGACCATACGGCATCGGAGATGCGCACGCTCCAAAGCCGGAAAGATATGCGTCCGCAACACGCTGTCACGAGGAACGTCGCGAAATTCCAGTTCGTCGAAAAATTCATCGGACGAACTGACAAGAGTTGAAAATTGCTCGGCAACGCTCGACTCGTAGCCCGGGGTAACGATAGCATCGAGATAATCGGACGGGCCGTACTCCCCCGGAAGCCCGAGATTGTCGTTCGATGCGACGCCCGCTCCCATCATTCTCAACCGGCGGTAAAGCTCTTTGTGCGCGATGGAAAACGTTTCAAAAAACATCGGAATGATTCCGATAAGGTCTGCGCGAGAACGAAACGTCGCAATGTAGAGGCTGTTCTTTCCCCCGTAATGTTTCCACCAGAACCATTGCCAGTCGAAGGTCTGATATATGGAGACAGGGCATCGGTCAACAAGCTCGTTCCATTCCCATCGGAGCGACAAGAATTCAGCTTCTCGACGGATGATGACGAGGTCCGTCTCTTTACCCTCGTTGCCACGTCGAGGCTTTATCTCTTCATCGATATGCGACGATGCAACGGAATCGTCGACGGATGCGGATCCTATTTCTTCCCTCTCACTGCCCATCGTGGTCACACGTGTTGATGCGTTGAATGGACGTTGTACGAATATGCTTCCATTGCGTCCGGATGCTGGACTGGCATTCCATAAATCATGATCCTCGTCTTCCACTTCAACCAGTTATAGTACTGAAGGGGCGCTAACACTTTAAATGCAAGGCCCGATGTTGTCGTTGTGTTTAAAATTGAAATTCTCCGCAAATCGAAAACATCCTTGCCAAAACTCGGAGGCCCTGACCAAACGCTGCACGCATGCGTAAATCCGGCCTCTCGGACCATTTTTTTTATAGAAGCATTCACGAGTCCATATGGATATGAAAAAGTGCGCACGGGCTTATTGAGAAGTATCTCCAACAAGATCCTCGAACGGGAAATTTCTTCCCATGCGGCGTGCTCGCTGAGGTCTGTGAGTTTGACGTGCGTCAAAGAATGAGCGCCTATTTCCATCCCTGCGGCGGACATTTCCAGGACATGGTGATTTTCTAGGAGGTACGCTTTCGGCCCGAACTCGTCCCACGAATTTGTTCTGAACGAGCGGTCGCCGAGGATAAAAATCACGGCCTGCATCCCGTATTCCTGTAAAATTGGAAACGCGACATCAAACGTGTCAAGATAACCGTCGTCAAACGTAATGATGATGGGCTTGCGGGGCAAAGCCAGCTTGTGGTCTGCATACAAACGGCAATCTTCGAATGTGATCGGCGTAAACCCCCACCGCTCGATCCAATCGAGATGGCGGCGGAATTCATCGGAAGGGATGCAGAGGGGGAATTCGTGCGCAAGCTTTAAGTCCTTAACAACCCTGTGATACATAAGAATTTTGATGGGGAGCTGCGGTTGTTTTTGCGGTTTTCCCCCCACGTCCGTGTATCTCTCATTCTTAACTTGTGGTATCATGTCGAGGCCTTTTCTTTTTTATGCGGACATTTGGGGTTAATAAAGATCCATCTCTATCTCGGATACATCGGTTCGGCAACGAGTCGATCCCTTTTCGGTTGAACACCTGAACTCTTTTCGTTGACCAATCTTTGATAGAGCCGTTCCATCTGCCGCCCGATGATCGACCAATCATACGAAGCACGAACTTTCTCATAACTGTGCCAGACCAACCTGGCGGCCAACGATCTATCCTCTAAAAGTCTGATCACGGCGTCTGCAAATTCCTGCGGGGTGTCTCGGACGAGTAGATCTTCGTTGTCTTTTGCCTCAATGCCCTCGCAGCCGATGCTCGTCGTGACAATAGGCTTTTTCATCGCCATCGCCTCCACTATTTTCAATCGGGTGCCGCCGCCCATACGTAAGGGAACGACATAGACGCTCGAGCGCCAAACGTACGGCCGAACGTCGTCGACGTATCCGGTGATGATGACGTTCCGCGAGCTCCTTTTTTGCAGCCGTTTAGGGGGACGATTCCCGACGACATAGATTTTTGCGTCCGGAATCGACCGAAGCACAATGGGAAATATCTGATCCAGAAAATAGAGCATGCCGTCGTAGTTGGGTACATACGCCATCATTCCGGTAAACACTATCGAATGCGGCTCCGAAAAGCCGATCGAAGGAGTGAAGTATTTCGTATCGACTCCGTTTGGCACCACAAACTTTTGGACGTCTTCGACGTCACGGTCGAGAATACATTTATCTCGCGACGACGTTACGAAGATGGCGTCGTGTTTTCGACAGGCTTCCATCTCCTCCGCAAAGAATTTTTTGTATTCTCGATAATAATGGAGCTTGCGCATCATAGAGTGGGCGTTTTCCGACATGCGGCGGAAATTGTCGTACTCAACGTTGTGCGCATCAAGGATTTTCACCGCCTCCGTATTGAAAGTGAAAGCGCCGAGGGATGCGAATTCCGTCTGCACGATATCAAACCGATTTGTTCTCAGCTGACGATTGATCATCGTCTGCATCAAGTCCGTGTAGACCAGGTTGTGAAAGAAGCTGTGTTCGGTCCACAGGGAATAAAATTGCGCGAGGCGCCGATGGCGGTCGGGCCACGGATATGGAACGAGATAGATGTATTTTATTTTTTCCCCGAAGAATTGCCGAAGAAGCCGGTACTCCCTCTGTCCCCCGTAGGCAAGGAGAGAAACTTCGTGCCGTGAGACCATATTGCTCAAGAGGTGAAAGATCCGGAGCGCTCCGCCGAATGTCGGCGGAACGGGTGCATAGGGTGCGACGTGTAAAATCTTCATAAACAATCCCTCGGTAACGGTGCTCTTTTAGGAACACTTCATTTCTTTCACGGGACACTAGCCCGGAAAAACCGGATATTATGGGTTGTCGGCATGACGAAAATATCGTTCCGGACGTGCCGACACGATCTGTCGCGCGAACAGGAGAAATAAAAACATCGGAATTTCAAGAAAAACCCGATTCCACTTTGTGGACGGGTCTTGCACAAACCGAAACAGCCATTCTATGCCGAGCGAACGCATCCATTGAGGGGCTCTCTTCCGGCTCAGCGAGAGGAAATCAAAAAGGCCGCCCACTGCTAAACAGACTTTAACATTGAGCCTGTATGCATACGACGTGAGCCACAGTTCCTGAAGAGGAGTCCCGAGAGCGACAAGTAAAATATCCGGCTGTGCTTCATTGATGCCTCTTATGATTTCCTCTTTGTCGCCGGGGCGAAAATACCCTTGATGGAATCCTGCAATATGAAGACGCGGATATGCCGCGCGAACTTGTCGCACACATTTTTTAATGACGGCTGCCGCTCCGCCAAGCAAATAAACGGACCAACCTTTCTTTTCCGCGATCGACAGGATCTGCGGCGTAAAGTCTGTCCCGTTGAGATTTTCAAGTATGCGATTCCCGGTGACAAGACCGCCTATTTTCACGCCGCTCCCGTCGGGTAACACAAGATCTGCGGCGTTGATCGAAAGGCGGAGCAGTTTGTTCCGTTGAGCCGTACAAATGCTGTGGGCATTCGTAAAGAATATCTTTCGGGCGCTCGCCGGCTCGGGACGCTCGACATAATATGTCACGATGCGCCGCGCCAGGTCCCCGTCGATGTTGTCCACCCTCGTCCCCAGGAGATAGAATGAACGGAGGGGGAAACCCACTTTATAGCGGAACACTGGTCGGTCTGCCGGCATCGTGTGCCGGGGTTCCAAAGCCTGTACGACATTGACCTGTTCAAGAACTCTGTTCATTGTTGCTACCTCATTCCTGTTTCATTATTGCTGTTTGCAACGCTGCTTCTTGATTATTTTTTTCTTTCTGCATCGTTGAGAGACCGTTACGCAGCCTTTCTGACTTTCGCGGGCGGAGTCATTCTCGACTGAATGTATTCCAATGAAGGAACTAACCCCATAAGGGTTCCCAAATAAACCATGTTTCGGTAATACGTCAGTTGCAGGTCGTAAAAGGAGACTGTTATCTGACCGACAACTGCGAGGATCGCCATGATGCACACTGCTTTCAGGTATGGGTCGCTCAATTTCATAAGAGTCATTGCTCCATACCCGACGAAGCAATCAAGAAAAAGCCAAAAGAGGAAATACCCTACCGCCCCCGTTTTCACGACAAGCCAGATGTCTTCATCATGGGGGATGTAATCGCGGAGCGGAAACCTGATCTTGACAAGCGGGACAGGCTGATAATATTTGTTACCAAAGCCGATGCCGAACACGGGAAAATAGCGCGCCGTCATCGCAAGGTCATAAAATTCAAACTTCCGGTAGAGGTTCGAATAGTATCGTTCGCCTTCCGTCGCTTTATCGTCGCTCAGCGCAGTTTTTACCAGTTTTACGGGTGAGGCAATTTTGCTTTCGCTGTTCCAAAAAACGGCGATGTAAACCGCGAGACAGAGTATGAAAGGAACCGCTCCTTTCGCAAGTACCCATCGTTCTTTCGGAGGAATGAGAACGATAAAGACAATAAGCGAAGTCGCAAGAGCCGCGTATGCTGCGCGCCTTTGCCCGGCAAAAAAACCCAAAAAGAGGGGAAAGAGCAAAAGAAGGAGTGCGGTAACCTGTCTATCTTTCGCGTTGAACACCACCAGCGCAAGAAGGAAGATAAAAAGCGTGCACATGAAAACGGGGTCTTCATGGTTAGTCAGGGTTTCACTCCCTGCAAAGCTGAATCCCTGGCGCGCCAGCCGCTCTATCCCCTGGAATGCTTTGAACGATATTGCGACGATGCACGTCCACATGAGCGCCCGTAAGTCCCCTTTCGTCTGAATAATTTGGGGAACAAAGAAATACATCGCCCCTAGATAAAAAAGCGCGCGCACTTCCCATAGGGCCGGAAGAAAATCCCCTCCTCGCTTGAGTCCGTATGCGACGAATCCCGCAACGCCAAACAAAAACGTCAGGGCGATGCCCCACATCGGCACGCGCATAAAATGAGAATTCTTTCTAAAGCAAACGACGCAGAACCATACTAAGACGAGTAGCAGCAATTGGGCTTCGAGAAGGTTAAGGTCCCCTGCACTGAACGAAGGCAGGTAGGGTATTTCTTTCAGGTTTAGAAAATAAGAGATTTTTGTTGTCACGGATGGAAAACCGGGAACTTCGAACTGATCGAACAGCAGAACGAATCCGATGAAAATGCAGAAGCCCCACTCGACGCGGTACAGCGTTATGATCAGCACTGCCACTCCAACAACGCACGCCAATGCCGCAAAAATATTGCCATACGTCAGTACGAGCAACGATGAAACCGTAAGAACGCTCACGAGAGCGATGACGGTTTCCCACATGCTTACCGCTCGAGGCTTGTTTACAGAGGATATGTCGGAGAGGAACGATTCAGATCTCATGCCGGCTCTATCAGTGACTTGGGAATTCTTGTGTAAAAAGAATGTAAAGGACGTAGCCTACTTGAACGGCAGCGATCAGGACAAATGAAAACATCGCTGCAACGCCGATCCGCTTGTTGTTCTTGCCAATGATAACCGCGATCATCAATCCACCGATAAGACCGGCCAATACCGCCATAGAGACCTTCCGCTCAATCGTTCTCGTCGTTGACGCGATTAAGGACGAAACCTTTAACCTGATTTTCGTTCAACCGCCGGAACACTTTATCAACATGCCTGCGTTTTGTTGTTGATGAGTCAACGACCATCAACAGCCCGTCGAGCCTGTTCGCAAAAAGAATGGGGAAATCCTGAGCGTTGATCGCGGGCATGTCGACAATGATGAAATCATACTCCATCTGCAGAGACGCGATCATCTCGCCGAACTCCGTCATCTGGTCCAGACTAAGATGGGGAGGTTTTTCCGCAGTTTTTAATATTCCCGTGCGCATCCCAGCAGCTCCACCCGACACGTTTCTCCCAATGGAAAGAAGATGGAGGGATTCAATCTGCGTCTGCCAAAGGTGGACCTTATTACCGGTAAGAGCTTCGAGCAATCCCGGCCCGGGCGACGTGCCGAACACATCATGCAGCACGGGATGATGGACATTTGCATCGACAATCACGGTCCTTTTTTTATAGCCGAGTGCGAGCGACACTGCGAGGTTCGACGCGACAAGCGATTTTCCTTCGCCTGGATTGGCGCTCGTGATCCCCATTGCAAACCTCACGTCGCTACCGTCCGGCCTCAGCAACGAATAATTGAACGCGTTGTAGAAATGGAATGCGACCGTTTGAGGGTCAATGAACGTCCCCGGCGTGGGACTCACTATGATCGACTTCGGCTGAGTGAACAGCGAGTGAGGCTTTTCGACAATCGGCGCGGGCAATTCGGAACACTCTACTGCCGGGTCGGATGGTGGCTTTTGGTCATCCTTCATAACTTTATAGATCTCTTTCTTGCTATTTTTTGGCTCAGCGGTTGGCGGCATCGGGGACATATGCAATGATCGGTTTTTGATAAAGTTCAAAGGCCTCTTTATCCCTCATTTTAGTATCGAGAAGTTCCGCAATTGCCGCAGTTAATAATCCGGTAAGAAGACCAAGACCGAAGCCTCCGGCGATAATGAGTACGCGGTTCGGTTTGGACGGCTCCGTTGGCACCAGCGGCGGATCGATGATAATAAACCGATCCCTCTGAGTCCTTCCCAGGTCCCGCGTCGTCCGCGCCTGTTCAAGTTTAATTTTCATTTCGTTGTACAGCTGACGATAAATATCGTAGCTCGATTCGGTATCCTCCCCCGCACGCTGGGATATTGTTGAACGTTGGAGATTTTCGACGGCCTCTGCCCTCCCTTGTTCGGCGTCGACCTGCATATTCCGTTGTTTGTCAACTTCTCCTTCCAACGTCGTTTTGATCACGGCGCAAAGATCGTTGATCTGTTGGACCAGCTGCTGCATTTCGGGATATCGCGGAGTGTACTTCTGCGAGTATTCCTCGTACTTCCTCAGGAGTGCGCGAAGGTCCGGCGCATAAGGAATGTTCGCCGCTTCAAGGTCGTACAGCGCCTTTCTTCCTGCGTCACTCACCATGGGGCTTGGATATTGCCGGATAAGAGAGAGCGCATGCTGGTCTGTTTTCAGCCTTTCTCCAATGTCGCGGATATCCTGCTCGGATTGAGCCAACCTCGCGCTCAATGAATGGTTGTCGCCGGGCATTTCCTGGATATGTCGCCGCAATTGCGCCAGCATTTCTGCCTGGCTTGTTTCATAGCGCCGGCGCAATTCTTCAAGCTTATTTTCAAAAAACTCCACAGCCATTTCATTCCGTTGGTTCTCTACGTAGAGGATCGTGCGGATGAAGAGGTTGGCGATGAGAGAAACTGCATGCTGGGCTTCGACCGGACTGGGGTCGATGTATGCGATACGAAATGATGTAGAGCCGGGGCGCTCGGTCGTAATGTTTTTCAAGATTTTTTTACTCAGTTCCTGCCGGTCGCTAGGACTTAATGTTCCCGGAGCCGCAAGATGTAGGCTGTCAATGAGCGTTTGAACGGTCGCATCGCTATACACGATCTCATTAAATGTCTTGAGCATGTCTTCGGACGCGATGGCAACCGCCATGTCAAAGCTCACCAATGGGTTGAGGATCTCATCTTTTTGCACGAGGATGGTTGTGGATGACTCATACTTGCGCGGGAGAATAAACGCGCCGATCGCACAACATAATGCGATACCGATGAACGGCGTCAGGATCAATTTTCGTCTTCGTTTGAGGACGGAAAGAATTTGTTGGGTTGTTATTTGGGCATGGATCAAGTCGGGTGTTCCTTTCTGCAAATGGTCCGCGAATCAGATACATGTAAGACAAGTCGTATGCCAATTCCCCATTCTTCTCCGAGTGATATTCTGCGGTCTGATAACCGATGATTTTTAATCTTTTTATCGATCGTAGAAAGATTGCTCCCCTCTATCGTGTGTAAGAGTGAACCGAACTTGATGCGCATGTGTATAAAAAGGATACAGCGGTGAAGATTGTTCGAGTCCGCCCCTTCGCTATTGTTCCGTAAAATCCGTCCGTTCCTTCCATCGGCGGCGGCCCTGACCAAGGGATCGGCCTCTTCAAGCTACTGGCACGTCATTTGTAATTTTCGACCGTGAGCAGTCGAATCAGCGGCGACCGTTCCATGACGGAGAGCTGAAGCGCAGTGACGCCGAAGAGAATGACAAAGGGATAGGACAGCACATGAAAAGAAATTGTATCGACAAACTATTACGGCCTAGCAAGTGGCTCGTCGTCGTATGGTTGAGTGTCGCATCAATGCCAATTGTGTTTGGGGGATGTACTTCATCGAGCGCGATCAGCGACACTCCCGATACATTTGCTCAGTCCGGCGAAGGAGGGCTTTTTGAAAAATCTCAGTCCGATGCGTATCTCATCAAAGCGGGGGATAGGATCGATCTCTCAATCTGGGATTATCCCGAATTTACCACCTCCGCCACAGTGAATGCGGCGGGGACAATTCAAATCCCTTTGGTCGGAGATGTACAGGCAATCGCAATGACAAAAGATGAATTTGCCGCTTCCGTAAAAAAACGTCTTGCGGAGTACGTGAAGGGAGAGCCGCGACTCACGTTAACCATTTCGAGCCCATCCATGCAGCAAAAAGTTTCTGTGATCGGGGCCGTGACCAGACAAGACAACTACCCTGTCGCATCCGATGTATCCTTGCTCGAGATCGTTTCAACGGCGGGGGGAGGTACTACGGATTCGGATTTGGGTCATGTTCGGATCATTCGCGCCGGGGCGAGCGGCGAACCGATCGATGTCGACCTCACAAGTGCGATGGAATCGGGCAACGTTGAATCGATCCCCAGGGTCCATCCCGGCGATACCGTTTATATACCGACAAAAGAAAATTTTATACGTTCGTTCTCGGATTTTCTCCGGGATGCCGTTCTTCTCTTAGGATTTTTCAGGGTCCTTTACTAGCGCAAAGCGTCAATGATGAGACATCGTGTAGAACATTGCCTTTTCCAAAGAATAGTGATGGGATTACTCGCGACATTTCCGTTGATCGGAATTTCCTACGCCCAATCAACATCGCCAACGGAGATCCCGGAATTTAAGTACGGCTCACGGTTCAACGCATTTGCCGGAGCGAATATTGCAGAGGCCGGCGATGCAAGCTCGATGTATTGGAATCCGGCGAACGTGGCATTTCTAGAATCCAGGTCGGTGTTGTGGGATTATTTGCAGGACTGGAGCGGGAACAGCAAATCGGAATTGTTTGCCGCCCCCGTCTATCAGGGAAAAGAAATGAGCGCAACACTTGGCGGAACGCTGGCCGTCGTTGGGATCGGCAACAATTCCGGGCTTGCAGACCGATTGTCTTTGTACGGCATCGATGTCGCAACTGGAATAGAGCTTACACCAACGCTAAGCATCGGCGTTCGTGGAGTGATGAATTACGGTGCGCTTGCCGGAAACCGAGTGTGGGCCGTTTCATCGGCGCTGGGTATCCTCTACACACCCGGACCCGATATTAGCTACGGCATCGTGTACGACGGAATCGGAGACGGATTAGGGTATACGTTTCAACCAAACGAGATGGCTCTTGAGCAGTTGCACGCGCCTCAAACACTCCACCTCGGCCTCATCATGCACTTTCCGTCTGCTCGCTTAGAAAGGGTCATCAGCATTGCGCTCTCGAACGACAAAATATTCGGTCAATCGGGAATTCGCTATAACGGCGGGATCGAGTGGTGTGTCACGCGATACTTTTTTACACGGGTCGGCTATGTCATCAGCCCGACGAACGCAGGTGCGACGTATGGAGCGGGGATCGACAGCGGCGTTTTTCGTTTAGACTACACGGTTTCGCCAAACGCGTTGATGGATCGGTTCCATGAATTCACGCTGTCAGTCCCGTTTTAATCGCCAGATGCATAGGAGGATGATTGTATGGAACTGCAAATGCTTTGTATCTTCGGATTGGCCGCAGGTATCGCCCTCCTGCTTACTCCATTGGTCATCCGCTTTGCAACGCTCGTCGGGGCCATCGATCTCCCGAACGAGCGGAAGATCCATCGATACCCGATCCCGCGGCTCGGTGGGATTGCGCTGTGCATAGGGTTTCTCGTGACCCTTTTTGTCCTCAAAGCGCTGAACATTGCTGGAAACTCACCTTTCCCATTTGCCGGATACCGCGGGCTTGCATTTATCGCGGCTTTCGTCCTTATTTTTTTCGTCGGTGTTGTGGATGATATCCGGTCGATCAACCCTGGCAAAAAGTTTTTAGTGCAGCTCGCCGCCGCCGCAATCGTGTACGCCGGCGGTTTTCGTATTTCCTCGATGACAAACTTTCTTTCTCCGGGAAAACTTAACCTCGGGATACTGGACTTCCCGCTCACTGTCATTTGGATCGCCGGAGTGACAAATGCGTTCAATCTCATCGACGGCCTTGACGGACTCGCGTCGGGTGTCGGGATCATCGCCTCCCTCTGTATGTCGTGCATTGCATATCTCAAAGGAGATATTGCAACGGCGTTCATTGTCCTTGCGTTGGCCGGCGCGATCGCCGGATTTCTCCGGTATAATTTCCATCCGGCGAAAATTTTTCTCGGCGACTCGGGAAGTTTATTGATAGGGTTCACGCTTGCGGTCCTGTCCATCCGTACTTCGACGAAAGGGACAACGGCTTTTGCAGTCGTCGTACCCATCCTTGCCCTCGGCCTCCCTGTCATGGATACGATATTGTCCATGTTCAGAAGGCTTCTCTATTCGCTATTGCCGGAACATAAGAACGGCGGAAGCTTCCTGTCCAAATTGCACTCGATGTTTCTCCCGGATAAAAGACATATCCACCACCAGCTTATGGCGCTCGGATTGTCGTACCAAGGGGTCGTCATCACTTTGTATGTGGTGTCGGCGGTACTTGGGCTCGGCGCTCTGGCAGTCACGGTTTCCAATGATGCCTCCGGTTCACTTGTGCTTCTTGTGGTCGGACTTGCGCTCGTGGCGGGAATCCGCCAGCTCCGGTATAAAGAAATGGCCGTTCTCAGCAACGGGATTTTCCTTCCGATGTATCAATGGCCGGTCGTGCAGCGCGCCGTATTCCAAGGGTTTGCCGATCTAGGGTTCAGCATCGTCGCGTTTTTGCTCTCCTATGCGTTGGCCAGCGGAAGCGATGCCCCTTTTCATCTACGAGTTCTCTTCCCTTCAGTACTGGCGGTCGGCGGCGTGCAGCTCGCAGTGTTCACGCTCTGCGGCATGTATAAAAGCTCGTTTCGCTACGCGGGAATCGGAGAGGCGTTGAAGATAGCGAAGGCGTCCCTGCTTTCCGTCGCCGCCGCCAGTCTTGTACTGTGGGGAATGGCATTGAGAACCGACATCACACTCACAACCATCCTCACCGATTTCTATTTATTCGTCTCGCTTGTCACGGCAAGCAGGATCTCTTTCCAAGTTTTCAATTTCTTCTTTGAAAGGGATCACAAGAACGGCCGTAAGGTGCTCATCTATGGCGCCCGCGCAAACGGCATCCTTACGCTGCAGCATATTCTCCATAATGAATATCTAGGATTGACGCCCGTCGGTTTTCTCGATGACGACCCCAGTCTCGAAGGAAAAGACATCAGCGGATATCGGGTATTTGGAGGTCATTGGAAACTGCGAAGACTTCTGTGGTTACGGAAGGTCGATGAGATCGTTATCGCCGCCGATACGATGCAGCCTGAAATTTTGCACCGCATTAGCCGGCTTGCGCAGGAATCCAAAACGCTGATCCGAAAAAGGAAAATATTTTTTGAAGAATTGCCGGCCGAGTCGAACGCCGCATCCGGAAATCGCAGGGCGTTCGTCCCCGGTGAAAAACTGACCGTCGATGCATGATCCGAATTGAGAAAAAATTGATCTCTACAATTATAAGGATGGCCGAAGCATCCCATTTTGTTATTATTGCTTTGACGGTCTTTCTTTGCTGCGCCGTTCAGACCGCATCCGGCCAAGCCATCGGAACCCCCGCGTTAAGCTCTCCGGCAAACGGCAGCACCGACGAGCCGCTTTCGGTCGAATTATCCTGGCAAAGTGCATCGGGGGCCTCGTCGTACGAATTGCAAGTTTCAACAAGCTCTTCATTCTCGACAACAGTATTCGACCAATCGAATATTTCCGGGACGAGCCAGACTGTCGGCTCGCTCGTCAACGGAACATCGTATTATTGGAGAGTGAGGGGGCTCTTCCTCACGTTCACAAGTTCATGGTCTGATGTATGGAGCTTCACGACTATTCCGTCCGCGCCGACAACGCCGACGTTGTCGGCACCGAGCGATAATTCTTTAAACCAGCCGACGGCAATGACGTTTAGCTGGAACAGCGTACCGACCGCCGCCGGATACCGATTCCAGCTCTCAACCGATTCGACCTTTGCTTCAACATTGAGCGACCAAACTCTGGGATCCTCGACATCGACTTCGGTCGGAAGCCTTTTAGAAAATACTAAATACTTTTGGCGGGTCGATGCTTCGAATGCCGGCGGCACGAGCAGCTGGTCTTCCGTTTGGAATTTTACCACAGTACCTCCTGCCCCATCGGCGCCGGTGTTAGCGCAACCGGCGAATAATTCTACCAATCAACCGACTGGGCTTACACTGCAATGGAATATTTCTCAGAATGCAAACGATTACAGAGTGGAAGTTTCGACCGATCCTGCATTTTCCGCTGTCGTTGTCAACCAAGACGCGGGAAATACTACGTCTAGCCCGATCGGGGGACTGGACCCATCTCAAAAATATTATTGGCGAGTGGATGCATCTAACGCCGGAGGGACAAGCGCATGGTCGTCGATTTGGAATTTTACAACCGTATCTCCCGCTCCATCAGCGCCGGTTCTGCTTTCACCGTCGAACAACGCAATCGGTCAGCCGACAAATCTCACCGTGGCGTGGAATACTGCGCAAAACGCCCTTTCGTACCGGGTTCAGATCTCAAGCGATTCTATTTTTGCATCGCTGGTCATCGACAGCACTACAGGGACGTCGACTTCTACTGTCGCTCAAGGATTGTCCGCGGGGAAAACTTATTTTTGGCGAGTCAACGGCTCAAATGGAGGAGGAGCAGGCCCATGGTCGAATGTATGGCGGTTTAGCACAAACACAAGCCCGAGCCCTCCCCAACCGCCTTTGCTGGCATCTCCTGCAAACGCTTCGGTGAACCAGCCCGTTACTGCGCTCCTTGTCTGGAGGTCGTCGGTATCTGCGCTGTCGTACAAAGTGCAGGCTTCGTACCATCCGGATCTTTCTTCATCGTTCCTCAACGACTCTTCGTTCGCCGACACTACATGCCAGGTCGGTTCCCTGCTGAATGACACGGTCGTTTATTGGCGGGTCGCGGCAGCTAACAACGCAGGTCAGAGTGGATGGTCCGGACCGTGGAGCTTCAGGACTATCCCGGCTCAGCCGGCCGCGCCTTCCCCTGCAAGTCCCGCAAGCGGCGCCGTCGTCGACTCGACGACGGTGGTTGTTGCCTGGAACGGGTCGCAGAATGCCTCATCATACAGACTTCAGGTTTCGTCCGACTCGCTTTTCGGTTCGTCGATGTACGATGATTCAGGTTTGACAACAACTTCTCAACAAGTTTCAGGGCTTCAGCACGGTGCAAAATATTTCTGGAGAGTGAACGCGAAGAATTCGGGAGGGACGAGCTCATGGTCGCAGGAAAGCAATTTCGTTACTAGCTCGTCTGCGTCTTCGGGACCGTCCCTCATCTCGCCGTCAAACGGCTCGGTCAATGAACCGACGACTGTCGTTTTTCAGTGGAACGACGCGCAGGGGTCGTCATCGTTCGAGCTTCAGGTCTCTGCCGACCCTAATTTCGGCACTACCGTTTACGACAATTCTTCTATCACAAGCGCCAGTCAGCAGGTGAGCTCGCTAAAAAACGGGACGACGTATTATTGGCGAGTGCGTTCGCTTGTGCTCCTCTTTTCGAGCGATTGGTCGACGACATGGGAGTTTGCAACGATCCCGGCACCGCCTTCTGCTCCAGCGCTGGTATCGCCGGCGAATGGAGCCGTCAATCAATCAGCGACGCCTCAGCTCGTCTGGGAATCATCTTCCCTTGCGGCAACATACCATCTACAACTTTCTTCGCAACAAAACTTCTCCGTTTTGATTGCGGATGATTCCTTACTCGCCGATACTGCGCAAACGGTGGGCCCGCTGGCGAAAGATTCAACGTATTTCTGGAGAGTCTCTGCAAAAAACGCCGGAGGGTCTAGCGGATGGTCGGGCGCATGGAATTTCAAAACGGCCGACCTCCAACCGCCCATTCTCACAAGCCCGTTAAATGGTGCGAGCGTAGATTCGACCCAAGTGAGCTTTGTTTGGAGCGCTGTTCAGAACGCATCGTCGTACTGGTTCCAAATGTCGCCCGATTCTACATTCGGGTCCATCGCAAATAGTGATTCCGGCATTGTTTCAACTTCCTTGCGAATTTCCGGCCTGCAGCGCAACACACGATATTTCTGGAGGCTGAGTGCATTCGTAGGCGGTCAACAGAGCGCATGGTCGCTACCGAACAGCTTTACCGTCAAACCGTTGACACAAGAGGCGGGGCCGAATCTACTTTCTCCTTCCGATAATTCATCCGGCTTGCCGACGACGGTGACGTTCAGCTGGTCTCCGGATTCGGAAGCGTCATCATACGAGTTACAACTCGCGCGGGATCAAGCTTTCGACACGCTTGTTTATGACGATTCAGCCCTCGCAAATACTTCGCAACAAGTTGGCGCGCTCCAAAATCAGACCCGCTATTACTGGAGGGTGCGCGCCTTGCGTTCATCGATCGTCAGCGAATGGTCTCTGCCATGGAGCTTCACAACCGTTCAAAAAATAATCTCGACCCCAGCACTCGTAGCGCCGATCAACGGCTCTCAGAACGAACCGCTCGGGCCTACGCTGCAGTGGACGATCCCTTCGGGCGGCATAACTAATCAGGTTCAAGTGGGCACCGACACGACATATTCGGTGACGGTGTTCAACGATTCAACGATCACCGCCGACTCTGTAACGGTAGGCCCGCTAGCGCCGAACACCTTTTACGTCTGGCGTGTTCGGACTAAAACAGCGGACGGCTGGAGTCTATTTTCCACGTCGTGGAATTTCACCACAACTTCGGAGGGCGCGCCTTCAGCGGTCACCGATTCAGTTTCCCATCTAGCGACCACTTCAGTAACACTCAATGGCACAGTGAATGCCGACGGCCTTGCCACGGTAGTGCGGTTCCATTATGGGATGACGAGCGCTGCAGAGGACTCGGTCGACGGCGTCCCATCTCCCGTTAGCGGGTATCTCCCGTCTGCGATCTCAAGCGCACTTGACAGCCTTCAACCGAACACAAAATACTTCTACCGCATAACTGCGACGAATTCCGCCGGAACGTCGCAAGGGCAGGTCATGACATTTACAACCTCGCTGCCAGCATATCCCGCAATGCTCAACGCAAACCCGAACATTTATTTTCCCGATTATCAAAGTCAATCGCAGTATAAGCCCGCTGACTATAGAATCGTGGGCCTGCCGGGAGCCAGCAACATACGAATCGACTCGCTTCTGTCGGGCGCTCAAGATATCGATTGGGATGTCTATTGGGATGACGGGAGCGGCTCGAATACCCTTACCTCGTTCGACCGTTCGAATAACTTTGTTTTTTCATGCGGGCGCGCGTTCTGGATGATTAAAAAGGGGAATTGGGCGCCAGCACTCGTCGTCCCTGCAGCTCCTCTCGATTCCACCGGCTGTGTGCAAATTCCGGTCCATGCCGGATGGAATTTAATTACAAACCCTTTCTTAGCGGACATTGGGTGGGCGTCCGTTCAAAACAGCAACGGGATATCGGACCCGCTATACGAGTTCAACGGAAGCTTTGCCCTCTCGACAACATTCTCCCCCTACGCAGGGTATTACTACTTCAATTCAGGCAGCGTCCAGTTTTTAAAGATCCCGTATGCAAGTGTGTTTGCTCTCCGATCATCCTCGGGTCCAACGTCATTACCGAAAAGGAAATCGACCGGCTGGAAAATCCAAATCACGATGACAACGGAAGGGATGACAGATTCCACGGCATGGCTGGGGACTTCCAAACAAAGCCCCGCATTACTCGCGTCGGTCAACTTTCATAAGCCCGCAAGATTCTCGGCTTTTCCGTCGGTCTATTTTGACCGCCCGGAATGGGATTCGACATTCACGACATTTGCATCCGACATTCGCCCCTCGTTTAACGGAGAGCAGTCATGGAAATTTGACGTGTGGTCCCCGGATCGAAAGCAGTCAACGCTTCGCTTTTCAGGAATGGGGTCGATCGACCCGCAATTTGAGGCATACCTCCTCGACATCAGCGGAAAGCGCACGACGAACCTTCGCGAAGACTCAGTATACTCCTTCAGCCCGGGCGACCGGACGTCGGAGTTCCTTGTCGCGATCGGAGTCAAAGCTTCTGTCGATAAGGTGATAGAATCACTTCAAGCTCCGCGCGAATTTTCTCTTGGGCTCAATTATCCGAATCCATTTAACCCTCAAACGACCATCCCTGTCGATGTGCCTGTACGATCCGTCGTGGAATTAGAGGTCTATAATATTCTTGGGCAGCGGATCCGTTCGCTATATTCAGGCGCCATCGAACCGGGAAAGTATTGGTTTACGTGGGATGGCAAGAGCGATGAGGGAAATTCCGCGGCGACCGGCGTGTACATCTATCATTTGGAAAGTTCTACGGGCATCTCGATGGCAAAAAAAATGCTTTTAATAAAATGAAAATATCTGTCACGCTATTGTCTCCTTTCACAAGCGAGGACTAATGCTATGACAAAATGGATCTGTGCTTTGTTCCTTTTATCGATAAGCTCGGCCTACGCTGCCGGCCAGGAAAGGGCCGGTCTGGGCATCGCAATCGGCGAACCGACCGGAATAACCTTTCAGGAGCTATACACTAACTCTCATTCGCTGGACTTCCTTCTCGCATGGAGGGCCTGGGACGGATTTTTTATCCAGGGAAATTACGATTACAAGATCAAAACAATTCAACAAACGAACGACGGCGCAGTATGGCTCTACGCCGGACCCGGGGGGTTTCTCCGGAGCAGAGCGTACTCGAGATCGATATTCGGATTCAGCGGCAACATCGGTGTTGGCTGGTCCATTCAGGAACATTTCGCGGTGGTCTTTGAGGTATCGCCCAAAGTTGATTTCTACCCTGCAACGAATCTTGAAGCGACGGGAGGGATCGGAGTTCGGTATCTCTTCTAATCCAATGAAAAGTTACACATGAGCACTCAGAAGACTGACATATACAACACCTATGCGGCGGCTCTTCCATCTCGGCGGAGAACAGCCGCAGGACAAGAGCCTCCTTTCGACATGCCTGCGAGGAGGCCCTTGTTCCTTATTTTAACCGTGCCGGAGGTGATGAGCCAATGAAATGGATTAACGCGTTGAAGATCACCGTCTTCTTGATCGCAGCCGAAATGATTTTGGCGGGCTTTCAGCCATGCCGTGCGGCGGAGGCTCTCACTGTCAAAAATGTACACTTCGAGATGAGGGGAAGCGCGGCGATCATTTATTACGACTTTGTGCCGGCTCGTACATTCGCGCGTCGTACCGCGGGGAATTTGGCAGACTCTCTGACACCGGGGATTGAGGAAACTGTTCCCGAAGGGGAAATCTATAACGTCGCCGTCAGTCTCCGTAGAAAGAGCGACCCTCATTTTTTATACAGGCCGCGTCTTGTAAGCGGCGATGTCGGCCGTGGGCAGTTTGGCGGGAAAAACCTCAAGATCGTATGGGATGTTGGCCGAGAGCTGCCGAACGGACTCGCAGGCAGCGATTATTTTTTCGAGGTGCGGGTTCGACCGGTTGAGATCAACTCACGCAAGAAAACACTTTGGATGGCTGCGGGCGCCGCTCTTCTCGCGGGCGGCGTCGTTACATACGTGGTCTTATCACAAAGCCAGGAGACGCAGTCAAATAACGGATTCCCTGCGCCTCCTGGAAGGCCAAAATAATTCGGTAACTAATTTAGGCAAGAAATGCCGACCATAAACTCTCTATCATCCCATCTTCCGGCAGGGATAGGGTATGCCGGTGCCGCGTTGCGTGAATCGTCGGACATCCTGTCGCCCGATGCCTTGAAATTTATTGCGAAGCTTGAGAATGAATTCGCGGAGCGGCGATTGTCCCTGTTAAAAAAAAGGGGAGAAAAACAACGCCAAATCACTATTGGCAAAATGCCGGCCATGCTGCCGGAAACGGAGCATATTCGCTCCGCTTACTGGAGGGTAGCGCCGATACCCAACCAGCTCCTCGACCGGCGCGTCGAGTTTGTCGGTCCCCCGAACTCGGACACCATGCTAGAGGCACGCAATTCCGACGCCAACATTTACGTCGCGGATTTCGAAGATACCAATGCCCCCACGTGGAGGAACATTATTCAAGGCCATAGCAACCTGCATGCCTGGGTAAAAGGCTCGTTGTCATTCGATGGCATCGACATGGAGCTGCCCTCTTTCGAAAAGAAACGCCCAACCCTCGTTGTCTGTCCGCGTGGATTGCACGCCGAAGAGAAACACGTCACCATCGGAGGCAGGCCCGTTTCGGCCTCCCTTTTCGATTTTGGATTGTTTCTCTTCCACAATGCCCATGACCTTCAGCAGCATGAGGAGGGACCATATTTCTACATTCCGAAGATTGAAAACCATTACGAGGCGAGTTTATGGAATGATGTTTTTCTGATGGCCCAGGACGAATTGGGGCTCCCGTACGGAACGATCAAAGCCACCGTCATTATAGAATCGATCCTGGCGGCCCTCGAGATGCACGAAATTCTTTACGTGATGAGGGATCACTGTGTGGGACTCAACTGCGGCCGATGGAATTACATTTTCAGCATCATGAAGAGATTCCGTCACCACCATGAGTTCACTCTCCCTGAACGCTCGCGTCTCTCGGTATCGAATCATTTCTTGCGCTCCCTCTCGGCTCTTCTTATTCAAACTTGCCATAAGAGGGGCGCACATGCCATTAGCGGGATCACGATACAGAATACAATTAAAAACGACGGGGCGCTCACCAGTGAGTCCGCGCTCAAAATACGGTCCGAGATGGAGCTTGACGCCGATGAAGGATACGACGGCACATGGGTATTGCATCCGCCGGTGTTGAATATTGCGTCGACCGTGTTCGACAGCGCGATACAAGGGCTCAATCAATTGCAAAAAAAACGAGAAGATGTCAATGTGGCGCCCGAGGACCTGTTTGAGGTTCAGCGCGGCGATATGACCGAACAGGGCCTTGCACTGAATATTGGCATCGCTTTGGAATATATCGCGTCCTGGCTTAGCGGCAACGGCATCCTTCTCCGAAGCGACTCCATCGAGCATACGCCGTCTGCCGAATTGGCCAGGTCTCAATTATGGCAATGGGTAAACCACCACCGCCAAAAACGAGCGGAGAGATTCCGAGGGCAAGAGGACGCTTACCGTCAGCTTGCGGATGAGGAAGTAAAAAGGCTTCTCTCGTTCGACACGCAAAAAGGGCTGACAAAATTTTATGGGAACGCGAAAACGATCCTTGATTCGATGATCCTTGACAAAAATTTTAGCGAGTTCTTCACTTCCGTGGCATATTCGTACATCGACTAAGGTGGACGTACTTGACAAAAGCACTCTTGCAAAGTTCAGCGCTTATGGTTCTTGAAGAAGGAAACCAGCCAGCAAGCCCGAAAAAAGCCGGGGTCGATCGCCTCTTAACCGACCGTCAGTTGAGGCTTCAGTACTCCGTGACAAAAGTCCTCGCCGATGCATTATCGTTAAAGGATGCAGCGCCCGCTATCCTTCAGGCGATCTGTATTGTGAGTCGATGGCAATTTGGCGAAATGTGGAGGATCGACAACCGGCGCAAACTCATTACGATCGAGGCTCAATGGCATGCACCCGCGTTGGAGATCGATCCCGGCACTCTGGAGAAACCCCAATCCTTAGCGCAGGGCGAAGGTATTGCGGGCCGAGTGTGGGTGAGCGGCAGACCTTTCTGGACAACCGATTTGACCGAAAACATGCATTCCCGGTATCACAATTTTACGCGGGACACGGGGCTCCGCAGCGCACTGGGTCTGCCGATCCGTAGCCAGGGCGTTCTCATCGGGACCATGATCCTCTTTTCACCGACAGTTGAGAAACCCGAGAATGAATTCGTAGAGCTGCTTGCGTCGTTGTGCAATCAGATCGGCGATTTCATGAAGCGCAAAGAGATGGAAGACTCATTGCGCGAGAGCGAAAAGCGGTTCCGCGCTTTGATCGAGAATAGTCTCGACGCGATCATGGTCCTCAATGGATCGGGCACGATCCTTTACGCCTCCTCGTCGAGTGAAAAAGTGTTCGGCTACTCTCATCAGGAGCTGGTCGACAAATCGCTTTTTTCCCTCGTCCTCCGCAACGACCATGACAGCGTGGCAAAAGTGCTCACCGAGGCTGCCCTTCGACCCGAAGTCGCGGTCTCTTCCATCTACAGAGTAAGACTGAAAAGCAATGCGGTGCGGTGGGTCGAGAGTGTCGGGAGCAATCTTCTCGCCGAGCCGAGCGTGCGGGGCATCGTCATTAATTCGCGGGATATCACAGAACGAAAGATCGCTGAGCAAAAAATAAAAAAGCTGAACGCTACGCTCGAGCATCGCGTGCTGGAGCGCACCGAGCAACTTCAGACCGCGAACAAGGAGCTCGAGACATTCAGCTATTCCATTTCGCACGACCTTCGCGCTCCTTTGCGTGCCATCGACGGCTTTTCGCGCGAGCTTCTCCTCCATCATTCAAAGACGCTGAACGAAGAGGGAAACAAGTGTCTTGCGATCATCAGAGACAAGACCAAAAAGATGGGACGGATGATCGACGACCTCCTTGCGTTCTCGAGGTTGGGGAGGGAGGAATTTGAAAAAGTCGCCGTCGACGTCACCTCCCTCGCGCGTTCGACCGCCGATGAGCTTCTGCGTTTGGAAGAGTACGCGAATACGGCTCTCGTCGTTGCCGACCTTCCACCCGCCCTCGGAAGCCCCGCGCTGCTCAACCATGTATTTATTAACCTGCTCTCGAATGCGCTGAAATTTTCAAAAAAGGATCCGAAGCCGCGCGTCGTCGTCGGTTTTTTTTCCGGAGAGAACGAGAACACATACTTCATCAACGACAATGGTGTGGGGTTCGACCCGGCCCATGCGCCGAACTTATTCGGGGTCTTCCAGCGACTCCATGATGAAAAAGAATTTGAAGGAACGGGCGTCGGCCTTGCCATCGTCCAACGCATCGTTCATCGTCACGGGGGGAAAATATGGGCGGAGTCGGCTCCCGGAAACGGCGCGACTTTTTACTTCACGTTGCCCGCAGTGCAGGTCTCACCATGATATCGGCAAGAGCAGAAACAATATTGTTGATCGAAGACGATCAGGCCGACGTTGAAATGGCGCTCCATGCGATCAATGCGAAGGCACCTTCGCTCAACGTCGTCGTCGCTAAGAACGGGTACGAGGCGTTGACCCTTATTTCGTCCGTGCGGCAGCAAGGGACAAATTTCCGTCTGGAAAATCTGAAGGCAATTTTCCTCGACCTCCACATGCCCGGCCTCGACGGGTTCGAAGTGCTGCACCGCATAAAAACGGATGCTGCAACGAAAATTCTCCCGGTCATCATTTTCACGTCTTCTCTTGAGCCCAAAGATATTGAACGATGCTATGCGCTCGGCGCCAATAGTTATGTCGCCAAGCCGATCGAGGTCGAAGAGTACGACCGGGTCGTCAAGGAGGCCATGTCGTATTGGCTCCTTGTCAATCAAACGACATCACCGCAAGTTTCAGTCGTCGTTAGAGAAAAGGATCAGGTATAACGAGGAGAAGGTATTTAAACGATCAGACAGCCACTTACACGAACAACGGCCCGAGCACCGAGGCGGGGGCACGCCATGAATGAAGAGAAACATGAAAAAATGCCGTCGCTTGAACACCCTCTCTTGATTCTTTTGATCGAGGATGTCGAATCCGACGCGCAACTGATCGAGCTTGAATTGGTGCATGCACGGATACACTGTTCGGTCAAACACCTCCAAACAAAGGAAGAATTCATCCACGAGATCTCGACGTCAACCGTGCATGCGATCCTTGCAGACTTTCATCTGCCGCACTTTTCCGCCCTCGAAGCCCTGCATATTGTCAAAGAACGAAGTCTTGACATCCCGTTCATTCTCGTTACGGGATCGCAGTCGGAGGAGATCGCCGTCGATTGCATTAAACAAGGGGCGGACGATTACATCCTTAAACAAAGCTTAACGCGCCTCCCTTCAGCGTTGCTGAACGCGATCGCCAAACGCAAGGCGGATGAGGAAAAAAGGAAAGCCGTCCAGGACTTGCGCATCTCCCGCGAACAACTGCGGGCGCTCTCCGCGCACATCCAATCGGTGCGGGAGGAAGAACGGACGCGCATCGCGAGGGAGATCCATGACGAACTCGGCCAATCGTTGACCGCCTTGAAAATGGATATCCGCTGGATCCAGAGCAGGATTTCCGTTCCCGACGCAGAGAATGAGGAACCCGTCCAGTCAACGATCGAAGCGATGACGACCCTTATCGATGCAACGATCCAATCTATTCGGCGCATAGCGTCCGAACTGCGGCCGGGGATCCTCGACGACCTCGGCCTGATTCCCGCGATCGAGTGGTCGGCTCAAGAATTCCAATTCCGAACCGGGATCCGCTGTCACTTCTCGACAACGACTCAGGAGATCGAGTTGGACCGCGAACGATCCACGGCGATATTCCGTATTTTACAAGAAACGCTGACGAACGTCCTGCGGCACGCGCATGCGTCGATCGTGTACATCAGTTTTGAGGCGAGAAGTGATCTCGTCATTCTCGAAACGCGCGATAACGGCCGGGGCGTGCGCACTGAAGAAATCTCCAGCAAAAAATCTCTCGGGCTGCTTGGGATGAAAGAACGAGCGGCACTGCTTGGGGGAACGGTCGAGATTTCGGGCATCCCGAATGCCGGAACGACCGTAACGGTGAGAATTTCACGTTCATCCAATGACATCGACCGGAAAAAAAATGGTTAGGGTATTTATCGCCGACGACCATGCTATCGTTCGACAAGGCCTTCGCAAGATCCTTGCAGAAGAATCCGACTTGGAAGTGCTTGGCGAAGCCTCGTCCGCGGAGGGGATATTTCAATTTTTGCGCAACGCGACGTGCGACGTTCTCTTGCTCGACGTGACGATGCCCGGAAGAAGCGGCCTCGACATCATCAAAGATTTAAAGGGTCTCGCGCCGGTGATGCATATTCTTGTGTTAAGCATGCACCCCGAAACGCAGTTTGCGGTGCGTGTACTCGAAGCGGGCGCTTCGGGATACCTGACAAAAGAAAGCGCATCCGACGAGCTTGTCAAGGCGATCCGGAAAGTAGCGCGAGGCGGGAGATATGTCAGCCCGTCCTTAGCGGAGTGGCTGGCATCTTTCCCGACGACGGACTTTAAAAAACTGCCGCATGAGCGTTTGTCCGAGAGGGAGTTCCAGGTTTTGCGTATGATCGCCGAGGGGGCTACGGTCTCTGAGATCGCAAAGAGTTTATCCTTGAGCGTCAAAACTATCAGCACCTATCGAACCCGTGTTCTCGATAAGACCCAAATGAGATCGAATGCGGAGCTCGCTCGGTACGCAGTCGAACACCATTTGATCGAATAAGCTCGAGTACGTCTTAAACGGTATCCCTGCCCAACGCAACGTTCTCCCTTCACCCTATCGCTGAGACAAAAGCCGCTGCCCTACTTCCAATAAATAATTTTGTATTGTACCGCAAAGGCACAAAGACGCAAGGAATTTTAGTGTTGATGCTGCTGATTTATCTTCGCTGGAATAGCGTCTTTGCGTTTAAAAACCCAAGATCATTTATTGGAAACTGCACTAGTCCCCTTTTGCAGCAACATGGAAAGGGGCAATATACCACACCGCAACCTTTTTCCCTCCCAACATTGCCGGCTTGAATTTTGTTTTGAGCGCAGCATCAAGAGCCGGCTCAATGAGGACCGGGTTTGTCACTCTTGCGATCATCGCTTCGCGCACCCTTCCTAGCGTATCGACCCGCATTTTTACCCACACGTCTCCCTCGATCCCCTCACGCCTCGCTTGCTCGGGATAATCAGGCACGATCGTGCTGATCATAATAGGACCTCTGTTGTTCGGGTCGACCCGAACGTCATGCGAGCACCCCAAGATGGAGATGAAAAACAAAAAAATGAGGACCCAGCATCCGCGAGTCAATCTTTTCCGTCCTTTCAAAAATCCGCCACACGCTTCGTTTACTAATCCTTTCATATCCTGCCAAGATACGTCGGATCGTTGGTTGTAGGAATTTTCGGACACCATCTTTCCGCAAATTCCTACCATAAAATCCGCATCCGCCGATACCCCAGCGTACCCCATCATGCTATCTTATCCGCAACTCTGAATCGTTCACCGAATGAAAAATGAAAGAATACTTATGAAAGTCTTTATAGCGGACGGATCCAACGTCGGCCTTCGACGCCTCCTTGCCCTTGTCGGCGATGCAAAAGAATTCGAGCTGGTCGGTTACTCTGCCGAAGCGACGGCGGCCCTTGTCTCTATCAGAACCGTCCGCCCCGATCTCGTCATTCTCGACCTCGCTTTGAAAGGCAACGGCGGCCTTCGAGTCCTTAAAGCCATCAAGCAAGAAATGCCGGAGACATTCTTTATCGTACTGACGAACGCTCCCAGCGCTCAATACCGCGCTTTTTGCAGCGACCTAGGGGTTGAATTCTTTTTCGATAAGACCACGGAGTTCCAAAAAATTCCCGGCGCAGTTTCATCGCTTGCGGCGCAATTGGATGCGCGCCGTTCATCCTGACATTGCTCAAAACTCTTTCAACGTTCAGCCTCATAACATCAAGAAAGGAGATACACCAGTGAAACGACAATTTTTTACCGTAGCCGCTGTAATTATTCTGTCGGCAGCGATGTGGGCGGCGATACCGCTGCAGGCCCAATCGAGTCCATGGGCGACTGCATATTACGCCGGATGGCAGCAAGGGTACAACAACACAGGCTACCTCCCCGCGCAAAATGTCGACTATACCGCCATGACACATATCATTCATTTCGCGCTTGTTCCGAAATCGGACGGGACGCTTGACGATCAGTCGAACAGCGTCACGGCGTTCAACGCAAATCAACTCGTGACGCGCGCCCATGCCGCTGGGAAAAAAGTCATGATATGCGTCGGCGGCGCAAATTCCGAAGCTGGATTCCTCGGTGCAACGAGCTCCGCGTATCTTAGTACGTTTATTACCAACCTCGTTTCTCTTATGCAGACACGCGGATATGATGGCATCGACATCGACTGGGAACCGCTTGCTTCGACCGATGCCTCACAATTTACGACATTCGTCTCTCAACTTCGTTCTGCGTTAGACGCGGTATCACCGAGACCTCTCCTGACTACCGCGAACGGAGATCAGGCCGCGACCGTCGCTCCTGTAAAAGATAAATTCGACCAGATCAACATTATGACCTATGATATGGCTGGAGCGTGGCCCGGTTGGGTAACATGGCACAATTCTCCTATTTATGACGGAGGATTTAATTTCCCAAGCACTGGGAACCCCGTTCCTTCCGCCAATGGCGATATTAATACATGTCTTGCCGCAGGTATCCCTGCATCCAAGCTCAGCATTGGTATCGATTTTTACGGGTATGTGTGGAGCGGCGGAGCCGGAACGACAACCGGCGGCGCGACACAACCGAGACAATCATGGACAACAGCGCCTACCGTAACTGCAAACGTTCCTTACTCGACGATCATGGATACGTATTATCAGCCGCAATATGCGCGTTTCGACACTGCGGCAGGAGTTTCTTATTTAAGTATCGATAACAGCGGTTCTGCTAACGACAAATTCATCTCCTATGACGATGAAGCCACGATTGCGAATAAATTCAACTATGTCAGGACGAAAGGTCTTGGCGGTGTCATTATTTGGGAGATCGGCGGAGGATATCGCGCTAATCAACCAGCCGGCCAGCAGGACAAATTGCTTCAGGCGGTCAAACTAGCCCTCGGCAATACTTCCGTGGATGTAACGCCTCCCACTATCGCTATCACTTCCCCAACAAGCGGCGCCTCCCTTACCGGAGTTGTCGCGATCGCCGCCACTGCTTCGGATAACGTCGGCGTTGCAGGCGTACAGTTTAAGGTTGACGGAACGAATATCGGCGCGGAGGTCACTGTTGCTCCTTTTACCGCGTCGTTAAACGTCGCGACCTTGTCCGCGGGAGCCCATACAATTTCGGCTACTGCGCGCGATGCCGCCGGAAACACGACAACGGCTTCGGTCAATATCACGGTCATCCTCGGAGTTCCGGATATTACCCCTCCGACGGTCGCGATAACGTCCCCCGCGAACAATGCAACCGTTTCGGGCACGATCACCATTGCCGCAAACGCTTCGGATAACGTCGGAGTCGCCGGAGTTCAATTTACGGTCGACGGTACAAACGCCGGCAACGAAATTACAGCCGTTCCTTACTCAACCTCGCTGAATACGGCGTCGTATGCAAACGGTTCACACGTTCTCGCGGCCATTGCCCGCGACGCGGCCGGAAATAAAACAACCGCTTCAATTTCTGTGACAACTGCAAATTCGACCGGCGGATCGAGTGCCGATCTCGCAGTGTATCTGGATGCGCTGGCATCGCCATGGATCAATTCGTCCTGGAGTGCAACGATAGCGTTTAACAGCACCGAGCAGGTGTTCTCCGGATCCAGCTCGATAAAAACAACAACGACGGCTTGGGGTGGACTAAGTTTTCATGATGGAAACTGGGGAGCATCAACAAGCGTTTCTCCCGCTTCATATTCCAGCTTCAATTTTGAAGTATACGCTTTGTCAAGCGGGACCCAGCTGACCATCTATGGCCAGAACGATCAGGGGCAATCGTTTCCAAACGTCTCGTATGGGACGATTGCTCCGAATCAGTGGGTGGCTGTGTCCGTTCCGATGAATCAATTAAGTCCGGCCGGGCAGACCATTCAGCGCATTTCCATCCAAGAGACCAGCGGTTCGACAAAAACATTCTATGTCGACAATATCCGTTTCGCAGGAACTGCGCAAACTCCGCCGGCGTCATCGGATACCACTAAACCGACCGTCGTCTTTACGGCTCCTGCAAACAACGCTACCGTTGCGGGCAACGTCAGCCTTTCCGTCAATGCCGCGGATAACGTGAAAGTCATGGGCGTCCAATTTAAAATAGACGGGACTAATATTGGCAGCGAACTCACCGCCGCGCCGTACAACCTTTCGTGGAATTCAACTCAAATCGCAAACGGTACGCATTCATTGAGCGCCGTTGCCCGAGATTCCGCAGGCAACACCGGAACGGCCTCGGTTGCCATTACAGTGGCAAATAGCCAGCCCCCGGCAAACTCGACTCTTGTTGTCTACGACGATTCGCTTCACTCACCTTGGATCAACACGTCCTGGAGTGCGACAATAACGTTCGGCAGCACAGATCAGAAAAATTCCGGGTCGAGCTCTATTAAAGTTGTCCAAAGCGCCTGGGGCGGATTGCGCCTGCACAACGGATCGTGGGGAGCGCCGGTCAGCGTCAATACGTCGACCACGTCCAGCGTTCAATTTGCCGTCTACGGCGGAACGAACGGCGTGTCGCTCGGGCTGTGGCTCGAAAACGATAAAGCCTCGTCGTTCCCGGCGATCTCCTATGTTTCGATTCCGGCGAACCAGTGGCAATCTTTGGAATATCCGATGAGCCAATTGAACCCGAACAATTATGCCGTCAACAGTCTTGTTATCCAGGATATGACGGGAAAATCAACGACATTTTACGTCGACGATATTCAATTCATCGGGTCGCCTCAGTCATCGGCTCAAGCGACGGACGTTCAGACAATTTCCGGAACGGGTGCGCTGCCGCAGACATTCGCCCTGAATCAAAATTTTCCGAACCCGTTCAACCCGTCCACCGCGATCTCCTACAGCCTGCCGTTTGCGGCTCGTGTAAAACTGGAGGTCTTTAACACGCTCGGCCAGCGGGTTTCCGTCCTCGTCGACGGAGAGCAAAATGCCGGCGTCCACGGCGTTACGTTCAACGCGCTTTCCTTTCCGAGCGGCGCGTATTTTTACCGGATCTCTGCCCTCAGCCTTGGAGATCATGCCGAACCATTCGTCATGACCAAAAGGATGATATTGATGAAGTAAGAAAAGCAGACATCACTTTCTCTGAGAAAAAACCTTCCGAAGGTTGGCTCGGCCTCCTGCCAAACCTTCGGAGGGTTTTTATTTATCAGCCGGAAGCGATTGCCGACGACAACGGCTTTGCGCTATGGGATTGGTTGTTTCTTTCACGCATTCATTGCCGGACAGCATCGAGGCTCCAGGCCCCTCCGCCGGCGGACGAGAAGTATAAGAACACGAAACAATAGAGCATTGCGAGTTCGCCTTTGTTAAGTATCGGCCACAATCCCAGCCCTGAATGTACCGTAAAATATGCAACGGCCATTTCACCGGATAAAATGAACGCAACAAGCCGAGTGAAAAAACCGACGAGGAGCAGGAACCCGCCGAAAAATTCAAGCACGCCTGCGACGCCAAGCAGCGAAAAGAGATCGACACGGCCCATTGACGGCCCTGGCGGAAAACCGAAAAGCTTTTGGCTGCCGTGCGACATAAAAAGCAATGCAACAATAACGCGCGTCACGCTCAACACATAACTCGAAACACCCGGGCGTTCCATGTTCCATCCCTCCTTTTATTGTTACTCGTTCGGCCGTTAAATTAGAGCAGGCCGGACGACTATAACTGGACCGGTTCCGTGACGGCCTGCTCCGCGGGATCGCGGGTACGACCTAATCGAAGCGGAAGGAATCGCACCAATAGATTCCATTCTCTCTTCGTGAGCACCTTTTCGCCAATAAGTAACAAAGTGTATATTGCCCCGCCGATGACTCCATCAACATACCATACATGGATGAGTGAACCCTCGAGGTACCATACGACCAACCCTGCAATAATGCCCGCCATGACCGCTTTAACTGTTACGAGAATGTTCTGCTTTCCAAAACATCCTTGCGGAAGAAGGTAGATAAACATCACCATGACGCACATTTCGGTCGTTATCGTCGCGATCATCGCTCCGATCGCTCCGTTGCCGTAGACCCGTTGGAAGAACGGAATGATCCAGAAGTTCAAGCCGATGTTGATGAACGCGGCAATGATGGAAATAACTGAAAGCTCTTTTTGCTTGTCGGAAGTGACGTCGACGGTGCTGATCACGAAATTGGTGTAGACCAAGGGAAGGCACAGTGCAAGGCCCTTCAGAAGGATGACAGAATTCTCATAATCTTTCAACCCGAAAAGAAATCCGACGATGGGGCGCGCCAGCGCAAAAAGAAGAAAAGATATCATGACTGCCATCACCACGGTCGAGTCAAGCACACCCTTTGCCGTAGTCGCAAACCCTTCCGCCGATTCAGCCCAAAGTCTCGAAAACACTGGGAACACAACCGTTTGTAAAATTACGGGAAAAAACATTAATGTGTCGAAGAGTTTGAATGGTGCTCCGTACCATCCTACTACCCGATCGCTGGTCATAGCAGACAGCATCACGACGTTGATCCGGAAGTATACGAACGAGAAGAAGGTCGAGATAAAAAAAGGCAATGCGCCGCGGACAAGCGGAAGCCAAGTCGTAGGACGGACCTGAAGTTTAAGATGGACCACCTTTGGAAGCAGGAACATCGATGCGGTGAAACTCAACGAAACGCTTAATGTCATGACAAGCGCTATAGAGATCACCCCACAACCAGACACTAACATAGGTATGGCAATGAGGGCCAGGGAGACCCGTTCAATGACAACGGCGTACGATCGATAGGTCAGTAGTTCAAAGCTCTGGAATATCCGGTAAGCGAGATCCGACATGGATGTCAGCAGAGTTCCGAAGCCGAGCAAAAGAACGATTATCATCAATTCGGATGAATACCCTGTCGCAATCACATAGATATACATTCCGGCCATCGTAACGAGCCACACGATAACTCTCAAAGCGGCCGAATTCATAAAAAATAAATTCACCTTCGATCGATCGCGCGCAACTTCTTTGACAAAAAACGTGCTTAGCCCAAGGTCGATCATCAGGGCCTGCAAAGCTGTCACAGAAATTGCCAGATATAATCTCCCGTAAGCCTCGGCGCCCAGATAGCGGGGCAAAAACATCATCAGGGCGAAGGATGACACCCACGTGATAATCTGGGCGATGAGCATGGCCTTCGTATTCTTTACGATCGAAAAAGTCGTCTCTTTCATGATTTTGTTAATGCTCATTATACCTCACAACCGCGCCCTTCCGAAAGAACGCCATACTTTTAACCGCGTAGGGTTTTATCGCATGTTTTATTTTATCAGGCAGGAGGCTTATCAAAAAGTAATATATTTCATACATAAACGAGAACGGGTTCCGGGTAGCGATCTCACTCAAAATTTTTTTTCGAAATTCCTTTTTATTCGATAAATATAAATTCGACAATTCTAATTTGAGATTAATAGCGCTTCTCAATTGATCGTAGGTGTTTTTGAATTCGAGAATATCTTCACGGGTGGTCGGAGATGGCGAGGGGGGGATCTTTGAGAGGTTTATATCATCGGCCTTTCCCAAGTTTTCTAGCCACTCTTCATGAAAAATATTCCCATTGTGCCACGGTTTATTTTCACCACATATATGAAAGAGCCCTTTTGGATTTCTATGGATGATTTGACGATAGACCTTGAGGTTCTTTGGGACGCACATATTAAATAACCGCGGCAGATGAGTAATGTTCGTAAAATAGAGGTTGAGGAGCGGCTGGTCGCCGTTGAATACAGGAAGGTACTTGAGCAAAAGGCTTACTATTTCACTAAACGTGCTCGGAGTAATGATATCGGTGTTGAAAGCCATCACTCCCGAATTGAATCCCGTTTTATCGACGTCGTAAGAATTACATAACTCATCGTAGAGATCCTTCCGCTCCTTGAGGAGATTAAAGTTTATTTCATAATCCCCCATATCCGGCGCGGCACCGATTCCTGTTATTTTGGTCAATTCATGGAGGGACGTCCGAACAATGATATCCCCGTCCAGATAAATGACAGTTTTCCATTTTTTAAAATACGGCGTAAAAAGGTACAACTTGTTTAGAACTGTCGACGGGTAGATACCTATTGGTTCATTTATAATCGATTCGCATTCGTAGACTAATATCCCCTTTTCTCTGAACCATAGTAAAGATTCTTCCGGAATATCATGGGCTAGAAGAAGGTAGTCCCCATCCCATCCCGAATTCCAGTAGACGGAAGAAAAGATCTGTTTCGCCTGATCAACATAATCTTTCCCGGCAAGCGTTACAATCAAATCGCGTTTCCCACTTTCTTTTATCATCTCCATCGTATTATTTGCTTCGCTAAATGACGGAATATTTTTTTCCCGAGGAAATTTCCTTAAGAGAAACTGTGTGATGTTCACGCCATTCGCTCTTCAGCGGATACGTTATATAGTTACAAACTGGGTGCCAGCATTCAGTAACAGAAACAAGCATTTTTACAGTTACAACAAGAGTTGCTACACCGGCCGCAAAAGAGCGATTATTCAAGTGAGTAAAAGTTTTCCATTTAGCAACGAAAAGTGTGCAGATAATACACAGTCATCGAATGAAAAATCTACATCTTAATATTATCCGCAAACATTAAGTTCTATTCTTATTATTTGGATAGTTTCATTCATCAAATGGGTGGTTCCAACCAATTCATCCTTTCTCCCGGCAAAGGAAAGACAATGCAAAATTAGGCATTGTTTTGGTGTTGTTGTTTAACTATCTCCCGTTAGGTAGTGGGCTGTTTTCGGAAACCTTCGGAAGGTTTGCGGTCAATCGTCGAAGGTAACCCACTACCTCTCATTATATCGCGTACTAATGGAGGAAGCGATGAGAAAACCCACCATGTGGATTGCTTTGCTTTTTTCCGTGTTTATAAATTTTTTGAATGCTCAGAATTCACCATGGATCACCGCGTACTATGGGGGATGGAGCCAGGGATGGTTCAACAATGGGGTGCTGCCTGCAGATCTCATTGATTATTCTGCCGTTACCCATATCATTCATTTTGCGCTTGTCCCTCAGTCGGATGGGACGCTCGATGACCAATCAAACAGCGTCCATCCGGCAAATGCACAGGCGCTCATTACGGAAGCCCACGCCGCCGGAAAAAAAGTTATTATCTGCGTAGGTGGTGCGGGAAGCAGCGATGCGTTTCGCAGCGCGACAAGCCTGCTGACTCTTTCGACATTCATCGACAACCTCGTCACTCTTATGACCCAACGTGGATATGACGGAATTGATGTAGACTGGGAGCCGCTTGAACTAACCGATTTGGTCGAATACACGACTTTTATTACGGCACTTCGTGCCCGGTTAGATGAGATCTCCCCGCGGCCATTGCTCACCGCCGCAACGGGTGGGACACAAGCTCCTATCTTTACCCTTATCGCAAATGATTTTGACCAGATCAACCTAATGACGTACGACATGTCCGGGGCCTGGCCGGGATGGGTACCATGGCACAATGCACCCCTCGAGAATGGAGGGTTTACGTTTCCCAGTACCGGCGGCCCTCTTCCCTCCGCAGACGAATACGTGAATTCGCTCACCACTGGAGGAGTCCCTGCCAGCAAGTTGGGAATCGGAATTGATTTTTACGGATATATTTGGAAAGGCGGCTCCGGTACTTCGACCGGAGGAGTCACCGAACCGCGTCAAACGTACTCCCGTGCGCCAAGCGTTGAGGCAAATGTTCCATACTATACGCTTATGCAAAACTATTACAATCCGGATTACTACCGGTGGGACTCAAGCGCTCAGGCGTCATACCTCAGCATCGATAAACCGGGGTCGGCAAACGACGAATTTATTTCTTACGACAACGAAGCCGCCTGCAAGGCAAAGATCGATTATGTTAAAAATAAAGGTATCGGCGGCGTGATCATTTGGGAACTTGGCGGCGGAATGCTTCCGGAACAATTCAAGAACCGGGACAGGCTGCTGCAAACGATAAAAATGGCCCTTCAGGGGGACTCGTCGGCTCCCTCCACTCCTTCGTTGTCGCTCCCCTTCGATGGAATGGTCAGCGCTCCAACCACGCCGACCTTCGCCTGGAACGATACGGGATTGGCATCATGGCATCGCTTGCAGATTTCGACCGACTCATCATTTGAATCTCCAGACGTCGACGAATCTTCGATCATTACCTCGGCCTATCAGGGACCAGCGCTTCAAACAGGACAGACATATTATTGGCGCGTCCAAGGCTCGAACGCGTTCTCAGCAAGCCCGTGGTCCGATGCCCATCAATTCCAAACGGCGTTCGATACACTCCCGACTCCCGATTGGCAATATGCCGCCAACACTGGAGGGTATGCGACACTCATTATTCCGGATTCCGTCCAACCGATGATAGGAACGAACCCTCTGGGAGCCGGAGATTTTATCGGAGTTTTTTTCTACCGGGAGGATTCGCTCAAATGCGGCGGCTATACTCAATGGGAGCCGGGTCACACCATGTACATTATCGTATGGCAAGACAATTCTTTGACGTCGCTCAAAGACGGATTTTCGCCCGGCGACAGTCTCTATTTTGAGTTTGATGAAAAATCTTCGGGGAACAGATTCTTCGCAACGCCTACGTTCATATCGGGAAATCCAACCTACATGAAAGACGGCGTGTACACTCTTGGTTCGTTAAATTCTTCAAGCGCCGTGCCGGTCGGACCCGGCGGCTCAATCCCGGAAACATACTATCTCGATCAGAATTACCCGAACCCATTCAACGGGTCGACGATCATCGAGTACGGGACCCCTCAGGAGTCCAAAATCACTTTGGAATTGTTTAACGAGACGGGACAGCGGGTCAAAGTGCTCGTCGATGGAGTGCTGCCGGCCGGCAGGCACACTTTTACTTTCGACAGCAGACAACTCTCGAGCGGTGTGTATTTTTACCGGCTGCAGGAAGGAAATTTCACCGCGACGAAAAAAATGACGATCGTTAAATGAGAGGGCGCTGCGGCTCGCACGGAGTTTGCTGGGAAAATGCCGCCTTCCAGGTACCTTTCATTTTAACATAAACGGCCGTGATGAATGCGTCGACCGGGGTTTCACCTTTCATCGAACTCATGGTCCTGCACGTGACAAGGCCGCAATCTTCCGTAAGAACCAGCACTTTCATGTCTTCAACTTTTCCGCTCTGAAACGCCGACTCAGCCGATGTCATTTGGCGTACGATCTCTTCCTTCTCAATAACTCCCGACGGCAATACGGCAATTGCGGCATCGGCTATTGTGTCGTCCAAAACCGCGTTCCTTCCGCCGCGTATCGCCGCAAGGAGGTCGTTGTGTAGGGCAAGAAGTGTCGCTTCGATATTTTCCATATGTCATCCTCATGAGGTTGCAAAAACATTGCGTCGCCCGCAAAACGTATCGAACCGACCCGAAGAGATCGTCAATGCGGCCTTCACATTGTGCGACACACTTGTGCAGCCCAACGTACCGTCAAAAGTTTTAACAGTTATTGGATGCCCGCTCTCCTGAGCTCACGGCATGATGGAAGCTTTGGATTGTCCCAAAAATTCGATCAATTTGTTGTGCAGCGTTTTTCTGCTGATGCCAAGCATTCGCGCTGCCCGGGATTTATTGTTCTTGACAAAATCCAGCGTGCGCAGGATCAGCATTTTTTCCGCTTCGCGGTGAGTCGTCCCGATCGGAATTGACACGGACGTCGTCCGCGTGCTTTTCTTCAAGACGACTGGCGGTAATTCTTCGGGGCGGATGACATGCTCGGAATTTGTCACCACGATCCGCTCGATGACATTTTTCAGCTCGCGTACGTTCCCGGGCCAATCGTACGCCGACATCGCATCCACCGCCTCCTGTCCGATCTGCTGCATCTGTTTCTTGTATCGATCCTTAAAGAGCATGTGGAAGTGCTCGATGAGGAGAGGAATATCTTCGCTGCGATCCCGGAGCGGGGGCATATGAATCTCAATAACGCTGAAGCGGTAATAGAGGTCCTGCCGGAACTCTCCCGATTTCAGCGCTTCCTCGATGTTCTTGTTTGTCGCTGCGATCGTACGGACATCGACGTGAATCTCCTCTTTCCCGCCCAACCGACGAAACGCTTTTTGTTCGATCACGCGCAGCAGTTTGGCCTGAAGGTCGGGAAGCATCTCGCCGATTTCGTCAAAGAACAATGTGCCGCGATTGGCATTGTCGAAACATCCTGTGCTTTTCTCCCCCGCCCCCGTGAACGACCCCCTTTCATGCCCGAACAATTCGTTTTCGATGACGTCGTGAGGGATCGCAGCGCAATTGAGAGCGACGAACGGCGCATGAGAACGGCCGCTTTTCCCATGAATGAGGCGCGCCGCCACTTCTTTTCCCGTTCCGCTCTCTCCGCTGATAAGGACCGGGGTGTGCGAATTTGCGACGAGTGCAATGGCAGATTTCACTTCGCTTATCGCGAGGCTCGCCCCCACCAACGCCGGTTCCTCAACCGTCTGGCCTTCCGCGGAGGGCGTTTCTTCTTTCAGCGCGCGGGAAAGCGTCGCTGCGAGTTTGGAATCCACCTCAGGAGAAATGATAATATCGCTTGCGCCCGCTTTCATCAGATTTACGACGTCATCGATTGTTCCGCTTTTTAGGCTAACGATGACGGGCACACCGGGACTTACCTCTTTCACTGTACGCACGATACGCTTTTGCGCTTCGCCAGCGCTATGGCACCGATGAACCACCGCATCGAACGACAATGTTCGGAGTTCCTCTTCGAACGTCCTCGGTGCATGCACCTCATGGAGCCGGACGTTCGCCCTCTCCAGGTCGCCCTTTGCTGCGAGAGACGGCAACCCATCGAGCGAATAGAACAGTACCTTTCGCAATCGCACTTTTTCCTCAGCCTGCTTCATCATAGTGGAAAGAAAGAACGATACTGCCTTGCCCGTTTTTTGCGGGCGTCAGGCGACTTTCGTCATTCTTGTTTTCTCCGAACGTTTGCGGCGGCTTCTTCCGGACATCATCGTGTGAGATATCTCCTCATCGCGTTGGTGTATGAATGCCGCAAACCGGATGAGCAAGAATACGAGCATTGCATAGGCGCCCAATATCAATACGAGTTCCATGTGACCGCCTTTGACAATTATTCAGAGAAGTTGATTTCATCGTACTCTCTCAATGCAAATATGCGATGAGACCTTGAAATGCGCAATCGGGTGAGATGTGTAATTTTTGGACTAGTGCAAAGAGGGGGGATAGAATGGAGCAGATAGAGAATTCTAACGAGCTCTCCTCATACAGGTTTGAGGTCGAGGAATCCGTGTTGGATTGCGAAACGGACGAGTCCCGCCGTTTCATGGATGTCCAGCTTTTGCATGAGGTTCGTCCTGTGAGTGTTGATCGTGCTGACGCTCAGAGATAATTTGTCTGCGATCCCTTTGCTTGTCAGCCCTTGCGAGATGAGCCGGAGGACTTCTTCTTCACGTTTAGTGAGTTTGAGGTCCGGGGATGCGGGCGCCGGTTCTTTCTTTGTTTCCTTGGCGATCTTTTCTACAATGAGGCGTGAAACATTGGGACTGAAGAAGGGCTCAGATGACGCAACGGAGCGGACCGCAGAAAATATTTCCTGTTTCTCGGCATCCTTGAGGACATACCCGTCCGCTCCCGCACGGATCATCTCATAAATATATTCTTCGCTGTCATGTATCGTGAGGATGAGTACTTTCATCTCTCGGTTTCGTTCTTTCAGAAGGCGGGTTGCTTCGATCCCGTTCATCTTCGGCATCGAAATATCGACGATCGCCATATCTGGGTTAAGTTTTTTTGCGAGCCGGACGGCTTCTTCGCCGTTCGACGCTTCGCCCACGACGACAAAATCTCGCGTTGTCCGGAAAAGAGAGCGCAATCCGCGGCGCACAACGCTATGGTCATCCGCAAGGAGTATTCTGATTTTCTTCATCTAGCCCGCCATCGCTAATGGGAGTTCCAGGTAAATTGTCGTTCCTTTATTCCGAGCAGAAGTGAGGCGGAATATACCGCCGAGAAGAACAGACCGTTCCCTCATATTCTTGAGGCCGTTTCCGCTGTATTCTTTCAGCCTCTTCCGGTTGTCCGGCTCGAAGCCTTTCCCGTTGTCATGGATATTCATCATGATGGCCGAATCAGCGACCGCCAGATTGACCGTGACTTTCTTAGCGTGAGAATGTTTGGCGATGTTCGTGAACGCTTCTTGTGCGATACGATAAAATGCGGTACTCTTATCGATATTGATCGTGACGTTCTCGAGACCGTGCATCTGAAGCTTCACTTTAATTCCCTGTTTTTTCTCGAATTCTCTGCACAGCCGTTCCAGCGCATTCGGAAGCCCAAAGTCGTCGAGGGTCGACGGGCGAAGGCCCGCGGATATCACCCGAATCTCATTGATCGTCGTTCCCACCTGCTTTTTAAGCCGTTGAAGGTGCCGGTACATTCGTGTTCGTTTGTTGGCCGATTCTTCTTCGAGGGCGCCCATATCCATTTTGATGGCGCTCAACCGCTGGCAGATATTATCGTGCAGTTCCCGGGCAACTCGCCGCCGCTCATCTTCCTGGGCTGCAACCACTCTCTTGGCGAGTTCCCTCACAGACTCGTCGGCCCGTTTTCGTTCGGTGATGTCCTGAGTCGTTCCCATCAACTTCACCGGGTTTCCGGCAGGGTCGAGAATAACTTCACCCCTCGCTTCGACGTTGCACACAGTGCCGTCCGGCAAACTGATGAGATGTTCAAAATGAAATGACCCGTGGGAGCGGATAGCTTCTTGGATAATTTTTTTGAAGGTCTCCCGCTCTTCCGGACTCACGCGTTGAGAGTAGACATCATAGATGTGTTCAAATTCGTTCGGTTCTGCCTGAAAAATTCGGAACATTTCTTCCGACCATCGGATTTTATTCGAAGCGATTTCCCATTCCCAGCTCCCGATACGCGCGACCTGCTGCGCGGCGGAAAGCTGCTTTTCGCTTTCCTTCAATCGCTCTTCAGCCTGCCTGCGGTCCGTGATGTCGCGCGAGACGACGATGACTTTATCGGTCTTCCCCTCTTGATTGAGAATGACACTACCCTGCGATTCGATGTGACGGACCGCGCCGTCGCGGCCGACGAACCGATACTCCGTCCTCCGGCCTATGCCGGTCTCGGCCGTCTCACGGAAAATTTTCTTTATGCGTTCGCGGTCTTCGGGGTGAACGTTGAAGAAGGAATCCGTCCCCTGCAAGCTCGAGGGATTGCCGAGGAGCGCTTGATACGACGGGCTGTTGTACAGACGCCGACCCGCGGTGTCGAGCACGACGATGAGGTCGGCCATATTTTCGGTGATCAACCGAAATTTCTCTTCGCTCTCTAGGAGTAAAGCTTCCGTCCGTTTACGTTCGGTGATGTCGCGCGCAATGCCGATGATCCCGATGACACGCCCTTCATGGAACTGCGGCGTCGAAACGAATTCGCCGATGATGAATTCTCCCGATTTCACCATTACGCGCAGTTGGATAACGGGGGGATTTTTTCCTTCGAGCGCTTGCTGGATCTTGTTCACGGCACCCGGAATATCGTCCGGATGCACGATCGGGGCAAAATGGCGTCCGACCCACTCCTCGCGGCTCCATCCTGTCAGTTGTTCGAACGCGGGGTTGAGGGTGGTAATGACCCCGTCGGGAGATAACGTATAGATCACATCGCGGGCGGTATCGACGAGCGTCCTGTACTTTGTTTCCGACTTGCGTAACTCCGATTCTGCGCGCTCCCGCTCGTTGATCTCCGACTCGAGCCACGTATTCATCGAGGCGAGTTCCTCGGCCCGTTTTTTCAGTTCTGTGATAGCGTCCTGGAAACCCCGGTGGGTCATTTCAAACGGGGACAAACTTTCCGCGAGAAATTTTGCAGCCGACCGGGCAATACGGGTCCCATCGCTGACACTCTCAGCGGCGGCAAGGATCGGAAGAAGACATTCCTCGTGAAGCTTCAGCACGTCAAGGCAGCCGCCGCCATCGGCAAGAATATCGCGGCCAGCTTCGTAGGCACGCTGCAACGCCTCTTCGCCTCTCCCTGAAATAAATTCATTGAGAGCAATCGCGTACCGCTCTTCGATATCTACAATTCCCACGCTCATCATTGCTTCCCGCGATATCGTGCTACAAGCACAAGAGCATCGTCTGTTTTCTTACAGTACTGCGCGCATATTTTATCCGCAAGACCCTGGGGAGATTGCTGGGTGCTGATAATCTCTTGAAAACTGTTATGTATTCCGTCCGTTGCGAAAATCAGCGTATCGCCGCTGAACAACGGATGAACAGAGGCGAACGGCAGGGGCAGATTGTATCCTACAACGCCACCGCGAAGCAAAATAATTTCTTTGTCCGGCAGCGTCTTCCGATCGTGCCGGAGCAAAATCCCTTCAACATTCCCGACGCTGAGCCAGGTCATAGTATTGTCGACCGCATTGATCCTGGCGATACTCATCACCACACCCCGCGTTGTATGGAGCCCATCATGCACCCTGCGTAAAAGCGGAATGACGGATTCCTGGCTATAATTCTCCAATATTTCGGCAGCAGCTTTTGCGGCAACGGCGGCCTCTTTGCCGTGGCCAAGACCGTCTATTACACCAACGAGAACTCCGCCCTTAAAGTTCTTCACCACATGGAGGTCGCCGGATTCGGTTTGGCCGGAAAGAGTAAACGTTGCAACACCCCATTCGATGACTTCTTTATGCTTTCTTGCAGCGGCCATCTATGGAAGCCATTTCTTCATAGTGACTTGAGTCCCTTTCCCCACTACCGACTTAATTTCCATTTCGTCCATCAGCCTTTTGCAACCGGGAAGACCCATCCCCAATCCCTTTCCCGTCGTGTATCCGTCTTGAATTGCGAGATGAATATCGCGTATGCCGGGGCCTTGATCCCGGGCGACAACCATAATTCCGTTCGTGGGGTTTCGAGCGATGTGTGAGAGGACGATCTCCCCCCGCTTGGCGAACTTTATAATATTTCTCGCCACTTCTGAAATTGCAGTTGCGATGATCGTCTGGTCGGTGGAAGAAAAGCCCAGCTGTTCCGCCAGAGACCTTCCCTGCTGGCGGGCAATGACAATATCGGCGTCCGATGCTATAGGCACACGAATATCATTTTCCACGAATTCTCATCCCTTTGGTTCGTCGATTCATGAGCGCAAGTGCCTCTTCAAGATCGAGCGCCGTTGCAACTCCTTCGAGAGTGAGACCCAGCTGCACCATTGCAAAGGCGACCTCCGGTTGAATACCAACGATGACTGTCTCCGCACCCCGGAGCCGTACCATATGGGCGAGCGCACGGAGCGTCCTTGCGGCAAACGAATCCATCACATCGAGTGCGGTGACATCGACGATGACGCCTCGCGAACGAAACTTACCGACCCGCGCAACCAACGCATCCTGAAGTTGCAAAAGGTCTTCGTCGGAAAGCGCCGCCTGGAATGTAGCGATGAGATAGTCCCCTTGTTTCAGAATAGGAACTTCCACTACGTTCTCCTATGCGGTTTGTGCCGGTTCGAGCAACGGAACCACTTTATACCCGAGCAAGCGTTCGGCTTCTTCGATACCTCCCTGGAGATCTCCGACGGTGTTCATTTTCGTCAGATCGACGCCGATGGTCACAAGGGTTTGCGCAATTTCAGGCGACAGACCCGTCACAATGACCGTGGCGCCGAGAAGGCGCGAGGCCTCGACCGTTTGGACAAGGCCGTTCGCCACGTTGGAGTCCATGGCAGCAACACCAGTGATATCGATAACGACGACCTTCGCACGATTTGTGCGGATACCGCGGAGCAACTGTTCCGTCAACTGACGAGAACGCTGTGGATCGATGACTCCGATGATCGGAAGGATGAGCAAACGCTCGCGGACCTGGAGCACAGGCGTCGAGAGCTCGCGGATAGCTTCTTGTTGCTGACGGATCGTTCGCTCTCGTTCCTGAACGAAACCGACGGCCACTGTATTTGCAATACGGTTAGCCGCAGGCTCATACGCGTCGAGAATTCGGTTCAGGAGGGCAAAGTCGTGTTGATACTTGGCGAAAAGAGAGCGTGCAAGAACGTCGCGCAGCAGAAGCACGATCCCAACAACTTCGTGCGTTTCAACGCCACGAGGGATGATACGTTCCGAAAGCTGACGGGCATAACCCTGAAGGGCTTCGAACGTCCCCGTTTCCAAGGCTTCCACATAATTGTCGTACACCGCAGTCGCTTCCGCAAAGATTTCATCCTGACTCATCGCGGTCAACAACTTTGCTTCGGTAATACGCCTTGCCCATTCCTGACGCAACTGTGTTCGGTTTTGCCGAAGGTGGGCGACCAACTCCCTTAATAAACTAGCGGTGGTTTCACCGCGCGGAGTATTGGGGAAGCCTCCATTCTCGAGATCCTTGTTGGATTTCGCCATGCGTGTGGTCTCCTTTCTAAATGTTCTGAAATCCGAAACAGATTTTTCCCTGTGTGTGCAGGAGTTCGCCTCCTACAATGTTTCCATACCGAGGATAAATAATACTGACGACACACGCAATCCGCGATTATGTGTAATTTTTTATTACTAAAAGTAGTGGAATGGCGCTCCTCAAAAACTACTAGGCAACTCACATGACCCTGGGTTGGGCCATCCGTTTTCATGAGGGGGGTATGGAGAAATATATCGTGCGTGGGAAAGAAAATCAAGGAGAAGTATTTTACTGAAGCGTTACACTTTGAATGTCCTGATCTTCCGGCATGCGGATTCCCGATAAAAACGTTGGGATTGACGAACCCTGCACATTGTCATGTCCTCACCGAGGTCGTAGACCGATTGCTTCAAACGGGAATCAAAAATGCAATACTGCCCGCTATTTGTTTGTTCTCAGCCGAAAGGATATATTTAACGATGCCCACATGCCCTTGCCCCGTTTCCAGGCAAAAAAACTATAAAAGCGGCGTTTGGCATAGGGTAAACCATCCTTTAATATAATCCGATAATGGAATTCTCCAGGTTTAGCGTTTTCCGATCTGTCGCCAAAAATTTGAGTTTTACAAAAGCTGCAAAAGAACTACTCATTACACAGCCAGCCGTCTCAAAACATATTCAACTCCTCGAGGATGAATATGGCCTGCGGTTATTCAATCGCAAAGGGAACAAAATTTATCTCACAACAGAAGGCGTTTTATTCCTGAAGTATGCGGACAGGGCGCATAACCTTCAGCGCGAATTAGAAGATGAAGTAAACTCCATTAAGTCCACTCCTTCCGGGTCTTTGAGAATTGGAGCGAGCACGACAATCGCTCAATACGTCATACCGCAGGTACTTTCCACCTTCCATAAAAAGTATCCGGACGTCATTCTTTCGCTCATCACTGCCAACACGGACCAGATCGCCGAGGACATCCTCAAGGGAGCGATCGACCTTGGGATCGTGGAGGGAAAAATCAAAAACAGGGATATCCGATACATCAGATTCATCTCCGATGAGCTTGTCGCGGTATGCAGGGGCAAAGGCAAGTTCGCCGCAGAAAAAGAGTTGTCCGTGGAGGGCCTTAAAATGATTCCTTTAATTTTACGCGAGCGGGGGTCGGGGACCCTCGACGTCGTCGAACATGCGTTGAAAAGCAGGGGGTTAAATTTGTCCGCCTTAAATATAGTCATGCATCTGGGGAGCACGGAAGCGATGAAACTTTATCTAGAGCATGATGACTGCGTGGGATTCATCTCCCTCCGCGCCCTCCAAAAAGAATTAGAGTCGGGTTCGCTTAAAATTCTCCGAATAAAAAATCTGCAAATAAAAAGGACATTCGATTTCATCACACCGCAAGGACTGCAACCCACCACAATTGCCGCACGGTTTATAAAACTCGCAAAGCAAGTCTATAACCAAAAGTAATTCCGCATAATTTTTTTTGATTTTGATTGCACGCTGCCGTTGTATAGTTTTATGCTAGAAGCCATCTCAAAAGCCTGTCAGGTGGTCATTCTGAACGAAGCGTAGTGAATGGCGAAGGCATCCCTTTGAGAGAATCCATCTCGCTACACCAGTATAGATGCCTCTCCCGACTTCGTCGGGATCAGCATGGCAATGACGACTAAATTTATGAAGAAATTATTTTTAAGATCACTTCTAGCAGCATAACAATATCCCTCTGTCGGTTTTTTTGAGGGAGATCTGCCGCTTTAAACTGAACATCGACAGCAATTTGGACAACTCAATTTATCAAAAAATATTTTTCTTCCTTGCGTTGGCTCTTTGCTTCTCCGGCCTCTTCTCCCCTCCGATAGCGCTCGCCGCGGGTTTAGTATTGTCGCTTACGCTAGGAGCTCCGTATCCAAAATTAAATCAAAAAGTAGTAAAGTATTTATTGCAGGCTTCGGTGGTCGGATTGGGCTTCGGCATGAACCTGAAGACTGTCCTTCAAGTGGGCGGCCAGGGTCTCACCTTTACGGTGGTGTCGATCTCCGGGACATTTATCCTTGGATACCTTATCGGTAAATGGCTGAAGATACCGCAAAAACTCACGCACCTCATTTCCTCCGGCACTGCAATTTGCGGGGGGAGCGCAATCGCCGCCGTCGGCCCGGTCGTGAATGCCGACGATCATGAAATGTCCGTTGCGTTAGGAACGGTGTTCATCCTTAATTCGATCGCCCTTTTCATTTTTCCGCCGATCGGACATTCATTGCACTTGACACAAACGCAATTTGGTTTTTGGGCGGCAATAGCGATCCATGACACCAGCTCGGTGGTGGGGGCGGCGGCTAAATACGGAGAAACGGCCCTTCAGATTGCAACCACAGTGAAGCTTACCAGGGCAATGTGGATCGTACCAGTGACGATTATGACGGCATTCATATTCCACGGAAAGTCTAAAAAACTTACGCTCCCTTATTTCATTCTTTTCTTTTTCGTCGCCACGATCCTTCGGACCTATGTATCCCCCATCGCCGATATTTCACATTATATTGTTTCGGCTGCGCAGACGGGTTTAACGATCACTTTATTTTTAATCGGAGCGGGTCTTTCAAAACATATGCTGCGCAGCGTTGGCACGAAACCGCTCATTCTCGGAGTGATCCTCTGGATCCTGATCTCTGTCAGCGCACTCTTTGTAGTCATTCGATTCGTGACGTGATCGTTCGGTTCCTCACGACACGAACCTGCCTTCCTCTCTGCCGCAAAAAAATTACCTCTGGGGCACTCACACCCGTTCTGCGGCAGTAAAGCAACATCGCCGTTTATAAAATAAGTGAGGCTTGCCTTATTGAATAGAGCAATACTGCGCTCAGGCAAGCCTCACCGAACATTAAATCAAAAGAATTACTGCTTATGCACTTCTGTAGAGCTTCGTCAGAACGAACTCTCTATGGCGCATCGCTTCGGCTGCTGTGAGACGGCCCGAAAGAGTCCTGAGCAACATCTCCATCAGAGAATCCGCCGCTTGATCTAACGTCTGCTCTAACGTCAGAATTTTATCTACCGGAACGTCGATATGCTCCGACATTGTCGATACGGTGATGGGGTTCGCAGACAGCTTGATCACGGGGATAATAGGGTTACCGATAATATTTCCCTGGCCCGTCGGGAAAAAGTGCGCTATCGATCCGCCGGCTGCGAAGAGTGTCACGGCTTCTGCGGCGGCGGACGATGTATCCATAAAATGCAGCCCTTTGCCGTTAGGCGCTTCGGCTGGATATAAAACTCCGTCAACCTTTGCGCGGCCTATTTTCTGGATATTCCCCATCGCCTTTTCTTCGATGGTGGTAAGGCCTCCTCTGATATTTCCTTGGGTCGGCTGCGAGCCGAGCAGGTCGGCGCCCTGATCCTCGATAAATTTGGCGTAGCTATCGAATATCTGCATGAACTTCTTCTTCAACGCGGGCGTTTTCATCCTTTCGGCGACAAATTGCTCGCCGCCCGTAAGCTCAGAAGTTTCGCCGAACAGCATCGTCGACCCCGCTGCGATCAAGCGTTCCGTAGTTCGTCCTACGGTCGGATTGGAGGCCAGCCCCGAAGTCGTATCAGACTCTCCGCACTTCATGCTGAGGATGATCTCGGAAACATCTGCAGGCTCTCTCTGTAATTCCGAGGCCGTCTGAACCATGCTTTTTGCCGCTCGAGCGGCCCGCTCAATTGTCTTAAAGTCTCCTGATCTTTCAATCGAAAAACCTTCGACCGGTTTCCCCGTCTTCGCAATTCCCTCGACGATTTTTTCAGTCCAGTTAGGTTCGATGCCGATGACAACGGCCGCGGCGACGTTCGGGTTCGCACCGGTCCCTATCATTGTCTTAAAGAATAGGTCGAGGTCGGCTCCGAATTGAAGCCTGCCGTACGGATGAGAAAGGGGGAGCGTGTCGCGAACAAGGCTTGAAACTCCCTCGCATGCAGCGTTCGACAGGTCATCGACAGGAATGATCGCGACATAATTTCTACAGCCAACCGAACCGTTCGATCGGCGATATCCTAAGAAAGAATTTTTCTTCATTGTGACCACCTGTTGCTTTTTACATTCTGAACATGAACGTGCTGGCCTTTGCTGATGGGTTGTGTCGTATGACCGATGACGACGCCGTATTTTGTGACGTTCTCTCCTTTTTTAAACGCGGACAACGCTACTTTATGTCCCAACGGGATCGCATCCTTCGCCTCTAACGATATCCGCGAGCCGTCTTCTAAACAGGCCCCTGAGAGCTTTTCGCCGGACTTAATGTCGGTGACTGCAACTCCCACGTTGTCCTTTGCATCATGGACAAGAAATTGTGGTTTCACTTCTTGTATCTCCTTATGGTTATAGATGTATGTGGATCGTATTCGTCAATCTTTTATAGAAGATCAACATGTACGGTTATTTAATTGAAACGATGTTCCAATCTATATGATTATCGCGTGCAAGAGTTTTGAGTTCTTCCAGCACGTCGTCGCTGAGCTGTATCCCAGTTTTGAGCCTTTGCGTTTTCGTTTGCGCTTTGTTTTCTCCGGGAATGCGGATTTCATTTACGCCTTGCCGCTTGGGGGAGAGCTTTATTTCTTCTTTCATCTGCATTATTTTTTTGTAAAATTCATCTTTGGGCATGAAGCTTTCGATATTCATGCACAAAAAGAAATGGCCGACTTCGGCAGGGTTCTGTAAATCCTTGTACATCGAATGAACATTCCTTCCGTAACCGCTTCCGCTCAGCACACCGGAGAGAATATCCACCATCATCGCCAGCGCGTAGCCTTTCGGACCGGCCATTGTCAGCACCGAACCGGCCAACGCTTTATCCGGATCTGTCGTCGGATTGCCTTCCGGGTCGAGCGCCCACCCTTCCGGGATCGGGGTCTTTTGTTTCGACGCGCTGATAATTTTTCCCCGCGCAACGATACTCGTCGAAAGGTCGATGATGATCGGAGATCCGTCCTTCGAGGGGACCCCCATCGCCATAGGGTTCGTGCCGAAGTACGCTTCGTAACTTCCCCACGGCGGCAATGCGGGTTCAGCGTTGGTGAACGCAAGACATATCACTTCCCTCTTCACAGCCTTGCCGCAGTAATAACCGAGAGCCCCAAAATGTTGGCTCTTCCGGACGCCGACCGCTCCTAGTCCGTAGGTCTCGGCCATCTCAATCGCTTTGTGAATCGCTTTATCTCCCGCGATCTGACCAAGGCCGTTATCGGCATCAAGCACTGCGGCGACAGGAAATTTTTGTTCAAACCTCATCACGGGATGTGGGTTGATCAAACCGAGCTTTATTCTTTTTAGATAAATCGACAATCGCGTCAACCCGTGGGTATCAACGCCGGTCAAGTTGGCGTCGATCAAGTTATCGACAAAGATCTCGGCATCGTCTTCGTTGAGGCCGTACTTTTTTGATACGGAGAGTGCAAAGCTTTTTAGCGATGCGGGTTCAAAATATTTCGGTTCTTCTTTCATTGTCTTCTATCTTTACCGTTCAGTTGCGTTCTTTCTGATTTAAAGTACCATCGAAATATGTTTCGTTTCCAAAAAAGCGTCCAGTCCTTCGGTACCGCACTCTCGACCCAAGCCGCTTTGCTTCATCCCTCCAAAAGGGGCGATCGTTGTGGAAGGAACGTCGTCGTTGACACCGACGGTGCCTGCTTCAAGCATTTCGCCTGCTTTGAACGCTAAGCTCAGGTTCCGCGTATACACATAAGCCGACAACCCAAATGGCGTTGCGTTCGCTCGTTCGATGACTTCGTCAAAGGTAGTAAACGTGGCTATGGGGGCGAGTGGGCCAAACGTTTCATCGCACATGCAGAGCATATCGTCTTTTGCGCCGGAAATCACCGTCGGTTCGACGAAATTTCCCTTGCCAAACTCACCGACGGTCATTCTTTTGCCCCCCGAAAGGAGTGTCCCGCCTTTGTCTGTCGCGTCGTCGACATGCCGAAGGAATTTCTCGACCGCTTTCTTGTCGACCAGGGGACCAAGATCAGTCTCTTGCCGTAGCCCATTACCGACTTTTATGTTCTTCACGGCTTCGACGAGCTTCCCGTTAAATGCTCCGGCAATATTTTTTTGGATATAAATTCTGTTGATCGCTATGCACGACTGGCCTCCATTCCTGAACTTTGCCCCAAGCACTCCTTTGACTGCTCCGTCAATGTCGGCATCATCAAATACTATCGCAGGAGCAAGTCCGCCGAGTTCAAGGGAAAGATGCTTGATCTGCTCTGCGCCTTTTCTCATGATCTCCCGTCCCACTTCGGTAGAGCCTGTGAAGGAGATCTTTCTGCACTTGTCGTTCTCGATAAATTCATTCATGACGTCTGCCGCCGGCCCGGTCACCAAATTCAGGACACCGGCAGGCAATTTTGCCTCCTCGATCAGTTTCATGGCAGCGATAGTCACGAGCGTCGTTTGCGAGGCCGCCCGTGAAACAACGGTGCAGCCTGCTGCCAACGCAGGCGCTACTTTACGCGCCCATAGCACAAGCGGAAAATTCCAGGGCGCAACACAAGCAGCGACGCCGATCGGCTGCTTTATGACGATGTGACGCTTGCTCGAGTTTGTCGGAGGAACAATTCTGCCGTACATCCTGGTAGCTTCCTCCGCAAACCATTCGAAATGTGCGGCGGCCCCTCCGACCTCGCCAAGAGATTCTTTGATCGGTTTTCCGTTTTCCATCGTCAGTATTTTTGCAAGACTTTCTTTATTGTCCATCAATATTTTGGCGATAGAAAGAAGATAATTTGCACGTTCTCGAGCAGTTTTCTCTTTCCATGATCTAAACGCTTTATCGGCTGCACCAATTGCCTTCCCAGCGGTCTGCCTGTCTCCAACGGTGTAGGAACCGACTTCGTCTCCAGTAGCCGGATTCGGAACTGAAAAATATTTACCGCTGGTTCCTTCCATCCATTTGCCATCGATAAACATGGAGTTCTTTTTTAAATCGTTCTCTAAGTTCATGTTATATCCTTATCATTTATTTTGCCGACCGTGTTCAACTTATTTTTTTAGATCATATGATGGCGGAGCGCTTGTTACGGCACTGCCCCATTGTGGATCAGGGGTTGAATCCAGGTAGAAATCGATCGCCCCTCCCTTGCAAATGTCGCTAAAACGAATCCACGGTTTATTCCACTCCTTGCCGTTGACGCTCACGCGTGTTACATACGGCGCATTCTGTTTCGCGCCATGCCCTTCAATGATGACGTCGCCCGTTTGCAGATGGATGACGGCGTTCGGGAACAGTGGACTGCCGAGGACGAGTACATCGGACCCTGGAAGTTCCGGATACATCCCTAACACGCTGAATATATACCAAGATGACATTTCCCCGAGATCGTCATTACCGGGGTAGGCGATTGGCTTATCCGTATAGAGCTCATTTACGATCCGCCGGACTATCTGCTGTGTTTTGTAGGGGCGCCCAAGAAAGCAATAGATCCATGGCGTTTCTAAACAAGGCTCGTTCCCTACATAAGAATATTTCGACCTGAAGCCGGCATTCAACTGCGTAAAAAATCTATCCAGTCGCCTTGACGCCGAATCTTGCCCTCCCATTTTTTCGGCGAGAGACTTAAGATCGAACGGCACCATCCAGACATATTGCTCCGCAGTTCCTTCGACATACGCTCTATCGTTGTCATATATTGCGAGACTGTCCGCGATGCCAGGTGCCCACGTACCATCCCTCCTGCGCATTTGCAGGAAACCGGTAGCGGGGTTAAATAACTTTTGCCAGTTCTGAGCATGGTTCATCAACAACTCATAGTCGTGCGTATCCCCGAGCGACTCGGCGAATTGCGCCAAAGCAAAATCTGCAGAAGCATATTCTAATGTCATCGAGACATTCCCATAGCCCCCTTGTTGATGTTCCGGAACATACCCGAGCGTAAGATAGTCTTCGAGGGCGTCGCGCTCGTGCGTACGTGTGCGCGGCGCATAGACGGAGGAATCGGTAGCGGCCTTGACGAGGCCAGAAAGCACATCGTGCAGGTCGAAATTTTTCGCACCAAATGCATAGAAACCTGCGATGATCGGCGCGGCCGGATCGCCCATCATCACACCGCTGTCCTCATTCGGCACACCCCATCGCGGAAACGTCCCGCCTTGCCGATAGTCATTGAGCAGCGATTGGGCCATGTCGCCCGACTCGTTGGGAGCGATCATCGCCAGAAACTGACATTCGCTTCTGTAAATGTCCCAGCCTGAAAAATTGGCGTACTGGAGTCGATCTTTTTCAGTAGCATGCACTTCTCCGTCGTACCCCATATATTGGCCGTTAATATCCGAGCATACGGTCGGACCTAGAAGAGTATGGTAAAACATTGAATAAAAAGTCTCCAACTGATCGTCTGTTCCACCTTCGACCTGGATTTTGTTTAACCACGCATTCCATGTTGCGTTCGCGTCCTGCGCCGTTTTATCGAACTCTTGTGAAGTAAAAGCCGCGCCCGGGTTTTCCATTTCGAGATTGGCCTTTGCATTTGCTATGCTGACATAAGAAATCGCTGTTTTAATAAGAACGGACTGACCTGGGGTCATGTCGAGTGTAATAAATGCACCGGACGTTAACCCTTCTTCATCTGCCTTATTTATTACAAGCGTATCTCCGGCCCACGTCGTGTACGATAAAAAGGGGCGGTCGAATATTGCGTAAAAATAGATCGTCGTTTCTTCGGAGGTTCTGCAAAAATGTCCTCCGACAGCCAACCCGCTTACTGATCGCTCTCGCGGATTGACATGGATGGACGAAGTGGAAGTCCCCCACACATTGCTCGATGAATTGATCATGATCGTCGCAACACTGTCTGTCGGAAAAGTGAATCGTCCGAATCCACTTCTCAGAGTTGACGTTAATTCTACGGTAACACCGTCATCCAGCTTCACCGAATAATAACCAGGCCTGGTAATTTCGTTTGCATGCGAAAACGGCACGTCGAAAGTATCCCGATCCTTTGGAGGAGTTTCTTTTGCGATACCGACAATCGGCGTGAATGCAAAATTGCCGCCGTAATAACATCCGGCTCCGCTCAGGTGGTCAAGGCTAAATCCTTGGATGAGCAAGTCCCGATAATTATATCCCGCAACTACGCGGCCGGGACCTGTGTCGGGACTCCACTGAATCATGCCAAACGGCACCGACGGACCGGGATACGTGTTCCCATCCTTGCCCGTACCGCAAAGAGGACTTGCATAACGGACAAAATTCTGGAGAGGGTATGATAAACTATCTTCAGCCGGAGATCTAAAGCTATTTTCGCGAGCGATACTCTTTCCGAAAAACGCTAGCACGCAAAGAAGTGTGAAGCCCGCTTTCAAACTTTTTCTCAACTGTTAACGTCCATTCTATTTGCTGAATTCTGTTCTTAATATCTTTACATATTTTATACCGCTGAAGGAACCCGGTCGCGCCCGACGCGGTGTCCCTTCAACCCGTAAAACCCGACATAGGCATACGCCACTAATGGCACGATGTACGAAATCTGCAGGCCGCCCAGGTCCGCGATATGACCTTGCAGCGGAGGTAAGACAGCGCCGCCGAATATCGCCATCACCAAGAGCGATGAGACCTGGCTCTTTAACACCCCTGTTCCTTCGAGAGCGAGTGAAAAAGTGTTCGACCATCCGATCGAAGTGAATAACCCCACTCCAACGACGCACCACATTGCAGTTTTCCCCCCCACGCTGATTGCCGTAATAAGGAGAACAACAATGGTTACGCAGAAAATTGCAAGCGTGCGCCCCGCATTCGCTTTACCGAACTGGAACAATATCCAGCAAAGTGCAAGTAAAGGAAGATAATGCATCGCTATATTCCAACCGCTGACACACCCAAGAATAATGAAACCGACGATCGGTATACCCGCTAGGAAGAATTGCTTTTTCATCGATTTCATATCACTTAATTCCACAGAACCCATGAACCGTCCGATCAACATCCCTCCCCAAAACAAAGAGACATACTTGCTTGCATCGACTGGCGATAAACCCGCGACGCTTTGTTGTCCAAGAAAATTGATGATGGAGCTGCCCACCGAAACTTCTCCTCCCACATACATAAAAATTGCCACAATACCAAGAACCACGTGAGGAAACTTCAATGCCCCGGCGCCCCGCTCTATTTTTCCCTCCCCTACATGCGGTAGGTGGACAAAATAAAAAACTCCAGCAAGAGCCAAAAACACGACGCCGAACGCAAGGTAAGGCAACTTGACGGAATCCGCTCCGTGAGCTCCGGCATGATTGAAATATTGAAAAATTAGGTATCCGCCGATCAACGGTCCGATCGTTGTCCCGATAGAATTGAATCCCTGCGCCAAATTTAAACGGCTCGAAGCGGTCCGCTCTGGACCGAGGATAGTGACGTACGGATTTGCTGCGATCTGCAACATTGCGAAGCCAAGTCCCACAATAAATAAGGCAATGAGAAACATTGGATAGGAGGTCGAACTCGCAGCCGGCCAAAATAATACGCTGCCCACTGCAGAGACCAGCAGGCTAAAAACGACGCCGTTCTTGTAGCCGACCTTTGCAATTGGGTCCCCCGCAGTGACCGAGACAATGAAGTAGATGAGCGACCCGACGAAGTATGCTCCAAAAAAGGCAAACTGCACAAGCATCGCCTGGAAATAATTCAGGGTAAACGCCTCTTTGAAACGCGGAATAAGAATATCGTTCCACACGGTCATGAAGCCCCACATGAAAAAAAGCGTGGTCATCATTGCGAATGGAAAGCGATAGTTGTTGTCTTGCCCATCCTGTGAAACAATTTCGCCTTGCCTGCTCATTTCGGATATGTTTGCCATGTGTTGATAATGTCTGGTGATAAAACAATCAGTTGCTTAGGCCAGGAATATAAACCTCCAATAACTCTACGGCAAGCTCGACCCGTTAGGTTCGCCAGCGAAGACAGGCAGCGAATTTTGTTCGATGATATTACGCTCATTTAAGGTTGCTCTCATTTCAACAGCTCTTCCTCTCTCTCACGCATGTAACTCGCAGTCTGCTCCACCATTCGATCTAGCTCAACGGAGTCTGGTTTGCCATGCATGGCCGGGTATGGATCGCCCCCGGGTCCGAGAGGCTCAGGAGTAACATAATGTCCTTCAGAATTAAACCCGATCAGATACAATGCCATGATGATCGTGTCAAGATCCATCGCCCCTTCTCCGAGGGCACAGCGATTGCTGTCCGCCATATGAAGGTTGAGCAATTGGGGGCCCGCCTCCACGATCGCTTCGCCGATATGCGATTCTTCCGATTGCATGTGGTACACGTCGCCGTTGATATAAGCAATGCCGGGATGATGAACTGCGGCGATGTATTTTTTCGCGTCGGCAATCGTGTGAACCAGGCTTACCTCGGCTGATCTGATCGGTTCTATCGCAGCTTTTATGTTATTGCTGAGGAACAGATCGCCCAGCAGCCGAAGTGTCCCGACGCTCCGGTCGAATTCCGTTGCGTCGTAGGCAACCGGCCTTCCGACGGCACCGGGGACAACGAGGATATATCCGGCTCCAATGTGAGTGGCGAATTCAATTTCACGCTTTAAATAATCGACTGCGGCCTGCCGTTGAAGAGCGCGGTTGCTCGAAAGATCGTTATCGGCGGAAAACATCCCACACACGCCGGCGACAGCAATGCCATGCTCTTTGAGAACTTTTTCCGTTTCGCCGGCTTTATATCCCAAATCAGGTCCGTAATGATTGCCATGGAGTTCGATAAATTTGATTCCATTCTTCTGAAGCCTCTTTGCAGAAACTGTAAGTGGCTCTATACCAAAACCCCAATTGCTCCACGAAAGATTTAACCTGGTCTTAACTTTTTCCGGATGATCATTTTTCATCGCAAGAAATGCTGCCCGGATCTTTTCCGATTTCACCTCATAATGTTGTTTCTTCATATGCACCTCGTCAATAAGCTTTACTCCGGTATTGTCCTCGGCATCTCAGGATGGTTTGGGCCGAAGTGTTTCAGGATCACCATCGGCTGGAACCGGCTCTTGTTGGAGATAACAACTCCGGCTTTCGCGGCATCTTCGCTGACAAAATACTCATCGTTGCTTGCCTGGCCGAAACGGAGCATGACTGAAGCCTCCGCATCGTACATGCCGACTGTGCCGTGCCCTAGAATAATGATGCATCCGTATGCTGCGCCGTCCTTCATCGTGACCGTCTGCCCTGGTTGAATCGTCAATTCTTTCGCCGCGATATACTCGTTGGCATAAATTACCCATTTTTCCGTATGTCGTGCATTGGAATGCGAACAAATAATAGGAGGGCGAAAATATTTCTTCTTATAGTGGGGGTCAATATTTTTATCCCAATCCATGAGGCTCATGATGTAGTCAATATTACGTTTTTTGTCCTCAGGACAATTCTCTACAAGGAATTCGTATGGATATATCTCGTTTGACGTGATGTTTTCGTAGACCGAATTGACGTCGCTGTTCCACTGCGGTTCGTACGTAAGATATGAACCGGGCGCATGCACTACTCCGGGAGGCGTATACCATCCCGTCCCTAATTCGATGCGAAATGCACGTGAAAGCTCGGTGATGCGATTATCGCCGGTCTCGAACATCAGCAAACGATCTCGCACAGTTTCTTTCGTGACGTCGGGGTCGAAGCCAAAATAAGTCACAGGAAATTCGCCCGGATAATTGTTCATTTCAGCCGGAAAATAGTACGCCTCGGGTTTTCCCAATCTCCCGACAAGCGCGGCGGAATCGAAACCTAAATGGAGATGGAGAAACAACGGAGCCAAATAGTCGAAAAATTTCGAATACATCGGCCACCCGCCGTACCGTTTCATCAATTCATTTCCCACGAGCGCTTCCTTCAATTGGTCGACCGCTTCCTTCAGCAAAAATTTTTCGGAAAGTTTCCCGCTGAACGGCAGGATATAGCTCATCCCTTCATCCGCCGGAGCAAGCTCTCCGTTCATCGCTGGAATGACGGAAGAAAACCACCGCTCTTTGATCGAACCCCGTCTCGTTCCGAGCGCATAGTAATCGTCGGGATGAAGGCGTAATCGTCGCCCGGCCTTACTGAACCGACGCGGCACAAATGTAGGCACCAACTGAAAAATGCCTTTCCCTCGTTCGAATGTTTCCTCAATTCTGTTCATAATGCTTTCGTTTTTTCTAAAAAATGAGAGACGTTCGCTCTTGTGACGAGTTGGAACGGAATGTAGTCTAGGTGTTCAACTTTCTCCCCCTTCACAAGTTTGTCTGCAAGCTCGACGGCCGTTGCTCCCTGCCCCTGTGCATCCTGGAACACCGTACCGATCAACGTCCCTTCCGCCACGGCCTGCAGTGCGTCCGGGATGGCGTCGATGCCGATGACAGGAATTTCCTTTTGTTTCGCGGCGTCCTCAATTGCTTTCAACGCCCCTAGCGCCATCTCGTCGTTTTCTGCAATCAGCGCGTCTATTGGCCTCCCCGACGAAAGCCAATTCTCCATCACTGAAAGCGCTTGAGCTCTGTCCCAGTTCCCCGTCTGTTCGGCAACTATTTTGATCCCAGGAAATTTTGAGAGGACATCTTGGATGCCCTTCGTGCGCTGCACCTCGGCAGAATGCCCGTACGGTCCTTGGAGGATCACAACGTTCCCTTTTCCCTTGAGCAGTCTCGCCATTTCTGAGGCTTCGATCTCTCCAGCTTCGACATCCGGAGAGCCGACATAGGCGCTTGCCTTATCCAAATTGGCGACAATCGCGTTTACAACGACGATCGGTTTGTGTTCCCGGACTGCAATATCAACTGCGGGGGAGGATCCGTATTGATCTTCTGGGTTCAATATTATCGCGTCGACATTGCGCGCAATGAAATTTTCTATATGTGATATCTGCCTCTCGGCATGGCCTTGAGCATCGAGTTCGACCAGGTTGACATTCAATTCTTTTGCCTTAGCTCGCATGGCATCCTGGAGTCTGATGACAAATTCGTTTTGTAAATCCTGGTATGAGACTCCTATTGTGACCGCATGAGCCCGATTTCTATTTTGTGTGCATCCGTTTGAAATTGCCGTTAATGATATCGCAGCACCGATCAAGGCAACCTTCCACTGCAACGACGTAATTTCTTTCACGGCAGAATTCCCTTTATCAGAATCAGATTGGCATAACGCGCCATTTCACCCGTCGCCACGATGGCATACGCCCGTTTCGCGCGTTCGTAAAATGCTGATCGCTCCAGAAATTCGAAATCCGAAAAACGTGAAACGTGCTGCTGAATAATATCCGCGTAGGCTTGCCAAATCGTAGGAACGTAAATGTCGCCGGGAATGACCGCCATCAGCGCTGCCGGTTTTTCGGTAAATGTATCAAGGGGAAATAGTTTGAGCAGCGACGCAAGTAAAGCCGGTGCCTCCTGACCGTCAAGACGTACCAACCTTTGAGCATGGCTCGCTGCAGGAAAATTTGCGTCTGCAATAACCAGTTCGTCGCCGTGCCCCATTTCCATCAATATTTTCACGAGCTCCGGCGAAAGAATATGTGGAATCCCTTTTAGCATACGTTGAAACTCATAACACGATCTCTAATGTTTCGATTTCCTGTCCAGAAGGACAGCGAGGACAATGATCAACCCCTTCACGATCTGCTGCCAATAAGAAGAGACATTTAGCATGTCGAGTCCGTTGTTCATGACGCCGATAATGAGGGCGCCGGCGATCGTTCCCGCGATAGTGCCAACTCCGCCGCTCAAACTCGTCCCGCCGATGACGACTGCGGCGATTGCATCGAGCTCGTAGCCCTGGCCGATCGCCGGCGAGGCGGACATGACACGGGAGGACAACACCATGCCGGCAAGGCCTGATAACGCTCCAGTGATCGCATACACGCTGAATGTTATCCGTTTTGTATCGATCCCGGAAACTTGGGCAGCCAGCTCATTCCCTCCGACCGCGTAGACGTATCTGCCAAAACGCGTGTAATGGAGGACAAAAATTCCGAGCAGCACGATCGCAAGAAAAATGATCACCGGCAAAGGAACTTCGCCAAGATATCCGCCGCCGAGTTGAGCATACGAATCGCTCAGATTGATAACGGGTCTGCCGCTTGTGTACACCAATGCCATCCCGCGTGCGGCAGTCATCATGCCGAGTGTGACAATGAAAGGGGCCAGCTTTCTTTTTGCAATAAGAAGACCGTTGATTGCTCCGCATCCCAGGCCGACAAGGAGCCCGACCAACAAAGGCAGTACCAGCATGTGTTCGCCAGGATGGGCTAAGGAAGTCGCGACCACCGCCGAGAGGGCAACGATCGAACCGACGGACAGGTCGATGCCTCCCGCAATAATCACCAACGTCATCCCGACGGCAATAATGCCGTTGACCGAAATCTGTCTGAGGATGTTGATGATATTCGAAGGGGTTAAAAACGGCGGCGATATGACGGCGAGAATTGCTGTCAGTAATAAAAATGCAACGTAAATTCCATATTTGGAAAAGAACGCAGCCGCATTCTTTACGCTTTTCGGCATCCTTTTGTGCGAAATTTGCTCCATTGTTTCAGTTCCGGCGCGCACTGTAGTCTCCATTGTCCATCGCAGCGTTCACGATCTTTTCCCGGTCGAACTCCGCTCTTTCGAATTCGCCGCTTATGCTGCCGCGATGGATAACGATAATCCTGTCGCACATTCCCATCACTTCTTGCAACTCGGACGAAATAAATAAAATTGTTCTGCCCTGCTCCGCCAGGCGTGCGACAATTTTGTAGACCTCTGCTTTTGCCCCGATATCGATCCCGCGGGTCGGTTCATCCAGGATGATGATCTCCGGCTCGCTCAACAACCATTTAGCCAGGACGACTTTTTGCTGGTTCCCGCCGCTGAGGGTGTTGACGATTTGATCTCTGTGGCGGGATTTTATCTGAAGCACGCCAATTTCTTCATCGACGGCTCGATTTTCTTGTTCGGGGCGAAGAACCTGCGTAAAGCTCGTAAATGTTTTTAGGGCGACAAGTGTGATGTTGTCCTTCACAGACACTTTCATATTGAGGCCGGTCGACTGTCTGTCATCGGTAATGAATGCAAGACGGTGGGCGATCGCATCTTGGGGCGATCGAATTTGCGCAGCTTTACCGTTGACCGAAATCGTACCGGCGTCGGCTTTTCTGAGGCCGAAAATCGTTTCCATGATTTCAGACCTTCCGGCCCCCATTAAACCCGCAAACCCGAGCACCTCTCCCTTTCTTGCTTTAAAACTGACATCGTGGAAAACACCTCCGAGCGTCAAACGCTCAACTTCGAGGGTCACAGGGCCTTTTTGTGACCGCACTTCCGGGAACAACTCCCCGACCGAACGCCCGACCATGAGTTTCACGAGAGTATCCTGGTCGAACATTTTTGCCGCACGCGATTCAATAAATTGACCGTCGCGAAGTACTGTGATGGTGTCTGCGATCTGAAATATTTCATCCATTTTGTGCGAGATGTAAATAACTGCGATACCGGCGGCAACCAACCTTCGTATGATCTCGAATAGTTTCGATACTTCCGCATCTGCAAGAGCCGACGTCGGCTCATCCATGATGATGACCCGGGAATCGTACGACACGGCCCTTGCAATTTCCACCATTTGCATTTCGGCAACGGAGAGATCCTCCATCACGGCATCGGGATCGACCGAAATACCGAAATCTAGGAAGAGGGCTTGCGTCATCTCGCGCTCTTTCTTCCTGTTCACAACCCCCAAGAAGCCGTGCGTCGGTTCTTTCCCGAGGAAGATATTTTCCGAAACAGACATCGCTTTGACCGGGTTCAGTTCTTGATGAATCATGGAAATGCCCAAGCGCAGCGCCTCTTTTGTGCTTTTAATTTCGACGGCCTTCCCATTCAGATAGATAGCGCCGCGGTCTTTTTGGTAAATGCCCGATAGAATTTTCATGAGCGTCGATTTACCCGCTCCGTTTTCTCCCATCAATACGTGAACTTCGCCTTTCGCAACGTCAAGCCTCACTGAATCTAGCGCCACGATGCCGGGAAAAGACTTCGAGATGTTTTCCATTCTCAGGACAAAATCGGCCGGCTTGGTTTCTGAAGACATGCGTCCTCTCTTTTATTGTTCAAACACAATTGCCGCAGACTCTGCGGGAATGTTGACTGTTCCGGTCGTCGGTTGTGCATTGAGTTGTTCGGGCGTTACCGTCATAAGGCTGCCATGGTGTTCCAATTCGACTTTTGCGACAGCTTCCTTTTCGGATCCCGTATTGACGATAACAACTGCCCGTTTACCCGAAGGGGCGACAAAAACTGAATAGCGAACTGGTCCATCGGCGGTCACTGTCGCTCCCATTGTATCGTGAAAATCGGCATCCCATAAGTATTCTTTATACTTCTTTCTCAGCGCGTCAACTTTTTTCCCATATTCGAGCGTCAACGGAAAATCCGAGAGGAAACCTTTAAAGTTGTAGGGTTCGTACTCGATTATGTATCTGTCGAGCAGACACATATTGATCATCTCCCTGTCGTCGAAACCAGTCACCGCGACGACAAGGGGCGCATGAGGGTCGATATAACGGTCGACGGGCGTCGAAGAAGCGTTAATGCGGAAATAGGAACAAGAATAATATTGCATCAACCAATTTTGCTGCCCTTCGCCGGCGAATAAAAAGTCTGGAGATACTTTATCCGCGGCTTCGCGTAACTGTGCACCGAGTTTCATATCACCGTTATAGATAAACCCCGGCGGCGTATAACCGTGTCCCTCCGCAAAATTATATTTTACGGGTCCGTGGTGACAGACCTCATCAAACAGCCAGCCGGACGCGCCGAAATCCAAAATTTTTTGGAATTCCTTCGTTGCGATCGCTCTGTAGCGCGGGTCTAAAAAATCCATGACCGCGCGGCGATGGTTGTTGATCCCCGCCAATTGCGTCGGTGTGTAATAACTGTAGCCGCCTTGTTCATACGGAATCCCGTACGGGTCTGTGGCGGCATATTTGTATAATTCGTTTTTGTACCATTCAGTCGTCTTGTCCGCCCATGTCAATTTTCCGAAAAGAATGATCTTCACCCCCAACGATTGTATTTGTGCGATTGCTTGTTTCAATTCATCGTGCGTGCCGAGTCCGGGGTCGGTGTCTTGTACGGGATCGCCTCCGTCTTGCCCTCCTTTGTTCCACCCAACCAACTGAATTGCCTTTACGCCTTTTTTCGCGCATTCTTCTCCGTATCGGATCAATTCATTGTATTTCACCCTGTAATCCTGTTCCGGAGAATTGATCTGCAACTGTGTCCACGAATTGACGTCTTCTATCCAAGCCGGCACATGAGGCTCCTTGAACCAGGTTCTCCTCCATTCTTTGTATAGATCCACCCCTGCATGCCAATCACCGCTGTAACAACGCACCGCGATAGGCGCGAGCTTCATGGTCGAATGAGGGTGCGCAAAGATAAAATGGCATGTGCGGAATTCGAGATGAACCGGGGTTCCGGCGATGCTATCTTCCTGAGGCACCTCGTTGGTGATCGATGACGCCGCTCCCGGGTGCTGCTCGAATGTATATTCCAGCATATACGGCTGCGTCGGGTCTCTCATCTCTACATAGAGACCTTCTTGAGGAGCTTGGATCAGACAAAAGAGGCTGCGGTAGGACTCGAACGTCTTTGTCGGATAAAAATCACCCCAATAGCCTTTTTCATTTGCAAAGCGTGGATATAGTTCATCGGAGCTAAGGTTTCCGTACCACATCGTCCGGGCGTTGAGTGAAACATTTCTTGATGGCGGGTTTATATCACCGAAGTACGGATAATCGATCGTCTCCACTGTCAATGAAGAATTATTCTCAAGAGTCGCATCAAACGTCAGTTTGCCGTCATGAAGAGTGACGTCTGCTGTAAAGATCATTGGAAGCACGCCGCCGTGCTCGCTGACCAAGTTTTTCCATTCTATCTGAATTTCACTGTCCGAAATTTTTTCTACCCGGACAGCTTTCTGCTTCTGACCGAGGACGAAATTATATCTCTGTTCGGGCAGGGGCGCGAACAAACGGAAAGAGATACCCAACTCTGGCCGCCGCTCTATGACCCAATGGGAAGATCTATTCTCCAGTCTTACTAGCGCGCCCGTGCTGCTGTCAAATGCTACGCGCAGCTCAGCGTCTTGGAGAACGATGTCTCCGGCAAATGCAGCTCGACTCATTGAAACAACAATGAAAACTACTGCCGCAAGAAGTTGCGGCCTTAACGAAAAGCGCGCTGCTTTAGATTTCATCTGGTACCCGCTCTAATATGTTTCAGAAATTCGTAATTTCTGTCAGCCATAATCACAAACAAATCATTTTTCCATAATTACCGCGGCAGATCGTTCCGGTAACCGCAGCGTGCCGTTTGTTGGCTTGGCGTCAGGATGATCCGGCGATGCCCAAACAAGCGGCCCTGCATCCGGCAATTCAACTTTTGCGGTTATTTCTTTGCCGGTCTGAGTGCTAAAAAGGATAACTGCCCGTTTGCCGGACTTGGTCACAAAAACGGAATAACGACATGGACCATTGGCAGTAATCGAAGCGCCTTCCGTGTCAAGGAACTTTCCATCCCATAAATATTCCTTGTACTTTCGACGCAGCGCATCTACTTTTTTCCCATACTCCAGCGTCAAAGGAAAATCGCTCAATCGGCCCTTAAAATTATAGGGCTCGTACTCTATTATATAGCGATCCATCAGGCAAAAGTTGATCATCTCGCGGTCATCGAAGCCATCCACGGCAACCATCAGCGGAGCTTGTGTATCGATGTATCTTTCTACCGGGATCGAAGATGCGCTGATGCGAAAGTACGAAAACGGGTAATACTGAGTCAACCAGTCCTGCGGGCCTTCTCCGGCGAATAGAAAATCTTTATCGACTGAATCGGCCGCTGCGTGAAATTCTTCTGCAAGAGGAATAGCGCCGGCATAAATGTATGCAGGAGAACCGTGGCCGTGGTGTTCATTAAAACAATATGCATGGTTCGTTGGCTGGACGCAGACCTCATCATACAGAAAGCCGCTTGCTCCCAGCGCAAGCGTCTTTCGAAATTCTTGTGTGGCAATACTCCGGTATTCGGGATCAGCGAGATCCATAATTGCAAAACGATGATTGTTGATCCCCGCTAATTGGACCGGCGTAAAGTAGCTGTCGCCGCCCCCTTCATAGGGAATGCCATACGGGTCTGTCACCGCATAGTGGTACAAGCTTTGTTTGTACCAATCAGTTGTCATGTCTGCCCAGGGAAATTTCCCAAAGAGAATGATCTTTACCCCCATGGCCTGAATTTTTTCAATTGCGTCGTGAAGCTGTTGCCAGGAACCCAAACCTGGATCAGTATCCAATGAAGGGTTGCCTCCATCCTGGCCGCCTTTATTCCATCCAACTAACTGAATCGCGCTCACTCCATTCTCCGCGCATTCTTCTCCGTAACGTACCAGTTCAGTGTACTTGACTCTGTAATCCTGTTCCGGAGAATCGATCTGGAGCTGCATCCAAGAATTGACTCCCTTCGCCCAATCGGGAACCCGGGGCTGCTTGAACCATGTCTGTCGCCATTGCTTATACAAGTCAACTCCGGCATGCCAATCCCCGCTGTAACATCGTACCACAACCGTGACGAGTTTCACCAATGAATGCGAATGAGCAAAAATGAAATGACAGGTTCGGAATTCAAGATGAGGAAATATTTGCGATAGTTTGCCTTCTTGCCGCACTTCATTCGTCATCGAAGAAACAACTCCCGGGTGCTGCTCAAACGTATATTGTAGAAGATATGGCTGAGTCGGGTCGTGCATTTCAACATACAAACCTTCACGAGGCGATTGAATCAAACAGAAAAGACTGCGGGCAGAATCAAAAGCTTTGGTTGGGAAAGAAACACTCCCATCATCCTTTGCACCGACGAAACGGGGGTAAATCTCAGACGGCACGAGGTGATCATACCGCGTTGTGTGAACAACCATTGACGTGCTAGGATTCGGCGGATTAAGATCCCCGAAATATGGATACTCAATAGTCTCCACCGTCAGTGATGAACCATTGTCAAGCGCCGCATCAAACATCAATGCACCATCATGCAGCGTCACCGTTGCCGTGAATGTAATTGGGAGCGTCTCGCCATTATCACTTTTCAAATTTTTCCATTCAATGCGTATTTCGTGGTCGGAAAGTTTTTGCACCTCGGCTATCTTCTGGCTGTCACCATAAACGAAATTATACGAGAACTCGGGGGTTGACGCAATCAAGCGGAACGATGCTCCTAGTTCGGGTCGCCGTTCGATAACCCAATTGGTAGTTTTGTTTTCCATCTTTATCAACGCACCTGTCCCGCTGTCAAATGCCACGAGAAGCTTCGCATCTTGAAGCACTACCTCTCCTGCGAATGCGATCCGACTGAACAATAATGCAAGGATAGGTATGACGGTATGCTTCGACGATAAATGAATAAGAATAGGTTTTATATAACAAGACCGTCTATGCGTTCTTAATTCCATCCTTACGCGCTCGTCAAATTTTTGTTGTACGGTCTTCCGGCGTAACGGTGATCGTCACAGACTTCGTACCATAAGTCGAATGGGCCGCGTCGATTTTAATTGATCCCGCACCGCCAGATATCGTTTTAACCCACACCGCGCCCACTCCGCCGCTATCTTCCAACGAAAATGAATTATCACCGACGATTTGTCCAGGGCCAGTGAGCGCAAGCGCGACCGTTCCAGCGCCAAAAAAGCGCGGCGTTCCAAACTTGTCCGTAACCTTGAATTCGAGCCTCGTCGCGTCGGATCCGTCTCCGATCAATTCCCTATCGTCTGCCGTAAGAACAAACATATCTTGAGATGAGTCGGATGAAAAGGACTTTGATACTACCACTTCACTCCCGACATAACCGTCGATCCGCAGGTCGGGAGAGTTCTTTGCATCGATATCAAAATCCACAAAAAATGGCGGGTATTTCGTGCGCGAGAAATTCGTTGAATCCGGACGGAGGGTTTTATAGAGCTTCCCACCAATGAACAGATCAAGACGGTCACAGTTGGAAAAAATTGCCGCATTCTTGCCTGGCCCGAATGGCGTTTTAGCGCCGAAGTCCCAATAAAAATCGGGAACGATGACGGGACGAACTTTTGGATCTACTTGTGACTGATAAAATGATGCTCCCAGTTTTGGAATCCTGAATACATCAGCAACGCCAGGGCATTTCACGTTATTGTAAGAATTGATCAAGCTCGCATAATCGAAAGCGCACCAGGCTATGACGCCGCAATTCCGCGGATTTGCGGCAGCCTTGTCGTGCGCCTGTGCATGAAACAACGCCTGACTTTGCTGCAATTCAAGGTCGCCGGCTCTGCGATACTTCGCATTAAATCTCTCTTCGGGATGACCGTAATTGTATTGTCCCACAGCTTCGGCAAGCATATACGGGTAGCCCGGCACCGGATCGAGGATGCCGACCTGGCCGGGAGCGTCTGCATGATAGTCATCGAAGGCAAAGACATCTTCATGCCATAGTTGTTCCCAGGTTTTTCTCGTCCCTTCCGTCATTGAGCCGGACGACGGGCGCGAATCATCAAGCGATCTCGCTATCTGCCTCGTCTCCTTGTAGAGCTCGACGTCGTTAGGAGATTCATTAGCTCTCGTCCCCCAAATGATTATGGAAGGATGGTTGCGATCTCGGATAATCATTTCTCGCACGTCGCGAGCCAGTAACTTTTTCCATGCTTCATCCCCAATATATCCCCATCCGGGAACCTCCTCCCACACCAACAAACCGAGTTCATCGCATGCATCGAGAAACGCTTCGGATTGAGGATAATGAGAGCATCGTACAATGTTGCAGTTAAATTCCCGCTTGAGAATTTCCGCATCATGGCGCATCACCCGCGGCGGCATTGCGAAGCCAACGTACGGAAAGAGCTCATGCCTGTTTAATCCGAAGAGTTGAAGCCGGCGGCCGTTCAGAAAAAATCCATCCAATTCAAACCGCGCATCGCGGAGCCCAATACGCGTTCGGTATTCATGAACAGGAATGCCTTCAACGAGAAGCGACGCCACGACATCATACAATGTCGGCGAATCTACATCCCATAATTTGACGTTTCCCAGATGCGATAGCTCTACATTCGCCTCCGTTTGGCCTTTCCCTTTACGACTAACGACAGTTGTTGATGAGGCGATAATTTTTTCCCCCTCCCGCAACTCGACGTGGAGCTCCACTCGTTTGTCGCGATCGACCGCTGAATCTATCGAACAGCGTACTTCGACCCGACGGCCCGCATCCATTACCCCAACTGGTTTCGCAAAGACGTCTTCTATAAAGATTTGCGGTACAGCTTGCAGCGTCACTGAGCGGAAGATACCTCCCGGCTCAAGGTAGTCAACCCGTTTAGGACCTTCCGGCGACCCTTCCGGCGGAACGTCGCTCCAGCGGGAATCGACCTCTACTGCGAGTACATTGTTTTCTTTTTTAACCCATTCAGTGATCTCGTAGCGAGAAGGTAAATATCCTCCCAGATGTTGAGAAAGTGGATGGCCATTGATCACCGGGGTAGTCCCTACCATGACTCCGTCGAAGATAAGGAAGAGACGCATTCCTTCACATTCTCGCGGCAAATCAAAATGCCTGCGATATATCCACATATTTTCCCATTCTGCCGGATTCCAGTTTTGCCATGAGAGTTTGCAGACGGAATGCGGCAATGTGACATTCGAAAAGTTTCTATCATCAAAGGCAGGTTGAATTGCATCTTCGCGGAATTTTTGTCCGAAGAGCCAGTTTTGATCTAACGAAAAATGGAAAAGGGCCGGCCCCGTCTCCGGAATTGCAGTCGTCTTCGATGTCAACGATAAGTTGCCCAAAAAGGAGCCCGACGCGAGGGTCACTGTCCCCGCCGCACACGTGCGAATAAATTCTCTCCGGGAGAAATTGCCCGGATATGTCAAGCGGCTGTTCATAGCTCTCCGGGCCCTTTGAGTGCAGTCCCGTCGTTCGGCATTGTGCCGAACGGAATCGCTGGCAATTCTTCTGTAGTGACGGCGGAGCTTCCTTCGATAACAATGCGTTGGGATGTCATGAGATCGGCAATTTCTTCAAAGCTTCGTGAGTTCGGCGGCGTTAGCATGCTTACGATGACATGGGCAACAAGACCTGCGATCGTGGCAGGAATGATTGGTGCGTTCCAAAATTGCTCGAACGAAGGGACAAATATCACAATGAGAGAAACCACGGGGGTCACTACTAAAGCCGCTAGGGCGCCTTGCCAGCTGGCGCGCTTCCAAAAACGTCCTAGTAAAATGATTACCGCGAGGCCTCCCATTGTTAACGGAAGGAATTTCACAACAAACCCGACAATGCTCCCGGTATAGAGCGCCAGCGTTGTAGAAAGAAGAAATGCGAATACCAACGCCCACCGGGCTGTGACGACCGACCGCTTGGGATACCTTCCTGTCACCAACGGAAAAATATGTCTGACATAAAATGTCCCGGCGGCGGCGGCGTTTCCGTTCGCAGCGGAGGACATTCCGGAAACCACGGACATAACGACGAAGGCTGCGAGCCACGGTGGAAGCACATTCATCACCAGCCACGGAAGTGTTTGATCTGGGACCGTGAGATGAGGGTTAATCCGAAACGTGTACATGCCGATGATTCCGATGGCGGCAGAAAAAATCATAACGATGACACCGGAAATCACCATGCTCCATTTCGCTCCCGCTTCAGTCCGAGCGCTATACATCGTCAGCCTTCGCCCGGGGTCGGCGATAGGGTTCAGCGTCAGCACCAAGATCAAGCTCACAACTCCCCACGGGCCGAGAGACGCGGTCCCTAAAAATGAAAAATAATCCGCGGGCACTGTTTGGCGGAGGCCGGCAAAGCCGCCAGTTTCGCTCAGCGCAGAATGGATAAGAAAACCAAAGCCCAGGAACAGGATCGTCGTTTGGAGAACGTCTGTATACACCACGGCTTTCAAACCGCCGGGAATCGATATGACCGCTTTTGCAAATCCGGTCACTACTACGCAAAGCCTTGGATCCATCCCGGTGACGGCGCCCAAAACGGCAGCCCCGCCCATGATCTGGACCGTCAACCAGCACAACTGTGATAAAAACAACGTGACGTTTGAAAACTCGACCACCGCGCGATTCGCGTCATAATAACACGCTACTTCTTCGCTCAATGTCATGAATTTATAGCGACGCATTTTTGCGAAGATCAACCCCGTCAACAAAGTGCCTAAACCCAATCCGACCGGATAAGCGCTGCCTGCCCAACCATGCTGATACGCTAAACCGGATCCTCCGATAATGACGCCGGTCCCAATGCAGGTACCGACAATGGTGCCAGTAAGGACTAAAAAAGGCAGCCTCCTTCCGGCAACGAGGTAGTCGGTCGGTTTCTTGACGCGCGACATCATAAAAAACGAAACGATTGTCGTCACTGCGACATAGAGTATTAACCCTATAACTATCGCCGTTTGTGTCGTCATTTTACCATAGTATGAATTTCGAAAATAAACATCGGTCATGACCACGAATGAGATGCAGGGTAACTGTTGTTTTCAACTCACCGCAATAAAATTTTAATTATTGAAGCGGATGCTGGAGCGACCGAGCATTTAATAGTGCCGGCTTTAATTGAATCAAAAGAAGTCCAATTGCCTTGCCATGCTTTGTCATTTTCGATGGATTCTCCGCCGAGAGTCATTCCCGATTTTGCATAGACATCTCCGTTTGGAACGGTCATGGTCATGACAAAAGCATTGGTAACGCCGGTTGGTCCCGTAATAATTACGGTAGCGGTACGGCCCGAATCGCCATGAGATCTATTTATCACGGTGACAAAAAGAGCCGCCGAATCGCGCACTGCGTACGCCGTTAAATCTATACTGTCGGGGTTAGAAATGGATATAGGAATGACAGTCCCACGACCGCCGACAGAAAACGCAGTCATGCCGTATCCCATAGGGTTGATCTGAAGACGATCGTTTGCATCCGGATGGATCGTTCCGTTGAAACGCCATTGCGTCGTATGGAAATTGATTCCCGCTGCGCTGCGTTGAGACCACCAATGCAAGTAATCGAGCGCAAACAATGCGGTCGCGAAAGTGTTGCTTGCTCCGTCAATTCCTTCGCTGAAGCTGTTCGATTCTGTCAACCGAAACGGATATCCGGCGGCCAGTGCAGGAGCGCAACTTGCGTAGTATACCGCGGGGTACTCGACCGTATCCCATTCCGCAGAAAGCATCATTCCGATCACTTGGTTAACCGTTTTACCGTTAGTACTCTGACCCACATAGTTATGCTGCGTGAAGAAAGAAATGATCCCGGAATTCTTTTCGGAATCTATAAAATTTTCGGTCCAAGATTTATCGTTCAGGCCTGTGTTTTTTGAACCCGTGACGGGAAAATTTGACCCCGAATTCGGGCCGGAGAATTTTACCTCCGGAACGGAATCGAGTATCGCTTTTGCGAATCTCCTCCATTTCGCTAAGTAAGATGGAAACGCCGTCCCGGGAACTCCCGGTGTTGCTTCAAATATTTCGGGGTCGCGCATATGGAACGAATGCCAATCCGGCTCGTTGCCGATCGCGAAGCTATTAAGATAGGGCCGATATTTGCTCCAAATATATTTCGCCGTCGACGCATTTTCCTGAGGATTGCCGTTGAGTAATCGGAAGGAATAAATGACGTTCACGTCCGTCTCTTTGGCAAACCGGAAGAGCGCGTCGATGTCGTCGCGCGTCGGATTGATCTCTTCTCTGTCTACCGAAGCCCCGCCAATACGAAGGCTTTTAATTCCGAGGTTCTTGAATAAAGTGATCAGCTGTGTGTCGGAGGAATCGAACAAATATCCTTTTACGCCGCCATGGTTCATCAGGATGCTTGCAGTTTCAAAACTCTCCCCGACAAAATCCGCAGGGATCTTTTTTCCCTGCGCTGTTGATCCGACCCTGATGACAACTGGTGATTGGGCAAATGTGGACGCAGCAATCATCCACAAGACACCGATCGCGGTTAATCGATTACAATTCATCTTCATTCATCAATGTATCGTTCATCACTTTTACTGCTCCATTACCACTACGGCAGACCTCGGAGGAATATTCAGCGTTCCGGAAGTCGTACGAGCATCGGGTTCTTCAGGCGTCGCCTTTATCAACGCATGAGCCCCCGGCAGATCGACCGTAACAGTAATGGCCTTTTCTATTTCTTGATTTACAACCACAACCGCCCGTTTGCCAGAGGTTGACGTAAAAACTGAGTACCGGTACGACCCTGCGTCGAACCCTTGTCCACCGGCCAAACCTTCGTCGCTTCGCGTGACAAACCCCGGGAAGCCACGAACACTGTCTGCCCGAATCGCCGCCCCTTTCGTGTCGGAAAAATTACCGTCCCAGAGAAACTGCGCGTACCGTTTACGAAGCTCGTCGACCTTCTTTCCATATTCCATTGTTAACGGAAAATCCTTTAGCTCCCCCTTAAAGTTGTACGGCTCGTAGCTTATGATATAGCGATACAATAGACATTGGTTGAGCATTTCCCGGTTATCGAACCCGACAACAGCAACCATGAGGGGCGCGCGGGAATCGATGTACCGGCATACCGGCGTTGAGCTCGCGTTGATGCGGAAATAAGAAAACGGATAGTACTGCAGGAGCCAATCCTGAGGACCTTCGCCTGCAAACAAAAAATTATCGTTCACCGAATCGGCTGACGCATGGAGTTGTTCTGCCAGCAGCTTATCTCCATGATAAATGAAGCCCGGCGGAGCGTAGCCATGGCCGGGAAAAAAATTATAGTATACGGGGTTGTGCGTCGGCACTTCGTCATAAAGGAATCCATCAGCGCCCAAAGCCAATACTTTTTTAAATTCGGTCACAGCAATGTTTCTGTATGCCGGATCAAGAAAATCCATGACCGCGAACCGATGGTTGTTGATCCCTGCAAGTTGTGACGGAGTTAGATAACTGTCTCCCCCGTTTTCGTACGGTATGTTGTATGGGTCGCCAGCCGCATACTCAGAAAAATCACTCTCATATCTCCGCGTTGTTTTGTCGGCCCAGGGAAATTTTCCGAACAAGATGACTTTCACTCCCATTTTCTGCGCTTCTGCTATAGCTTCGTGAAGCTGGCGCCACGTGCCAAGATGAGGATCAGTGTCGAGAGACGGATTACCACGATCCTGCCCTCCGTTATTCCATCCAACCAATTGAATAGCACGTATGCCTTCGGCTGCGCAACCTCTGGCGTATCGTAGCAGGTCGGTATAAGGGAAACTATAATTTTCTTCGGGAGAATTGATCTGGATTTCCTGCCATGCATGCACGTCTTTTGCCCAATCCGGTATTTGCGGTTCCTTAAACCATGTGCATCTCCATGCCTTATAGATGTCCACGCCTGAATGCCAATCGCCGGCGTAGCACCGCACAACAACGGGAGCCAAAGCCTTCGTCGAATGCGGAGAGGCGAAGATGAAATGACACGTCCGGAATTCCAAATGAACCTCCTTCCCGTCGATCTCGTCGCGCGTAGGGACAGCATCAGTTATGGAAGAGAGAACGCCCGGATGTTGCTCAAAAGTGAACTGGAGCAAATATTGCTGAGACGGGTCATGCATTCCGATGTACATACCCTCCTCCGGAGATTGGATCAGACAAAAAAGGCTCCGATTGGAGTCGAACGTTTTAGTTGGATAAAAATCTCCCCAATATCCTTTTGCATTACTAAAATGCGGATAAAGTTCGACAGCGCCGAGATTACCGTACCACATTGTTCTTGCCGCCATCGGCACATCGTTTCCCGGCCTATTAAAGTCGCCGAAATAAGGATAATCGACCGTCTCAACGATCAAAGAAGAGCTGTTTTCCAGCGTGGCATCGAAGGTTAAAGCGCCGTCGTTCAGTGTCACAACTGCGGTAAATGTGATCGGCAGAATTCCTCCGTTCTCGCTGGCGACATTTTTCCATTCCATTCTTACTTTATTGCGGGACATTTTCTCAACTACAACCGCTTTCTGTTTTCGACCGAGTACGAAGTTGTACCGTCGCTCAGGAACGGGAACAAACATCCTAAACGAGACCCCCAGTTCGGGTCTACGCTCGATGGTCCAGTGTGGGAATTTGCTTTCCATCCGTACTAATGCTCCGGTGCTTTCATCAAATGCGACAAGAAGCTTTGTGTCCTCAAGAACGACTTCGCCGCTGAATGCACGCGAAACGGAGCACACCGCTATAAGCACTTGTGCAACGATTGCCCTATGAATCGGCGTGGCGCTCACTTGTCGAGCGCGTTCAATGCGAACACATACGCCCCGATTGAAATCGCGGTGGAGGTTCCGATCTTCGAAACGCCCACTCCGATTCGGGCCTCCGGGTCGTACTGGATTTTTTTATTCGTTCCATACACTGCAATTTCTTTGGCTGTTCCGAGCAAAAAATTCTTCAAATCGGTCGGCTCTTCTAAGTTACATACAACGGCCGCCGATCTTCGTAATCGTTTACCGTCCGGAGTAATGTATTCGCTGTTCATTTCTTTCACAATGAGGGGAAGGAAGATCTCCGCGGCGCCAGCCAGTCCGCCCCCGATCACGACGAGGCCGTCGACCAAGGAGACTGCCGTAGCGATGGCATCGCCGACAACTTCCGCCATTTCGGCGAAGGATCTCAACGCCCCTTTTTTTTTGCCAGCACGCCTTCCGACGGCGATCTGATAAATTTCCTCAGGCGACGGAGATTCTTCAAATGGAATTCCTGTTTCACGCGCATATGTTCTGCGCACGCCGCGGATGCTCGCATGTTCCTCGACATTCATCGATGGGTTCACTTTATCTCTAAAGAGCCATATGTTGGCGGCGCTCGAATTATCGCCAAAAAGCACTCGTCCGTCATGGACGATCCCTGCGCCAAACCCCGTGCCGAGCGTCAGGCCCAGGAGGTTTTTATACCGCTTAGAACTCCCGGCCTCTGCGAGAAGTCGGTTGACAAACGGCAGATATCCCGCTGTCGCTTCGCCGTATGCGTAAAGATCGCCGTCGTTGTTGATGAAGACAGGCAGCTGAAACTTCTCCTGCAACATCGGTCCAAGCGCGACTCCTCCACGAAACCCCGGAAGGTTTCCCAGATCTCCGATGACGCCCCGCGGATAATCCGCCGGTCCGGGAAATGCGAAACTTATTGCGACAGCCGGTTCAGGCAGCTCCTTCTTCACTCGAGTAAAGCCCAAGACAATTGAGGCGATGCATTCGTCGAGGTCATCTGCATGCGAAGGGAGAGTGATAGCATCGACGATCTGCTTGTTCCCACGAATCGCAGTGAACACTAAGTTCGTCCCCCCGGCATCGAGCGTGAGAACTGTTCTTTTATCTTGACAATAGTCTATGTGCTCGCCGGGGTCGGTCATTTCACACCGTGGATGTGGATCCCTTCTTTGTCGCTTACGATATCGAAGGTTCGGTTTCCTTGCCGCACATTTATAAGTTCTCCCTTGAAATGTCTTGTGCCCTCAAATCCAAGGAGTGAATCTGTTGTGAAATCCGGCTTGTAGCCGAAAATTTCCCGAATGATCGTTTCTGCAAATCCGCCGCCATTGCTCGCATTGTATGTCTGAGTCGGAAGGCCACCGCTTCCCCGTTCGTTGATCCTGACCGGCGCATGGAATGACTTGTCCATTAACTCGCGGGACTGCGAGAACGGTCCTTCGTATGTGGTCGCCGTACACCGGTGAAGGAGGTCCAACGCTTTGTCGTACTTTTTGAATTCACACATCGCAGCGATGGTTTCCGATGGCCATGCACAAAATGCCCCCATCGGTCCGTGGTCCGGACGGTCGGAAACCGATGCGGCTGCGTCGCTGAGCGACTGGGCCCGCATCCAATGGTCCGTGAGGAGCTCCCGCTCTACGAAGTCGACCATCTCATTCTTCATCGATGGGGACAGTTCATCGGGGATCGTCAGCCCGATCGTAGCAAAATCGAAAACGTGGCGTACCTGGACCTTTGTGCCGTCGTTATGAAGGGCATCCCAAACGCCTTCCCCGGGGACGTACAACCCAAGGACTGCTCGAAGCAAGGGACGCGCCTCACCGATCAATTCCTCACTCCGTTTATCGTTTCCCGACATCCTATGAATGGCGGCAACACGTTGCATCATCCACACATCGGCGGCGTTGAACGACGCGACCTCGTTGATGTACGTCGGCACGCATTCGAGAAGATTTGCAGCCCCTCCGTAATCCGCAAGGGTCTGTCCCGGATGGACCAGTGACATCCAGTGAGTCGCAATAGAATCCATCCAGCTGAGAACTGTTTTGCCGTGTATCGTTTCAGATAGAAAATCTTTATCTCCTGTGACGTCGAGGTAGTCGTTAAGCAGCACGAAGATGGAATAATCATTCGCGCTGTACCACACTCCCTGAAGCGTCCCGGTGAGATACTCTTCAGCATATCCATGATAGATCCCTTTTGCCAACCACGAGCGCAGGTATTCCTTCATCATCACCGGGTCGAGAAGGGCCAGCGTCGTTGCCCATTCACGCGTGTCCCAAAAATACATCATCGTGCAATTGCTCTCGGGAGAGTTGCTCACATACACTCGGGGAGCTATCGGAAAACACGTTCTGCACACGCTTAAGAGCGAGATCAAGCTCATATAATAGATGCGGCGTACGTCTTTGTCCGATGTGACAAGGACGGGCAGACAGCCGGAAAAGACGGCGTTGTTCGGCTCGAACATCGCACGCCATCTGTCCTGCCAGTCATTTTTAACTTGGTCGAATGACCTTTGGAAATTGGATGACGATGTCACAGCAAGATCATGGGCGCTGGAGTCGTCCGCGTCGATCGTCAGGACGTAATTAATAACCCTTGTGGCCTTAGGTCGCAAAACGATCTTCCATCCCGCGCGTGCTGCACCTTTAGTCGCTGATATTACATCCGGCGTGCGGTCAAAACTAAAGCAATTGCTCAATTTCCCAAGTGAATCCTTCACCAAAACCGAACGGCCAGTGTCCATCACCGTCGCGGAAAAGGCGCTTGAATCCGCATCTCTCGGGATTTTCCAGCCCCAATGGCTGTGACGCGAAGTATATGCAGTAAGGTCGATGCTCAGGCTGAAGGTTTTTTCCTGCGTTGAGTTATTGGAAATGAGGACGTGGAACAACAATCCTTTTTGTTCGTACATCATGCGCACATCAGTCTCGACCCCAATATCGCCCAACATCCCCTTTCGTTCCACTTTATACGGACACCATCGAGTTTGCTCGAGTTTGGGTTCTTCTCCATCTATAAATAAACTACCCGTCGCGCCGTCCATTGTGACCGGAGGGAAACTCAGCTTCCCGATCGCAAGCACGTCATTCACCGCCTGTGCCGAACCTTGTGTGCTGTTGATCGCAGGAAGAGATCGAAGAGTGGAAACGCTCTGCCACGTTCCTGCTAAATCGTCCAACGACGGGACTGCATCCTGTTGTGCGAGTGCAATATTGCTCTCGTTGAAGATGAGAAGCGATAAAGAGACTGCAGCAACGCTTGCAAATTTCAACAAGATCTTTTTTCCGTCAATGCCTGTGACCATCTTGAGACATTTATCAAAATTGTATTAGGGGGCCTGACATCGCTGTTAATTTTTAAGTAACATCCTTTCCAATTCCTCTAAGCTCTTTCCTTTCGTCTCCGGCACTTTCACTAGAAGGAATACCAGGTAGATAAGGCACATGCAGCCGAACACAAGAAATGCTGCCCCGCCTCCAAGGACGTTGAGCATATACGGGAATGTAAAAGAGACAACGAATACAGCCAGCCAAAGTAGAACGACAGCAACCGACATAGCCTCGCTTCTCACCCGATTAGGATATATCTCAGCAATAAAGACCCACGTCACCGGTCCGAGCGACGCCGCAAACGATGCGATGTAAATGAGGACGAAGGCAAGGATAAGGAGGCCTCCAAATTCATGGAGATAGAACGCGACGGCAAGCGCGAGCAGCGACACGGCCATACCGATGCTCCCCGCAACCAATAAAGGTTTCCGTCCAAATTTATCGATATACTTAATGGCGACAAAAGTAAAAATTAAGTTGACCCCGCCTACCGCTATTGTTTGCATCAGTGCGCTGTTCACTCCAAGGCCGGTTTTTGCGAAGATCATCGGCGCATAGTACATGATAGAATTGATTCCCGTGACTTGTGAAAAGACCGCAACGACGATGCCCATCCAAATCAAAGGACTCATTCGCGCCGAAAACACCTCCTTGTACGAAACCTTCACCTGATTTTGAATCGATTCTTCGACCGACAGCATCTCGGCCTTCGCGGTCTCGGTGCCGTTAATTCTCTCCAAAATCCGGAACGCTTCCTCTTTCTTCTGTTTCTGCGCAAGCCACCGCGGACTTTCAGGAATGAATAACAACGTGGTAAAGAATAAAAGCGCCGGCGCTCCCATCACACCGAGCATCCAACGCCAATTATTATCCCCCGTCGTTGACAGAAGGTAGTTGGAAAAAAAGGCTACGAGGATTCCGATCACGATCGCCAATTGATTCAGCGAGACGAGGCTCCCTCTTTTTTCCGCCGGGGAGATCTCGGAAATATACATCGGAGACAGAATGCTTGCCGTCCCGACGCCGATTCCGCCCAAAAACCTGAACGTGATGAAAATATTTAGCTGTCCGGCAAGGGCCGAGCCGACGGCAGAAACAAAGAACAGGAGCGATGCGATCAGCAGTGTTTTTCGTCTGCCCAGAATGTCCGCCGGCTTGCCCGACACAGCCACTCCCACAACGCATCCAACAAGCAAACTGCTTACTGCCCATCCGAGAGCGATGTCGTCGAGAGCGAAATAATTCCGAATGAACGGGACCACCCCGGAAATGACAGCTGTATCGAACCCGAACAGCAAACCACCTAACGCTGCTGCCGTCGTCACAAGAAGCAAAAATGCGTTGTCTTTTTGTTTCATAATGTTTTTCCCGTGTCAGTGAGCTGCGCAAATAATTTGTTATGGATACCCTACCGACGCTTCAATAAAAGGAATTTCACACCGAACGGGCGGAATTGAATTGTTCCCTCTATCTTCTTTATCGGCTCTTCAAGCGACGTCGTTTCATAGATGTCAAACGGGGATTTCAGGCGAATCAGCTCCTTCGCGTTGAGCGGCGTATCGCGTCTCTCGGTTTCTCTCAAGCACAAGACCACTCCTTTTCCATCCCACGAAGGGCGAGCGAAGACCAGGTGCAAATTTCCTACGCCGACGTGAAGTAGCGAGCCTGATATGCTGCTATGGGGGCTTGTGCCTCCTGACTCCATCGTTGCAACGAGAGGCAGGCGAGTTCCCCATCCGAACTTCGTAGCGAAAGAGGTCGAGGTATCGCTCGATGAGGTAATATCGTAACTCCATGATAACCCGCCTTCTTGCGCCGCTCGGAAATTTGTTACCCAATAATTATTGAGCACGTACGAGTATAGATAAGGCTTCGCAACATGCGCCGTTTGTTGAAATTTTCCCGTGTTGATGTCGCCGAATTGCACAAGGGGAGCTTCGGGGGTGACAAAATCAATTTGTCCTTCCTTTCCGCGAATCGAGACAAAGTTCTGGACTCCGTCCCAGTCTGAAGCGGAACCGGGAAGCTGGCTTATGCCGGGGACAACAACGCCTCCCTGAACTTCAAAACATAATCGGCTATCGTCCGACGCAAAAGGGAAAGCGACATAAGCCGCTTCGGGGTCGAACACCTGCAATTTTACCATTGAAAAGACAAGCTGTATTTTCTTTTCATAGTTGAAAAGACGTATCTCGCATGACACACCGCTGCTGTCGGCGCATGCACTCAGTTGCCCCGTCACGGTCACGCTCGTCCACAATGGATCATCGATAATTTTGCCGACCCTTACGCTCGACTCGCCGGTCCGTGTGAACAACTCCGGACGATAGGGCACGGCTCTCTCTCCCCGCAGCATTCTTCTATCCTGAAGTCGTTCATAAATGAATTGGCCGAATTTCCACGGAGCCGTTGAATCGACAAGCTCCGTGCGGCGCGATTTATCAATGATGCTGACAATTCCACCCGTCACGGAATCAATCGTTACACGATAAAATTGATTCTCGACCGTTCCCGCAAAACCTTCTGTATGCTCCCCGTCGGCGGGTGTATCGGCTGTAATGACTTTATACGTGCGGTACCCGAACGCCGGAATCTCTTTGGCATAGACATTCCAGTAGTGTCCGCCCGGACCGCTGCGTGCAATCTGCAGGGGTGCAATATTTCCTTCTGTATCGACGATGGTTATTTTTTTATCGGGCGGGAGAACGGAGGAGTTAGCAAAAAAAAGCGCAGGGCCCGATCGCGGAACGTCCATTGTGTTGAACACTGTCAGAGCAGGCCCGACCGACTTCGGCAAGAACTGACAGAGAAGCCCCAGCACTCTCTCCCGCAGTTCCCCGTTTTCCTTCACGGCTGTCCATGCAAAGGAGCTCTTTTCATCCCATTGCACCGTTGTATTGAGGTTAAGCGGCCTCCGCACGCTTTCGGATGCGCCAAAGGTGTGTTCATCGTAGAACGCAATATTCTCGTTGATGGCGTTCACCGTCCGCAATGCATCCGGTGTGATATCAGCCCCAAGGAGTTTCGCCATCGCCATCAATCCCTGATTCGCGATGAATTCCGCTTGAGTATTCCTCATGAACGCCGTCTCCAGTGCACAGGAACCGAACCCGTCAGTCCACCAATCAGGCCACGCAAGGCGGTATGTGGGAATTGCGCCCGCAGAGCTTTTTTCCAACGATGCAAAAAACTCGTCGATCGTTGCAAGCCTCAGATGTGGATACACAAATCTCTCGTTCCATTCTTTTACCAACTCACACGCTTTGATTGAGGGGGGCGAATCATCGGTCAAATAACCGCTGAACTGGATCAGGAGCCTGTCGAGCGGATACCCCCTTTTCTGCAGGTCATTCAAAGTGTCCAGTACGGCATTCTGAAATCTGCTCGGTTCATCTGTAAGTACGCCGAGTTTATTCCCCCAATGATAATGCTCCCCGCGGTAAGTGAGAATTTTACTGCCAGACGGCGATTCCCACCAAAAGAGCGTCGGCATGGAAAAAGGCCTCCGGGCGTGAGCCTCATTCTCCCCAACGCTCAAATAGCGTATCCCGGCAGATGGCAGATAATCTGCAAGGCACCATGGCACGCCGTTGACGTCATCCTGTATGGCAGTGTGTATTTCGATGCCGGCATTCTTGAGATCGTGTACATTTTTCAGCAGCATAGACAGCGTCGATTCATCGTACATGTCAGACATGTTGAGATACAACCCCGTCACGGCAATTCGGCCAACCTTGATTCTACGAAGCAGCCTCTCGACCTGAACCTTCGGACGGACACGGAGGTATTCCGCAACTGCCCACGCCGTCTCACACGTCCACCGAAACTTCGCGGCATCAGGGTATGCATCGGTGATATCGCAGTAGTCTAACGCGTCGTCAATATAACGAAGCTGTTTCGGGTCGATATCGCTCTGCGGTTCAGCATATCCGATATCGGTGTGCGTATGTTGAACAAGATAGAGAGACCAATCGCGCACAGGTTTCAGAATGATATTTTTCTCGATGATGTTAGCGCCGACTCTTATTCGTGCGGCAATAATTTCTTCACCCCGCACCTCCGGTACGGTGAAGACAAAAGAATTGTTCCCGGCTGTGAGAAGGACGTGTGCTTCGGAATTCTCGTTCAAGGCAACTTCGGCTGAAGTGTCTTGGCCGGCATTGGTAATTTTCACCCGAAGCACATAGAACGTTCTTCCGTTTACTTTTTCAACGGCAGGAAGCTGGGCCAATTCGACGATGTCCTTCCCGATAGCGTCAGAGACGGTCCCCGCTTCGATCCGCAAAGGAATCCCGACGGCAATTGACCCTATCAAAAGAAAAATGAACGTTCTTGTCATGACTTTGTCGACAGCGTCCTCAGCCATACGGTCGCCGGCACGCGTCAAAATCGGGGGATGGAATTAAACCTGCGTTCTTACGTACGCCTTAATCGTCCCGCACTGTTTCCCTTCGCTCGTGCCAAACGGTGTCACCGAATAATCTCCGATACACGCCGGAACGATGAACGTCTCGGCGTAGTGAACAATGAACGGGTCAAACGCCCCGGACGGACTTTCAACGACAACTTCCTTTCCTTCGACAAGAGTGAGAACATTTACTCCATCGCCGGTGTTATGAATGATTTTTTTAGTGAACCAGTGGCGTCGCGTTTCGATAAACTCCTTCTCGTGAAGCCCGGTTCTTTCTTCTACCCATCCGTCACCTTCGGCAATTTTTTCTATCCGATTGACCAGATTCTTACCGGTCCACGATGCGGTCCGATCCCATTGAATGACTCGCTTGCCGTGTTCGATGTTGATCGGGCGCGGAACTCCGTCGAGCCCGAGCCTTCCCCAGTCCCACAGCTTGAAGGTAAAAATGTACGGCGTCGCGCTGATTTCCAGGACAACGCTGTCTTTTCCCGAACAATGGACCGTGCCGGCCGGAATTAAAAAATGGTCGTGTTTCTTTACCGGCCAGGTCTGCACGAATTTGTCGGCGTCGAATGCCGTTTTACGTTTTTGGGCCTCTTCAAGGTCATGGATCATTCCGGCGGCATCGACGCCTTCCTTCAGCCCCAAGTACACGACCGACCCCGGTTTTGCATCCATGAGGTAATAGCTTTCATCCTGGGTATAATCGAGTCCGAATTGCTCCCGGATGTATGCGGTAAGCGGATGAACCTGCAAACTGAGGTTGCCGCCATCCATCGTATCGAGATAATCGAAGCGGATAGGAAATTCGTCTCCGAATCGTTCGTAGACTGCGTTACCGAGGAGGAGCTGGGGGTTGAAGAATACCAAATCGATGGCAGGGATCTCAATGACGGAGTTGTCAATTTTAAGCAACAAACTATTTTCTTCGGGGACACAATTGAAACACCATGCGTAGTTGTTTACTGAAGGATCAAGATCGCACACACGTTTCAACCACTGGCCTCCCCACGGCCCGGGATCAAAAAATGGTACGACGCTGAACGGGCGAGTGAAACATTGACGTAAGCCTTCACGAACCGCCCTCCCCTCGACCAACTTTGGCTGCTCCCTCGTGTTGGTGTCGAGAAAAAAGTCCCACCGGTTCATAAGTTCTTTTTTTATTTTGTCGCAGACCCTCCAGTCGACAAAATATCCCTGTTTATAGAGAAGATTCCAGTCTGGTATGTCTTTATTGTTCAACCCGATGCTTCCCACTTCATGCCTGCGCATACGCAGTTGTATCTCCCACCGAGCCATATCGGCATAAATGAGCAGATCGTGTTCGAGCGCAACGGTTGAAGCCCCCGTCCCGGCGATAAGCACTATTCCGCTTTTCGTCGATGAAATTTCCCGTCTTGCAGTTTCCAGCTTTCCCGGGTCGAAAAAAGCGTCGATCGTCAGCCGAGTCAAATGGCCGAAAATACGATCATCGGTCACATCGGGATGGACCACATCCCGAATTTTCGACTCCTCCCAGTAGAGATCTTTCGTCCTTACAATAACGCCCGGCTCTAATGCCTTACAAAATTCATTCACGATCTCGTCTTCAAACGTCCCCTGGTAGAGCTCGAGGAGAATAATTTTTTTCTTCTTCGGAATATTCGAGCATGCGGCGCTCACTTGAGAACCGATCTGCTCCCATCCGATACAGACTTTCGCGTCGCAACGGACATCGACAAACGGATTTTTTTGAAAATCGGACATAGTGTTATTGTACGTACTTATTTTCCCATCTGCACCGATACTATTGCCTTACGTTGCCAGTTGCAAGGATCTGCGTACGACGTGGGCGTCAAACGAATGCAGGTTTTCAAAACGGCCGATGCCGATAGGAATGGCGTAAAAAGCGTTGATGCTGGATCGAGGGATCAAAAGCCTTCTCGAGAAGCCGGCCTTTCACTCATGAATAAAATGTGACCGAGCAACTCGAAAGTCCGCTATGAAGAACAATACATACTCTTCATAGCGGCTTTCGTAACCTACATCGGCTCTTCCGGATCGGACACTCACACAGATGCTGTCCGAACTTCGCGATGACTATTTTAAAAGCAACATTTTATGGACTGAACTGAATTCTTCCGTCCTTAAAAGATAGAAGTAGACTCCGCTCACAAGGCCGTTTGCCCGGAATTCAGTCTGATAATATCCAGCCTCCTGTCGTCCGTTCACCAGAGTTGCGACTTCCTGACCCAAGACATTGTAGACTTTCAACGTCACGAATTGGGCTTTTGGCAAGCTGTAGTCGATCCTCGTTGAGGGATTGAACGGGTTTGGATAATTTTGATTCAAGGTGAACTCTTTAGGAAGGAGGTCCGTTCCGTTTTGGACATTCAAAAGAGTTCCTGTAGTAAAGGTACCTGCCAACGAGTATGTGCTTGCGCCGCCCGCATTCACTGCGCTTACGTGCCAAGTGTATTGCGTACTTGCCGCAAGAGGTGTAGACAGTTGCACGGTAGTATCGACAACCGTACTGTCGAAAGCGACCGCCGTAAACCCTGCGTCGGTCGCGACCTGAAGATGGTAGCCGGTCGCTCTCAGCGCGGCATTCCATTGGAACGTCGTCTTCCTCGGAACGTTTTGGACGCCGGTCGGTGAAATGATGCGGGGCCGTCCCGGGCCGGCGACAATTGTCGTAAACGAATCTATCGCGGAGAAAGGCCCCGTGCCGCCTATATTAAACGAGCGTACGCGCCAGTAATATTGTTGAAGATTCTGTAATGACGTCAACGTAAACGTTGTATCGGTCGTTGAATCTTTCGTTGCGACAACCGAAGAGAACGATACACCCAACGAGACCTGACATTCATAGCCGGAAGCCAGCGAACCGCGGTTCCACTTGAAGACAAGAGTGTCCGCCCGTTGATTTGTTGCATTGTTTGCCGGCGATAAAAGAGCAGGCGAAACCGATGGAGCAGTCATAACTGTGAACGAATCCGGACCCGCATACGCGCTTGTTCCGCCGGGGTTGACTGCTTGCACTTGCCAATAGTACTTTGTGCCGCCCGTCAGATTCACTATCCTCATCGTATCCGTCGTAGAATCATTGACAACGAATGAGGCAAAGTTGGAAGCGGTCGACACTTGCCAGTGGTATTGTGATGCGCCGGAGGCGGAACTGCATTTCAACGTGTCTTTGGCGGGTTGATTTACGGCATTCGTGACCGGCGCTATAAGCGACGGAACGGCGGGCGCCTGAACAACCGTTGCAAATTTGTTGACGGAGGAAAATGCGCTCAGCACTCCGTTGTTATAGGATCGTACTCGCCAGAAATATGTTGTGCTCGTTCCAAGGGTAGGCGCCGCTTTAGTTGTATCGGTCAGAGTCGAATCATTGACGAGAAGGTTCGTCGCAAACGTCGAATCGAGCGAAAGCTGGCACTGATACCCGGCGGCATGAGGAGATTTGCTCCAGGTTAGTGACAACGTGGTCGGCTGATTGCTGGCATTGTTTGCCGGCGATAAAAGAGCCGGCGTTTCCGGCGCCACCGGAACTAAACCGAAGATTTTTCCAACATTCACGATTGTGTTTGTGCCGCTGTTGGACGTACTGTTGATGCCCAGTTCGCCCTCGTTATTCCTTCCCCATGAGTACGCGTATCCATTACTCGCAACGGCAAAGCCGTGATTATGGCCTGCAGCCACCGCCGTTGCATGGATGCCCGAAGGAAGGCCGACTTTAACGGCTGCAACATTATTGCTGTTACCCGTCGCAGAGCCAAGTTCATCCGTACCGTTAAATCCCCACGCGTAGAGGCTATCATCACTGCCAATTGCCAACGTAAAACTTGCGCCGCACACAATCGACTTCCAACTCGTCACTCCTGAAGGTTTCGCACTGAGAACAAACGATGTTCGCTGGGTTGTGCTGGCATCACCTAATTGACCGTTACCGTTCGACCCAGAGCCGTAGAGGTTGCTATCATTGCCCAGCGCCATTGAATAAAAGGCTCCGCCGTAGACCTTCGTCCAGCCGGTCACACCGCTCGGGAAGGCAACTCCTGTAGGAACCGAATAATCGTTCGTATTGCCCTGGCCCAATTGGCCGTTGATATTCCGCCCCCAAGAATAAAGACTGTCGTTATTTGCAATGGCCAAGCCAAAGTTGTCTCCCGCCGCAACAGCCGTCCAGCTTGACACACTTGCAGGTTTCATAATTGCTGTCGGAGTCGGATGTGTGGCCGTTGCGTTGTTTCCGCCGTCGTTTGCACCGTTCCCAAGCTGCCCAAAGCTGTTAAATCCCCATGAGTAAATATTGCCGTCATCGCATAATGCATAACTAAAAAATGAACCGGCCGCGATTGCGTTCCAACTGTTTACCCCCGCCGGTTTTGGCACTAGCGTAGGGACAGAATCGTTGAGGGTCGTTCCATTGCCTAATTGCCCGTAGTTATTCACGCCCCACGCATAAAGATTCCCGTCATTCGCGATCGCCAATGTATGACCTTTACCTGTCGCTACCGCCACCCATCCGGTTACACCGGTCGGGAACGCGACTGTGACGGGCATCGAGTCCTGGACAATCGGGGAGCCCGCGGTCTGGGATAGCACAAAAACAGGATGAAGATATTGATCAAACCCCCACGCATGAAGTTTTCCGTTTGTGTCGATCTCATAGGATGCATACGATTGGCCGCTTGAGGTCACTGTCTGCGATAAAAGGGGTTCGAAACACATCGCTAAAAAAAAGAGCGCCGCTATAGCACGTGCCCTCGAAGCAGATAGCCTGGTCTTGCATTCTCGTATATTTTGCTTCATTGTTCACTCCTTGTATAAGATATTTCGCCATGCCGATGGGTTGCCAAATTCCATCCGCATCATAAACGTCCGGGATAGAAAAAAAGATGCCGAATACCTTCTTGCCCCTCTTCCTAAATTGTTCTTATGAATGTTGCAGATATCAAAAGATATCCGGCATCTTTATGGCATACCGTCGCCGATTGAACTAAACCAGCGAGGTCCGCCATTGCCAAAAAAACACAATTCGTTCCCGTTATTTCATCAGAGTCATTTTCTTGACAAAGCGTGTCCCATTCTGGAATGTGACGTCGTAGAAATACACGCCGCTGCCAACTTTCTCTCCAGAGTTAGTATCACCATTCCATACAGCCTTATAGCTTCCGGGCGCTTGAATCTCATCCACTAAGGTCCTGACCTGTTGACCAAGGATATCATAGATCTTCAAAACAACTTTGCCCGTCGTCGGAATATCGTAACTGATCGTCGTTGAGGGGTTGAACGGATTGGGATAGTTCTGACCGACCGTGAAACTCTTCGGAACGTCGACTGTCACTGAAATCGGACTATAATCTTTTGTAATGCCGTCCGATGAGACACTCTGTATTTTGTATGAGTACGTACTGGCAGTGTGGACATCGGTGTCCGTAAAGATATATTTTCTGCCGGATGAGCTGAACCCCATGCCTTTCAGGGAAACGGTCGTCGAATAACTCGCAATGAGCTTATACGATGAAGAATTCGGATCCTGTCGAAGGACATTGAACCCGGCGTTGTTGACTTCGGTCTTTGTCTGCCAGTCGAGGACGACTGTGTTCGATTGTGTTTCGGCCGAAAACGAGGTCATCTCCACCGGCAACACCAAATTCCCTGTTCCGCCTAAGCCGACAACCTGCACGGGAGTTGTTTTCGGGGATACTGTCGTGTTGCTGCCCGTCTCTCCTTCAATGTTCCTTCCCCAGGCATACACATTATTATTTTGATCGACGATAAATCCATGGTTATGACCGCCAGCCACATTAACGGCCGTCACACCCCCTGCCAAACTTACTTTTACCGGTGTCGTATTATTGCTCGTTGTCGAGCCGTTGCCCAATTCCCCCGTGCCGCCGAATCCCCAGCCGTACAGCGTATCGTTGTTGGCAATCGCAAGAACGAAACTTGCGCCACATGCGTATTTCTTCCAGCTCGTGACACCACTGGGCTTGTTCGCCACCGTAACAGCGAGGACATTAGAAGGGCTTGTGCTGCCGTTTCCTATCTGGCCGTTGTTTCCCTGACCCCACGCGTAAATATTTCCGTCGGTGCCAAGGCATGTATTAAAAAAGTTGCCGGATGCTATCGACGCAACGGTAACGCCAACGGGAATGTGGACCGTTCCGATTGTGGAGTAATGGTCTATCGTTGTGCTGTCTCCTAATTGACCGTTGCCATTTTTTCCCCATGCGTATATTTTGCCGTCAGATCCAAGAGCCATACAGGTATTGTTCGTTGCAGATACTGCCGTCACCGTCGTCGGCAAGGTCACCTCGGTAGGAGCAATCTTATTTGTAAGTGAACTGTCTCCCAATTGCCCTTGGCTGTTAAGCCCCCATGCATAGACGTTACCGCTATTGTCGATCGCAACGTTGTGGAATGCACCGCATGCTACCGCCGTCCAACCCGTCACGCCCGTCGGCTTATGGACCATCACCGGGGTCGCTTCGTTCGTCGTCGTACTATCTCCCAGTTGCCCATCATTGTTGAAACCCCATGAATAAAGGTTTCCGTCATTGCCGAGGGCGACGACATGAGTTTGCCCTGTGGCGACGGTCGTCCAAGCCGTCACCCCGCTCGGAAACGCAACCATGACCGGCGTGGAATCTTTCGGGACCGTGCCGCTCGGGGGTGCGGCAGTACTTGTTCCAACATGCGTATACTGATCGTAGCTCCAGACCCACAGGTTTCCGCTTGCGTCGATGGCGGCTGAAGCATACGATGCGGGAGCGGAAAAAACCTTTTGGGCAACCGCTGGCGCACTTGTAAGCGCGACAAGGGACACAAACACGATGACCGCTGAGACTGCCCGGAAAACAAAGAGGGAGTCCGTTCGAAAAACTGTATTGCTCTTCATTTTTTCCTCCATGACTAGTTTGTTGTGATTGCTGGCTTTCGATCGCATACAGTTCTAAGCCGATGATAATTGCAAGAGTGATAGGATTATGAACTTCAATGAGTGGGTGCTTCAGGGCCACCAATTGTATTCATTCGACCAAAAACATTGCACGGCAAGCCTCCGGTGAGAGGACATAACAATTCCGTTATTTGAGTAGCACCATTTTCATAGTGGCGTTATAGCTCCCGGCCATAAAGCGGCAAAAATACACCCCGCTTCCAAACCCTTGTGCATTGAAAGTGACCGAATGCTCTCCAGCGGTCTGACGTTGATCGATTAGATCCGAAACTTCTCTGCCGAGAGCGTCGAAAATTTTTATGCGGACCTGACTTGCCGCCGGCAGCCGATAAGTAATCACGGTTGAAGGATTGAACGGATTGGGGTAGTTCTGGAATAATTCGTATTGATCCGGTTGAAGCGTTTCCTTCGGGACCGAAGTCACTCCGGCATCGATCTTTACGACCGCCGCAGTCGATGCGGGTACTGTGATGTAACAATTCCCCGATCGTACGGAATCAATCGGCTGCCACACTCCCTGCCAGGGTCCTGAATTTGTGATAGGCGCGCCTCCAAGTGTCACCCCGCTCGTATCGAAAACTCCGGTCGGAGATTTCAGAAAGACAACCTTTGCGTTCCTGGAAAAACCCTCCGCTGAAATTGTCACGGTCGCAGCCCTGGCGCCGGCGTTATGCTCTTTGTTAATTACGGTGACATAAAGACTGCCCGTGTCTTGCACAGCATAGGCTGTAAGATTGAGCCCGTCGGGATTCGTAATGGTTGTCGTACCTACACTGCCGTGCCCTCCGAGATCGAATGCCTTAATTCCGTATCCGACCGGATACACTTGATAGCTAAGGTTTCCATCTATATAAATGGGTCCGTTCCCAACCCACTGTTTGTTATGGAAATTAACTCCTTCAGCGCCGTGCTCCGCCCACCAATGCATGTAATCCAGCGCAAACAAAGCGGTAGCAAAACTATTGCTGGCGCCTTTTACCGCACCGCTGTAGCTGTTGGATTCGGTGAGTCTGAATAACAATCCATCAGATGTTGCGGTCGCTCCGCTTGCGTTGTAGAGTGTCGGATAATTCGAAGACACCCACGTGGTAGAGAGCATGTTATCGATCATCAGTTGATTAGAACCGGAAGCGCTCTGACCTACGTAATTATGAAAATAGACGGACTTCACGAATCCAGAGCTCGACTCATCAGCCGCAAAATTGGCGGTCCAGGTTTTACCGTTGTATGATGTATTCGTCCCTCCGGATGCCGGATAATTACTGCCAGTGTCGGGGCCGCTCAGCTTTGCATCCGGAACAGCTGTCGTAATAGCTGCAGCAAATCGATTCCACTTTGCAACATACGAGGGATACGCCGACCCTGTCACACCGGAGGTTGCTTCAAAGATCTCCGGGTCGGAATTATGATAGGAATGAAAGTCCGGCTCGTTGCCGATAGAAAAACAATCAATGTACTGCTGATAGTTACTCCAAACGTACTTTACGATGTTCGTATCATCCGTAATGTTCCCGTTGAGCAGTCGCACCGAGTATGCGACCTTCACTCCGGCGAGCTTAACGAACCGGAAAAAGGCGTCGATGTCGGCATTTGCAGGGACAATATTTTGGTCTACCGAACCTCCCCCGACTCGCACGTGCTTAAGACCGAGTTGAAGAAAAAGTGTCAGCACTTGCTTATGCGAGGGGGCCGGGAACACCGTCGTGTCATCGAACATGTACCCCGGCGTTCCGCTGTTCCCGCTCTTTAGCGCACCCATCTCAAGACTGATGCCGCTGAAGTCATCAGGAATTGCGTATCCGGGAGTCTGGGTATTGATCGAAAGCGTGACTGGCGATTGCGCGAATACGACACCGGCGGTCAAAATCAAAACATGAACGATTGCTCCAAAACGCTTCAATGGCATTCAGCCTTTCCATGGCCTCGATCTCAAATACGCTTGTGTGAACGGAGAAAGCGAACTCCGTTCACACAGAGACGAGGAATTATTTCATAAGAATCATTTTTTTCGTCGCAATGTTGCTGCCTTGCCGCAACGTGTAGAAATAAACGCCGCTGGCAAATTTGTCCATGCTGACGTTGAACGTGTATTGCCCAGCCGGCTTGTAGCCTTCCTCGACTACGCTCACCAATTGCCCAAGGACGTTATACACCTGCAGGCTCATGACCCCCGACCGGTCCAGGCTTACCTTGATGCTCGTCGTCGGGTTAAACGGATTTGGATAGTTGTTGCCAAGGTTGAATGTGGACGGGATCGGATTGCCCTTGCTCTGGACGTCCGTTACCTGCTCAGGGAACCAATTGAGGTCTCCGAGCGCGAGGCCGTCCGTGCCCGCATGCTGAAGCAAAGTATTGGAATAGCGTAGATTTTCGGGTACTGGATACCCTTTGGACCAGCTATTCCATCCGGCAGGAACTCTATCAAACACGTGTCCGGGATAGGGATTCGTCCAGAGTTGCCACCAGCGGAACGCCCCTGCATCTTTCCACGGACCGAACGGAGTTTGCCATCCGACAAGTTCTTCGAATTGCACCAAATTGGTCACTGAAGTACTGACCAACGACGCGTCGAATCCGGGATCAACACTATCATTGTTTGCGGCGACGAATCCAGGCCAACCGGTCGGATTGCCAAACATTGAAGCGGTTTGTGGATTCATCCATGTCGGTCGAGCGATGTACCAGGTTGTCGCGGTGTCGTTGATGGTCTTCCACATGTCAAGCAAGCCTTGAGGCCAAAAATAAGCGTTGTTCGACACGGCCACGTTTCTGTCTTGCTCGGTGATCCCATAAATAGTCTCGTATCCTTTCAGCGAATCGGTCATGATAACGCCGTACGGCTGGTGTGCATCATTCCCGGGTCCCGGAGGGCCAACCACCGAAGTGGAGTCTATCCCGTGCGCGTCCACGCCGTAAAAAACATTGTTCGTGATCGTCGCGTTAATCTGGTGCGTTGAATTCAGCGCCGCATCGCTGCTCAAAAACACTGTGTTATGGTTCAAGACGAAATATTGGAACGGATATGGCCCGCCGATGATCGACCTGCCAAGAAGGAAAAATGTATTATTCTGCATGACAACAGTGTCCATTGCATTCGGGCTGTTTTCCCACATGAGAACACCGGATCTCCAAAACTGGTTGGAGACATTCCTCATTTCGCAGTTGGTCACAAAAACGCTTCCGCCGGTCCCTGTAAAATTCATGACAGTGCCGTTCGCATTATCGATCACGCAATGGTCCATGATAATTTTGTCGGGAGATCCGGAAATATTCATAAGATTCGCCGTCGCCTGAACGGAATCGATACGCTGGCCAAGGAAGTACAAATTCTTCAGCGTAATCGTTCCAGGTTTGTTCATGATGATGAAATTCGATGGCGCTGTGTTGTTGAGCAGTTTCCAAGGCTGGATAACAGGAGGCATGCCGGTCGCCGGGTTGGTTTTTCCGATGATCGTGATATCCCCTTTGGGGTACAAAGCGGCCTGGTAGTAATACGGTGTATCGATAACAGACCCGGTCTGCTGCAGAACGTAAACATGATTGTTCTGCACACCCGCAGCGGTCGTGTCCCCCCCGATAAATTGTTCGATCGTGGGTCCGCCCGAGCCGGGCGCGTTTGCATAAACGATGACCGTGTCAGGCGGCTGTGCACTCGAATGCGTCGGCGCTAGCAACGCTATCGTTAATGCAACAAGAAACATGGTTGCGAACGTGGGTTTCATGATGCACGTCCTTTCTGTTGGTTAAATATTGGGTTGATTAGATTGATATGTTGCACATGTTGATTTCTCTTCTCTTCGTCCGCTTCTGTTCGCCCCGCTATTCATTATTCAAACCTGTTTCCACTCAAAGGACATCAAAACTTCCACCGTAAGCCAAAATCTGCTGTTGCACCGTATGAGTCGTCGCTGGAAGGAAATCCAGTCCCCTGAACCACGCTGATATCAGCCTCGCTGTTGAGATTATTCACATCGAAGAACAATTCCAGTCCTTCCCATGGCAATGCCTGTTTCCCCGCAAGATCCCACCGTCGATACGTGGATTTGGATTTGCGCAGCTGAGGCCAGAAGGCGGTCCCATCGAATACGTCCGCTTGATAGATCATCGAAACCTGCAGAGAGAATCCCTTATAGTCATAACCAAGCGTCAGGTTGATAATGTTGGCGGGTTGGTCGATCAGCCTTGCTGTATAAAAAGTATCGACCTCAAGCGTCCGGAAATTCGGGAACTGGCCGACTGTTTCCGAAAAATGTATCGGATACTTTGCCTGCGAAAAAATATGCGTGTAATTCGTATTGAGCACGAGCCCGCTTAGAACAGAGGGGAGATACCAAAAGTGCGTTTGCCAATCAAATTCGGTTCCGTATAAGTCGACGCGATTGGGATTATTGATCTGCGTATTGGACAGAGTATAATTTTTCGTCGACGCAGGAAGAGGATAAATAGCAGGGTTCGTGATACCGAAGCCGCCATAAGTAAAAATGAAGTCATCGATCCGTTTTAAAAAAGGGGCGACGGTAAATAGACCGATCTCGTTGTTATACAACGACAACGAGAGATCAAAATTCTGAGATCTGGCAGGTTTCAAATTGACGTTGTTCCATTGCTCCACTATCCCAGGGGTCACTGAACTGTTGATGTGGGTTTCCGGGACGATGTAGCTGAAATCCGGATACGAGAGCGTATTTGTGTAAGAGATCCTCGTATCAAGCCATGTTAACGGTTTGTACCGCAAACTTGCGTCGGGCAACCAGTATCCATGGTACCGCGTGACAGTGGTGTCGGTATGGGTAAACGAAAATGGATATGTGTTCACAGCGCCCCAATACGGGATGTACGCAGCAGTATAATGTGTCTGAAGTCCTTGATACCGGACACCCGGGATGAATGTAATTTCGTCCCCGACATGTATTGTCGACATGATATACATCGCGTTCAGATCTTCATTTCCCGAATAGTCGTCGGCAATGTCCGCTTTTTCATCCGGAGCATAATAATTTCCCGTTGACGCCCCGTTGCCGACCTGAGATACGATGATTTGATTTATTACGTTCGATACCAAACCGAGGTTTGTCGGACGGCCGAGCAATGTATAACTGCCGCCAAGGAACTTGCCAAAGCTGCTCGATTGATTAAAGAAAACTCCTATAGGAAGATTGTCAAAACCGTTAGTCCGTAAGTTGTAAGGCGGCTGAGCCATCCAGGGGTTTGCGGCAATGATCGCTGCGCGTATCGCCTCGGCTCCGGCGGCAGGATTATCCAAATTCGAACCGCTCCCGGCAGAATAATCGTAAGATCTGAACGTGTATTTATACATCCCGCCGAATTTCAGTTGACCCGAAAGGAGATCGGAGAAATTAAAGTCGCTTTCAAAATCAATGCTCCCCGCAACGTTTCTTTGTCTCGTAAAACTGCTGTTAGTGCTCAAACCGGACAGGTCCGTTTTGTCGAGCTTTGCGAACGCCGAGGCATCCTGAGCGGTCATCTCGGGGTTTTCCTTTTGATTCACACCGCTCACTCCCGCGCTCCCTTGAGTGAACGTTGCGCTCCAGTACCCCGGATTGATATTCTCTGCATACGCATGAGAAACTTTAGCGTCCATTTTGAAAAAAAGGACGTTTTGTTGCAGGTCCAAAACATTTTGGATATTATTTTGCCTCGGGTCGTAGTAGGCGGTGCTGTATGTTATGCTGTTGTTGTTGCCGGCAATATTGTAATTTTGGCCGTACGTTTGGGTCGTTTGGTCGCTTCTGCTGAAGACATTCATCAAATCGATTTTCCCGTCGCTCCACCGGTAATCCATCACGATTGTGCCGTCGTACCGGTGCCTGTCCGTCGGCTTATACGACAAATTCAGGTTGTTCATGATGACAGGAACAGGATGATAATAATCGTGGGTTTGGACGTCGTAGGTCCCGCCGAATATATCCGCAGTAAGATTTCTCCGCTCGGCGATTCCTAGAACAAAGACGCCGAGCTGATCGTCGAGGAATCTTTGCTCTCCGCTTGCGCTAAACTTGTAATCATGATACGTGTTTTGCAGGTCGTCGTATCTCCCTTGAGCAGAAAGGTTCACGAGAGGCTGGCCAGATGAAGTTCCGTGAGCCTCTCGAATTTGAAAGTTCACGGTTCCGCCGAGAACGGCCGCATCCATATCGGCTGTTACGGTTTTGTACAACTCGATCCCGCTGAGCATATCTGACGAGATCATGCTCATGTCCACGCCCCGGTCGCCGCCCGCCGATGAACTTCCGGCATCGTTGGACGGCATTTCTACCCCGTCGATCATGATCTTACTATATTTCGGTTCGAGTCCGCGGATAGCAACCTCTGAGCCTTCTCCATAATCTCTCACAAGGAAGACTCCCGGCAATCTGCCGATGGACTCCGCCGCATTCGCGTCGGGAAGCTCTTTGATCCTTGCCGCGGAGACGACATTGATGATCTTGTCCGATGCAAGTTGTTGGTTGATGGCGGCATTCTGCCCCTGAGCTTGCGCCGTGACGACGACCTCTTTTCCTTCCACGCCTGTTGCAACAAGGATGAAATTCTGCACATGCTTCTCTCCCGCCTTCACCTCGATGGGCGTCTCGATAGTTTTGTAGCCGATATAGCTGACGCGAACCGTATACGAGCCGGGTGGAATATTTTTGATCGAATAGTTACCGTCGAGGTCGGTTGAAATACCGAGGCTTGTGCCCTCGAGGAATATGTTGGCGCCGATCAACGCTTCGTCATTGCTTTTATCCGTTACTGCTCCGGTCAGTTCGCCGGTTCCCTGCGAGAACGCAAATTGAGATCCAAGGAAAAGACCGAGAATGATAAGTGACAAGCCGCCGGATTTTTTTGCGATCATCGCTCGACGTAAAAATCCGCTCAATGATTGCATCCCCCTTTTCATAAGACTTCCGGCCGGAAATGGCAGTTCCAAATGCGTACAAAGGTTCATACGTCAAATACCTCCGTCGTTACCATGCATGTTTGTTGAAGAGATCCATCCCTTCGCCGCGCGCCGTTTCAATAAATTTCAGAGCTTGACCTTCCGTGTAGCCTTCGTGCACGATCATCGACAACGCCAACGCTATCGCACGTGGATCTTCATTCTGCACAAAGGTGACGTTCCTGCCGACCATCGCTCCCCGGACGTTCGGCGCCGATTTCATCGCCCGTCCGAATGATTTGATGGTCTCGAGGGGCGAATCCTTCGCAGGTCCGCCGAGCAGCAGAATCGGCAGCGTCGTCGCACGGGCCACTCGTTCAAAATTGTCGTTGTAGGAAATTTTTAACCACGTGTTGAGCGACGTCTCGCCCAGAGCCGCTGCAGCACCGACGTCTTTCACAAGCGTTTCGATGTCGGTTTTAAATGCATAATTTTTATCCCTTCCTTCGACCGTCACAGGCTCGATGAAGGCGTACAACCCCAATCGCGCTAATTCTGTAACGGCTGCCGCACATTTTTGGATCGTAACGATCGACCCGCGATCTGAAGGTTCCAACCGATACATCATTTTCCCGCCGTCTAAATTCATCGCCCTTAAACTTTGCGGAGTAAACGACGTAAAATCATCTTCAAGTTCGTAGAGCGATCCTGCATGCCCGCCCCTGTTCATGCATCCCGTTATCACCTTATCGTCGAGAAAACTCTTTCCCGTTTTGTTCTTATAGAGATAATCGACAACGATGATGTCCTCTATCATATCGGTTGTTCCCATCACGCCGTCAAATCGGTCATCGGTGATCACCCTCAGTACCCGGCCGAGGTATTCATAGCGGTCCCCCATTCCGATCGGATCATTTCTCAACGACGTGACTCTCCTGCCTGGATGGTCGGCGGCAAGAATAATGAGTTTCCCGTCTCGCGTTAGTTTTTTCCTTCGTTTGCGCTTCTTGGCATGGCCGACGACGGCGTCTCTGTCGTTCACCCGCGTATCGGTGATCTGGTAGAATAATCCCTTAGGGAAAAAATTTCCAACGTCAAATTTATAGCCTGCACTTTTACCGCTCATAGTATGATCCTCAGATTGGAAAACTGAAATGCAGCCGCGAACTTTCGGAGATATGTGCGTTAGGGTCTAGTCTTGAATATTGCATGCGTTCAGATGGCAGTAATTTCTAATTGATGGAAAACTTGTAGACGGTGTTGTGTGTGTACACACGACCCGGACGCAAAACAGTCGATGGAAATTTTTCCACATTAGGAGAATTAGGAAAATGCTGACATTCAAGGCACAGGCCGGTTCTCTTAGCATGATAGACCCCGTTCTTCCCTTCTTGAGTACCATCGAGATAATTGCCCGAATAGAATTGAAGGCCAGGCTGATCGGTAAACACGTGCATTGTCCTGCCGGTCGTTGGCTCGAACAGCGCGGCAGCTTCGCGGAGAGAACCGTCGAATCTGTCGATGACCCAGTTGTGATCAAACCCTCCGGCCCACGCGAGCTGTTCATCGCTCGCATCGATGCCGGCGCCGATGATCGTCGGCCTCCGGAAATCCATCGGTGTCTTTTCGACGCTTCGTATCTCTCCGGTTGGGATAGAGTGTCCGTCGGTCGGCGTAAAATGCGACGCGTTGATCCTCAAGACATGGTCGACAATCTGTTTTTCCCACGCACCCGCCAGGTTGAAATACGCATGGTTTGTCATATTGATAATGGTGGGTTGATCGGAGACGGCCTCATATCGGATCTTTAACTCGTTCCCATCGGTCACCGTATAGACAATTGTTATTCGGACTGCGCCGGGAAAACCTTCCTCGCCATCCGCACTGACATAGGAAAATTCGACGCTCGGCTGTTCGGAGCCATTGAGGATTTTTCCTTCCCAAAATTTCTTGTCAAACCCCGACGCCCCTCCATGCAGCATGTTCCCCTTATTGTTGACGGACAATTGATAGTGCTTCCCGTCGAGAGTAAATTTCCCGCCCGCGATTCTGTTCGCAAACCTTCCGATCGTTCCGCCAAAATAAAAACGACCTCCGATAAACTTCGAAAGGTCGTCATGTCCCAACAACACATCAGCGATATTGCCCTGGCGATCCGGAAATTCAAGTCTTGCGAGCGTTGCCCCGTAATTTAAGATCGTGACCCGCATTCCGTTCCGGTTGCCAAATTCAAATGCCTCGAGAGCATTCCCCAGGCGATTGATTACGATCTCGCTGCTTGACCTCGTGCTATGTTCTTGCGGGTTTATCGCAGTTACTAGTTCAGACATCGCTCTTGGATATTGTAAATTTTCTGCTCGTGAGAGAAGAGAACGATCTCACCGAATCTCCGATCAACGGCCGGCAGTAGTCGATAAATTCGTTCGTGACGTCATTGCCCCTTGAATTGATGAAATTTTTTGGCAGCATTTTCTCTGCAATTGCGACCTCTTCCAGACGCACAGCACCGATCGCGCAATGATATTTTTTCCCCGGCTTTCTTTCCAGAGTCATCATGACACCGCTCTCTCCGTTCAGGGCATAGCGAGCCGCGGTTTGACCCGCAAGATATGCCTCCCGTTGATCCACCTTTGACACATGTTCGATTGAGGTCCGCGCAGCTAACCCCGGCTTCTCGCTCCTTGCCCTGATATGAAGGCGGCTCGATATTTCCTCGGCGAGGAAGGACGCAGCCCCGCCCGGGAGATCTCGACCAAATCCATCTCTCGACGCTTTGTTTTTATTCCCCCCCAGATATAAACCGGATTCATCTTTTAACCCCTCGCTCACCACGACCACAGCACGTCCCAACCGATCGTAGATTTTTTTGACATCCGACAGGAACGTTTCGAGATCGAAAACTCTCTCGGGACAATAGATAAGGTTTGGGGCGTCGTCTTCCTTATCACGAGCGAGGGCAGAAGCAGCCGCCAGCCATCCGGTATTTCTTCCGAGTGTTTCAATGACCGAGATGGGAGGAGGCAGCGATGCAACGTCGAGTCCAATTTCTCGCGTTACGGATGCGTAGTACCGTGCCGCGCTCCCGAAGCCGGGGCAGTGATCTGTATGGGCCAGATCGTTGTCAATTGTTTTAGGAATTCCGACCACAGTCAATCCATACGAGAGAGTTTTCGCAAGGCGATCCAATGTGTGCGCGGTGTGCATCGAACCGTTTCCGCCGATATAAAGGAAATAACGCACATCATATTTTCTGAACACTTCAATGATTCGTCCGTAATCGTCTTCTGCCATTTTTCTCCGGCACGATCCCAAAGCAGCACCCGGTTTTCGGTGTATGCCTTTCAAAGTAACAGAGGGTTCTTTGCGTAGATCGATCAGTTGCTCATTAATGATCCCGTCGATTCCATGGACAGCGCCAATAATACCATTGACTTTTTTCCGTCCGGAACGCTTCGCCTCTTCCACAACGCCAACGAGGCTGCAATTGACAACTGAGGTCGGGCCTCCGCCCTGGGCAACCAGAATATTTCCTGACCTCATGTACTAAACCCTTCCGAAAGCTTGCGCGGCGTCTGCAGATAATCTTGGTAGTGCACTGGCTGCGTGATTTTGATGTTCAGCCACGCACAAAACTCGTTCACATCCGTGGTGATATCTCTGTCAACGTATGCCAGATGATGCGGGATGGCATTCACGAGCAATGTGTTCATATAATCGTCGCTTTTCACCGATTGACCGTTGAGCTTCAGATCATCCATCCATGCGCTGCATCCTTTGTAGATAGGGGACCCTTTGTCAGTGAAACGGCCGGAGGCAAGAAAAACGCTCGCATCATCCTCAAGGAAACGCAATGCAGTCACTTCGCCCGATTTCATTTTTCCCTCCCGAACGACTCCTGTCGTCGTGCGGTTGAAATGCGTCGTCAGCGTGAAACCGGAGGCATCGAACCATGTCTTCGGAATGTTCCCGCAGTGCCAGATATAAATGGAATCACTTTGGCGGTCCCACGCAGACAGATCCATGAGAACCGTTTCCCTTCCGCTGAGATATTTCAATACGAGCATCGACAACGCGCCCAAAACGTCGGTTTCGGTCGCAGCAACAGTATCGGTTTGGTTCAGGCGTCCGATCGTCGAACAGACCATCAATGCGATCTTCCCCGGAACTTCCGGCCAGCACCTGAACGTCACCGCCGAGGCCCGATGGCGCGCGATGATGTTTTGGAACGCGACTTCCGCTTTTGCCGAATTGGCAATATCGGCTTCGGGCACCGTAATGCGTGCGCTTTCCTTTTTGATCTCGTTCACTTTTCCGGAAATTTCGCCGTTCCCTTTCACGGCGGCATATTCGTCATAAAACTCATCGAGGCCCACTTGTTCGACCGAGATCCCGAAAATTTTTTTGAGTTTATCGCCGTCAAATTTAACGTCGTGGTAACCCGATATAAGGTCGCCCACCACCAGGATTTTCGATTGCGCGATCTTTTTTGCGGCGGTAAGCGCCCGGATTGTCGTGTCGAACCTTCGTGAAAAGATCTCCGACTCCGCATCGCCGTACAGCCACTTCACGGGCCTCTTATAGCTGCCGGCAAATCGGCCCGCAATGCTCATGTATAAATTTGTTGCGCAAAAAGAATTCAGCGGGATCGGGCCGCTCGACGTTGTCTCTTCGACCGCCCAGATAGCAAGTCGGGCCGACGTGGAGAAAAAAGGAAGGATCATATCCCCGTCGGCGAACGACGAATTTTGAATCACGATGAGATCCGCATGTGCGTCCGTCAATTGTTTGGCGACGGCTTGAGCGTCAGTGAGCGTTTCCATTCCCTTCGCGATCGGGATGAAGTTAAAATCCATCTCAACACTTTTTTTCTTGATCACATCAATGCTGCGGTTCAAGACGCTTTTCATATCCCCTTTAAAAATGGGGCGAAACGTGCCTGCAAGCGCAACGTTCAATTTATCCATATGAGTACTCCGAGTAGATCACCGGCTTGCGCATGACATTTCAATGCTCAGTCGGATCGCTTTCATTTTGAAAACATTATGCTTCGTGAGAAACCTTTTCGGCAGACTTGCTATTGGAGAGTATCGATAACAGCTGCTCTTCCATTGTCGACGGTTTCAAAAGAAGCCTTTTGGTGTTAACGATGTGAATATGCATTTTTTCCTCAGCCAACGCGGGATCTCTTTTCTTAATGGCTTTAATGATCTCAAGATGCTCGTTGACGACGGAGTCAATTCTACCTTCGATATGTCCGGAAATAAATCGTATCCTATGGATTTGGCCCAATAAATTGGAAATGATGGAATGGATCCTATTATTCCCAGAAATATTTAAAATGAGTTCATGCAGTTTGGTGTCGCATTCGAACGAAAGCACGCTGTTTTTCGTCCTTGCTGCCGTGACGAGCTGCTTCTCCAATTCGGTTAGCGTCTTTGCATCATGCTCTCGCAGTCTCTCGGCGGCACATTTTGCCGCGTATCCTTCAAGGGCATAGCGGATGTCCAAAATTTCCTCTATATCCTCTCTCCGCAAAGTGGAAATATATGTCCCCTTGTAGGGAATATTTTTTACCAGACCGTCATTTTCCAATTTCCGGAGTATTTCCCTCACCGGCGTCCTGCTAATCGAATATTTGTTTACGATCTCTTCTTCTGTGATTGGCTGGCCGGCCCTCAACTGATGAGTGATGATGTCGTTCTTCAATTGCAGGTATACTTTGTCCTTCTTTGATGGCTCTTTTTTCTTTATCGATTTAACGACCATAATGTGCTCTCCGCCTGTTTAAAAAATATTTTGAAAGGAAATTGTTATGGAAACATTCGTCCGGAATTAAAAAGTGCGTTCTTTCTCGGTCTCTTTCGCTGATAGTGCTTCGATCAAATTCATTTTTTAGGAAGCGGGAAATTCACGTAGTTTACCGCCTCTTTACCCTGAAGCACCAAATCGATGTCTTTTGAAATCGAATTTATTACCCGTTCCTGGGCTTCTTTCGTAAATGCTCCAATGTGGGGTGTCAGAATCACGTTGGGGAGATCGTTCAACCGTGAGTGTTTCGGCGGTTCATTTTCTCTCACATCCAACGCGGCTGCCCTGAGATGGCCGCTCTCGAGAGCATGGATAAGATCTTGTTCAGAAATGATCTCTCCGCGGGCAGTGTTGATAAGCACGCTTCCCGGTTTCATAAGGTCGAACACTGAGGCATTGAACAAATATTTCGTTTCTTTCGTTAACGGTAAATGGATACTGACGACATCTGATTCTGAGAGCAAGTCTTTAAACGATTTCACTTCGTATTTACTGTCGAGTGATTTGTTGTCGATAAATATATCTTGAACCAATATTTTCATGCCGAACGATAGGGACCTGGCGGCAACGGCCTTCCCAATTTTTCCAAATCCAACTATGCCAAGTTTTTTATTGTATAATTCCGTCCCGAGGTGATTGAACCGGTCCCACATCCCCTCTTTCGTGGTTTTGTCAGCCGAAGGAATTTTCCGAAGCAGCGACATCATCAACCCCATCGTCAGCTCGGCTGTTGAAACTGTATTGCTGTCTGGCGTATAGCAGACAACCATGCCTTTTTGACTCGCATAGTCAACGTCGATATTGTCATACCCAACGCCTGCCCTGCCGATCACCTGGAGCGAGCTCGCGGAATCGATTATTTTTCTATCGACGATAGTTTGATTCCTGATTAATAACGCCTTCGCATTGCTCACAAGCTCGCTTAATCGTTCAGGGTTTTTCCATAATTCACTTTGACGTTCAATACGGTATCGGCCATTCAGGTCATCCAGCGCCGTCCCTGTAATGTTTTCAGGTATTAAAATATCCACGTGATCTCCTCCAGTTTCTAAAGCGAACTGCAACGTTTATTGTATACAATAATGAATACAATATTGTACAAAATTATAGTGAATGTTTGCTGCTTTGTCAAGATATTTCGTAGCCAAAATGTAAAAAAATAGGCCATAATGGATCAAATTAACTATATTTTTGAAGATAAACACTCACCTTCTTTGAACAGAAATCGGATCTCAAGATCCGCGCTTGGCTTAAAAGGCATAAATAACTCCAAGCTCCCGAAGTCGATCTTGATGGTTGCCAACGGCCATTTGCAAAGTGTGGTGTGCCTCTTTCTGTCGAACAATGCTATTTTAACAAGACTATTTTCATTGTTTCACCAAAACCGTCAGATTGAAGTCGGTACAAGTAAACACTGCTTGAGAGTTTTGAAGCATTCAAGCTAATTTGATAGGAACCCCTTGTTTGAAAGCCTTCAAAAAATGTCGCGACTTCTTGGCCAAGAATTGTACATACCTTCAATGATACAGGCCCATTAGCTGAGATCGTATAGTTGATGTTCGTAGTCAAATTAAAAGGATTCGGTTAGTTTTGTGCCAAAATAGACTTGTGCGAAACTTGAGGAGTTTCCAGAACTGATGTTGCAACATTTTCCAATCGCACAATTGCTGCTGAGGATGCTGGAACTATCAGCATGTAGCTTCGTGAATAGCTATCTATCGAATCGATTGGAGACCATACGCCTTTCCAGTTTTCAAAATTCGTGATAGCTACGCCTCCGAGCGTTGCTCCAATCGTATCGGCAACTCCGTTCGGGGATTTCAGATAAACCACCGTTGCGCTGTCGAATACCGCGTCCGTAACAATGCATACGTTTGCGTTACGTGCGCCGGGGCCAAATTCTTTATTAATGATAGTGACATAAAGGCCGTTTGCGTTGTTTGCAGCATAGGCAGTCGTGTTCAAATTATTTGGATTAGAAACTGCAATCGAATCTGCTTTTCCGTGACCTCCAAGACTAAACGCTGCGATGCCGTAACCCATCGGATAAATTCCATAACCACCCGCGGCGTCAGGATGAATCGTTCCGTTATATTTCCATTGTGTCGTATGGAAATTGACTCCTGCACAACCGTGTTCAGCCCACCAATACATATAATCCAACACAAAAAGCGCTGTCGCAAAACAATTATTTCCTCCCCATATGCCCGGTGCTGGAGTGTAATAGCTGTTCGATTCTGTCAGCCGATATGAATATCCGAGCGCATTGGCGACTCCCCCGCTTATGGCATATCGAGCGGGATAATTGCTTTTAGGCCATGTCGGCGACAACACTTCGTCGATAATATCTTGCGGATTTTTTATTTTAGAACTCCCCCCGGCATAATAATGGAAATAAATAGAAGATATTATTCCGGCGGTTTTCTCGTCACGAGCAAAATTTGTTCCCCACGTTGCCCCTCCGTTGTCGTTGTCAGGCCCTGCAAGCTTCACATCGGGTATAGAATCGACCAACGCAGCAGCAAACTCTCTCCATTTAGCCAGATACGATGCATAACCCGTTATCTCCAGATCCTTTCGCCGGTAGATATTGGGCTCATTCCCTATTGCAAAACAATCAATGTACCGACGATAATTTTTCCAAATGTATTCGGCAGCAGAAGCGTCTTTGACAGGATCGCCATTCATCAATCGCAATGAATAAGATACATGGATATTCGCGGCTTTAGCAAATCGAAAAAGAGCGTCAATATCTTCCTGCGCCGGTACGTATCCGTATTTATTTGAATCCACCGACGATCCACCTATACGAAGATGCTTAATTCCTAAATTGCCGAACAGCGTCAATAACTCCGCATTAGACGAATCAAAAAAATATCCTTTCACCCCTGCATTATTATATCGCAGGCTCAATGTTTCAAAACTCAAACCGCTAAAATCTTCCGGTATCACCGAATTCATCCCCATTGTTCTTACTGTTAACGTGACCGGCGATTGCGCTACAGTCAAAGATGAAAGGAGAAAACAACTGAGAAGTATTTTCATGGCGAACTTCAAATGGACATCTTCCATACTTTTTGATTCAACAACTTCACATCACTTATTGTGTTCGGTCGATCTTTACCAGTGCGGCAGATGCGGGAGGCACTTTTATCAAATATGCCCCCGATTCCGCGTCGTGAAGCGTCGTCCACTTTCCTTGCCATAGCACCGAGTTGCTTATCGATGCACCCCCGAGTGTGATGCCTTGTGTCGCAGATAGATTTCCGTCCGGAGGAGTCAGAAACATGACAGATGCCTCGGTCGAAAGACCGTTTGCGGCGATAGAGACATCGGCATTATGCCCATGTGCGCCATGTTCTTTATTGATGATTGTAACGTAAAGGCCGTTCGAGCACTCAACTGCGTAGGCCGTTAAGTTAATGGAATCCGGGTTTGTGATCGCCACGAATTTAATAGTTCCGTGACTGCCTAGATCGAACATTTTAATGGCATACGCTTTAGGACTGATCTGATAGTTGTCGGCCGAGTCCTTCACAATCGTATCGGTGTGAACCCACATTGTGTTGTGGAAATTCACGCCCGTGCAATCATGCGTAGCCCACCAATACATGTAATCGAGTGCCCACAACGCAGAGACAAAAGCATTGCTTGCACTGGGAACACCTCGTAAATAATCGTCCGATTCAGTCAGCCTATAAGGGAATCCAATTTTTAGGACCGGTTCCACACAGCTTGTGTATAATGCCGGGTATTTATCCATCACCCACTCTTCCGATAACATGTTGTCAATCGCCTCTTGCACAGGTATATATGGAGGCTTCGGGATCGTCCGAGGGCTAAGTCCGTCGATAAAAGGAGTGCCGCCGACATAGAAATGCTGGGTTATTATCTTAATTTTTCCAGAATTTCGTTCATCATCGGCAAATTCAGGCGCCCACACTTTTCCGCCCGGGTCTGGCCCCGCAAACTTTGCTTCCGGCACAGAATCTAAAATGGCTTTTGCAAATTTTCTCCAAAGAGAAAGATACGATGAGTAGTCGGTTATTCGAGGATCCGTTCCCGTGCCGTATGGGGGATAATGGTATCGCTTAATATCAGGCTCGTTGCCGATGGCAAAGCAATCCAAATATTGTCGATAATGGGTCCACACATATTTTGCAGTTGAAGCTGCCGTTGCGGCAGTGCCGTTGAGTAATTGCAATGTGTACATCACTTTAATGTTCGCCGCTTGTGCAAAGGCAAAGACGCTGTCGATATCAACATCGCTTGGAACAGCAGCTTTTAATCCTTCGACTGTACTCCCGCCTAACCGTAGATGATGTATTCCGCTATTTTTGAATAGTGTCACCAGTTGGACGTTGTTCGCCGACCAAAAACGGCTTGATCTCCCCCGGAGATCGGGCATTTCGCTGATCGTGCCAAAGCTCAATCCCGTAAAATCGTCTGGAATGGTTGCGCCAGAAACCTGAGTCTGCACAACTAATTTCACGGACGATTCCTCAGCGGTGCTATTCACCTTTCTGATTGCTCCGTTTTTTATTTCTGAAGAGTATGATGGTGGAGAATTTTGAGCTTCAGCTCCCCACGATGTGTCGGGTGCAGCGCCTAATTCGTACTCTATCTCCCCTCTCTTGCGAATATCGCTGAACCGTATCCAAGGCTTTTCCCATAATTTCCCGTTCACTTTCAAACTCTGGACAAACGGTCCGAATTGATCAGCCCCGTTTGCTTTGATTATCACATCGCCTCCTTTGAGGTGCAATACTTCTTTCGGGAATAACGGACTGCCGAGGACTAAGACATCGCTGCCGGGAATTTCGGGATACATTCCTAAAGCGCTCCACACATACCATGATGATAATGACCCTGCATCATCGTTACCGGGCAGCCCATTCGGCATATTTGTAAACAACTCGCTGCGAATTCGACCGACAACCTCTTGGGTGCGCCATGGTGCGCCCGTAAAATCGTACGTCCAAGGTACTCCCTCGTTCGGCTCGTTTCCCATGAAAGCCGTTTCCTCTTTCCCGCCTGAGTCAAGCTTTTTAAAAAAATGATCTAACCGCGTTATTGTCTTAGCATCGCCGCCTATTTTATCTATCAGAGATCGGAGGTTGAAATTGACCATCCAGAGGTATTGGGCAGCGGTGCCTTCCGTGCAGCCGGTCTTCGTCGATGGAGTGAAGCCTTCCAGCCATGAACCATCCTCATTCCTCGGTCTAAGGTACCCGATGGAGGAATCGAAGAGATTCTCCCAATTTTGAGCGCGGCGTTGAAAATAGTAGTGTTTGCTCGCGTCTCCCCGCGCTTGTGCAAACTGCGCTATCGCAAAATCATCATTGCAATACTCAAGCGTTTTAGAAATATCCAGAGGCAAATACCCCTTAGACATATAGTCCTCCAACCCGCCGCGGACGGCGAAGCCATCTGAAGTTATTCCCGGCTGCGTCGCTCCTTTATCCATAACGGCCAGTGCAGATTCCGCGTCAAAATTTGTGGCGCCAAAGGCATAAGTCGACGATATGATTTGACAGTCTCCGTCTCCGGTCATCCCTCCTGAGTTACGATTTACCTGCTCCCATCGGGGAAATCCTCCTCCCCCCGGATGAATATCCGCATCCTGCTGTGCATACGTCACGAGAGATTGATCGACATCGCTGCTGATCCCGGGGGCCAGCATTGCGAGTAACGGCGCATGCGAACGATGCTCATCCCATGCTGGAATGTTCTGATATTGATGATGCCCCGGAGTGACAACGTGGACTTTTCCATCCATTCCCGGGTATTGGCCGTTAACGTCGTCAAGCAGATTGGGATGAATGAAACAGTGGTACAATGCCGTGTAGAATGTCTCGCGATCTTCCTTTTTCCCTCCGCTCACTTGAATACAATTTAGTACGTCGTTCCATGTCGAATCTGCCTTTTGACGGAGAGCGGAAAAATCCCAGCCGGTATTTTCTATGCGCGCATTTGCCCGGGCATTTTCGACGCTGACATACGATATTCCGACCTTCACCAGCACCACACTATCGACCGAAGTATTGAACGCCAATATCGTTCCGCACGAATCGCCCTCCGCGGAAGAATTATTGCTGCTTTTAAGCCCGGTCCATGTGCTTACGCTTCCAAATGGATGATCAAACTGCGCGGCAAAGTAGACAGTGTATGAGCGTTTCCCGCCCCCTATTGTAGTGTTACGGTAGCCAGCAACTTCATTCCCATTAACAGAAATGGATCCATCGGCTTTGAGCAAAATAGTTGCCGTAGAATTGGCCGGAAAAGTGAAACGCGCCATACCCGTCCTGGCAGTTGCCGTCAATTCCGTTTGAATTCCGTTATCGAAAGTAACTCGATAATACCCCGGAGAGGCATTTTCATTTGAATGAGAAAAAGAGGCAGCGAAACTATTCCACGAACTCACCGGCGAGGCCATGACCCGCTGGAGTAAAGGCATAAAGCAAATATCCTTTAAGCACACGACTCCCCTACCGCTAAAATGAGTCAGACTGAAATCTATAATGGTTGAATCTTCGTACGCATATCCTCCGGCAACTTTGTAAGAGAGCGGGGTATCAGGACTCCATGCGACCATCCCGTTTGGAAAAACGGCTCCGGGAAATACACTCCCAGGATCTGCTCCCAATCCTATATGAACGAACGGGTTCGGAGCAGTTCCTATCATGGGATTGACATCTTGCGTCAGTGAAAGCGGTTGGCCGAAGACTCGACCGGTCAGTAGTACTGCGATTGCTGCAACGAAGAGGATTTTCTTCACGCTGAGTACCTTTTGTGTTTACCGTTTTGATGCATCTTCTTCAGTCGGCGGAAATGCCAGGACGACCTCTAATCCATTGTGAGTTGCGAATTCTGTCCGAGAAGTTTTGAACGGGACAAAAAATTTTGCACCCTTTGTAATGGGAAGTTGTAAATCCCCCGCGGAGATCACCCCATCCCCCTTCGTCACAATTCCGACATAGAAGGAATTTGCTCTCTTAACGAATCGTGTTTTGATGTTCAATCGATAAAGCGAAAAACACGAGGTTTGTTGTTGATCTATTAACACATACTCTTCGACTCCGTCGCCGCTCGTCATCAATCTTGGTTGAACAAAATAATCCCGTCTGACGCTATTCGTCGAGTGCATCGAGAAATCGATCATGCTCATTGCGAAGTCTATATCGCGCCCCATGAACCTTGCCTCTTCGGGCAAAACATATCCTCCTCTTTCGAACTCGAGTCTTACGACAAAATCGGTCGGCTCCATCATCTCAATCATCAATACGCCCTCGCCTATTGCGTGAGGCAAGCCACCCGGGACATAAAATACGTCTCCTGGTTTAACGCGTATTTTTTCAAAACAAGACAACAGCTGATGAATATCTTGTTTCACAATGATCTCTTTAAAAGCTTCGGCGGCAACGGGTCTTTGGAAGCCAAGGTAGATGTAGGGCGCTTCCACCCCAGTTCTTGTATCAAGGATAACATACGCTTCGGTTTTACCGGAATTGCTGTCGAGATATTGTTTTGCGAATTCAATCGTGGGATGTGCCTGAATGTGGAGCCGTACCGCCGAATCCAAAAATTTAAGAAGGAATTGTGTCTGTGGACCGTACGCGGTGTAATGTTTTATGCCCAAAAGTTCGGTTGGGTATTTTAGCATCAGAGATTTCAGCGTTTCGCGATCACCGTCGATGCCGATCGTGGATAGGCCCTCGTTAATATTTTGCTGCCGATCTGTATTGATTGCAGCGGTCGTCGAGGCGATCCAATCTTCAGGGAAGTGGCCATCCGAGGGATCCGATGAACCTTCCATCGTATCGAGAATTTTCCCGCCAATGTATGATCGCCAGACTCGGTTTGCGGGAAGCGGTATGATTGGCGGAATGGACATGTGACTTAAGAATTTCTCTCAAGACAAAGAATGAAACTCTCGCTCTCGGCGAAGCATTTTACGGATAGGACGGGGGCACATCTTTCGGGCTACTTCCCCAAACGCTGTTCGGCGTAGAGCGTAATTCGTACATCATCTCACCACCTTTTGAAATGTCCCTGAAGCGTATCCACGGTTTTGCCCACGAGCGCCCGTTGATCATCAGACTTTGGACATACGGAGAATTTGTCCCTGCGCTGTTTCCCGTGATTGTCACTGTCCCGTTTTTCAGATGGAGTGTCGCTTTCGGAAACAGCGGGCCGGCGAGAACCAAGACATCGCTGCCGGGCAATTCCGGATACATGCCCAACGCGCCAAATACATACCATGAGGACATGGTCCCCAGATCATCGTTGCCCGGGAGGCCATCGGGCTCGGCTGAATATAATTCCGTCATGACCCGGCGGACAATGTTCTGCGTCCTGTAAGGTCTTCCGAAGAAGTTGTATATCCATGGTGCTTCAATAGAGACCTCATTGCCCATGTAGGCGTATTTGGAACTGAAGCCGGCGTTGAGCTCCGTGAAAAATGTGTCGAGCCGCTGGGCGGCAACATCCTCACCCCCCATCGCATCCGCAAGACCGGCAAGATCAAACGGCACCATCCAAACGTACTGGCCTGCCGTTCCCTCCGTATACGCTTTATGATTATCGTAGGAGTCGACATCAACTTTGAAATCGGGCGCCCATGTCCCGTCGCTCCGGCGCATTTGAATATAGCCCGCCGACGGATTAAATAACTGACGCCAGTTTTCTGCGTGCTTGAGCAATAATGCGCCGTCCGACGAATCGCCGAGGGTCTTTGCAAATTGTGATAATGCAAAATCTGCCGAGGCGTACTCGAGCGTTGTCGAAACGCAACCTCTCTTCTCTCCCTCAGGAATGTATCCCAACTCCAAATAGTCGGAGAGATTATTGCGTTCGGCCATATTCGTTCGAACCGACTTTACCGTTGAATCTGTTGCCGCGCAAATCAATCCTTCAAGTGCGCTTTTCGCATCGAAGTTCGTGGCGCCGAATTCGAAGAAATCCGGAATAATCGCAGCGGAAGGGTCCCCCACCATGACCCCGCTATCTTCATTCGGAACTCCCCAGCGAGGAAAAGCTCCGCCCTGTTGATAGTCGACAAGCAGAGACTGAGCCATATCGCTCGCTTCGTCGGGAGCGACCATCGCAAGAAATTGGGATTGACAACGATATGTATCCCAGCCAGAAAAATTTGCGTACTGCCGACGTCCGCTCGAGGTCGTATGAATATTTCCATCATACCCCATATACTGCCCGTTCACGTCCGAACATACAGTCGGCGCCAAAAGAGCATGGTACATCATCGAATAAAATGTCCGAAGGTCGCCTGTTGAACCGCCGCTGACTTCTATTTTCCCTAGCCATGAATTCCATGTTTGGCGATTTGCGACCACCGACTCGTCAAAACCGTTCGATGTAAACGACGAGTCGGGGTTTTCCGATTCAAGATTTGCTTTGGCGTTAGAGATGCTCACATACGAGATCGCAACCTTAACAAGAATTGTTCTTTTTGGGAAAGTGTTAAACGTGACCCATGCTCCTGAGGTTGATCCGCTGCGTCGCGTATCCTGGTCCGAAAGTGTGCTATCGCTCCAGATTCCATGGGAAGCGAATTTCGTGTCGAATGTGGAATAAAAATAAACCGTTGTGACGTCACCATGATTACAGAAATGCCCTCCGGTAGCCGAACCGCTGATGCTGCGATTCGAGGTATCGATAGTGATCGATGAGTACGAGGTACCTCGAACGTTGCTTCCGGCGTTGACAACCATTGTCGCAGTTCGGCCTTGAGGATATGTAACACGCCCGAAGCCGGTCCTCGTCCTTGTCGTCAATTCCACTCTGATACTATCGTTAAGCGTCACGGCATAATAGCCCGGCCGAGCTGTTTCGCTGCTGTGTGAGAACGAGGAAGAAAAATCCGTTCGCTGCACGGGCGGAACTATGCGCGGATCTCCTGCCATTGGAGTGAAGAGGAAATTCTCAGCGTACGTACAGCCGGCACCGCTTAAATGATCGAGACTGAAACCATAGACGATCGAGTCGTTATAGGAATATCCGCCCTTTCGGACTCCGGGACCAGTGTCCGGGCTCCATTGGATCATCCCAAAAGGAGCCGATGCGCCAGGAAACGTGAACCCCTTTCCGCTCGTACCGCATGTCGTGACCGCATACTGCGCCGGATTTTGGCACATGACTAATCCAACAATCAAAAGCGTCATTATCATTATTTGATATGTCCGATTCCTCATGACCTTTAACCCTCTCTGCCTGCCGTTGATTTCTCTTGTTTTCATCATTGATTTCTTGACCTGAGAATCCCCGCCATGCGCGACAGTGGAATTCATTATCACTTAAGCAAAATGATCTTTTTCGTCCGGGTATAAGGCCCGGCCTCGAGTCGATAAAAATATATTCCGCTCGACAAATTGCTTGCATCAAAAACCGTCGAATATTTTCCGGGATCCTGATATTCGCTGACTAACGTGGCTATTTCCCTCCCAAGCATATCAAACACTTTCAACATTACAAAACTTCTTTTGGGCAATTGATACTCGATGTTGGTAGAAGGATTAAATGGATTCGGATAATTCTGTTCGAGACCATAGTCGGCCGGAAATTCTTCTGTTGCCGGATGTATTCCCGTTGTCTGTTGCGGAGTTGTAAAGACCCATGGTTGTGAATACGGGCCGACCTCTGTACTGTTCTCTCCGGCTGCACGCCAATAATATTTTGTATTGGCATTTAGATACGAATTGGGAGGCGGCGGAAACCTCAAGAGCGGTTTCAGAAAATCAACTAACGATAGCACCGTATCGACAATCCCTGCTGAGTCTATTTCGTTGGAAGAGAATGTACTGACCGACGATATTTGTATCCTGTATGAGTTTGCCCCCTCGATCCTATGCCATGCAACGGCTGCGTTTTGTATTTCCAGAGTGTCCCCGAAGTCAGGATAATAAAGTTGAGGCGTCATCAAAGTGTTTAAGGGATACGATGGGGGCGCATCGTCCGGATCGCTTCCCCACGTCGTGTCCGGCGTCGAACTTACCATGTAAGTCATTTCACCTCCGTTGGCAATATCGCTGAAGTGAATCCACGGCTTGGTCCAGGCCTGTCCGTTCACCATCAGACTCTGCACGTACGGCGAGCTGGCCTCCGCTCCATTTCCAGTGATCGTCACGGTCCCTTTTGGGAGATGGAGAATGGCTTTCGAAAAAAGCGGGCTGCCGAGAACTAAGACATCGGCACCGGGAAGTTCAGGATACATGCCCAACGCGCCGAATATATACCACGAAGCCATCGTTCCTAGATCATCGTTGCCGGGGCAACCCCCCGGTGTATACGAAAATAATTCAGTCATGACATTTCGTACAATTTCTTGTGTTCTGTACGGTTTCCCCAAAAAATTGTATATCCATGGCGTTTCGAGTGAAGGCTCGTTCCCCATGTACGCGTATTGAGAGCTGAACCCTCCATTTAATTGAGTGAAGAAAGCATCCAACCGCCGGGCGGCAACATCCCGGCCTCCCATTGCATCCGCAAGGCCGGCTAAATTGAACGGAACCATCCAAGTGTATTGACCAGCCGTCCCTTCAACGTATGCCTGATAATTATCGTAAGTGTCCGACGTCATGACGAGCCCGGGAGCCCATGAGCCGTCGCGCCTGCGCATTTGAATGTATCCTGACGAAGCATTGAACAAGTCGCGCCAGTTTCCGGCATGCTTGAGCATCAGAGCACTGTTCGTAGAATCGCCTAGCGCCTGCGCAAATTCGGACAACGCAAAATCTGCCGACGCATATTCCAAGGTTATCGAAACGCATCCCGGCTTACCGCCTTCGGGGATATACCCGAGGTTCAAATAATCTGAAAGGTCGTCTCGCTCATTAATATTCGTACGCGGCGATCTCACTGTGGGATCCTTTGCGGCTCGGAGCAGGCCAATCAAAGCGTCACTTGCATCAAAATTAGTAGCGCCAAAGGCATAGAAGTTTGAAACGATCGGCGCGGCCGGATCGCCCACCATAATGCCGCTATCCTCATTCGGAACTCCCCACCTCGGAAAAGCGCCCCCTTGTTGGTAATCTATGAGCAGCGACTGGGCCATATCGCTTGCCTCTTCCGGTGCAAGCATTGCGAGAAATTGGGATTCGCACCGATAGATATCCCATCCGGAATAATTTGCATAGTGTGTTCGCCCGTCCGTCGTCGTGTGAACATTTCCGTCGTACCCTATATACTGCCCGTTCACATCCGAGCATACTGTCGGCGCCAGAAGCGCGTGATACATCATAGAGTAAAATGTTTCAAGATCGTATGTCGTCCCGCCGCTCACTTCTATTTTGTTGAGCCATGAATTCCAGACGTTCATGTTCGAATCCACTGCTTCGTCGAACCCCTCCGGCGTAAAAGAGGAGTCGGCGTTTTCTGTTTCAAGGTTTGCCTTGGCATTGTTAACGCTTACGTAAGAAATCCCAACTTTCACCAGAACGGTTCTGCTGTTCGAGGTATCGAAAGTGACAAACGCTCCTGATGCTGTTCCGCTTGCTCCAATGTGACCTTTTAGAAGCGAAGCGTCATTCCATGTGCCGTAGGAAGAAAACGTGTGGTCGAAGACGGCGTAAAAATAGATTGTGGTCACGTCCGGGCCGCCGCAAAAGTGCCCTGCATCAGCCGAACCGCTGATACTGAGGTCAACGGTATCAACGGTCACGGACGAGTATGTTGTTCCACGGACATTGCTCCCGGCATTGATCACCATTGTCGGGATTCCGCTTGAGGGATAGGTAAACCGGCCGAAACCGCTTCGTGTTTTTGCCGTCAATTCTGCTTTAATGCCATTATTGAGCGTTACCCCATAGTCGCCCGGTTTCGTTACTTCATCGACATGCGTAAAAGCCAGCTGAAAATTCGTTCGATCTACCGGAGGAACTATTCCCGAAGTGCCGAGCAGCGGGGTGAAAAGAAAATCCTCGGCGTACGTACACCCTGCTCCGCTTAAATGATCGACGCTGAAGCCATAGAGTATTGCGTCGTCATATGAATAGCCTCCCTTCCGAACGCCGGGTCCGGTATCCGGACTCCATTGGATCATCCCGAACGGAGCCGATGCACCGGGAAACGTAAATCCTTTTCCGCTTGTGCCGCAGGTTGTGACGACATACTGCACGGGGTTCTGGCTCTTTAGGATACCTGCCATAAACAGGGGAAGCACTATCATTCGCGAAATTCGATTCAAAGTCAACACCGATTTCCTAAACCTCCGAGATACATTGTACGGCAACATTCTTTGTGGCTACTTCACCGCAATAGAACATCGTAATCTAATATCCTTCGAAGAAGAGCCTATCTCCATTTCATAATCGCCCGGTTCAACAACTGACGCGCCTTTTTTTTCACTGTATTGTTTTAAAGATTGAACCGGTACCGAGAACTTCACCACTATAGAGACGCCGACATCGATGGACACACGCCTGAAATCTTTCAGCGATTTTATTGGCTCCGACTGAGAGGATGCGGGCCCCTTCACATAGAGCTGAACGACTTCGTCTCCTCTCTGTTTTCCTGCATTCTGTACTTTGAAGGATAACTTGATCGTATCTTCAGAATTCACAGTTCCCTTGGTCATGCTTATATCGGTATATCTGAATGAAGTGTAGCTCAGGCCGTAACCGAAAGGATAGAGCGGCTTCCCCTCAAAGAAACGATAGGTTCGCCCCTTCATACTATACTCTGTAAAAAGGGGAAGATCTTTTATGCTTCTATAAAAAGTTATGGGGAGTCTGCCAGCAGGGTTGTATTCTCCAAACAGCACGCCTGCAACGGCGTCTCCTCCTTCTTCGCCTGGATACCAAGCGTCCATGATGGCAGGTAAATGTTCTTCTTCCCAGTTGACTGCGAGAGCGCTTCCTCCAACGAGCACCAACACAATCGGTTTGTGGGTTTTATAGAGGGCATTCAACATCTCCTCTTGCTCGGCGGGGAGGACAAGATCCGTCCGATCCCCTCCTTTGAACCCGGGCAGGTCAATTCGGTTGTTTTCCTCACTTTCCAAGAGCGCTGATATACCGGCAACCGCAATCACAACATCCGATTTTTTAGCCGCGGCAATTGCTTCTTGTAATAGTGATCTCTCCGGACGCACCTCTTCAAACTTTTGCCACCAAAATCTGATCCGTGCGGTAGTGCTGTCGCTTGCGTAGTCGATCTCAATCTTGTAGATCTTCCCTTTCTCCATTTTTACTACCCTCGACGTCGCAATGTTTTTCCCGGATTCTCTCCAATTGTCCAAAAGGAGTTTGCCATTAAAATAGAGCCTATCCTTTTGATCGGTGAAGACCCCGAGATTGTAACTGCCGGTTGCGGCAGGCGTGATCGCGCCCGTCCACCGCACTGAGAAATCGTGGAGAGGAATGTCCTTCCCGGGAGATTCTGTATCCCATCGTTGATCGATGAGCGTGTCGGTCCTTACAAGAGGCGGTTTGCCTTTTAATTGTGGGTTACTAAAATATTCCGCGTGGAGTCCACGTATTTCTGATTGTGCTGAAATTCGCGTGAACGCACTTCGGATTATTTCCGGCGTAACGATCCTCTCTTCAAGTAAATTGTACCCCGGTGCAAAGTATATTTTCGTCGTGCGCTGCACTTTATTTTTTATCCCTTGCAGAAGAGTGACTGGGTTTGAAGGCGTGCCGTGATAATTCCCGAGAAGAACGTTAACATTATCCGCATATGCGCCGATGACAGCGATCGATCTTAACCCCTTTTTGAGCGGCAGCATGTGTCCCGCATTTTTTAGCAAAACGATGCTTTCATCCGCCACTTTTTTTGCGACGCTCCTTTGCTCGGGCGTATCGTTATCGGAGATCGTCAACTTTGAGAACGGTACTTCGCTTGCCGGATCGAACATCCCGAGTTTGAACCGAGCGAGCATAAGGCGAGTAACCGCAGTGTCGATTTCCGCTTCAGTGATCAGGCCGCGCTGCACTGCTTCGTTCAGCGATGCATACCCTTCCCTGCCGCAGCTCAAGTCGCACCCCGCTTTCACTGCCAACGCTGAGGCAGCAGCCAAATCGGGTGCAAAGCGGTGTCCTCTATAAATATCTCCTATTGCGCCGCAATCCGATACGACGTACCCTTCAAACCCCCAAGCGGTCCTGAGCACGTCCGTCAAAAGAAATTTATTCGCACAATCGGGAATGCCGTCGAGAGCGCTGTACGCACCCATCACGGAAAACGCCTTGCCGTCTTTCACACATGCTTCGAATGCAGGGAAATAGGTATCATACAAATCCGTTTTGCTAACTCGGGCGTCGAAGGAGTGCCTCCCCGATTCCGGTCCGCTGTGTACGGCAAAATGCTTTGGGGTCGAAGTGACTTTAAAATATTTCTGATCGTTCCCTTGTAAACCGGTTACGAATGCGACTCCCATCCGAGAAGTCAGGTAGGGGTCTTCTCCGTATGTTTCTTGTCCTCTTCCCCACCGCGGATCGCGAAAGATGTTGATATTGGGGGAAAAAAACGTTATTCCCTGATGCCTTCCATTTTCCCCTTTGCTGACCGCATCGTTATATTTTGCCCGCGCCTCCGTGGAAATGATATCAGCTTCGGTGTGGATAAGCTGCGGATCCCACGTCGCCGCCATCCCGATCGCCTGTGGGAAGACCGTCGCAATCCCATTGTCGGCAACCCCATGAAGACATTCGTTCCACCATTTGTATACCGGGATACCGAGATGAGGAATCGCGGCGGAGTTGGTCTGCATCTGAGATATCTTTTCTTCGAGAGTCATTCTGGAAACGAGGTCGGCGGCCCGTTCCCGAAAGGTGAAACTTGTGTCGAGATAGGCGGGCAGTTGACCCGGCAAAGAGGCGGGCGCAACTTGGGCCGGCGAAGTCGAGACGAACATTCCGGCAATAATGAGCGTAACAAGAAACGAGTTCAAACTAGTTTTCAATTTTCATCCTCTTATTTCATTAGGAGCAATTTTTTAACAGAAGTAAAGCTTCGGGTGCCATCCAGGCTCACTGCTTGAATCCAATAAAAATAGATTCCGCTTGACACGCGGGAGGGGCTCCATTCAATCCTGTATCGGGCCGCCGCCTGAACACCGTTCAAAGGAAGAAAAAAAGAGGCATCAATCTGAATTTCGTCAATTTCATGAAAGCAACTTTCATCCCTTCACTTTAAAAGGAATACCGCATCCTTCGCGACGAACAAATTGGCGGCTACGGTCGGAACTGTCGAGTTTATTGGAGAGGAACAATTGCCATACATGCAGAAGCTCGGGAGTCCGTGCGTGTTGAAACGACTATTTCATCAACACCATCTTCTTAACATTGTGGTAGCTCCCGGCATTTAACTCGCAAATGTAAACGCCGCTTGAGAGGTCCGCTGCGTTCCACCTGACCAAATGAAAGCCCGCCGTTTGCTCTTCTTCGACGAGGGAGACAACTTCTCTTCCGAGTTCGTCATATACTCTTAACGTAACAAAACTGCTGACCGCTAATTGGTAACTGATCACTGTTGTGGGGTTAAACGGATTGGGATAATTTTGCAGAAGCGCAAATACTTTGGGGATCCCGGTTTTTTCAATTTCAACGACGTCGGTTCCGGTTCCAGTCGTGAACGAATCTGCGACTGAGTAGAAACCGATAAAAAGACTGTCCGATGATGCAACGCGCCAGAAGTACTCGGTGGCGGGTGCAAGCGAAGTGGATAACGTCGTTTCAGTATCTTGCACGGCGAGGTCTGCAACGACGGCCGCAAAAGCGGAATCAGATGCAACTTGTACGTGATACCCTGTCGCACCGACCGATGAATTCCAGACGAGCGTCGGTTTCTGAGGAACTTCCGTCGCTCCCTGAGGCGATACAAGCAATGGAATTGCAGGAAGAGGGGCGGGCAGACGAACCGGGAACCATACGACAGCGGCGGAAGCAACCGGTAATCTCAACGCATGGCTTGCAAAGGTTGTATCGACGACCGTCCATTTGCCCTGGAAACTTCCATAATCGCTGACCGGCGCTCCACCAAGCGTTATCCCAGTTGTTGCAGCAGTGTTATTGTTTGGAGCGGAGAGGTACATCACGGCGCAAGTGTCGTGCGCTCCGTTAGCCGTAATGGTTATGCTGGCGTCGCGACCGCCTGTCCCATGTTCCTTATTGATGACGGTGACGAACAGATCTCCGTTCGTATCGCTCGCGGCGTATGCTGTCACGTTGAGACTGTTCGGGTTCGAAATTGTCACCGGATCCAAACTGCCATGTCCCCCGAGATTGAACGCGGCGATTCCATATCCTATCGGATAGACCTGGTAATTTCCAAATGCATCAGGATAGAACGTTCCGTTGTACTTCCACATGGCAGTGTGAAAATTCAGCCCGGAGGAGCCATGAGAGGCCCACCAATACATAAAATCCAAAGCGTACAACGCCGTCGCATAACAATTGTTTCCGCCCAAAACTCCCGCTCCGCCGCCGGTGTAGTAACTGTTCGCTTCGGTAAATCGAAATGGAAAACCGTGCCCTTGCACCGGCGAACCGCTTGAATTGTATTCGCTAGGATAATTCGACGTGACCCAGGCAGACGAGAGAACTTCATCCGCGATTTGTTGAACAGATTTATTGACAGAACTCCCGCCGACGTAGTAGTGAAAATGAATGGTTTTGATAAATGCAGAATCCATTTCTGAGGCTGCGAAATCTTGGCCCCAAGTGTTTCCAGACCCGTCCGGTCCGCCAAACATCGCTTCAGGTACGGAATCGCGTATCGCGGAGGCGAATCGTTGCCATTTGTTCAGGTATGAGGAATAGTTCGTTATCTGAGGATCCATCCCTTTGTAAATATCCGGCTCATTTCCAATCGAGAAACAATCCAGATAGGCGGCATATCTATCCCAAATGTACTTAGCAGTAGAAGCATCGGTGGCAGGGTCTCCGTTCATGAGTTTGAGCGAGTAGATGACCTTTACTCCGGAAGATTTAGCGAATCGAAACAAGGCATCGATGTCCGGCCGGGAAGGGATATACCCGCTGTTATTTGTGTCCACCGACGTCCCTCCTATCCGAAGACTCTTCGTGCCAAGTTCTCTAAAGAGGGTCAATACCTGAGTATCGGTCGAATCGAAGAAATACGTCCCCGCAGGCTTGAGGCTTGTCGTTCCAAAGCTCAGACCGTTAAAATCGGAAGGGATAGTCGCGTTAATGCCATGAGAGGAGATAATGACATTCAGCGAGACCGGAGATTGTGCTTCCAGAAGTCCCGCACAAAGCAAAAGGACAAAAACGAGGCTGACAATGACTTTCATTCTTTACCCTGTTGATAACGACAGACGTGACACAAACTCAATGATACATTATTTCAAGAGTACCATCTTCTTTTCGGAAATGAATTCGCCCGCAGCGAGGCGGTAGAAGTAAATGCCGCTTGCTAAAGTGCTTCCGTCAAAAACAGCGGCATATTCGCCGGCGCTTTGACGCCGGTCAACTAATGTTGCCACTTCTCTGCCCAGCGCATCATAGACCCTGAGCAAGACGTCATGAGAGTCAGAAAGTTGATACCTGATTGTCGTAGTCGGGTTGAACGGATTCGGATAATTCTGGCCCAGCAAAATCGTTCGTGGTGTTTCGTTGTCTCCTTTCAGTACTCCGGTCAATTGGGACGGAGTGACGAACCATGATGGCTGCGAGTAGAGGCCTGCGTCGTCCGTTTCCACACGCCAAAAGTATTTCGTGTTCAAGCGGAGCGTGTTCGGCGGAGAGGGATAACGCAATCCTTCGGAAAGCAACTTGGTCAAATCCATCAACGTGTCGGCTATTCCAGTTGAGTCAACTATGACGGCAGAGAAAATACTGTCTGAGGATATTTCAATATCGTATGAAGCCGCACCGACGACTCTCTGCCAGCCAAGAGTCGCTTCGTGAAGCGTATCTCCGTTAGGCGGATAGGAAACCGAGGGAACGGAAAGTTGAGGCTTGTCAAACGGCGGTTGATTTTTAAAAACGCTGAGTGTAGTAGTTCCGTCCTTGCCCGCAATAAGCTTTCCCGTCTTGCTATCCCAGAGAGCGAAATTATACATTCCGGGATGGCGCCCCCAACCTGCAACATTGTCGGCGGCCCAAACGCACGTTCCGACACCCAGACCGTTGGAACTATCGGCGATGATCTTCATTTCATCAAACAAGTACCGACGGTACCCCGATGGCGTAAAAGCGTATCCCGTTTGCTCAAAATCGGAAGGCGACGTATAGCTCAGTCCCCAAGTCTTACCGTTAAATGTCTCCGGGTCGAACGTCCAGGCAAAGCCGGTCTCCTGCACAAAGAGCGGTTTACTCATCTGCATGAACTCAGGATTGGAAAGAAATTGCTTCAGGGCTATAGGTCCGCTGGAGGGAACATGTGGATCATACAGAGACGCTTGGAATTCAAGAAAAGAAAATCCGAAAGCATCAAAAGGAATTTCATGCGCGATACCGAAGCGTTCTTTCGCATAAGCGAGATTTTCACAGAACGTCAGCTGATCTGTTCCGGTATTTCTAAAATGGATGACGACGCCTATCGTCGAGTCAACGTCTTTGGCGGCTTTGCAGCCTTCGTAGAGCAACTGATAATACAACGGGGTTGCGGTGGGAATCGTAAATGAGAGAAATCCGTACCCAATCTCGTTCCCAATCGTGATCATGTCAACGGGGACGCCTTGATCCTTGAAATCCGACAACACCCTATAGGTATAGTTGTATACGCTGTCCTCGAGCGGCACTGTGCTCTCGTTCACGTTAAAGCTCGGATTGTTGTCAGTCGCTAAGTGGTATACGCTGTCCCACGGGACAGGAACTCCGCCTTGGTCCGAATAAGTGATCACAAGTTCCAGCTTCAATCCCGCGGCCTTAACAAGGGCCGCCATTTTTAGTATGTGGTCTTCGTCGCGCCAAGATTCCGGAGGGGTATTTAAAATCCCGGGATTGAAATCCATATCCAACCTTGCATAATTCACGCCATTTGCGACAAGCGAGTCAAGCGGATACGACCACGGAAAGTTGTTTACTGAATTGATGTCCACGTCACCCATACCGCATTCTTTGATGAAGGTTTTAAAGTTTTCGCCTGCAAGCAAAGACGAGCTTACCAAAAGCAAAATACTTGCCGTCTGCAGTATGATTTTTCTTAAGGCTGCCACATCGAACCCTTCTCAAAAATTTTTAGAGAGCGCCCTATAAAAAAAGACTGCGGCCTGTCGGTATCACAAAGAGACAGGTCGCAGTTCTCATGATCCCGCTCCTTACTTCAACAGCATCATTTTGTGAACCGAGGTAAATGCTTCGGTCCTCAATACGTAAAAATATACGCCGCTGCCAAGATTGCTGGCATTGAAGTTCACCTCATAATAGCCGGCGTTCTGATGCCCATTGACAAGCGTAGCAACCTCCTGCCCCAGAACATTATAGAGTTTTAGTGTTACCATTTGGGCTTTGGGGAGATCGTAGTTGATCGTCGTTGACGGGTTAAACGGATTCGGATAGTTCTGCGATAAAGCAAAATCTTTCGGAATTCCATCGAACTCATCACCTACCGACAATGCTGTCCCAGTCGTGAAATAGAACAACGGATTATTCGCGTAACCGCTCCAACCTGCCGTATCTGTGGCGTTGACATGCCAATAGTATTTCGTGCTTACGGCGAGTGGGGAATGCAATTGCAAGGTTGTGTCCGTGGTGGTCGTGTCGAACACAACATTTTGCTTCAAAAACGCGCCGGCGGAATCTCCCGATGTGTAGACGTGAAAATCCGTCGAGACCTGAAGTTCATATTTATTCGACCGAGCAGCTTTGTTCCATGCAAAAGTGGTTATTCGTGGAACTCCGGTCACGTAGGCCGCAGGGAGTACCAGCACCGGGACATCGGGCACGGAAATCCTTGTTGTAAAAGAATCAGCCGAGGAGAATGGCCCGGAGCCGCCCGAGTTGAGCGCGCTTACACGCCAATAGTATTTCTGTGAATTCTTCAACTTTGTTACCGCCATCATGGTATCGGTCGTAGAATCGTTAGCAGTAAAGCGTGTGAACGATGCGGTATCTGAGAGTTGGAAAGCATAGCCGGAAGCCTTGCTCACGGAATGCCACATCGTGACGAGTGTGTCGGCCCGCTGGAATGTTGCATTATTTGCAGGCAATATTAACGTTGGTGCCGTCGATGGGGGGTTGATCACTGTAAAGGAATCCGGACCTCCGAATGTACTCACCCCTCCCGGGTTTACAGCCCTGACCTGCCAGTAATATTTCGTAGCAGCATTCAATGAGACTACTCGCATTGTATCAGTTGTCGAATCATTCACTACGAAGCTCGAAAACGATAGGTTGGTGGAAAGCTGCCAATGGTAATGTGTCGCGTTTGCCGCTTTTGAACATACTAACGTATCGTTCCGGGGTTCATCCGTTGCATTATCGACGGGGGATAAAAGAACAGGCGTTGTCGGAGGTTGGGAAACCGTCGTAAACGAGCGAACACTGGAATAAGCGCTAAAGGCCCCATAGTGGATCGAACGAACCCGCCAATAATAGGTGGTGGAATTTACCAATCCAGTTAGAGCTTTCGACGTGTCTGTTGATATACCGTTTGCAACAAGGTTAGAGGCAAAAGTCTGATCTGTTGAAACTTGAAATATGTACGACGTTGCATTCGCCACACTGTCCCAACTGATCGAAATTGAGACTGGCTGATCAGCTGCACTGTTGGCCGGGCTCAAAAGGACAGGTACGGAGGGTGTTGAAATAATTCCGAGATTAAGGAAACCCACTCCTTCTTTTCCAAGTACTTGTACGGGGGATGTTTGAGGGCTTACCTTATTTCCGATACCCACCTGCCCGCTATCATTCAGCCCCCATGCATAGACGTTCCCGTCATCACCGCTTGCCATTGAAGTTGCAAAGCCGGAGGATATAGCTTGCGGATGCGCTCCATTGGGAAGTACTACATTTTTAAAAAAAGCACTTGTATCTGTCACGCCATCCCCTAATTGCCCGGAACTACCATCACCAGTCGCATAGAGTAAACCGTTATCACCGATAGCCATAGTATAATTCTGTCCGCCGGACATCGTAATCCAGTTTGTCACTCCGCTCGGCTTGATAACAAGATGCGGCGTCAAATAACTCAGGCCTGCAGTATCACCGCCTGTAAACTGGCCCTTATCGGCTGAACCCCAGCCGTAGAGATTTCCATCATTGGCGAGCACTAATGCAAAAAAGCCTCCGCACGAAATTGCTTTAGCCTTCAGACCGTTAGGAAGACTTATAGCGAAGGGGGTAGAATAACCAGTGCTATTAATAAGTCCGTTCAGTAATTGGCCATTCCCATCGTTTCCCCACACCTCTATGCTGTCGTCGCTACGAAGTGCCATACTATAATTCGCTCCAGCGGCAATTGCCTTGGCGGTTATTCCTGAAGGCAATGGTACCAAAAACGGCGTTTTTCTATTGATAAATGAACCGTCGCCAATTTGTCCTTTGTTATTGTAACCCCATGCATAGACATTTCCGTCATTGCCAAGAGCGAGACAATGATTGTTCCCAGCGGCCAACGCTGTAAATTTTATGCCAATTGGCATTGTCACAGGATTCGGCGCCCCGTAGGAGTTTGTCGACCCATCTCCCATTTCACCATTCCCCCCATGACCCCATGCGTATGCATTTCCATCATTGCCGACTGCTACGGCGAAACCATTGGTAACGCCTTGCGATCCGCCGGCAACCGCGATCCATTTCGTCACTCCTGGAGGGAAACTCACTGTATCGGGCGCGTAATAGGAGCCGGTATTGCCGTGTCCCAATTGACTGACGGTGTTTCTACCCCAAGTGTAAAGATTTCCGCTCGCATCGATCGCGTACGAAGCGTATACAGATGGTCCGGACACGACACTCTGTGCGCTCACTTCTTTGGTAGTCAAAACCAGGCAAAATAGAGCCAAGAATATTCCCATGAGATTTGCATGGGAGATGTTCGTTGTCTTTGCCAAGACTGTAGAAGGCATCATATTTTCTCCTATGAGGTTTTGATGTGACATCCTATCCCAGCCACGCAGGGTGTCTCATCTTGTCATGATATTTTTTGAGCCGGGATCACGCTGCGTATAGAACAATTTCTAAGCAGCGCAACAAAGGAAAACTTCTTTCAATAGTTAATTTTAAAACACCGATAACCACCGGTAACGTCCAATACAACAATCCTTTTACTCGATTTCCGCAGGTAAAGGTGCCAAACGGGAACGCACACACTCAGGTCGATTCTCATTTATTTCATGAGGACTAGCTTTTTGGCAATGGAAGCGCCCTCACCACTCTGTAAGCGGTAGATGTACACTCCGCTCGCGAGCATGCTGCCGTCGAACGTCACACTGTAATTCCCGTTCCTCTGCGTCCCCTCGAACAATGTCGCAACCTCCTGGCCGAGTACGTTATACACCTTCAACGAGACAAATTCATTCTGAGGAACCGAGTACTCGATCCTCGTCGTCGGATTGAACGGGTTCGGATAATTCTGGCTTAAGGCGAACTTTGTAGGAACGGCATTTTGTAGCTGACGCACGGCCGTTGTGTTGTACACCTTTAGTTGGTCGGGATACCAATTCAAATCCCCCAATGCAAAACCGTCTGTACCGGCGCTTTGGAGCGTTGTATTGGAATATGCTAGATTCTCCGGCACAGGGTATCCCTGCGTGCTGGCCCAGTTGCCAGAGACCTCATGGTTCGGAACGAGATACACCGTGTACGGATCATCCATGTACTGACCCCAGTAATGGCCAGATGTGCCTCCCGCCGTCCAAATATCTTTGATGAAAAGGTTCAAACTATCAACCGCCGGAGCCGTGAACGACGGATCGAATCCAGGATCCACGTTCGTATTATTTTGCGCAAGATTGTTGGGCCAGGTCGACTGATTGGTGAACATCGCTGTCACATACGTACTCATCCAGACGGGAGGCGTGATCGTAGATCCCGTATCGCTTTTGAATGTCGTAAAATTATCCAGAAAAGCCTGAGGCCAGAAGTATGCATTGTTCTCGATGGTAATATGCCGGTCGGATTCCGCCAAGTTGTATGGCGGGTTTCTCGTAGCAGACAACGAATCAAAACCGAAAACCTGGTTGGTGATAAAACTTCCTTCGTGCGCTTGGTTGAGATATGAATTGGTGTCTGCGCCGAGTGCTGCTACGCCGTAGAAGATGTTATTCTTAATACTAGCGTTGGAGATCTCACGCGATTGTAAAGCCTGGCCGCGGCACAAAAACATGGTGTTGTGTTCGATGCGCACGTACTTATGAAATCCTGGCCCCCCCGCCAACCCGCCGTTGATGCAAAAAAGAGTGTTATTGACAAAGACCACTGTGTCTGCTGGTAAAGTTCCTGAAGCCCAGGAAGCGCCGCCAGCCTGGTTCGTTGTGGCGGCTTGGAAGTCCCTGAACTCACAGTTCGTGACAAACAGCTTGTCCCAACTACCGTTGAGGTACACTGCATATTGATTGATCCTTGCATAATCGTCGAAGACGCAATGATCCAGAGTCACCGTGATGCTGTCTCCTATTGGATCGATACCGTTGCCTGTGATACCCGCACCGTTAATATTTTTAAATAAAAAGTATAGATTCCTAAACGTTACGCTCCCTCCTTGGGGGTCAAAAAATTCTCGGGGAGAACCTCCGCTTGCGTAATAAGCAGGAGCGATCACAGGCAACATACCCGTCACTGGATTAGGTTTGCCAATGATCGTCAGATTGTAACGTGAATAAATAATGGAGCCAATAAAGTAGACCGTGTCTACCGGACCCGCCTGTTGCAAAACATACACGCGGTTTGGGTTGACTCGCTGACCGCTTACAGTGGTATCTCCCGAAATGGCCTGGTCGATTGTCGGCCCGCTTCCTTGGGTGGGGTTGGCGTCAAGCACCAGAGTATCTGGCGCCTGGGCATGTAATTGATGCGGCAATGTGAAGAGTGCAGCTGAGAGGAGCAACGATAGCATGCCGACTGCTTTTTTCATCTCGTTTCCTTTCACTTTTGTTGAGCGTGAAGCCAAAGGGCATCAATATTTTCTAGCATCGCTACAGATCCTTTTGTTCACTATTATTAAAGCCTTTTGATCCCACTTCCCGGATTTTTTGCAAAACTTCTCGGCTTATTTCTCGAGTGAAAATAAATGGCGACATATTTCAATAGGCCAAGTTGATTTATTTCATGAGGACTAGCTTTTTGGCAATGGAAGCACCCTCACTACTCTGTAAGCGGTAGATGTACACTCCGCTCGCAAGCTTGCTGCCGTCGAACGTCACGCTGTAATTCCCGTTCCTCTGCGTCCCCTCGAACAATGTCGCAACCTCCTGGCCGAGTACGTTATACACCTTCAACGAGACAAATTCATTCTGGGGAACCGAGTACTCGATCCTCGTCGTCGGATTGAACGGGTTTGGATAATTCTGGCTTAAGGCGAACTTTGCCGGAATTTCATTGTGGACTTGTTGAACAGCTGTCAACGAATAGGCCTTCAACTGGTCTGGATACCAGTTCAGATCCCCCAACGCAAAGCCATCTGTGCCTGCGCTTTGGAGATCCATTGAGTAGGCTAAATTCTCCGGCACAGGATATCCCTGCGTGCTGGCCCAGTCGCTCGAGACCTCATGATTCGGAACGAGATACACTGTGTACGGATCATCCATGTACTGACCCCAGTAATGGCCAGATGTGCCCCCTCCATTCCAAATGTCGCTGGTATACAGCATCAAGGTGTCTACTGTCGAACCGACAATTGAAGCGGTAAAGCCCGGGTCAACGTTGATGTTATTTTGCGCAATATTATTTGGCCAGGTCGTCTTGTTGGTGAACATCGCTGTAACGTATCTGTTCATCCAAACTGGCGGAGTGATCGTACTGCCAGTGTCGCTTTTGAGCGTCAGAATATAGTTTGTCAAAGCCGGGGGCCAGAAATATGCGTTGTTCTCGATGGTAATATGTCTGTCGGATTCCATAAATGGGTTACCCCATAGTCCGGCATTTCTCAACGAGACCAATGAGTCAAACCCGAAAACTTGGTCTCCGATAAAACTCCCTTCGTACGATTGGTTCACGTACGAATTCGTGTCCGCTCCTGTAACAGATAGACCGAAGAAAATATTATCCTTTACGATTGCATTGGTAATCTGGCGAGATGTGATGGCCCCGCCGCCGCACATAAACATCGTGTTGTGCTCGACCCGCACATAGCGGTGATATCCTGGACCTCCTACCAATTGGCCATCAATACAGAAAATTGTGTTATTGATAAAGACCATCGAATCCGAAGGGACCGTCCCCGAAGACCAAGAGACGCCCCCTTGTCCGGGAGTTGCGTATTGAAAATTCCTGAACTCGCAGTTGGTGACAAAAAGTTTATCCCAATTTGCTCTTAAGTAGAATATGGTGTTCTTCGCCTGGCCATCGAACACACAGTGATCCGCCCTTATCGTCACGCTGTCTGCCACAGGGGGAAAGGCGTCACCGGTCATGCTCACTCCAATGACATTTTTAAACAAAACGTACAGATTCTTAATCGTTAGGTCCGCGCTGCAATCAACATATTCTTTAGGAGAAGCGCCGTTTGAATAATACGCTGGAGCGATCACCGGCAACATCCCAGTAATCGGGTTGACCTTACCGATGATCGTCAGCTTGAATTTCGAATAGATCGTTGCACTCCAAAAATACACCGTGTCGATCGGACCCGTTTGCTGGAGAACGTAGACGCGATTAGGATTAATTCGATGACCGTCCGATGTTGTATCGCCCGCGATCACCTGGTCAATTGTCGGTCCGCTTCCTTGTATCGGATTAGCAGCGAGCACTAGGGTATCAAGCGCCTGGGCCTGTAATTGATGCGGCAATGCGAAGAGTGCAACTGCAAAGGCTAAGAGTAACACGCTGAATCCCTTTTTCATCTGGTTCTCCTTTCACTCTTGTTGATTGTGTAAATTATTTCATGAGGACTAGCTTTTTGGCAATGGAAGCGCCCTCACCACTCTGTAAGCGGTAGATGTACACTCCGCTCGCGAGTGTGCTGCCGTCGAACGTCACACTGTAATTCCCGTTCCTCTGCGTCCCCTCGAACAATGTCGCAACCTCCTGGCCGAGTACGTTATACACCTTCAACGAGACAAATTCATTCTGAGGAACCGAGTACTC